>Ga0315274_10016822_pt1 | contig 10327 bp, 12 predicted proteins | sample YL17G02_20_MG_FD_203700 | JGI IMG/M metagenome (GOLD analysis project Ga0315274, IMG submission 203700) | Sediment microbial communities from Yellowstone Lake, YNP, Wyoming, USA - YL17G02_20 | ecosystem: Environmental > Aquatic > Freshwater > Lake > Sediment | place: USA: Wyoming | collected... | reverse complement strand
GGATGACGGCACCTGTGCCCGGCCCGCCGCCGCCGCGGAGGACCAGGAAGACGACGCCCAGGACTTGAAGGGAGACGAGAAAGACCATCAGGCCGATCATTCCGAACCGGACGAACAGGGGCATGAGGGCGGCGAAGATGAGGATCATCGAGGCCAGGGTCAGAAGGACCGTCCGGACGGCGAAGACGTCCGAGAAGCCGGGTTTGCCGCCGGGCATGAGGACCATCAGGACGGCAGCGGCAAGATAGAAAACGATCATGAGGATCCAGCCTAGGAGATACCGGCCCCGCAGGACTTCCCGACGGGTCGTGGGGAGGCTGAGGGCGAATCCCACGGCTTTAAACTTGTCCTCGCGGCTGAAGAGGATGATCGGGACGAGGCCGTAGAGAAGGGCGCCCAGGATCGCGGCGACGGTCGGGGTCGACAATCGCGATCCGAAAAAGCCCATATAAAGAGGGTAGAAGAGGCCGACGGTGAGGAGAAACCGCCGATGGAGGCGGAGGTCCTTGAGAATATGGTTAAGCATTAGAGGTTCCTTCCTCATAGAAGATCATGATGTCTTCGACCGAGGCCCGGTCGACGACGACCCCCGAGGGAAAGGCCGTTCGGACGTCGGCCGCCGCCGAGGTCAGGGCCTCCACTCCGTAAGGCGTTTCGCGAACGGCCTTAAAGAGCCGGCGCCGCGTCGGGTCGAGAAGCTCGGCCCCGCCCTTGGCCACGGCCCAGGAATCGCGGATATCGTCTTTAGGGAGCGAGAAGACGACCGCGCCGTCGTGAATGAAGGTGATATAGTCGGCCGTCTTCTCCAGGTCCGAGGTGATATGGGTCGAGAAAAGGACGGCTTTGCTCTCGTCCTGAAGGATGCCGGACAATCGCTCCAGAAGCTCGCGGCGGAAAACGGGATCGAGGCCCGAGGTCGGCTCGTCGAGGACGAGAAGGTCCGCCCCGTGGGCCAGGGCGAGGGCCAGCGAAAACTTCATCTTCATGCCGTGGGAGAGCTTTTTGAACTTCTTGTCCAGGGGAAGCCCGAACTCGGCGATAAGCGATCCGAAGAGCCGGGCGTCCCACTTCGGGTAGAAGGGGGCCACGGCCGCGGCGATGTCCTTCAGGTGAGCGTCCTCGACGAAGGCGGGCGTCTCGTGAACGAACCCGATTCGCGTTTTAACCTCCTTTTCGTGAGCGAGGATCTCGCGGCCGAAAACCTCGATTTTGCCTTCGTCGCGCCGGATGAGATTCAGGATAAGCTTGATGATCGTCGTCTTCCCGGCGCCGTTGGCCCCGACGAGGCCCATGATCGTTCCGGCCGGAACGGCGAAGGAGACGTCCTCGAGGGTGAATCCCTTATAGCGTTTGCGGAGATTCCGGATTTCGAGCGCGGCGGTCATGATTCGTCCTCCTTGGCGTCGGACAACAGCCGGAGCATGGTGACGAGCTCGTCGAGCCCGATCCCCATGATTTTCGCCTCGTCGACGGCCTGGGCGAGCTTTTCCTCGACGATTTTCATTTTTTTCTCGCGGAGCAGCTCCTGGTTCTGGACGGCGACATAAGTGCCCTTCCCCCCGACGGTGTTGAGAAAGCCCTCGCGCTCCAGCTCGTCGTAGGCCCGCTTGGTGGTGATGACGCTGATCTGGAGGTCCTGGGCCAGGCGCCGAATCGACGGCAGAGGCGCCCCCTCGGCCAGCTCGCCCGAGATGATCTGAGCCTTGATTTGCCTGGAAATCTGTTCGTAGATCGGGTCGGGCGAGGAGTTAGCGATGATGATTTTCACCTTGACTCCCCATCGGCAATGTGTTCATTATGTCTATACTGTATATAACGCACATATACAATATAAACGAGAAAATCAGTTTGTCAAGGGAAATTTTTCAGACGTTAAAATTGACATCTTTCGAATCGGAGTGTTAGTCTCTATTTATATTCGCGGGGGAATATTCCAAGGATCCCACGTTCGCTTTATCAAAGGGAATTATCAGTGAAATCAAGAATCCCATAATTCCAAAGGGTATTCCAATTGCATCTTTCAATCTGCCGTAATAGTGGGCGCCCTAACCAGCGGGTGAAGCCGACGAAACCTCGGCACTTCGTGTCCTTCGGTTTCGCGGCTTACCCTGATTCGTTAGGCCGTACGCCGCTGCCACCCTCGCTCGGTCGACGGTACGTAACCGGAGTGGATACAACCGGCCGCTCCTGCGTCGTCGACTTGGGCGACATACCTGCGTCGGCGCGCTGGAGGACCGACGACACTGAAGGGTACGACTTCTGGGTGATTCCCCTGCTTCCAGCACCGCTCCAGGAACCTGCCAACCCGCCCACAGGCTGGAGACCGGCAAACCGCGCACCACGGGGCGGCGTTATCGGTCGGCTCATCACGTGGGCGCCGGGGTTTCAATACCCGATGCACACCACGCCGACGCTGGACTTCATCGTCGTGGTGTCCGGACAGCTTGAACTGGGGCTTGAAAGCGGGACGCAGCTGCTGGGTCCAGGCGATGTCCTCGTACAGCGCGGCACGGTGCACCGTTGGCGTAACCCGGGCCCCGAGCCTTGCACGTTCGTTGGGGTCATGATCGATGCGGCGCACGCGTAGCCCCCTCTGGTACAAGCGTGCGGCCTAACCAGCGCATGAAGCTGACAGCGCGCGACGCCATTGCAATAAACGCAATGCCGCCCGCGCATAGAAGCGGAGGAGCTTCCTGGATAGCCGAGCGGGCGACGGTCCTCGGGTCTTACTTCGCGAAGCACCCGTTTCTCAAGAACGCGGACTATCGTGAAATGTTCGATTTGGGCCGCGATGCGACCCTCCGGGAACTCCGGCGGCTCGCCCAGGAGGGCTACCTGCGCATGGAGGGCGAGCGCCGGGGCGCGCGATATCTCCCCGGGCCGGCGCTCGGGGGGCCTGAGAAATGAACGTTTTGAACTGAATATGCGCGCTTATAATTTGTCCGCGGAGGACCCGGCACCTCCGGCGCCGAGCCTTTCTGCCCCCCCGATCCGTTGCCCCCGATCGAGATGGAGGAGATTCACCTCATTGCCTGGATGGCCATTATTTCGGTCGAATCGAGAGCAGCACTTGGATAAATGCTGTTTCCCCGACGGTCGATTTTATTTAGCTCGGCCCGCCTCCTTCTTCAAGAAAGGCACGCCCTCGGTCAGCCACTTCGGGGCCGGGGCGCCCTTGAGATAGTGGTCGAAGAATTCGAAGAACCGGACGGTCAGGTCTTTCCGGTTCGCCAGCCCGCGCAGTCCGTGCCCCTCGTTCGGATAGGCCAGCAGCACGGCGTTCTTGCCGTGGTATCGCAGGGCGTTGTAAAAGGCGAGGGAGTTGATGAAACCGACGGTCGGGTCGGATGTGCCGTGCATGATCAGGACCGGGGCGGCCACGTTCGGGGCGTGAGTGAGGGCCGACTCGAAACGATATGTCTCGGGCCGGTCCCAGGGAGAGAAGCCCCATCGGCCTTGATCGTAGAGATAGTACTGGAACGCGGTGTCGCCGCTTCCGCCTTGGTATTGATAGGCCCAGCCCCAAGGCATGGCGAAGTCGTTATAAAGATCGACGACGCCGGCCCCCATGCCGACGGCGGCGAACATCTTGGACCTCGTTGCGATGAAGGCCGCGCCTTCCCCGCTGTAGCTGTGGCCGGAGACGCCGATGCGCTTCGGGTCGGCGTAGCCCATCTCGATGACCTTGCGCGTGGCTGCCTCGACGCACTCCAGCATGTCGGTGTGGGAGGAGCCGGTCCGGAAGTGAACGTCCGGCAGCATGGCCAGGTAGCCGAGGCTCGTCGCCTGGACCGGCATCCGCCCCATGCTGGGCAGATACGCCGGGGGGCTGTAGATATGCATGTTTTGCGAGTTTTTCTCGTAAAAGATCACGATCATGGGCCGTTTCTCGCCCGGCTTGTAATCGTCGGGGATGGCGAGGATGCCCTGAAGCCGGACGCCGTCCTTGTTTTTATAATCGAAGAGCAGGCGGCGGCCCCACAGGAAGTCCTTCTGCTGGGGATTGGCCTCGGAGATTTTTTTCGAGTCCATGAAGCCGGGCCCGGAGACGCGCAGGTCGGGAAACTCGACGAATGTCTGCCGGGTGAAGAGGAACCGGTCCGCCTTCATCGCCCGTGTCGGCGGTCCGTACGAGGCATCCTCGTAGATGAGCTCTTTCAATTGTCCGTTCGCCGACTCGTAGTATCCCGATTTCTTCGTCCACTGGCCGTAGGCGGACAGCGTGACCGGCTTCGAGAGATCGATCGTCCCCCGGGGGCCCTCCGAACGCCGGACGGTCGGGTCCGGAGGTTCGGGGCGGAGAATGCGGAAGCGGATTTCGTTTTTATCGCCGAGGCCGCCGGTTAAGCTTTTTGGAGCGGAGCCGTCGAACGGGACGAGCCACAGGTCGTAGCGATGATGGGCGATGACCGCCCGGCCGTCTTTCGCGTAGCCCGCGACGCCGTAGGACGGCTTCGTCCCGGGGTGGTCGTATTCCTTGTCGACGAAACTCGCCTTGCCGGCGCCCAACGCTTTCGCCCTGCCCGCCGCAAATTCATAAGCCATGAACCGACCGTCTTTCCAGTAAAGGAAATGGGTTCCATGCGGATTGATGCCGAAGACGTGGCGGCCGGTCAGCCGGCCCTTGGCGAGGAGCGTCCTCTCGCCGGTCGCCGTATCCACCCGGTAGATATCCGCCGTCGGAAGGATCTTTTCGTTGCGGATATAAGCGCGCGCATCGAACCCGACGGCCCATTTTCCGTCCGGGGCGATGTCGAGCTCCCGCATCGTTTCGTCGGCGAGCTTGATGAACCGCTTCGCCGCGACGTCGAAGGCCTGGCGGAAGGTGAAGTTGCGGTCCTGCTCCGCCCTGACCATCTGAAGGGATTGGACGCGTTCGTCGCCGGTATTCCAAACATCGACATCCGCCGCTTCGTCCGTCGTTTTACGTGTCGCGTCCGGCGCGGGGGCCTGCTCTTTCATGCCGAAGAACACCCGCTTGTCGTCCTCGCTCCAGGCAAGGGCGGCCCGGTCGCTCACGACCCACCCTTTGGGAAAGCCCTCCGCCTTCTCCGGCTCGAGGACGACGGGAGCGGGGAGCGCGGCCCCGTCTTTGAGCGCCGCCGGGACATCTGCGAAGACGAGGAGAACATTGTTTTTCTCCCGCATTTTCTCGACTTCGCTCCCCTTGAGCACGGCAAGGGCGGTCCCGTCCTCGTTCCAGGCGGGCCGACTGTAGAGCTCGGCGTCGTTGTCGAGCGGAACGGCGCGGCCGTTGCGGGTGTCGAAGACAAAGACGCCGTTGCCGTCCTTTACGGCGGCATCCACGGTGTAGGCCAGGAGCTCACCCTTCCGGTTGAAGGCGAAGTCGCCGATGCGGCCGAGCGGTTGGTAGCCGCCCGTCTTCAAATCGAGGATGATCGCTTCGAGTCCGCGCTGCACGGCGGACGATCCGCCTCCCCGGGGGCCGCCCGCTCCCGGCGCACCGCCGCCTCTCCCGCCCGCGGGAGCGGCCGTGTCCTCGCCCCGCCGGCGAAGGACAAGATGCGTGGACGCCGGGGCGAAGGCGAATGTCCCGATGTCCTGCCAGGACCGGACCGCGCCGGTCGCCAGGTTGCGCAGCTCGACACGCCGCGGGGGAATCGGCGGCGTCGCCCCGGCCCGTCCGGCCTGACCCGGTTGCGAACCGGTCGTTCCGACCTGAGCGGGCGTCGGAGTAGTCGCCGGCGGTGTGGCGGGCGGGGTCGAGGAGTCGGCTGCGGGAGTCGAGCCTGAGCCGGCGCGGCTTGCTTTGGCGCGCTGCGCCGCGCCGGGATCGACCTGGTAGGCGATCCACTTCGAGTCCGGCGAGAACGCCCCGTCGAAGGCGTCCGCCACCGTTACCTCCGCGTTCGTCTCGAGATTCAGCAGGTGCAGGACCGGTTTCGCCTCGGCCGGGATGGTGTTGGTGAGTTGGAGCACATAGGCGACCCATTTCCCGTCGCCCGAAATCAACGGGCTCTCGATGCTTCGCCACTTCGCGTAATCCTCGACGGCGAGGGCTTTTTTGGCCGGAGTCAGCGCGGCCTGCGGTGCGGCGGCCGCCGCCAGGGCGACGGCTATTACGATGGCCAGGGTCATTGTGAGGCTCCGCGTCCACGGGGATTTAGACATCCGATTATTCATGGGAACTCCTTTACCGACGTCATGCTTAGCCGCCATGTTAATCGGCGAAATGGGGGAAAGTCAATTTTTAGCCTAAAAATCTTCGAAAGAACGCGCGGCCGCCTTTTTTTATTGACGCTGCAGCCGGCTTTGATTATTCTAAAGAATAGATTCCCCTTGCGAGGAGGGCTCGATGAAAGACGATTCCGCAGGCTCAAACCGAGGAAAGCACCGGAAAAGAATATTTTCCGTTTCGCTTGTCGCGATCTTTGTTCTGCTGATGGGCGGCTATATCGCGGCTTCTCTGATCATCGGCTCGGGAGTGCGGGCGGTCAGCGCGGTTTCCCTTCGCGAACAACCGGGAGATCGGATTGAAGCGCTGATGGCTTACGCGGACTCGCCGAAGCATAGCCTGCGCGAGCGCAATCGGGCCGTCTGGGCGTTGGGGCAGCTCGGCGATTCGCGGGCCTTGCCCTTGTTGGAGAAATATTATACCGGCGGTCCCTGCGACCACGACCAGGCGTTGTGCCAAGACGAGCTCAAGAAGGCGATCCGGCTCTGTCGCGGCGGGACGAATCTGTCGGCTTTCCTTTGGCGTCGCGGCTCCTATCGATCGTAGTTCGGGTCCAGAGTCAAAGCGGCGCCGCTTTCGGAAGTTCCGACGCCCAAGCGAAGGATTTTCTCCGCCGGAGCGACTCACTTATCAAGCCATGTCCAGTCTATCGCGAGTTTCTTTCCCGGATGACTTGGCCCTGGCCCGGCAGGTGGCCGGGGGGGATCAAGCCGCCTTGACGATGCTTTATGCGCGATACACGGATTCTCTATTTGCTTTTATCTATCACCGATTGGAGGCGCCGCGCGCCGATGTGGAAGAAATCTGGCAGGATACCTGGCTGGCCGCGATCCGTTCGATTCAATCCTATGGGGGCCGGAGCCGGTTGTTCACCTGGCTTTGCGGTCTCGCCCAGCACAAAATCGCCGACTTTTACCGCCGGCGGGACCGCCACAGGCAGGCGTTCTCGGATGCCCCGTTCGATTTCGCCGGAGCGGCGCTGGGAAGCGGCCCGTTGCCCGAAGAGATTCTTGCCCGCCGCGACGTCCGGTCCCGCGTGGTGCAAACGCTGATGGAGCTGCCCGATGATTATCGCCGGGTTCTGGCGGCGCGTTATGCCGACGGGTGCAGCGTCGACGAAATCGCCCGGCTTCTGGACAAGCCGTATAAAGCCGCCGAATCGTTGCTTTCACGCGCCAAAAAGGCCTTTCGAGACGCTTTTTGTCAGAAGGAGAAATAATCATGCCTGAATCCGAGGATTTTCTTGAATCCAATACGGATCGGCTGATTGAAGCGGGCCTGGGCGGGGAGGCTTGTCTCGATCCTGAACTGAGGGAGTCCCTCCGTCTCCGGTTGACGGACGAATTAAAAATCAAGACAGCTCAGAAGAGTCCCTTCCCTGAAAAAGCTTTGGCCTGGCTGACCGCTCTCGGTTTGCTGGCGGTTCTGGCGGTTCTGGCGCAATTCAGCCGATTGGGGGCGCGGATGTTCGATGACGCCGTTTGGTCAGCCCTGGCCCTTCTGTTGCTGGTAAACATCGCCCTGACGCCGATCGCGAGCATCGTGATCGTCGCCCGAAGGAGGCCCCATGGCCAAGAAAATTAAATCCATACTGCCCTGGATCGCCGTCGGTTCCGCGCTGGCCGCGGCCATTCTGACCCTGGCCGTCATATCCCAACGACGGCAGATGCTCGTCGATTCCGGCACGACTCGTCCGGCGGCGGAAGCCGCCGTGGAACAAGTCTTCTCCCCGCCGCCGGCTTCGCTGGAGGAAGCCGGCTTCCAGCGCGCCGTGGAGGCCTTGCCGGGGAAAGCCTATATTGCCGGCGTCTGGTTGTTTGCTCCCGATGGGAGGATTATCTCCAGCTCCGGAATGATGCGGCCTAAAAACGGAACGGCAGCCGGGCGCGCCGCCGCCGGCGCCCTGCGGCTTTTGGAAACTCTGCCTGAAAACGCCTTGACCGCTGAACAGAAGACGCTGGTTCTGGCCGCCTCCGCCATTCAATCCGAAGGCGAGCACAATGACGTCCTGCGCCATTTTATACGGGAGATTCGCGCGACAAACGGCCCCTTGTTGGGTTTGATCGGCGCAGCCTACGATGTCAGTCCGGCGATCGGTGCTCCGAATGTCCGGTGGATCGTTTTCTTGCTGGCTTGGTTGTTCTTTATCGGAGTGTATTGGATCTCCCTGCCTCTTTGGGTCTGGCTGGACGCCCGCCATCGCGGCGATCGGGCGGGGATCTGGGCGATGTTCGTGATCCTCGGCAATCTGGTCGCGCTCATGGCCTATATCCTGACGCGCCCTAAATCATCCTGAAATCATCCCGTTTTTTTTCACGAAGGATTTCAACGCGGCCGGCGACTTACTCGGCAGAATGTCCTTTTTGGAGGAAGACATGCAAATCCGACGAATTCTCATGATCTTTTCTTTTCTGCTGACGGGGCTGTTCACGGCCTGCGGCTCCGACGCCAGGCTCGGCGCCATGCGGTTCGCGGCCGGAGTGGATGATCAAGGCCGGCCGGTTGCCGAGACGGCCGTCTTCCGGCCGGGCGAGACCGTGTATCTCAGCATCGAGCTGAAAGGGGCCTACAAGGGCTTGGAGTCCAAGGCCGCCTGGAAGCACGGCGACGAAACGTTGGCGACACAAACGGCGGCGACGTCTCGGGCGGCCAGGACCCTCGATCCGGTGTTCATCGTTTTCCGGCTGGAAACCCGCCCCGATTGGCCGCGGGGTGATTATCGGTGCGAAGTTTTTGTTCCGGACCAGGGAACCACCCCTCTGAAATTCGTTCTAAAGTAAGCGTCCGATGATCGAGACTTTTCATCTGACGAAAAACTACGGCCGATTTCGAGCGGTCACCGACGTCAACCTGAAAGTCAAGGAAGGGGAGGTGTTTGGTTTCTTGGGGTTGAACGGCGCCGGCAAGACCACTCTGATGCGAATGCTCACGGGTTTGCTGCGCCCTCCGACGTCAGCGTTCCAGCTTGGCTGTCGTACGCGGCCCTGGGATTCTATCTGGCCGGGTTTTCGTTGCTGGGCTGGCTGATCTTCCGTCGCCAGGATGAGCCGGCCATATAGATGTCCGGAATTTTCGCCGAGGAAAGCGGTTGCCCGCGGCTTCGAGCGAAAGGCGCTCGGACTCTCCCTCGAGTTTTTTGAGTTCGCCGGTGGGCGTTGGCGTAAAGCCCTTAGTAACGGACTGTGACCTGCCCCTTGTCGGGGATATGGGACGTCACGCAGGCAATGAACTCCAGAAGAATAATCCGTTCGGCCTCCGGCTTGGTCCTGGCTCTCACCCGGCCGTGGACCGAAAAGCCCGTATGCCGCCACGAAAGAATCCGACCGGCCCACTCCGGGCTGAGAAGCTCCCGCCCGACAAGAAACGCCAGGACCTTGGGGGTGAAGACTTCAACGAACCGCGCGTCGTCGATCCGCTTACAGGCCGATTTCGCGGTTGAACACAGCGATCATCCGCTCGAAGGCGTCGAACTCGCCCTCGAACATCTCCTGCCGGTATTCCGGCCGCCACTGGGCTGCGAACTCCTTGCCGGTCATCCCCCGCTGCGCGATCCAGGTGAAATATTTCGCCGAGCCTCAGCCGACCCGGGTGCGGGTGATCTTCGCTACCAAGTTCGACGTGGGATCCGGACAGCGGACGTACTCCGTCGAGACGCCCTCGGGATCGCTGACCTTGGCGTAGGGAGTATTCTCGTACATCCAGGGGAGGGTCACGCCGAATTCCATGATCCTGACGAATTCGTTGAGGCTCGCCCGCAGCCAGGGGCAGAGCTTTCCCCAGTCCTGCGGGTAGGCGAATTTATCGCCCTTTTTATGGCACCAGGAGTCGGTCCGGGCTTCGTATATTTCGATCTCGAAATTGTACCGCGGCCGTTTCTGGCGGGGCGGGGGCGGTGTCTGCGGCTGGGTCTGCCGGCCGCTTTCCTCCGCGGCTCCGGCGAACGCCGTCGCCCCGGCGGCGAGGCCGAACAGCCCGCAACCCGATTTGTTCAGAAAATCGCGTCGATCCATGTTTTCCTCCCATTTCATACGTTCGGCGGCGCCAAATCCAGATTACTAAATCGGGGTAAAAAGCGCCGCTCAGTATTAACCCTGAGCATACCCCGGCCCCGGCCTTGCCACCGCCCTTGGC
>Ga0315274_10016820_pt1 | contig 10328 bp, 8 predicted proteins | sample YL17G02_20_MG_FD_203700 | JGI IMG/M metagenome (GOLD analysis project Ga0315274, IMG submission 203700) | Sediment microbial communities from Yellowstone Lake, YNP, Wyoming, USA - YL17G02_20 | ecosystem: Environmental > Aquatic > Freshwater > Lake > Sediment | place: USA: Wyoming | collected... | reverse complement strand
GACGGGTTTTTGCTCGCTGTGAGGGAATCGCCGCGGCGCAACGCAGAGGATAAAGACCGCGGGAAACTCCAGGCCCTTCGCGGCGTGCACGGTCATCATCTGGACGGCGTTCGTCGGGTTCTCCGGCTCCGGAGCTTCGACTTTGCCGCCCGCATCCTGGAAGTACTGAAAGTACTCCATGAACTCGCGAAGCTTGCGAGTTTCACTTTTTGTTTCCCAGCCTTCGAGGAACCTACGGAAGGCATTCACATAAATGCTGTCCGATTCTCCGGGAAGGAAAGTCACCTGGAGCTTTTCCATCAGCCGGTCGAAGAGGGCGGTCAGCGGAAGCCGTTCCGCCGACTTCCGCAGGTCGCTAAGGAGGGCTTTCAACTCCCGCCAGCCCGTGGCAATTAAGGCGTTTTGGGATGATGCCTTCTCCCACGATTCCAGAACGTCGTAAAGCGAGCAGCGGTTCTTGCTCGCGCCCTTACGCAGTTCGAGCGACAGGTCTTCCGGAAACCGCCAGCGCGGAGCGAGCAGCGTGCGCGTCAAGCTGATGTTGTGATGCCGCGAATGAACCAAGTTCAGATAAGCGATGAGGTCCCGCAGGATGACGGTCGAGAGAATCGACAGTCCGCGGATGGCGAACGGGATCTTGCGACGGCGAAACTCGGCCACTAACGGGTCGCGATGATTGTGGGCGCGATACAGCACGGCGATCGCCGCGAGCGGTAGCGATTCTTTCCGGTGCAGCCGCTCGACTTCTCCGGCGATCCAAGCGGCCTCGCTTCGGTAGTCTGGTGATTCAAGCAGGAAAACCCGCGCTCCCTCACCGTGCTCGGCGTGAAGCGGCTTTTTCTTTTCTTCGTGGGTGTTTTTCGCGATGACTACATCCGCAGCGCGAAGAATGCGCTTCGCGGAGCGATAGTTGCGGTGCAGGTTCACGACTTTCGCGCCCGGGAAGGCCCGGTGAAACATCTGGAAGGCGCCGTGCGCCGCGCCGCGGAAGCGATAGATGGCCTGGTCGTCGTCGCCCACCGCCGTGATGTTGTAAGGCGAGGCCACGAGCCGCCGCAAGAGCTCGACCTGACCGAAGTTGGTATCCTGGAATTCATCTACCAGGACGTAGCGGAAGCGCGCGTGGTAGTGCTCCAGGACCTCCGGCTGGCGGTCAAACAGGCGAACGGCCTCGCTGATCAGGCTGCCAAGACTTGAGCTGCCGGCGTCCTCGATCAGCTTCCGGCTGTTGCGAAAAACGTGGGACAGTTCCTGTTGCTTCTTAATCTCTTCTTCCTCGAACTGGCGCTCGGCAGAGTCGAGGCGAGGAGCACACCGTTGGAAATCCTCTTCCGCCTGCGCCACGAAGGCCTCGAAGTCTTCCGGCTCAATCAGCTCGTCCTGGCAGCGCGAAAAGAATTCGTTCAAATCATGTAGAAACGCTCCGGGCTCGGCCAGCTTCTGGTAGAAGTCGAGTCCAAGTTCGATCATGCGCCGCCGGAGAAAAATCCAAACGTCCACTTTATCGAGCAGGCGCCGCTCGAAATGCCGCTTGCGCAGGACCTCGTAGCAAAACGCATGGAAGGTGGAAATGTGCGGCAGCTCGGGCGGATTGCCCAGCGCCTTCCGCACCCGTTCCTTCATCTCCTCCGCCGCCTTGTCCGTGAAGGTGACGGCCAGAATGTTGGCGGGCTGAAGATCCCGGACGTTCTCGAGCAGATAGACGACGCGCTCCGTGATGACGCGCGTTTTGCCGCTGCCCGGCCCGGCAATAATCAGCAGCGGCCCTTCGCCGTGCTCCACCGCCTGGCGTTGTTCGGGGTTGAGTGCAAGCATGGAGGTACTCCGCCCATTATTTCGCGAACGATTTGCCGGAAACAAGCTGTTTTCCGAAGGATTTCTTGACTTGCCATAAACTCGGAGCCTATAATTCGCGCGAGGCAGAAAGCCATGCGCGAACCGGTCATCATCGCCGCCGTTCGCACCGCCATCGGCAAGTTTCAAGGTTCCCTCGCCCCTTTTTCCGCCGTCGAACTTGGAGCCTGCGTGGTGCGCGAAGCGGTGCGTCGAGCGGGAATCGAACCCACTCAAATCGACGAAATCATCATGGGCAACGTCGTCTCGGCGGGGCTCGGGCAAAACCCCGCGCGCCAGGCGGGCCTGAAAGGCGGGCTCGCGAACCACGTCGCCGCCATGACCATCAACAAAGTGTGCGGCTCGGGGCTGAAAGCCGTCGCCCTGGCCGCGCAGGCCATCCAGACGGAGAACGCGGAAATCGTCGTTGCCGGCGGGATGGAGTCGATGAGCAACTGCCCTTACCTGTTGCCGCAACTCCGCACTGGCTACCGCCTCGGCCATGGCAAAGTTCTTGACGCCATGATCACCGACGGCCTCTGGGACGCCTACGAAGATTTTCACATGGGCATGACGGGGGAACTTGTGGCGGAGAAATACCAGATCTCCCGCCAGCGGCAGGACGCTTACGCCGTCGAAAGCCACCGCCGCGCCCTCGAGGCTATCAAAAGTTGCCGGTTCAAAGACGAGATTGTCCCGGTCGCGATCCCCCAAAAGAAGGGCGAGCCGATTCAATTCAGTATGGATGAGTCGCCGCGCGCCGACACCTCGCTCGATGCCCTCGCGAAATTGAAGCCGGCGTTCAAGCCCGACGGCACGGTGACAGCCGGCAACGCTCCCGGCACCAACGACGGCGCCGCGGCGCTGGTCGTCACCTCCGCTGAAACGGCCCGCAAACTTGGAAAGCGGCCGATGGCGCGTGTGGTCGCCCAGGCCGTGAGCGGCGTCGAGCCGAAGTGGGTGATGATGGCGCCCGTGACGGCAGTCCAGTCGCTGCTGGCGAAGATCGGCTGGAAACAGGACGACGTAGATCTCTTCGAACTGAACGAGGCCTTCGCGGTCCAAGCCCTCGCCGTGATCCAGGAGTTGGGCCTCGACCCCGCCAAAACCAACGTCAACGGCGGCGCGGTGGCGCTCGGCCATCCCATCGGCGCCTCGGGCGCGCGCATCCTCGTCACCCTGCTCTACGAAATGGCGCGTCGCAACTCCGCGCGCGGCATCGCGGCGCTCTGCCTCGGCGGAGGCAACGCCGTCGCGCTGGCCGTCGAACGAGGAAACTAAGCGGGAGTGGGGAGTCAGGAGTAGGAATTAGGGAAGAAAAGCTGCGGGGCATTTCCCTATTTCCCTCCATTTTGCTCTACTCCCTATTCGCTACTCCCTGCTCCCGCTTGTAGACCGATGACACGTCCTCTGGATGGATGAAAGGTAAGGCAGGAGCATCGCTTGGAGATCAAAATAATAGGTGTGGTCGGCGCCGGCACAATGGGGCATGGGATTGCCCAAGTACTCGTGCGGAGCGGGTATTCGGTGATTTTGAACGACGTGGCGCAGCCGTATCTCGACCGAGCTGCGGAGAGGATTTCGAAGGGACTCGGACGCGATGTCGAAAAGGGCCGAATGACCGCCGGGGAGCGCGAGCAGGCGCTCGGGCGGCTGAGGACCACGACGAACATTGCAGATCTCGCTGCCGCGGATTTCGTCATCGAGGCGGTCATCGAAAATCTTGAGGCCAAGGCGAGCGTTTTTCGCTCACTGGAGGCCCACGTCCGACCAGAGGTAATTTTCGCCAGCAATACGTCTTCGATTTCCATTTCCAAACTCGCGGCGCAGACCAAGCGCCCGACGCGGTTCGTGGGGCTGCATTTCTTCAATCCCGTGCCAGTCATGAAGCTCGTGGAAGTTGTGCCGGGCTTGGAGACGGCGCCCGAGGCTGCGGAGACCGCCGTAGCCCTGGCGAGTTCACTTGGCAAGACGCCCATCCGCGTCAATGACTACCCCGGCTTTGTCTCCAACCGCGTGCTAATGCCGATGATCAATGAAGCAGTCTTTTGCGTGATGGAGGGCGTGGCGGACGCCGCCGCCGTGGACGGAGTCATGAAGTTGGGTATGAATCATCCCATGGGCCCGCTGGAGCTGGCGGATTTGATTGGCTTGGATGTTTGTTTGGATATAATGAGGGTGCTGTACGAGGGGTTCCACGACTCGAAGTACCGCCCCTGCCCGCTGCTGGAAAAGATGGTCGCGGCGGGTCGACTTGGTCGCAAGACGGGACGCGGATTTTATGGGTACTCCCAGGGGTGATCCCACGATTCCCTAGGTGCTGAGCAGGGACGTATGGTTCTTCTCCAGTTGGCATTATTGGTTTCGTGCTTGTTCGTCCCTTCTCTCGTCGCCAGAAGGGGCATCGGGAGTCGCTGGACTTGGTCCGCAGGGGGGTTCGGGGGGTTCCTTGCCCTCTACCTCTACTCCTTCGTGTGGTCGCAGGGGTTGAGCGAATTCGAGCGAATGGTCGACTCACCTTCGCTTCCGTTAGGCGGCGCCGACGGGTACTGCTTCGTGCTTGCTTTTGGGTTCATGCTGGCCGGACTCTTTTACAAGCCGAAGAAGGAAACTAAGACTGCTCTTTTGGGCAAGCTAGAAGGGGGTTTTGCAGATGCCGGAAGAACGAACGGAAAAAACTAAGGCGATTGATTTGGCGCTGGCGCAGATCGAGAAGCAATTCGGCAAGGGCTCGATCATGCGGCTGGGCTCGAAGGGGGCACTGATGCCGGTCGAAGTGATTCCCACGGGCGCGCTCTCCTTTGACGCCGCGCTGGGTGTGGGCGGAGTGCCGCGCGGGCGGGTCATCGAGATCTTCGGGCCGGAGTCGAGCGGCAAGACGACGATCGCTTTACACATCGTGGCGGAGGCACAGAAGCGTGGCGGCATGGCGGCGTTTGTGGATGCCGAGCACGCGCTCGATGCGGCCTACGCGAAGAGGCTGGGCGTGGACGTGGACAACCTGCTGGTCTCGCAGCCCGACTACGGCGAGCAGGCTCTCGAAATCACCGAAGCGCTCGTCCGCTCAAACGCCGTGGATGTGCTGGTGATTGACTCGGTGGCAGCGCTGGTGCCCAAGGCCGAACTTGACGGAGACATGGGTGACTCACTGCCCGGCTTGCACGCACGCCTGATGTCCCAGGCCATGCGCAAGCTGACGGCGGTAATCTCAAAGTCCAAGACCTGCCTGATATTTATTAACCAGATTCGCGAAAAGATCGGCATCATGTTCGGCAACCCCGAGACGACGACGGGCGGGCGAGCCTTGAAGTTCTATTCTTCCGTCCGGATTGACATCCGCCGCATCGCGGCCATCAAGGACGGCGATCGGGTGGTGGGCAACCGGACCAAGGTAAAAATCGTCAAAAATAAAATTGCCGCTCCCTTTCGGGAGGCAGAATTTGATATCCTATACGGTGAGGGGATCTCGAAGGAAGGCGACCTGATCGACGTGGGCGCCGAGCGGAACATTTTCGAGAAGAGCGGCGCCTGGTTTTCCTATGCGGGAGAACGCATCGGCCAGGGCCGGGAAAATGCTCGGCAGTTCCTTCGCGACAATCCCGACGTCTGCAAGAAAGTTGAAGCCGAAGTCCGTAAGGCCTTGAACCTGCCGCTTCCAACCGACTCGGCTGAAAAGGAAAGCGCAAGCGCGGCAAAGGCGAAGAAGTAGAGCATCCCGAACCATCTTTTTGGGGAAGCTCCTTGAATGACCGGCGCCAGGGTCGGCAAGGAGCGAGAATTCAACCAACAAAACCAAGGAGGCTTCGACAACCCATTGCGTAAAAAAATTGCCATCCTGGCAGTGGCAGCTGTGTGTCTATTTGGAAGCGATCTCCTGGGGGCCACCACCCATCCGGCACGGCGCAGCCGCCTGTCTGCAAGCACATCTCCCAAGCCGGCCCTTCGTTCAGCATCCCGCGCAACCGTCAGCAGCAAAAGTCGCAAGTCAAAAAGCCCGGCGCTTCGCAGCCGGGCGCGGCGGCGCAATCCGTGGCGCATTAGTTCCTTCGGAGACCCCGCTGCCGGAGACAACCCGGCTGGCGAAGACCCGCTGGTCCGCGAAGCCGCCCTCGAGGCGCTGGGAAACTGGAACGGCAGCGTGGTCGTGGTCGATCCGAACAACGGGCGCATTCTTTCGATCGTCAATCAGCAATTGGCGCTCGCCAGCGCCTTCACGCCCTGCTCAACGTTTAAACCCGTCGTGGCCCTGGCGGCGCTGAAGGAAGGCCTGATTACCCCGGAGACCAAGCTGCGCGTGGGACGCCGCACGCGCATGGACCTGACCGAAGCCCTGGCCCATTCGAACAATCCGTTCTTCGCGATGCTGGGGAAGCAACTGGGTTTTGAGCGGCTTTTCGAAATCGCCCACCGTTTTGGGCTGGGCGAAAAGGCGGGGTTGAATATTCCCGGAGAATCGCCGGGCCGTTTCCCGGAAGTTGCACCAAAAGAAGGCGGCGTGGGATTGATGTCCAGCCACGGACTGGCCATCGAGGTCACGCCCCTGCAGATGGCGGCGGTGATTTCGGCCATCGCTAACGGTGGCACGCTTCTCCACCTGCAGTACCCGCGCACGCCAGAAGAAATCGAACAGTTGCAGCCACAGATCCGCGGCCGTTTGGACGACCTCGCCGACTACTTCCCCCACGTCCGCGAGGGTATGGCCGCGGCGGTTCTCTACGGCACCGCCCGCTCGGCCTTCGACCCCGAAGAGCAGATCTACGGCAAGACGGGTACCTGCAGCGAGGCCGGCGCGCGACTCGGCTGGTTCGCCTCGTATTCGCGCGACGAGCAACCCCGGTACGTCGTCGTCGTTCTGCTGCGCGGGGGAAAAATGATGTACGGTCCGCACGCCGCCGAGATCGCCGGACGTCTCTACCGCGGCCTGCGCCTGAAGGAGCAGCCCCCCACTCAGGCCAGCGCCCCCGCCCCGCGGGTTGGCGGTCTAAATCCCTGATTCTCCGGCGCTTGGCTCGACAAGATTTGGTCAGGAAGATTTCAGTCCAAATACCTTCTCGGCATAGAGGCGGGACAAGCGCAGATCCTCTTCGAGCGACCGCGTGACGGTTGTCCCCTTCTCGTAGGCAAGCTCGACGACCAGAAATCCGTGATAGCTCGTTTTCCTCAGGTATTCGGCCACCTGGTGAAAGTCGAGGTCTCCATCGTTGAAGTCTTCCATCCAGACGCCGCCCTTCGAGTTGCGAAGGTGAAGGCTTTCGAGACGGCTACCGACTTCGCGCAGGAAGGCCATCGGTTCCTGCCCGCCGCGATAGGCCCAATGGATATCAACACAGCAACCCACCAATTTGGGGTCGGTGTTCGCCAACTCGTGCCGCCACTCGCGCGCGTTTTCGACAAGCTCAGGAGTGTGATGATGCACCATCAAGCGGATTCCAAGTTTCTGGAGTTCGGCGCCGAGTTGGTTCAGGTATCGCGCTTGCGTCGCCAATTCTTCGTCGGACTTCCTACCCTGATTGGGCTTGGGACTCGGATTCGTGACAATGCCTCGGACACCAGCCTCCTTTGTTGCCTGCGCCAGTTCCACAATGGTCTTGATCGAGTGCTCGGCCATACGCGCTTCGTGCAGCGTGCTGTTGGCGTAAAACGTAGGCATTTTGAGGCCGTACTTTTTGAGCAGTCCCAGAGTCCTCTCGCGGAGGTTTGAATCCACAAAGCTGTCGTTTAGGTCAACGTTCGTGTAACCCGCGCGCTGGAACCCGGCAAGCATTTCCTCGATCCCGTCGGCGAAAGATTTCTTGGCCGCCTCGAAATGCTGAATCCAGATGTAGGCTTGCACGGAGAGAACCGGCTGGTAGCCGGACGGGACCGCGGCCTCCCCCGAACGCCCCGCAAATGAACTCCCCGCGAGGGCGGCCATCCTCGCCAAGGCTTCACGTCGTGTGCAAATCCTTTCGTTCATCGAACACCGCCTTTCTTCTGTCGCCGGAATCGGGGGCGAAACCCCGAGCATTCATAGTGTTTCTCCATCAGGCGCTCACCGAGGGCGAAATTTACTGCCCCTCGGCCGGGAGGTCAAGACAGGGTCGGCGGCGAACGAAATTTCCCGCTCATCATAGGGGTGGCCTTACAGCCACATCTTCCGCTGTTCTCATGGAAGGCGTATAGTTTGCACTGCAATTTCGCACTCGCAACACCCGAGCCGCCCTCGCGCACACCTTGGCCGAAGCAGGAGGCCCGCGATGACCATTGACCTCGATCTCCAACACCACGCTCCACCGCCGAAGAAGAGAGATTATCGCATTGGCGCGATCGGCGCCGGATTCATCATGCGCGATTGTCACCTGGTGGCGTATCGCAACGCGGGCTACAACGTGGTGGCGATTACTTCTCAGCCGCCCGAGCAGGCGCGCGAGGTGGCGCGACTGCGCGGCGTGCCGAGGGTTTACGACACCAACGAGGAGCTGTTGGCGGATCCGGCGATTGAAGTCGTGGACATCGCCGTGCCGCCGAGCCTGCAGTTGCCCATCGTGCGTGAGGCCGTAAAGCACGCCCAGCATATCAAAGGCATCCTGGCGCAGAAGCCGCTGGCGACGAACTACCAGGAGGCAAAGGAGATCGTCCGGGTGTGCGAGAAGGCGGGCATCACGCTGGGCGTCAACCAGAACATGCGTTACGACCAGTCGATTCGCGCGCTCAAGACGGTGCTCGAGCGTGGCTATCTCGGCGAGCCCGTGTTGGCCACGATCGAGATGCGCGCCATCCCGCACTGGCAGACGTGGGTGAAGGACCTGGGCAAAGTCACGCTGCTCAACATGAGCATTCATCACCTGGACACGTTCCGCTACTTGTTCGGCGACCCGAAGAGCGTCTACGTAAGCGCGCGGACCGATCCGCGCACGAAGTTCGAGCATACGGACGGCATCGTGCTCTACATTCTTGAGTACGCCAACGGTTTCCGTGCCACCTCGTGGGACGACGTTTGGGCCGGCCCCGCGCGCGAGGGCGGCGCTCCCGACACCTACATCAAATGGCGAGTCGAGGGAACGGATGGCCTGGCGCAAGGAACAATCGGCTGGCCTTCGTATCCCAACGTCACGCCGAGCACGATTGAGTTCACGACCAAGCTCCAGCCGGGCGCGTGGTTCTCACCGCGCTGGACCGAGGTGTGGTTCCCGGACGCCTTCGAAGGCACGATGGGGATGCTGCTCGACGCGCTCGCGAATGGCGCGGAACCTGCCGTCTCCGGCCGCGACAATCTGAAAACCATGGCGCTGCTCGACGCCTGCTACAAATCCATCGCCGAACATCGGCCGGTGGAGATCGAGGAGATTATGAAGTAGAGACGCCCCGGCGAGGCGTCTCTTCAAACGCTCCACCGGAGCGTCTCTACATAGGAGGAGGCAAATGAAACTCGGACTTATCAATTCCGCTTGGCTCGGAACCCATGTGGGAACCGCCGCAGGTATTCGCAAGACGAAGGAGATTGGCTTCGACACCATCGACATCTTCGCGGACCCGCTCGAAATCAACATCCAAGAACGCAAGCTCATCAAGGACACCGCCAGGGAAGTCGGGCTGCCCATTGTTTCCGTGTGCTGCTGCGCGCTCGGTATCGCGGACTTCAACGCCCCCGTGCAGAAGTTCCACGTCGACCGTTGCAAGGCTCACCTGGACTTTGTCTATGAGTTGGAGGCGAAGAATCTGCTGCTGGTGCTCGGCGAATACATCTGGCAGCAGGAAGTCATCAAGCCGAAAGACCAGTGGAAGTGGGCGGTGGAAAACTCCCGCACACTGGGGGAATACGCGGCGGGTCTGGGCGTCGAGATCGCCATCGAGCTCGAGCCGTTCAAGCTTTCACTGGTTAACAGCCTGGATCGGATGGTCGAGTTCCTTAACGATGTAAACCACCCGGCGGTGCGCGCCAACATGGATATCTCGCACCTGCATCTGTCGCATTCGCTGGCGTCTGAGATGCCGCGCTTGAAGGGCCGCATCGCGCACGTCCACTTCTCCGACTGCGATGGCAAAGTCCACGGCGACCTGCCGCCCGGTCACGGCGTGGTGGATTTCGTTCCCTACCTCAGAGCGCTTAAGGTCGTCGGCTTCGACGGCACGGTGAGCATTGAACTGGAATACGCGCCAGAGCCGGCCAAAATCGTCGACTGGGTGACCGAAGCCTATCGAGAAACCAATAAATTGATGCAGGGATTGGGTATTCGGAGCTAAGGCAGGAATTGGGACGCAGGGGCGGCTCGCGAATCGCCCCTGCATGTGCTGATCCCGCAGGTCGGGGCCGGCGCGTCGAAGATCGCGTGTTCCCCGCGTGCAGGCACCAATCATTCTTCGTGGCACCTTCTCACCACTTCAAACGGCACTCGCCACACCCCACTTCCTCCGGATGCGGTTCTCGAGTGTTTCGAAGACCAGGCGGTCCACGATTTGGCCTATAGCCATGATCAAGAGCATCACGGCCAGGACCTGGCTCATGTCGTTCAAGT
>Ga0315274_10016818_pt1 | contig 10328 bp, 6 predicted proteins | sample YL17G02_20_MG_FD_203700 | JGI IMG/M metagenome (GOLD analysis project Ga0315274, IMG submission 203700) | Sediment microbial communities from Yellowstone Lake, YNP, Wyoming, USA - YL17G02_20 | ecosystem: Environmental > Aquatic > Freshwater > Lake > Sediment | place: USA: Wyoming | collected... | reverse complement strand
TGGGACTGCACTTGCCATCGCATCTGCCTATCGCCGAGCAGAAAATGAGCCAGTTGTAGTGAAAACTTTCTTCGTTTTTGAAGCAAAATTGAGGATTTTGCCTTCGAACTGCGGAAGTTGGGTTAGCAATCAGCGTATTTTTGTCTTCGAGCATTGAAATTACTCTGCCCTGCTGATGGTAATCCAGACCCCGCTCCCACGACCGGCTGTCGGTCAGCTCCTTCAGTTGTGCCTTTGATAGTTCCATTGTGGGCCTCTGCCCATCTATGTCTTTTGAAAGTACACCCGTCGCCGTACCGGCGACGGCTAAACGTCATCCCTCGTCCGGCAAGGGTCAAACAGGGACCAAAACCCAAATCGTTTAGCCCCCGGACGTGTCCCGATCAGGGATGGCTGATCGCCATGCCGGGGGCAAGCCCTGCCCATCCAGCCTTCGCAGCCGCTTCGGCGGAGTAGGCCAGGTGGCGGGGCTAATCAGGCATCGACAAATTACAGCTTTCTGTCTAATTTGCGATAGCTTACAGCTTCAGCGATGTGCTCGGGCGCAATATTCTCGGTGCCGGCAAGGTCAGCGATTGTCCGGGCGACCTTGCAGATTTTGTCATGGGCGCGGGCGGAAAGACCAAATTCGGTCATCGCCTGCTTGAGTATCAGCTCGCCGGCAGAGTCGAGCGTGCAGAATCTTTCAATCTGCTTGTGGGTCATCCTGGCATTGGTCATCCCGACCAGACCGGACGACGGATGACGGACAACGGACGAAGGACGACGGACGAAGGAAGTTTGGTCATCTGTCCTCTGTCCCCTGCCTTCTGTCGTCTGTTCTCCGGGACTGCCATCACCGAAGCGCCTCGCTTGAACATCTCCGGCCCTGGTAACGTCCTGCCGCATCGTCGCTGAGCCAAGCTGGCCCGACTTGGAACGGAGCCTGCTGAAACTTATCGCGGGCACATCAATATGAATGTCAATTCTATCCACCAACGGCCCGGATATCTTCGACACGTATCGTTCTATCTGGCCGGGCGTGCACCTGCACCTTCTCGAATCCGTGCCGAAATATCCGCAAGGGCAGGGATTCATCGCAGCCACAAGAATAAACTGCGCCGGAAAGCGGACACTGCCTTTGGCCCGCGAGACAGTGACATAGCCATCCTCCAACGGCTGACGAATCATCTCGAGAACGTGCCGTGGAAATTCGACAAATTCATCCAGAAACAATATTCCGAAATGGCTCAGTGACAGCTCGCCCGGCCGAGGCACTGTTCCGCCGCCGACCAACGCGGGGCCGCTGGCTGTATGATGCGGCATCCGCACCGGACGTGTGGCCAAAAGCGCCTTATTTTTGCCCAATAGGCCCACGGAGGAGTAAATACGGGTGGTCTGGAGCGATTCTTCAAGGCTCAAAGGCGGCATAATAGTCGCCAATCTTTGGGCCAGCATCGTCTTTCCCGCACCAGGCGGGCCAATCATCATAATGTTGTGTCCGCCGGCGGCGGCAACGGTCAGCGCCCGTTTGACGCTCTCCTGGCCTTTAACGTCCGCAAAGTCAACCTCGTAGCTGGACGCCTCATTAAAAAGCTCCTCGATGTCGATGGTGGTGGTCTCAAGAGGCAACTGTCCGGAAAGAAAGCCCACCGCCTGAGCGAGCGAGCCGACGCCATATACCTCCAGAGCCGCGACCACCGCAGCTTCTTTAGCGTTGTCCAGCGGCACGAGCATTCGGCTGAAACCGTTTGCGGCGGCGGTCATCGCCATACTCAATACGCCGTTGACGGGTCTGACTCGGCCATCCAGGGCCAGCTCACCGACGACAATGAAATCTTTGGCCGGCGGGCCGACCAAAATGCCCTGCCCGATCAGCATTCCCAGAGCGATGGGCAAATCGAAGGCGGGGCCGGCTTTTTTCACGTCCGCTGGGGCCAGGTTTATTAGAGACTGTGTTTTGGGATATTTGTAGCCGCAGTTGACGATTGCGCTTTTGACTCTTTCGGTGCTTTCTTTTACCGCCGCATCAGGCAGTCCAACGATGATAGACTTTTCAAGCCCGCCGCGCGCAACATCAACCTCAACCTCACAGATTATGCCCTCAATCCCTTCAAGCGTAACACTGTGAAGCCTGGCTAACATATTCTTCCTTCCTTCGCCTGCACTCGCGTAACCGCAGGTACGAGCGTTTCTGCGAAAGAATATCAGATGATGAGAATTAAGTCAAATAACACGAAGAGTTTACGGCAGGCAAATTTTTCTAAAAAACCCTGTCTTTCTCATAATTCTCTCATTTTTGTTTTGCCAATATCGTACTCGACAAAACCAGATGTGTCGGGTAGCCTAACCACGGTGACAGGCTGTGAAATTCTTGGTGTTTTTAATGAAGGAGAACAATTATGAGACTGAAATCGGGTTGGCTTGACGCAATTCTCATCGCTGTCGGGTTGTCCACGACTCTGCTGGTCGTGGGTTGTGCATCTCAGGCTGCAGCACAAGAGAGAAAAGTTTCTCTCCTACCGGCAGACCTGCCGGCTGCCATAAGAAAGGCTATCGAGGAAGCCTTTCCGAGGGGGGAAATCATGGCAATTCAAAAGGAGGTCGAAGGGGAGGACCCAGGCCAGTATGACGTGGACATACGTTCCGGCGGAAAAGAGTACGAAGTTGAAATCTCCCCGGAAGGCAAGGTGATTGAGACCAAGGAAAAGATGCCTGCAACAACAGCCACGGGCGGCGAGCAAGGCAAGAAATGGACGGAATCTTTCGGTCAGGAGAACTGCACCTTCTCTTCGGTTGGCAAGAATCGGTTCTTCATTCTGCAGCCTGGTCATCAACTTGTACTGGCAAGTCGTACAGAAAAAGTAGCAATTACCGTCCTGGATGAAACAAAGAAAATCGGCGATGTAGAAACCAGAGTTGTGGAAGAGCGCGAAGAGCTGAACGGAGAACTGAAGGAGGTGTCGAGGAACTTCTTCGCCATTTGTAAAGAGCATGGCGACGTATTCTACTTCGGGGAGGAGGTGGACATTTACAAGGGTGGTAAGATAGTCAGCCACTCCGGACAGTGGAGAGCGGACGAGAAGAATTCCAGAGCGGGAATCATGATGCCTGGGACAATTCTTCTGGGGGCCAGACATTACCAGGAGATCTCGCCGAACGCCATGGATAGGGCTGAGATATTAAGTGATGACGTGACTATGAAGACGCCGGCCGGAACATTCAAGAACTGCATAAGAATAGAAGAGACGTCCGGAATAGATCCTGATGAAAAATGCTACAAAACCTATGCGCCAGGTGTGGGCCTGATTCAAGATGAAGATCTGGTGCTGACTAAATATAGCGAAGCGAAATAGGCAAGCATCTTACTTAACAGAAAGAGGTTACGACAAACGAAAACTCTTCAAAAAAATTGTTTCTGTCACAGTTTTCTCATCTTCATATTGGTACTATCGTAGTCGATGAAGTTGCGAAATTCAAACTGAAAATTTGTCGCTCTTTTTTTGAATAAGGAGAAAGAAAATGTTAAAGAAACACTGGAAACTGGTTGGTATCATAGTTATGGTCGTTGCTGGTTTAGCACTGTGTATTGGGGCAGTGGCTAATAAGCAAGTCGCAGAACAAGCGAAGACTCTTTCCGTCGATCAGGTCCCTGACGCGGTCAAAGGGACCATTCAGGCGCAAGGTGGAACCATCCAGGAAATCGAGATGGAAACTGAGAATGGCCAGACCGTCTACGAGGCCGAAGTCGTCATAGATGGGCAAGAAAAAGACGTGAAAATCGCTGCCGATGGAACAGTGCTTAGCCAAAAAGTGGACGATGATGACGAGGAGGATGAAGCTGACGATGACGAAGGCGACGATGATGAAGATGACGACGATGATGAGGACGAGGACGATTAGACACAAGAGAACTAATGACGCATCAAGTTCTCGCAGCTAAAATATACACCGTTGAGTAATAAAAGATTGTTGCTCAGCGGTGTTTTTTTGTTGTTGTGTTAGGTCAGAAGCGTTCGCACGTGATGTGAGAATCGTCTTCTGCCGGTGAGATCATGTGGTAATGCGTTGTTGGAGGTACGCCAAATGCACGTTATCTTATGTAATAGGCCCCGATGTGCCCTGCTTTCGATATTCTGCGTTTTGCTGTTTAGCTGTTCGGTAGGACTGTCGGAAATTATAGCCGAGGGGGTCACGCTGGTACCGTTGACAAACGACGGCAAATCAAAGGCCGTGGCTTGGGCCTATCACGGTGACTGGGTGGCCTTTGTGCGCCAAGTGGGTGATTCGGCCCAATGGCAGCTGCACGTTATGAAGGCGGACGGTTCTGAAGTGAAACCAGCCTGTCCCGTTGGAGATGTGTTTTTTGCCGAGTGGTCCTGGGCCGGCGACCGCATCGTGTATGAATTCTCCAACACGCCTGAGGGAGAAAGCCAAGGAGCGGTCTATATCTATGACATCAAGCAGAACAGGTCCACCACCATCTCCCCTCCGTATCGAAGAAACAATTTCGATGCAGACGATGGGCCCTTCTGGTCGCCCGACGATCGCTACCTTGCGTACAAAGTCCGCGTGGGCCTGACAGAAACGCGGCAAGTCTGGCTGTTCGATACGGCTACGCAAAGCACCTGGCAACTGCTGCCCGAGCGAGGTCAGGGAAAAGATCAACGCTGGAGTGCATCTGTGCCGCCGAGGCTTAGCTTACTCGTTCAGGCCGGCGGCGCTTGGGACTTGGTCACGGTCAAGCCCGACGCCACAGACCTTGTCATGCTCACCGACATCGGCAGTGAATCATTAGATGTCGGAGGCCCACGCTGGTCGCCCGTGGATGATGTCGTGGCCTTCACCTTTGATAAAGACATGACGCAAAGCGAACGTGGGCAGCGTTGCGATGCCTGGATCGCCCGCGGCGATGGCAGTGACGCCAGAAACCTGACCCATGCGAGCACACCTGCCACAGAGAACCAACTAAAGCTGGATGATCCGATCTGGTCGTGGGGCGGGCGCTACATACTGTTCAAGGGCGATCGCTTCGATATTCAGGGCAACGACATACCCACGTTATATCTTGTGGACCCGAACAGGGGCGGGTATCAGGTGCTCTTGACCTCCCATCCGCGAGAGGATGGGACGCTCGATGATTTCGAGGTCTTCAAATGGTCCTATGACAGCACGAAAATCGCTCTGCTGACCAAACGCTCCACGGTTCGGAACTGGGGTCCTGATTCGCGAGAGGAAAACCGACGGACGGTTCTGACCCTCTATGATATGGTCACCAGACACGTTGAGGACCTTCTGACGTTGAGCGATGAGCAGGACCGCAAGCAAATCGAGGCCTGCGAGGATCGTGATGACGGCGTGGTCAATATCTCGTGGTCGCCAGACAGCCGGTCGTTGTTCATCACGATCTCCAAGATCATCAGCAAAGCCGACGGCATCATGCAACCGGATGTCTATCGCGTGGACCTGCCGGAACGCCTAATCAGCCCTTTGGCCCGAGCCTGTGATGGGCCCCCAATAGGCCGGGCCACACCGATGGTGGCCAGCGTGCCATCAGCCGGACAGGGACAGGAGCAACTCTCTCCCGGCACGACACCGAAGCCTACCGCTCTGGAACCTTCCTCGAAGGATTCCGGTATCGTCATCCGGACGATTGAGCCCTTGCACATGACCGTGGAAGAAGCTCTTTCATCATTACCGTCCAAGTATGCCCAATATATTACTGCGAACTCATCCCGCAATCTCTTCCTGTTCATGGGGCCTGCCGAGCTTCTGGCCGAGCTGCAGAACAGTCTGAAACTGATTGATACCCCGGCCACCCAGATTCTGGTGGATCTGCTGGCTGTGGAGCTAACCGACGAAGCCACCCGTGAGCTCGGGCTGGACTGGACCTATGCCAAGGGACGTTTCGGTATGTTCCAACCTATGGGTAATGCGATTCGTGACCTGAGCCCAGACGCCACATTAGACGGACTGACCACTTATCCCGGAACCGGCCAGTTCTTCTACCAGGGCGTTGGACGACTACCGGAGGAGTTCTTTGTTCGGTTAAACGCACTAATCAAGGACGGCAAAGGCACAATCCTGACTAACCCACGTACGGTCGCGGTCAGCGGCCAGGAAGCCATGATTCAGATTCGCAAGACACTGAACTACTTCTTTAATGAGGGCTATGACGTATCAGGCCGTCCCATCGTCAAGAAGAGCGATATCTCGGCCGACACCCAGGGCCGCATTACCCCCACCCTTTTGGCGGACGGTCGAATTAGCATGGCGGTGTCGGTCAAGGTCGGAAGCTTCACCTTTACACCCGACGCCGGCCTGCCCGAACAGGTCAATCGGGAATCCACGACTATGGTCGTTGTACGCGAAGGCCAGACCCTGGTGATCGGTGGCCTGCGTCAGCAGGAAATGAGCGAAGCCGTTATCAAAGTCCCGCTCCTGGCCGATGTGCCGCTCATCGGGCCTTTGTTCAGGAAAACTCAAAAGGTGGCCCGAAACAGCGTCCTGACGCTCTTTATCACTCCACATGTCCTGCTTCCCGACGCTCCCTCGCCGAATTGGCCCCAACTGGATGCCAACGACCATACGATACAGCCTATTATGCGTGAGTCTCCGTCGCAAAACGATGGTGCACGTAGCAAAGACTGACTGCAAACCGTGATCGAGAGGTAGGGAATGATGACAAGGTTCGCTTCAGCAGCTAAAATGTGCGCGACGCCGCTGCAGCCAGCAGCCCTTCTGGTGGACATGAAGATGCGACTACTACTCATAGAAGACTACCGGCCTTTACAGCAGTCCCTTGCAAAGGGGCTGCGAGAAGCAGGTTTTGCGGTGGATACCACAGGCGACGGCCAGGAGGGCTTGTGGTTTGCAATGGGCAATGATTACGACGTGATTATCCTTGACCTGATGCTGCCCGGCATGGACGGCCTGAGCCTTCTCAAGAAGCTAAGGGCTGAAGGCAGACAAAACCACGTATTGATTCTGACCGCCAAGGACACCTTGGAAGACCGCATAAAGGGCTTGAACCTCGGCGCCGACGACTATCTGGTAAAGCCCTTTTCTTTCGAAGAGTTGTTGGCACGAGTCCGCGCGTTAGTGCGCCGAAGCTATCGGGAGAAGAACCCCGAGATCAAAGTCGAGAATCTGCGGATTGACCTGACGGCACAGAGGGTTTGGGACGGTCGAGACGAAATCCGGCTTACGCCGAGGGAATATGCGCTTCTGGAATACTTGGCCCTGCGAGCCGGGCAAACGGTGTCCCGCACAGATATATGGGAGCACGTGTACGAGTTCAAATCCGCCGCATCGAGCAACGTGGTCGATGTTTACATCGGCTATTTGCGAAAGAAAATCGAACAGCCAGGCAAACCTCCCCTCATTCATACGGTGCGAGGCCGTGGCTATACTCTGGGAGTCCAGCCGTGAAGCCTTCCCTGCAGATACGTCTCGTTGTGGGCGTAGTGAGCACTGTATTGTTGCTGCTGACCGTCTTTAGTGTGGGCATCTACAGCGTTATTCGCAGCGCCTTGCTCAGTCAGTTCGATGCTTCACTGGTATCGCTAGCCCAAATATTAGCCGGCTCGGTGGAAGTTGACGGTGACCAAATCGAGCTGGAGATCGAGGTCCAGCAAATGCCGGAGTTCCAGGACCGCAACAAGCCGACGTACTACCAATTGTGGCGCCATGACGGCACGGTGGCGGCAAAGTCCCCGCTGCTGGAAAGCAGTAACCTGCCGCGTCTGGCGGGATCCCCAGAAAAACCCACCTTCAAAACGCTCAGAGCCGGCGCCGGCCGAGTTGAACGTGCGGCGGGCTACGGCTTCACGCCAAGGCTTTCCGACAACGACCGCAAAACGGCAGAGCCGCCGCGACTGATGTTGACTGTGGCGCGAGACAGCGCTGCGATATTGAGCCAATTACGGTTTCTCCGATGGGTGCTCTTTCTCGCGTCGGGGGCCGTGATATTGTTATCTATCCTTGTCGCGCTGCTGACAGTCCGTCAAGGTCTTCGCCCATTGACTGCAATCGCCGGTGAGATCGCGGCTGTCAGAGAGACCGATTTAGCGACTCGCATCGCCGCTGAGGATGTGCCCGGCGAGCTACTGCCGATCAAAGAGCGTTTGAACGATCTTTTGTCCCGACTTGAAGCTGCATTCAATAGAGAACGCCGTTTCACCGCCGATGTTGCCCACGAGCTTCGCACCCCTCTGGCGGGGATACGTTCCACAATTGAGGTAACGCTGTCGCGCGGGCGTGACCGGAAGGAATACAAAACAGCCCTTTCCGATTGCCTGGCTATCATTGAAAACATGCAGACAATGGTGAACAACCTATTGATGATCGCCCATCTCGACGCTTGCCAAGCGGCTTTGCGCCGGGAGCAGGTTCACCCGGCTGAACTGGTGAGCTCCTGCTGGCGGCCGTTTTCAGAAAAGGCTAAGCTGCGCAGGATCGCCTTTGACAATCGTATCCAGACGGATGCAGTCATCAATTCCGACCCGCAAAAACTCTCCATGGTTTTATCGAACCTTCTCGGCAACGCCGTTGAATATGCGAACGACGCCGGCCAAATTTGGGTCACAGCTCACCACAGCGACGACTCCATAGAGATCGCCGTTGCCAACACTGGTTGTCGGCTCACGAGCGACGAAGCCGCACGGGCATTTGACTGCTTCTGGCGCGGTGATTCATCTCGCGCAGGCACAGGCACTCACTGTGGTTTGGGACTGGCTCTGGTTCAAAGGCTTGTCGGGGCGTTAGGCGGTTCTGCTGCCGCCGAGGTGCAGCCCGGCGGGGTGTTTACTGTTCGGCTGACCCTGCCGGCATCAGCCCCCTAATATGGCCGGGAGAGTCCCCAAACAAAAAAGGCCATAAGTATAACGCTTATGGCCTGTTGGTTCGTAACTGAAAATACATCTTTGTAGGATCAAGTAGTTTGACTGCGGAAAACGCAGGCGGCGGTCGAATCCGGATCGGAGAATGAAGTTTATTCGGAAAAACACCTTGCTCGATTGCGTGATACTGCAATCGATCTGTGTTATTCGTTGCATCCTCAGGAACCGATGCGGCGAAAATAAACCATATCGTCCCGACTATGGACTTTCTGACCTTCATAATCTACCCCCTGACGAACCTATTGATTGTATCGGCTGTAGGTAGATTTTCCCCTTAGCCAAATTAGCGATGAACCTGTGGTAAAGCCGCCACCAAATGTTTAGCCCCGCAATCCTTCGACCCGGCCTAGGCCCGCCCCGAGCAAGCCCGAGGGGACGGGTTTATTGCGGGGCGTCGCCGTGCCGGCGACGGCTAAACTCCCCGAACACGCGTTTTCAGTACTGATATCGGCCTTTGTTAGGGGAAAAGCTTTTGCGTAAGGCCCGGATGGAACCGGCAAAAGTCAGGAAGTGATAGAAACCGGTGTCGGCATTTTCTGGCTGATTATTTTGTCCTTTGCAGCAGGCCTACTGCCAATTGCCGAAGCGTATCAGCTTTGGGGCCGAAAGGTTCTAATACCGCTACCGCCTCATCGGCCAGATTTTTGCCCAATTGTCTCGATTTTTCCATCCCTAACACAGCCGGGTAAGTTGCCTTGCCCGCTTTCCGGTCCTTGCCGGCGGTTTTGCCCAGCTGCTCGCTCGAAGCGCATACGTCAAGAATATCATCGGCTATCTGGAAACTCAGACCAATCTTCAATCCGTACTCAGACAGGCGGTTTAATTGCCGGGCATTAGCCCCGCCGCAGATGGCCCCCATCGCCGCAGCACAGCGAAACATTTTCGCGGTCTTATTGGTGTGAATATATTGCAGAATCTTTTTACTGCCGGCATTTTTTTCCGCTTTTAGGTCGGCTATCTGGCCTGCGATCATGCCGGCAGGCCCAGCCGCCTCCGCCAATTGAGCAATCAACCTTACCGCAATGCCCGGGTCATCAATCTTCTTAGCCAAAATCTCGAAGGCGAGCGTCAAAAGAGCGTCGCCGGTAAGTATGGCGGTCGCTTCGCCAAAGGCCCTATGGCAGGTAGGCTGACCCCGGCGAAAGTCGTCATTGTCCATAGCCGGCAAGTCATCGTGCACCAGCGAATAGGTGTGTACCATCTCGACCGCTGCCGCTGCAATTTCAGCGTTGTGATTTACCCCGCCGCCGACCAGCTCGCAACACCAGAGCACCAGCACCGAGCGTATGCGCTTGCCCGGTGCGACAAGAGTGTACCTGACGGCTTTTTTCAAATCACCGTCGATATTTCTCTGCTCAGCCAAAAGCTGCCGCAGAGTATGATTGACCAATTGTGCCTTTCTCCGCAGCAGCGCACTGACATCGGAATTGGTAACCTTCGTTGCGGACA
>Ga0315274_10016815_pt1 | contig 10330 bp, 7 predicted proteins | sample YL17G02_20_MG_FD_203700 | JGI IMG/M metagenome (GOLD analysis project Ga0315274, IMG submission 203700) | Sediment microbial communities from Yellowstone Lake, YNP, Wyoming, USA - YL17G02_20 | ecosystem: Environmental > Aquatic > Freshwater > Lake > Sediment | place: USA: Wyoming | collected... | reverse complement strand
GACTTTCCGCTACAGGGGCCGACAAATATCTCGTGCACAGGGATCTTCTGGGGCCCGTGGAGGAGTGGAATAAGAACAAGGCGAAGGCTTTGGAGCAGTTGTCTTCCATGGACGCAGAGACGAAGTTGACGGAGGCCGCGCTGGAGAAGGGCCGCGAGAAGTTGAAGAGATTCCAGCCCGGTGTCCGTCCGCACCTCGAGCAGCACATCAAGGCACTTGAGGGCAAACTCTCTGAGTTGGATCGCAAGCAGGACTCCGTGAAGAAGCTGATCGACAGGATAGACTCCCTCTTCACCGGCCAGCGGGAAAAGGGCGAGAAGAAAGTCGTCGACATCGACCAAGCAGTGAAAGAATTGGTGTCCAAAAAGCCTTCCGAGGGGGACTACACCGAAGAGACGGTGAAGAAGTCTTTGGACGAGATGGTCGCCGGCGAGCCGTTCTGGAAGGGCGTCAACGTCACTTGGTCGCAGGATACCCCGCAAGTGACCATAAGCCAAAACAACGCGACGAGGATCAAAGACGTCGAGAACTTGGTGCTGGAAGGCAACCGCAGGATAGAGTCCATGATGGGGAAGGTCGACAGCCTCAAGAAAACTGTGGGCTCACTGAGCATCGACGATAAGATCCGTGACAAGTATCTCAAGGATCTCGACGAGAAGAAGAAGGAACTGTCCTCCTCTTTGATCAAAGTTCTACCGACTGAACACGCGTCGAATGCGATCGTCGACAAATACGAGGCTCAGCAGGGCAAGATCGATCCAGAGAAGAAGAAGGATCTGATTTCCACGATTGTCAACTCCATCCGGTCGGCCGGCAAGAAAGAAGAGGGCGTGTCCGGCTTGGGCAAGGAGATCAAACCGGACATCGTGAGGGACGTGAAGAAGTTCATGTCTCTCAACCCCGTGCCGAAGCCCAAGGGCCCGTGGAGCACCGTCACGCAGCCCATCTCCGCCAAGGCCGACGCCGTGAAGAACTCTGAGGATCTTCGCGCCTTGATGGACGAGGAGCTGGAGATGGAGAGCGAAATAACCAATACGCTCGAGCACGTGCTTGACGTGCTCTCGAAGGCCGACCATTATATCGAGACGAGCAAAGGCGCCGCGCCGCAGGATCTCAGGGATCTCGCTATACACGCGAACGGCTTCTTGAAGACCTATATGCAGTACAAGGAGTGGCTCGGCAGGGATTGGCAGGAGCCGGCCGTCGAGGGAAAGACGCGCAGCCCCAACATGAGGATGATCGTGGAGGGCGTGATAGATCGATTCAGCGGCAAGCCAGCCGCGCAAGGCAAAGAGTCTCGCCCGACGATCGACACCGAAGCCGGCCCGATGCCCGCGAGCGAGTGGGCGACCACCAAGAGATGGCGCAAGTCCGTCAGGGACTCGGACGTCAACATCCAACATCTCTTCGAGGAGATAAAGAAGGTGCTGGACAAGAACAAGGCCCGTCTCTCGATGATGGAGGTTGAGGAGCCTCCAAAGCCGATCGGCAAGGCGCAGGCTGTGAAGCCGGAGGACACCGACCCGTTCTGGAGTGTGAAGACAAAGACGGACGAGTCTGGAAAACCCTTGGGCACGGTGAAGAAGGCATCGGAGGACGATAGTCTCAAATCTCATGACATTGAGACTTGGCTCAAGTCGGCCCCCCGCAAGTACATTGAGGATCTTCCGAAGATAGGCGTCAACGACTGGGACATCATCGAGAGCCTGTACGGGGAGCGCAAGGCGGAGTACCAAGATCTCGTGCGCGGCAACCAGATGATAGTCGACGGCGCCGGCAGCAAGGGGCTCGTCAAGAGGCTCATGGAGGAGGCCAGCCGCCGAGCCAAGGAACTGGCCCGCACTGAAGCGCTGAAGGAAGCGACCGTCGAAGTCGGCGGCAGGAAAATACCGGTGGCCGAAGCCGGCGACGTCTTCAACAGGGAACTTTCGTCCTACTTGAGGAAGAAAAACGAACTGCTCATCAAGAAGGATCAATACATGAAGGCGCTCGACAGGACGGAGCACCAGATAGACACGGGCGAGGAGTTTGTCGAGGTGGACGAAAAGGGCACCCCGACGATGAAGATGGAACTGACCGACCGCGAGACGCAGTCGATAGTCGACCAGTTCTACCGGGGCCTGTTCTGGTATCTGCAGGACTACTGGGTGACGGTGCCAGGCAGGGAGGCCGTATTCGGGACGCGCGAGTCTCCAGAGTTCTCCAAGCTCTACGACACCATGAAGGCGATATCCGGTGTGCGCAGCAACCCGTCCATACAGAAAGTCATCCGCGCCGGCAACGAGGCGCGCAGGGTCCTCCGCGACGTCAACTTCTCCATAAGGAAAATCAGCAGGGGCCTGCGGAGACTCGGCGTCGACCCGCAGGAGACGATTAAGGACATAGCGGAGAAATACGGGTCGACCGACCGCAGGATGACCAGCTTGGCGGAGGATGAGAAGAGGATCAAAAGCGCCGTGCCGATGGAGGGGCGTTTCAAGTCCGGCGTGCAGCTGTACTTCCTCGTGCGGTACCGCGACCAGCTGAAGGCCCAGATGGAGAGCAAGAACGCCATGTACGATCTGCTGCGTGAATCGGCGGCGACGGAGTATAAGGTTTCCGTGCTTGAGTCTATCAAGGCGAACAGCAAGGATGAGACCTTGAACAACGAGATAGACAGGCGCATCAAGGTGATGAGGGAGGACGCCGAGAGGCTCGTCGCCAAGAACGCCGATACCGCTGGCGAAGACATCGGCAAGATCGTGGGCCAAAGCATGAAGACGACAAGCGACGTGGAGACCTTGAGGGAAGCCATAGAGAAGAGTCCGGATGAGGAGAAGAAGCCGGAGCCCAAGGAAGCCAGCTACAGGGATCGCCAAGGCTTCGACCCGAACATCTTCTACGGCAAGGTTATGCAGGACATGATAGCGTCGCTCGCGGCGCGCCACATACGGAAATTGGCCAAATCACAGGAGAAGTAGGATGCTTGACGTGAGTAGGCTGACGGAGTCCCTGGATAGGATCGCATCGACGGCGGAATCGAAGGGCTGCCTCAAGGAAGCGGAGGAACTGGACATCGTGTCGAACACGCTCGAGTCGGAGGCCATGGCCTTGACGCATAAACGCCGGAAGAGCCTGTCATCCTCGTCGTTCGTGTTCCCGGCGAACCACCCGAGCGTCACGGATGACGACGACCACTTCCCCATCGATACCGAGAACAGGGGTCGTAACGCCTTGGCGCGCGCCAACCAATACGGTGAAGCTCCGCCGTGGTACAAGGGCAGCCTCAAGAACTTGAAGAAGACCGTCGCCGAGAAGGTCAAGGCGAGATACCCGGGCATCGAGGTGACGGAAGAGGCCATCAACGAATGAGGCTCTACGTCGATCTTGACGGCGTCTTGGCAGACTTCCACAAGGCCATGTCTGAACTCTTGGGCATCAAACTGGACAGGCATAAGGGGTTCGGCAACGGCTCCGAAATATGGGTCAAGGTCGATCGGGCGGGCGAGAAGTTCTGGTCGGAGATGGACTGGCAGCCGGGCGGCGAGGAACTGTGGGAAGCGCTGAAGGAATATGACCCGACGATACTGTCCTCCCCGACCAGACATGAGTCGTCCAAGACGGGCAAGAGAATCTGGGTGAGGGAAAAGCTGGGAGAGAGCGTACCGGTCATACTCGAGAGCAAGAAGCAGAAGATCGCCTCGCCGGACGCGATCCTCGTCGACGACCGGAGGGAAGTCCTCGATAAGTGGACCGAAGCGGGAGGACTCGGAGTCCTCCACAGGGACGTGTCCAAGACCATCGAGAGGGTGCGCGAACTCATGTCCACGAGCAAAGAGGCCTTCAAGACCAAACCCGTCCGCGATCCCAAGGATCCTTCGCGCAGGATACTTCTGATGAAACTACGGGGCGGACGTGCCGAGCGCGTCCATGAGGACGAGACGGCCTACAGCCGGAAGAAGGAGAAGGACTGGCACCGGCACATCGAGGACGAATCGCTCAAGGTTGCGATGCACTACATGTCGAGGGAGGCCAAAGAATCCCTCGACAAGACAGCGTACGATGACTTCAAATTCAGGGCACACCCGGTCGTCATAGACCCCTATGATGCCATCGTGCAGCAGGCCATCCAACAGATGGGGCCGTCCGGAAGAAACATCGACGTCGTGAAGCTTGAACTCACCTGCCCCGGGAACAAGGTGGCGTGGGTGACGAACGAAGACTTCTTCCACGGCAAAAAGGACAAAAAGAGAGTCGTACACCTCTGCCTCACCAAGATCAAGAACGATTTCAACAAGGCCCATGGTAAGCCGTTCAACATGGCGAACGCCGAGGATGCAAAGAGGATGCGCGAACTTGTTGTATCCTACTTGACGGACGTCGTGTTCCCGCACGAAGAGACGCACATCGAGCAGGAGATCAAGGGCGAGGGCAAGTTCGGGCCGACCCCGGAGATGGGCGCCGAAAGGGCCGAAGACTGGGGCCACATGCAGCAGCTGGGCATCCAGAAGCGGGCGTCACACGTCGTCCGGAGATACTTGGATGCCGCTTCGTAGGCTCTCATCTCACTTGAGGAGGTTGGCCGCCGAGGAAGGTGGCCCTCTCCCTAAGAGGCCCCTCGGAAAAACGGGGCTCGAGGTGACCATCCTCGGGTTGGGCGGCGGATCCCTTGTGGGACTCCGGGGCAAGGAGAACGACCGCCGGGCCGAACAGGTGATACAGAGGGCCCTCGACCTCGGTGTGACCTATTTTGACACCGCCCCCGAATACGGCCCCAGCGAGTCCCGTTTGGGCCCCGCAATAGGCTCCAAGAGAGCTGGCATCGTGCTGGCCACCAAGACCCACGACAGGACGAGGGACGGCTCCTTGAGGCTCCTTGAGGCCTCCTTGAAGGCGCTGAAGACCGACCACGTGGACGTGTGGCAGATACACCACATCGACCACATGGACGAGGTGAAAAAGGTACTCTCAAAGGATGGCGCCTTGAGGGCCCTGCAGGAGGCCAAGTCGCAAGGCATGGCGAAATACATAGGCGTCACAGGCCATTACGACCCTGCCCCTTTGGCGGCCCTCGTGAAGGCATTCGACTTCGACACGGTGCTGCTGGCCATGAACGCCGCAGATGTCCACGGGAAACACAGCTTCATCAAGAACGTGCTCCCCGAAGCGGTGGACGCCGACATGGGCGTGATTTGCATGAAGGTGACAAGCATGGGGAGGATATTCAGCCCTGCGAACCTCAACAACATCAAGGACGCGCTGTACTACTGCCTGAGCCTTCCGGTGTCCACGGCGATCGTCGGCGTGGACGGCGTCGACCAATTCGTCGAAAATGTGGCCTTGGCCAAGACATTCGAGAAGCTGGGCGAGACGGAGATGAGACGCATCGAGGAACTTACGGAGGGCTACGCGGAGATAGCCAATTTCTTCCGCAAAGGCAACGAGATCCACAACCCCTTCTGGAAGCCGTACGGATACAAACGCCAGAAGAAGGCGGCCGAGGGCAAGAGGCTGATCATCATGCGGGGCATCAGTGGCGCCGGGAAGTCGACGCTCGCCAAGAAGTTGGAGAATGAGTACGGGGCCAAAATCCTGTCGTCTGACGACTATTTCATGAAGGGTGGTCAGTACGTCCACAGCATCGCCAAAATACCCGAGGCCCACAGATGGAACAGTCGGCGCGCCGAGGAAGCCATGAAGCGAGGCGACCCGGTCGTCGTAGTCGACAGCGTGAATACGCAAGCTTGGCATATGAAGCCCTACGTCCTCGCCGCCAAGGAGCACGGGTATACGGTGGAGTTCAGGGAGCCTGACTGGTCCCCGAAGCTCAAGGACGAGCGGGGCCACTGGAATGTCGACTTCATCGAGGGCCTGCAGAAGTCGAAGGAGCGGTCGGACATAGGCAAAATCGTGCCACGTGACAGGTTGGAGCAGATGCGCGATCAGTACCAATACGGCGTGACCGAGAAGGATGTTCTTGAGTCCAAGATGCCCGAGGGGCTTTGACCATGAAATGGACAGGCTACAAAATCGTCCACCGAGAAGGTGACCATGCCGTGAGCCTGGCCACGGGTAGGGACAACCGCAGGTCGGTGTACTCCCTCAAGCCGGGAGCCATTCTGCAGGGCCCAACTTATCTTGGTACCAGCAAGGCTTATGCGGTGGATTACTTTTCGACCGGAAGTGAAAATCCGACGGATCCCGAGGAGATGCTTTTGACGGTGGAGTATGACGACCGGGACATTCTCAAGGGTAACCCGGACGAGCCGGATCAACTTACAGGCGGCGCGGAGGTGATTGTGAGAAAATGCCGTTTGAAGTCGGCTGATTCCCTCCGAAAGGAGCAAACCACAGGAAAGGAAGCATCGATGGAAAAGCTCTCAAGTTATCTCGACCGCATAGCGGACGCCCTCGAGGAGAGGGGCTTCTTGAAGGAAGCCTTCGAACTGGACGTCATCAGCAACACGCTCGATCTCATGACCACACCGGCCCGGGCGAGCCAAAGGGAAATCATGGAGGAACTCGGGTTCGCCAGCCAGTACATTAAGAAAACGTCTCCACAGGTCGCCATGCAGGCGTTCGCAAGCTACTGGGGATCGGAGCACGGCCCGGCGCTGTATGAGATAGCCCGGCAGCAGTCTCTCAGCGGCCCGAGCCAACCGCTGGTCCAGAAGTGGGATGCGGCCCTTCAGAAAGCCAAGAGAGCCAAAGCGACCGGCCTTCCCCCCCAACCGGCGGAGGCCGACCCGTTCCTGTCGCCGGCTGAACGCGCACAGACGAAGAAGCCAGTTGCCCCGGTGGAAGATCCCGTCTTCACGCGGGGGTGACCCAGTAGGCCGGGAATGAAAAGGCCCGCCTAGGTGGCGGGCCTTTTTTGTCTCAGACGATCTCGCTGAGCGGTGGTGCCTTCGGGAGGTGGCCCTTCTCCCTGTCCTCTTTCTTCTTCTGGGTCTTCTTGGCGATGTCCGACTGCACCTTCTGCATCAGCATCTTCTCCCAGCCCTTCTTGAATGCCAGCCCCTGCAGGATCTTGCGGGCCTCCTCCGTGCGCTGCTTGGCGTCCATGTCGTCGAAGCGCCCCTGCAGGAGCATCCTCTTGAGCCTGTCCCTAAGTTCGCCGACGAGCGGCCCTTGGGTCACTTCCTTGAACTCGCTCATTATCTCGTCGCCGGAGAGTGGGGCTATGTACTTGTACGCCCCGCCGGACGGGACGAGGAGTCCCTTGCGGAGATCGTCGTCCTTGAGCTTGTTGATCCGCTCCTTGATCTTGTCGATCTTGGCCTTCTCCTCGGGGTTGTTGGCTTGGTCGGCCTCCACCACCGCGAGCGCGTCGTCCAGGTCGTTGTAGACGTATTGCAGGAACGTCCTGAGCGTTTGTAGACCCTCCTCGCTCGTCTTGGGATCGCTGGTGAACGCCATGTGGGAGTGCACTATGGTGGCTACTGAGTCCACCGTCTTGAGCGGGTACTTCAACTCCAGCATCGCCTTCCTTGCGAGGTTGACCCCAAACTCAGCATGCTCGGTGAAGTGCGTGACCGGCCGGCCTTGGCTGTCGACTTCCTTCTTCTCGGTGACTATCTTGCCGATGTCGTGGAACAGCGCCGCGAGCCGCGCGGTCAGAGACGCCGGGGTCTTCTTTAGGACGTCCAAAGTGTGCTGCCAGACGCTCTCTCCATGGTGCCACTGGCGGTCGGAGTCATGGAACACGTCCAGCATCTTGGAGAAGGTCGGGGACACGAAGTCGAGCACGCCCATGTCCCGCATGAGATCGAGCCCCTCTGCGGCAACGTTGCCATCCGGGTGCTTGAGTATCTTGTCCAGCTCCTCGCGTATCCTCTCCTTGCTGACTTTGCTGGAGATGTAGGATCTTCCCTCCTCGCTCTTGGCGAAACGCTTCAGAAGATCTTCGGTGTTCCGGTCGATCTCGAACCCCGGCAGCTTGCCCTTGAAGCGGATGATGCGGAAAATGCGCAGGGGATCCTCGCGGTAGATCTGCTCGATACCGCCGGGATGCGGGGGCGGTCTCAATATCTTTCTGTTCAAGTCATCGACGCCGCCCACATAGTCCTTTATTGCCCCGGAGGCGACGTCCCTGTAGATGGCGTTCACGGTGAGATCGCGCCTCTTGGCGTCCTCTTGGAGCGTCGTGTACTTCACGTACTCGGGCTCACGCTTCTTGTTGTAGGGCCCTTCGAGCCTCGGTGGCGTAAGTTCGAGCACATAGCCCGACACGTCGACGCCGTCGTACACGAAGGTCCTGTTCTGCTCGCGCGGGTAAAGAAGGGCCACGCCCCAGATACCGTACCTGTCTTTGAGCAGCGACGGGTTGTTCGGGGAGGTCACGCCCAGCGCGTCGGCGAGCTTCTTTGAGAATATCTCAGCCGCCTTCATGTCGTCCTCGGGTGAGTCGACGACGATGTCTATGTCTTTGGGATGCGTGCCGAGCAGCTTGTCGCGGACGTAGCCGCCGACGGCGTAGACCTTGCCGCGGTACTCGGGAAGCATAGTCGTGACGGCGTCCTTGAGCATTTTCTCGACGGCGCGCGTCTGGGTGGCCATGTCCTCGTTCGACTTGCGATCCTCGGTGACCGTCTGGGCGGCCTGGCCCTGTAGGTATGCCAATACGACCTTCAGCGTCTCGCTCATGTCGCCTTCACCTTCAATCTTTTGTCCGTCTCCGAATACACCAGCGTCTCCACGCCGTTGGACTTGAGTTCTTGAAGCGCGTATGGCGTATAGCCAGCGCAGATGGTCACCGGCCGCACCCGGTTGTACAGGTGGTAGTGGAGCCGCAGGTTCATGTACAGCGAATACTTCAGTATCTGCCCTATCAAGTCGTGCTCCCCAGCCTTCCTCTTGACCTCCACCGGGTAGGCCGTGCTGTCAGACATGTAGAGCATGTCGATCCTACCGTACGGTGGGCACGGATGCTCGAGGTTCTGCAGACGCACGTCCTCCCCGAGGATCTTCCGGAGATCCCCGGCACCCTCCATGTGTATCCTCCGGACGAGGTCGTCCTGCTTGGTGTCCGTGCCGGAGGCCCCGCTGGGCGCCTCCTCGCCGTCTGCGACCCACTCCCGAGGACGGACCGACCCGGTCGATAGGGCTTGGCGGATGTCCCGCAGGGTCATGTACTGTTCCTTGGACAGCGAGTCTTTGGCGCCTGCGTGCCGGAACTCGTCCCGCAGCAGGTCAAAATACAGGGACGCGTCTTTGCGATCCCCCTTCAAGTACGCGTACAGGCACAGGTGGTAAATGGTGTCTATCAACGGCACTGTCCTGCAAATACAAAGTTGTACTTGCAGGACAGTGCCGGCATTAACGGAGTATTTGTAGAAGGGTCAAAACGGCCTGTCATCCAGTTGGAGAACCACTAAATTCAAATCTCTCCACATGGAACAGACGATCGGTCGATCATCGATGACGTACCGCACGTCATAAATGCCCTTCACATGCGCCTCGTAGAGTTCCTGCTTCACGACCGTATCGGGCCTCGAGTCTCCCGTGGCCCTCATGAAGAAGGGAGAGTCTCCGGGGAGGTGCGCCTTGTCGGCGAGCCACCGTACGGTGTCCACGCGCCACTTGTCCTCCCTGCCGGACATGAGAATCAACCCGTGCCCAGCATCCATGAGCAGCTTCACGAGGGTGACCACGTGCGTGAAGGGGGTGTCCTCGTAGAGCCTGCTTCCGTCGTAGACGTTGCGGGTCTCGGAGAGGGCGAGGGTGCCGTCGACGTCGACCATGATGGCCTTTCTGAGGTTGGGTATGTCCAAGGGCGGCGCATATGGCACCTTTTGGAAATACTCCGACCGGCACTCGACGTGGCGGTTCTTCACGTGTTTCTCGTACATCTGGATCACGACATGCGGGGGCACCTTCTCCGCGCGGACCTCGTTGCGGCGGAGCGCTTCCTGCAGGTCGACGTCGAAGTACTTCTCGACCACCATGACGTTACCGACCCTCTTGGCTATCCGGCACATCGACCCCCAGTGCTTGTTGCTGAAGTTCGTGTCGTCGACGATGACGTCGAAGCCGCGGAGGATTGATTTCTGCACGGCGTAATCCCGAATGTCGAGCATGAAGCGCTCCGTGGCCTGCGACCACCCCTCGCCGTCGAGCATGGCGCGGAGGATGTCCTTGTTGACCCTCTTGTAGCGGTTCGGGTGGGCGTGCATCTCCTCTTTGGCCCACGTGCTCTTGCCGCTCGCGGGAATTCCCCGGGTCATGATGATGGTGCGCATCTACACCCTTTCAAAGTCGGTGTCTTCGACAAAAAGGTTGACGAAACCTACCACACTTGTCCATTCGCTGGGGGTTAAACAGTCAATGGGTCGAGTTATACGCTTCACAA
>Ga0315274_10016814_pt1 | contig 10330 bp, 5 predicted proteins | sample YL17G02_20_MG_FD_203700 | JGI IMG/M metagenome (GOLD analysis project Ga0315274, IMG submission 203700) | Sediment microbial communities from Yellowstone Lake, YNP, Wyoming, USA - YL17G02_20 | ecosystem: Environmental > Aquatic > Freshwater > Lake > Sediment | place: USA: Wyoming | collected... | reverse complement strand
TCCAGGTTAGTGTAAACAACATAGAATTCCTGATTCTTTGGAAAGCGTCTGTTACTAAAATAGTGCCACCAGTACTCCACGACACTCTCTCCAAGTAATGCTGTATTCTTTATATGTGACGGTGTCTTCTTTACAAATGGCGCTGTCTTTTTGAGATTCATTCTAAATCATAGTTTACTAGGAAGGTTCCTTTTTGACAAACAAGTTTAGCTACGCGAATCTAGGTGTTAATCTTGGAGGAGTTTTACTGTGAATGCAAATGCTATAATAAGACCAGGCGAAATCAAAGATTCAAGGAGTTTACATAAATTCTGTACTTCCCTCTTATCAAAGGTAGGGGGGACAAAGGGGACGGGTAACCTATATGGTAGAACAAATGATTGGCTTCTTTGTTTCCTGGTTTGCCAGCCCCAGCCTCATCGGCATTGGCCTGGCGATAGTATTTGGCGCCCTCTGGCTGGTCGGTTACTGGCCGCCGCTCTTCAAAAGACCGTGGCTCTGGGCAGTTCTGGCCATCAGTGCCATTCTATCCCTGACTGCGGTTAGCTTTATTCAAATCCCCCTCCAGTATCTGGTAGGGCAGGCACTGGGTCAGTTCTGGAGCCAGGAGATGCTCCTGCGCTGGCTGCTGCTCGCGGGAATACCACAGATACTCCTCAGCGGGCTGGTTCAGGAAGGGGCAAAGCTCGTGCCCGTGGTTATCTGGTGGCTGGGTGAGAACCGGGCACTGGCACCGAAGGTGGGGCTGGCCATTGGGGCGGTAGCCGGCTTCGGTTTCGGTGTTTTTGAAGCCGTTTGGGTTCATAATAGCATGTTTGCCGCCGGTTGGAGCTGGGAATTGGTGCCGGCTAACGGATGTATGGCACTGGCCGGGTTCTGGGAGAGATTCTTCGCTGTGGCCTTTCATATCGCCTCCTGTGCTCTGGCCGGGTGGGGCCTCGCCAAGGGATGGGGCTGGCAGTTCTACCTTCTGGCGGCTTTCTTGCACAGCCTGTTGAACTACAGCGTGGTATTCCTTCAGACCGGGCTTTTTACCATTGTCCATTTGGAAATCTATGCCGCAGTGGTAGCCGTGCTGGTAACCTCTGTTGCGCTCTGGCTTCGCTGGCGGAAGACTGAAGAAAAAAGCAGCGAATAGAGAAGAATAACCGACCGGCCTTACATCCGCTCCGGTGCCGTCATCCCCATGAGGTGCAGTGTGCGACTGAGCACGGTCTTGGTCGCCTTAACCAGTTTCAGTCGCGCCTTGGTGAGCGCTTCGTCCCCGGAAACCACCCGGCACTGCATGTAGAAGCTGTGAAACACAGTGGCCAGGTCCTGGGCATAGTGGGTGAGGTGATGTGGCTCCAGAGTAACGGCGATTGTTTCCACAATCCCGGGCAGAAGGAGCATTCTGCGGATGAGGGTGAGCTCGGGCTCCGCGGTAAGCAGTGAGACGTCCCCATCGCCGTAGTCAATGCCTCTTTCCTGCGCCAGGCGCAGGATGCTGGCAATGCGGGCATGGGCGTACTGGACGTAATAGACCGGGTTATCCACCGACTGTTTTTTGGCCAGTTCCAGGTCAAAGTCCATATGACTATCGGCAGAGCGGGACAGGAAGAAGAAGCGGCAGACATCGGTGCCCACCTCCTCGATAAGTTCGCGTAAGGTGACGATATCACCGCTTCGTTTCGAGATGCGCACTATCTCACCGCCGCGGCGCAGTGTGACCATCTGCGAGATAATAACCTTGAGTTGCTCCGGGTCAAGGCCCAGCGCGCCAACAACGGCTTTCATCCGTGAGACATGCCCCATATGGTCAGCACCCCAGATATTGATCACGGTATCAAACTTGCGCTTCAGGAACTTGTCATAGTGGTAGGCCATGTCGGTGGCAAAATAGGTTGGGGAGCCGTCGCTGCGTATCACCACGTTATCTTTGTCCTCACCCAGCGCCGTGGAGACAAACCAGGTTGCCCCTTCCTTCTCACTGATGTAGCCCCCCTGCTTCAGAAGCGACATGGCGTCATCATACTGGCCATTTTTATAGAGGCTGCTTTCGCTGAACCAGACGTCAAAGGTAACACCCAGTAGCTCAAGGTCAGCCTTTATTTGACTGACCATCTTTTCCAGACCGACCTGACGCAGCTTCTCAATGACCTCGGTTTCGGGAAGTTTGAGGAATTCATCGCCTTTCTGGTCTATTATCTCCCGGGCCAGGTCAACCATGTACTGACCAAGGTAGCCATCTTCGGGCATTTCGGCGGTCTTATTCAGGCATTGCCGGTAGCGGGCATAAAGCGAGCGGGCGAAAGCCTCAACTTGGCTGCCAGCGTCATTGATGTAGTATTCCTTTTCCACCTGATAACCAGCCGCGGTGAGGGCGTTGGCCAGCGTACTGCCCAGGATTGCCCCACGCCCGTGCCCGACGTGAAGCGGTCCGGTGGGGTTCACGCTGACAAACTCGATCTGCACCCGCTTATCCTGGCCAATCTCAATGTTACCGTACGCTTCGCCGGCCTCAAGAATTGAATTCACCTGTCCGGCCAGCCAGTTGGCACTCAGGATGAAATTGAGGAAGCCCGGCGGCGCCACGACCACCCGCTCAATCTCGGCAGTACGGGCAATGAAGGCAGCAATATCACGGGCGATGGTGAGGGGGTTGCTGCTGGTAACGCGGGCCAGTTTCAAAGGCAGACTGGAGGCATAGTCGCCGTGTTCCGGCTTCTGCGGGTGCTCCATAATGACTTCAGGCAGGGTAACCAGGGGGAGCTTGCCTGACTTCTGTGCCTCAATGGCTGCCTGAGTTAGAAGTTCGGCCAGTTTGTGTTTCAGCATGAATCTGTTAAATCACTTCTTGTAGTTATGTTTTCAATGCTGCATTCAATAGCTTATCTATGCCCGAATTATAACACAATCAGAGCGGGAAAAGAAAAAGAGCGCGTAAAAATAATGATTTTTCAGTATTGACAAAGATGATAAGAAGGTAGTATATTATTATATGGCAATGATAATGCTGTACACATAGTTTGGCTCATAGGTGAAGGAGAACCAAGCAGGCGGCTTGGTGCTCGTCACCAAGCCGCCTTACTTTGTGCATCGCACCTTAAAAATTGAATATGAGGGTCTAATATTAAATCTGAAGCAGGTCAAGCGGGTAAGGGCATACGGTGGATGCCTTGGCATCAAGGGCCGATGAAGGGCGTAGCAAGGCTGCGATAAGCCCCGGTGAGCTGTCTAGCAAGCCTAGCCGGGGATTCCCGAATGGGGCAACCCACTCAGGTAAAACCTGAGTACCCCCAGCTGAACACATAGGCTGGGTGGAGGTAAGCAGGGGAAGTGAAACATCTCAGTACCCTGAGGAAAAGAGATTATTCCCTGAGTAGTGGCGAACGAAAGGGGAGAAGCCCAAACCCGGTAAGCTCAGTGGCGTCGTGGCCTATGCTTATCGGGGGTTGTAAGGCAGGTAGGACCGAACGCGGAATAAGTCGAGGAGTTACCAACCAAACTTTAGTTGAGGGTCTCTGGAAAGGGCCACCACAGACGGTGACAGTCCGGTAAACGAAAGAGGTAGGCTCCTTATCTGTTCTTAAGTACCACGGGACACGAGGAACCCCGTGGGAATCCGCCCTGACCACAGGGCAAGGCTAAATCCTCTTGATGACCGATAGTGAACTAGTACCGTGAGGGAAAGGTGAAAAGCACCCCGGGAGGGGAGTGAAATAGACCTGAAACCGTATGCTTACAAGCAGTCAGAGTCCTTCCAGCAATGGAGGGATAATGGCGTGCCTATTGAAGAATGAGCCGGCGAGTTAATCTCTGTGGCTGGTTAAGCAACTCAAGTTGCGGAGCCGAAGCGAAAGCGAGTCTGAACAGGACGATTTGGTCGCAGGGATTAGACGCGAAGCCGGGTGAGCTACCCATGGCCAGGGTGAAACCTCGATAGTCTCGAGGTGGAGGTCCGAACCAGTCAGCGTTGCAAAGCTGTTGGATGAGCTGTGGGTAGAGGTGAAATGCCAATCGAACTCGGTGATAGCTCGTTCTCCCCGAAATGCATTGAGGTGCAGCCTCAGGTGATCGTTAATGGGGGTAGGGCTCTGGATGGACTAGGTGGGAGAGTATCCTGTCAACTCCAACCAAACCTTGAATGCCATTAACCGCAGCCTGGGAGTGAGACTGTGGGGGATAAACTTCATAGTCAAGAGGGAAATAGCCCAGACCATCAGCTAAGGTCCCCAAGCGCAGGCTAAGTGGGAAAGGAAGTTTGATTGCTCAGACAGCCAGGAGGTTGGCTTAGAAGCAGCCACCCTTTAAAGAGTGCGTAACAGCTCACTGGTTGAGTGGTCATGCGCCGATAATCCACCGGGGCTTAAGTCTGCCACCGAAGCTATGGTTCTTCCCGTAAGGGAAGGAGGTAGGGGAGCGTTCCCTTGGCGGTGAAGTCGCGGTGTAAACCGCGGTGGAGCCAAGGGAAGTGAGAATGCCGGCATGAGTAGCGCAAGGTGTGTGAGAAACACATCCGCCGAAAACCTAAGGTTTCCTACGGAAGGTTAATCCGCGTAGGGTTAGTCGGGCCTAAGCCGAGGCCGGAAGGCGTAGGCGATGGACAACGGGTTATTATTCCCGTACCGCCGCTGCGGAGGCAAAGGAGGGACACGGAAGGGTAGGTTGAGCGTGCCTACAGGACATGGTGCGTCCGTCACGCTAGGCAATGCCGGGGCAGGCAAATCCACCCCGGATGCTAAGCTGAACGTGGCGGGAAGTTGCGGGGAAACCCAAGACGACTCAGCTGAACCCATGCCGTCAAGAAAATCTTCGTTGCCATTGAAGCAGTGGCGCCCGTACCGCAAACCGACTCTGGTAGGTGGGAATAAAAGTTCTAAGGTGATCGAGACAACCCTCGTTAAGGAACTCGGCAATCTAGCCCCGTAACTTAGGGAGAAGGGGTACCCTTCGGAGGAAGGGTGACACTAAATGGGCCCGAGCGACTGTTTAACAAAAACACAGGTCTCTGCTAAAGCGTAAGCTGAAGTATAGGGGCTGATACCTGCCCAACGCTGGAAGGTTAAGGGGAGGTGTGCAAGCACCGAACTGAAGCCCCAGTAAGTGGCGGCCGTAACTATAACGGTCCTAAGGTAGCGAAATCCCTTGTCGGGTAAGTTCCGACCCGCACGAATGGTGTAACGACTTGGGCGCTGTCTCAACGAGGGGCTCGGCGAAATTGAAATACCCGTGCAGATGCGGGTTACCTGCAGCTGGACAAAAAGACCCCGTGGAGCTTTACTATAACTTGGCACTGAGTCTGAGCTCATCATGTGTAGCATAGGTGGGAGGCTTTGAAGCCGGGGCGCCAGCCTCGGTGGAGCCGTCATTGAAATACCACTCTTGGTGGGTTTAGCCTCTAACCTTAGATCAAGCTAGGGGACAGTGCCTGGCGGGTAGTTTGACTGGGGCGGTCGCCTCCCAAAAGGTAACGGAGGCGCCCAAAGGTCCCCTCAGGGTGGATGGAAATCACCTGTAGAGTGTATTGGCATAAGGGGGCTTGACTGTGAGACCAACAAGTCGAGCAGGTGCGAAAGCAGGGCAAAGTGATCCCACGGTTCCGTGTGGAAGGGCCGTGGCTTAACGGATAAAAGCTACCCCGGGGATAACAGGCTTATCTTGCCCAAGAGTTCACATCGACGGCAAGGTTTGGCACCTCGATGTCGGCTCATCGCATCCTGGGGCTGAAGCAGGTCCCAAGGGTCCGGCTGTTCGCCGGTTAAAGCGGTACGCGAGCTGGGTTCAGACCGTCGTGAGACAGGTCGGTCTCTATCCGCTGTAGGCGTCTGGAGATTTGAGGGGGGCTCTCTTTAGTACGAGAGGACCGAGAGGGACAGACCTCTGGTGTGCCAGTTGTCCCGCCCGGGGCATCGCTGGGTAGCTATGTCTGGTGAGGATAAGCGCTGAAAGCATCTAAGCGCGAAGCCTGCCCCAAGATGAGATCTCCCATCCTTCCTGTTCGCAGGAAGGAGTAAGACCGCAGGTAGACTACCTGCTTGATAGGCGGTAGGTGTAAGGACAGTAATGTCTTTAGCTTAGCCGTACTAATGGTCGAGGGCTTGGCCTGCTTCAGAGTTAATATTAGACAGAAAGAAAAAGGAGGGGTTTTGTGCCCCTCTTTTTATTTTGCTCTCGTGTGAAAATCCCTCTCTGTCTCCTTTTAGGAAAGGGAGACGCCTGGTTCCCCCTTTGGTAAAGGGGGATACAGGGGGATTTTTTGTGGTGACCTATCCCCCTGACCCCCTTCCCTTGGGGATTAAGGGAAGGGGGAAAAATTTTAAGAGGGGCTAACGAGTCTCTCTTTTATTCTCTATATCTTTTATTTAAATGTAATATTAGTATCATATTCAGGAGAATTAGCAAGCGGAATCGGAACGAAATCTAAAATATAGAAACCTCTAACCTTTCTACCATCATAGTTTTGACCTACTGCTAGCCTTATCTGTTGGTCATTTTGAGTTTCAATAAAGATATCACCCCTATCAATGGTGGGAAAACCGATTACCATATGTCCAGGTGGTTCTTCGTACTGTATTGCTATGGGGACGGCCTGGATTCCTTGCCAATAAGCATTTCTCCATATCCTAAAGACAGAGTCCGCACAGTTAAATCCTTCTCCATATGGTATGGTGTCTGTGTCATCACTCTTAATAAATGATAACACCATATCGAATGTTTGGTTTTCAGTATTGAATTTGGGAGGTAAGACATATTGGGGCTTATTTTGATGATAATTTAAATAGTACGAATAGCCGATAGACAACAATAGCATCAAGATAAAGAAAATAACCATTTGTTTTCCGCTTGTCTCTGGTGGAAACTGTTTTCGTACTAAGTTTCGGTAATCAAAATTTGGTCTCGACATTCTAAACCCCTCTTAATATTATATCATGCTATTATGCCTAAAGGCGGAGGAACAGGTACTTCCTAATAGGGCGTTTAAGAGGGGCACTCGCCCCTCTTTCTTTTCTCCTCCCCCTCTCCTGCCAGGAGAGGGGGATACAGGGGGTGAGGTATCTCTATTAAAGACTTGAATTTTAGTATCGTTTCGTGATAAAGTTTATGCGGTGCGAAAAAGGCTTTTAATAGATATAAAAAAGGGGGAAAGCTATCTCCCGGAAGAATTCTGGAGGTAGCTTTCTTAATACTTATTTCTGAGTATGCTTTATCTTCTTGGCGCTATTATATTACTTAATTCCATACCTGATTACGCCCGGCTGGAACTGAAGTTCAGAGAGGTACGGCAATATAATGTATAAGATACTGCGGCGAGAAGACCTCACCCCCAATATCCACCTCTATAAGTTCGAAGCCCCGGAAGTGGCCAGGAAAGCCAAGCCCGGTCAGTTTGTCGTCATCCGCATTGATGAAAGGGGAGAACGTATTCCGCTGACGGTGGCCGACTGGGACGAGAAGGAAGGCAGCATCACCGTGGTCTGCATGGAGGTCGGCACGACAACGCAGCGGCTGGCCACGCTGGGCACCGGTGATGCCATTGCCGACTTCGTCGGGCCGCTGGGCCGGCCGACCGAGATTGAGAAATTCGGCACCGTCTGCTGTGTGGCGGGCGGTTTCGCCGTGGCGGTGGTCATGCCCATTGCCCGGGCCTTGAAGCAGGAGGGCAATGAGGTGATTTCCATTCTGGGCGCGCGCAACAAGGACCTGCTCTTCTGGGAAGACGAGCTGCGCCGTGTCAGCGATCAGCTCATCGTGACCACCGATGACGGCTCGTACGGTCGCAAGGGACTGGTCACCGAGCCGCTGAAAGAGATTCTGGAGAGCAATCACAAAGTCGACCGGGTCATCGCCATTGGCCCGAGCATCATGATGAAGTTCTGCTCCCTCACCACCAAGCCCTTCGGGGTGAAGACCATTGTGAGCCTGAACCCGATTATGGTTGACGGCACGGGCATGTGCGGCTGCTGCCGGGTATCGGTGGGTGGGGTTACCCGCTTTGCCTGCGTGGACGGCCCCGACTTTGACGGCCATCAGGTGGACTGGGACCTGCTTCTGGCCAGACAGAAGACCTATCTGGGTGAGGAAAAGCGCTCTCTGGAGCGCTGGCAGGGGCAGTGCGGTGAGAAATCAGAGGCAAAATCAAGGGGTGAGAAATAGCCATGGCCAAGCTTAACCTGAACCGCGTGGAAATGCCCCGCCAGAAACCCGGGGTGCGGGCGAAGAACTACAATGAGGTGGCACTGGGCTACCGCTGGGAGCAGGCGCTGGAAGAAGCCCAGCGCTGCATCCAGTGCCCCAAGCAACCCTGCAAGGCCGGCTGCCCGGTCCAGGTTGACATTCCCGAGTTCATCCTCGCTCTGCGCGATAACAACATGGAGGAAGCGGTTCGCATCATGAAGAGCAAGAATTCCCTGCCCGGAATCTGCGGACGGGTCTGCCCTCAGGAGACGCAGTGCGAGGAGGTCTGCACGCTGGCCAAAAAAGGCGGGCAGATCGCCATCGGGCGTCTGGAACGCTACGTGGCTGACTGGGAGCGGGAGCATATGGGGGCTTTGCCGGTAAAGCCAGCCAAACCAAGCGGGAAGAAGGTGGCGGTGGTCGGCTCCGGACCGGCCGGGCTCACCGCAGCCGCCGACCTGGCCAGGCTGGGACATGCGGTGACCATCTTTGAGGCATTACACGTGGCGGGCGGGGTGCTCATGTATGGCATCCCCGAATTCAGGTTACCGAAGGCTATCGTACAGGGTGAAGTGAAATATGTGGCCTCGCTGGGCGTGGACATCAAGCTCGATTCGGTTGTCGGCAAGCTGTTGACCATTGACGAGCTGCTCAAGAACGGCTATGACGCTGTTTTTCTGGGGACAGGTGCTGGTCTGCCCATGTTCATCGGCTGCCCTGGCGAGAACCTGAATGGCATCTATTCGGCCAATGAATTTCTCACCCGGGTCAATCTGATGAAGGCATACCGGTTCCCTGAGTATGATACGCCGGTCAGGATCGGGCGGAGGGTGGCGGTGATTGGCGGGGGCAACGTGGCCATGGACTCGGCACGCTGTGCTCTGCGACTCGGCGCGGAGAAGGTTTACATCGTCTACCGGCGTTCCGAGGCGGAGATGCCCGCCCGGCGCGAGGAAGTGGAGAATGCCAAAGAGGAAGGCATTATCTTCAAGCTGCTGACCAATCCCAAGCAGTTCCTTGGCGATGAGAAGAACAATGTCTGCCAGATGGAGTGCCACGAGATGGAACTCGGTGAGCCCGACGAAAGCGGTCGGAGGCGACCGGTCATCAAGGAGGGCAGCGAGTTCAAGTTCGATGTTGATGTCGTTATCGTGGCGCTGGGCACGACGCCAAATCCCCTCATCGCCCAGACGACGCCCGGCCTGGAGACCGGTAAGGGGGGCACGGTGGTGGCCGATGAGGAAACGGGGCAAACGAAGAAGAAGAAGGTCTGGGCGGGCGGCGACATTGTCACCGGGGCGGCCACGGTCATCAGCGCCATGGGCGCAGGGAAAAAGGCGGCGGCGGATATAGACAAATTTTTGAGAAATAGTTAAGTCTATATCCTGTTTGAGGAGTAGAAGAGGGGCATTCCGCCCCTCTTTTTTATTACCCCATGTGTTGTCCGCCAAAGACGTTGATGCGCGTGCCGGTGAGGTAAGACGAGAGGTCTGAAGCTAAATAAAGCACCGCATTGGCGATGTCCTCGGGCTTGCCCAGCACCTCCGTTTCCACCCCGCCCCGCCGGAACGGTATCGTCCGCCCCAGGGTTTCAATCTGTGCCGGACCGAAAGCAGCCCCCGTGGTCTGGATGGGGCCGGGGTTGACCGCGTTGATGGTGATGCCGTACTTGCCCAGCCACCTTGCCGCCAGCATGGTCATGCCCATCAGGCCGGCCTTGGCCGCTGAGTACGAAGGGCTGGAAAAATAGCCGCCGTTTACCCCCGCCAACGAGGCGATGTTTATAATCCTCCCCGAGCGTTGCGCAATCATCGGCTTGATGACTGCCCGCATGCAGTAGAACACGCCGGAAAGGTCGGTGGCGATTTCCTCCGCCCAGCGCTCGTCAGTCATATCGAGAAATGGGTTCACCTTGGAAGGGTCAGCAGCACTGAGCGTCTGGGGCAGGATGCCGGCGTTGTTCACCAGGATGTCTATTCTCCCCCACTTATCAAGCACCTGCTGCGTGGAGCGGTTGACCTGAGCGCTGACCGATACGTCAGTTCGTATCGGCAGGACTTCTCCTCCCGCGGCTCTCATTTCTTTGGCTGCCTGCTCCAGTGGCCCCGGCGTTCGCGCCCATATTGATACCTTGGCGCCCTCTCTGACCAGTGTCATCGCGATCACTTTGCCG
>Ga0315274_10016813_pt1 | contig 10330 bp, 10 predicted proteins | sample YL17G02_20_MG_FD_203700 | JGI IMG/M metagenome (GOLD analysis project Ga0315274, IMG submission 203700) | Sediment microbial communities from Yellowstone Lake, YNP, Wyoming, USA - YL17G02_20 | ecosystem: Environmental > Aquatic > Freshwater > Lake > Sediment | place: USA: Wyoming | collected... | reverse complement strand
CCGCGGCCAGTCCGCTGCCGACAGACTGGGTTTCTTGCCGTTCCATCCCGCTGTCTTGGCTAGGGCGTTGAAGTTGGCCCATTATAGCACGGGAGGCAAGGCTGCCCTAGACATGAAGGGGGGCACTAGTCTAATATACCCTTAGTCCTCATAAGGAGAGCGGCCTTGGCACACAGTTCATCGGCTGAGAAGCGAGCGCGGAGCGCCGACCGCAGGCGCCTGCGTAATAGATCGGTACGCAGCGACACCAAGACCCGTGTCCGGCAAGCCCTTCCTCTAATAGAGGGTCGCCGCACAGAGGAGGCGGAGGTAGCTGTCCGCCAGGCGGTCAGCGCCCTGGACAAGGCGGCTCAAAAAGGGGTGATCCACCCCAACAACGCTGCTCGCCGCAAGTCGCGGCTAATGACGAAGTACAACACCGCCTTGGCCGCCGTTCCTGCCCCCCAAGAAGAGCCCCCGCCGAAGGCTCGAGGCCGCCGCCCGAAGAAGCAGGAGGAGCCGGCGCCTGCCCCCAAGGCAACCCGGCGCCCGCGCAAGAGCAAAGAGTAGGCCTCAGCGCTAACCCCCATTCGTCAGCAGGGCTTTGGGCTCGTGGTGAGGGGCCCGCATCGTCTGCGGTCTCGTCGGTCATCCCACCGTGTCCCGCGACGTCAGGAGACGGGCGCACGTGGCGCGCGAGAAAAGGTGCCTCTTAGGGGGACGGCGAACGCTCAGTTGCCCGCGGAGGAACTCAGACTCGTGATGTCGGTGTCGCTGCCCAAGAGGACGAGGATATCGGCTCCGGAAGTACGCAAACCTTCGTCGGCTGCAGTGGCCTGCCGGATCCTCTCGGCGGGGACTCTCAGCCAATCCGCCAGCTTTTGCAGGGTGTAGCCCTTCTTCTGGCCGCTGAAATCGACGATAGATGTCTTCGGGAACACGTCACCGTTGAGGGCAGCGGCGGCGATCAAGGACTGCTGCGGGAACCCGAGGTTTGTCAGCAGCTTCACCGTGCTGTCGGCCATGCCCACCTCGCCGGTGCCGTTCTGGACCTCGACCACTGCCTGCTCCTCCAGCAACTGCTGATCGGAGAAGAGGGCCTGGACAATGCGCTCTATCCCCTCCGCTGAAGGCAGGAGGACCGACGCTCCCTGAGGGGTCATCCAGGGTGTCGTGGCCGGGCCCAGCGAGAGGGCGCTTATCTTTTCCGGCGAGATGTCGGCTGCCAGCTTGGCAAAGCCGGCGAGCTGAATATCATTGATGTCTGTGTCTATGGCGTCCTTGTACTTGTTCCACAGCTCCAGGGCATTGCGCAGCACATTCAGGCTGAGCGCCTTGTCCATGACAGCGAAGATTATGCGCTGCTGCCGCTGGATGCGGTCCAGGTCGTCGGAGTTCTGCCGGATGCGGGCATAGGCCAGGGCGGTCTCGCCGTCCATGTGCTGGAGCCCCGGCTCAAACTCCTGAGGGTCGTAGTCGCCGGGCAGTTCGGTCCACGAGTAGGTGGGGTCGGAGACGTAGGTCGGCACATCGACGTCGATCCCTCCCAACGCGTCGATAACCTCTTTGAACCCCTCGAAGTCGATGATCACATAGTGGCCGATCTTCACCCCCAGGTTGTGCTCGACGGTATCGATGGCCAGTTGTTGCCCGCCTCCCTTGTAGTCGTTGACTTCGCCGAAGACGAGGGCGGTGTTGATGCGGTCCCTGAAGTAGCCTCCTTCGCCGTCGGGGATATCGACGTACAGGTCGCGGGGGATGCCCAAGATGCCGGCGGTCTTGGTTTGGGGGTCGACCGTCAGGACGAACATCGTGTCGCTGCGACTAGGCGACTGGCCCTCTCGAGGCCGGCGGTCCAGCCCCATGACCAGGATGTTGATGCGGTCCTTGCCGACGCCGCTGCCGCCCGACCCCTTATCGGCGCCGGGTAGATTCACGTGGATGCCGTTCCCGGGGAAGAGGATCTCATCGACCCAGGTTACCAGAATGAGGGCCCCGTAGGCGGCGCCGACAGCGAACAGGAGCACGGCGAACGCCAACAAGACCCGGCGGCTCAGGCTTGCGCGCGAGGAGGCGGAGGGTGGTTGAAGCGACGGAGAAAGCCTTGACACTTTGCTGAGGGTATCCCAAAGGCCGCTGCTCTGTCAAGCTGAAGCGGCCGCCCCCTGCCGCGTCGTCAACCGGCCGCCGTCGACCCCGCTGGCTGCTCGTGCTCCCGCCACGCTTTCTCGATCAGTGCCATGAGGCCGCCGCCGATCAGGGAGTGCCCGCCCAGGAGAACGGGGATCGGCGCCTTGGCTGCCGCCTCCGTGAACTGGCGCAGGAACGGGTCGCTGATCTCCTCGTGGCGGCCGAGGTCGGAGAGGAAGCGGTCGGCCCGCGAGGGGTGGATCTTGAGGTGGGCGAGGATCACCCGCGTATCTATGAAGGCGGCCTGGGCCAGCTCTGCCATCTCCTGGAAGAAGCGCTCGCAGCCCACCTCCTGCAGATGATAGCCCAGCAATGAGCGGGCCTGCCCCGACTGCTCACGGCCCGCGGCCCGCATCCCCCGCTCCTCCGAGAAGATGCGTATCCGACATGCCGTCTCCTGTTCCAGGTGTTGCCATACCTGACTCCCCACGCGGCCCGCTACCAGCACCTCGACGCTGGGATCGGTAAAGAGGTGAAGACAGTCCGTGTGGCGGGAGACATCCAAGTCCGCCGCGTCCAGCCAGGCCTGCAGGCGCGTCCCCGCTCCGCCGACCAACTTGAGGATCAGCAGGTCGGCGGGCGAATCGATGTTGAACTGGGTGGCAGTGCTGCGTGGCAGCTCTTGAGAGGCCAGGCCCCCCTGGTCTCGGAGCAGTCTCGGTAGTGCATTGTCGCTGTTGGGCGGCTCGAGGTGGAGCAGCGCCTCGCCGGGGATGAAGGCCACCAGGTCGGCGGAGTGGAAGTTGTTGGTGAGGACCATGTTCCAGGCCATTCCCAGATAGTGCCCCAGCGAGAAGAAATCCTCCGCTGTCATGAGAGGAGCGCTCCCCGCCCCTAGGTATATGAGGCCCTCGAGGTTGTAGTGGCTGATGATCGCGGCCAGACGCTCACCGAAGTGGAACCGGCCGTTGTCCACGTCTACCTTCACATCGGGAGGGCAGCGGCGGGCTATCTCCGGCCTGTCAGTGACGAGAATGGCCCCTTTGACGGCGCCGGAGGCGGTGACCTTCTCCAGGGCATCGAGGGTATCCTCAGCCAGGGCGACGGCCAGCATCTCCTCGACGGGGCTGCTGCCGCTGCCGCCATAGAAGATCACCAGGTCTGGCAGAGACATCGCTAAGCTCCGAGTTGCCAGTCGCCGGAACGCCCTGGCGGCAAATAACAGCTCCTTCGCCGGATCACCTCAGTCCTCCCGGGCAAAGGTCAGCGCCCACACGGAGGCAGCGCCACCCTCGCGCAGGACACGTGCACAGGCATCGAGGGTAGCTCCCGTGGTCGCGACATCATCGATGAGCAGGACTCTCTGACCGCTAAACCCCTCCCCTCGGTGACGGAAGGCCCCCTCTACATTGAGCCTTCTCTCCTCGGCGCTGGCCCTTTCCGCCTGAGAGGGCGTGTTGCGCTCTCTTATCAATGCCCTATCCTCTACCGGCAGCCCAACAAGGCGACCCAGCCCTCGCGCCAGGAGCGCCGATTGGTTGTAGCCGCGGGCCCGCTCCCGCCGCGGGTAGAGGGGCACCGGTATCAAGATGTCTGCCCCAATGTTTTCCTCCTCTAAGTATCGGCTAAGAAGGGAAGCGGCTGGCGTAGCGAGCGCTGCCTGGTGATCGTATTTCAGGGCGTGCACCAGCTCGCGGACGGTGTCTCGAAAGACGTAGGGCGATCGTAACCCTGTGAATGCGGGCCTCTGCCGGCGGCATTTCGGACATAGGCCGGAGCCCTTGTAGGGCCGCCAGCAGACGGCGCAGCGAGGTGGGGTGGCCGGCGGCAAACCCTCCCCACAGCGGCGGCAAAGGAAAGCCTCGAAGCTCCCACACCCCACGCAGCGGGGCGGGAAAAGCATGTCGAGAGCCGCCCGCCCGGCCTTTTTCAGGACAGAAACCATAGTCGTGATCCGGTGAGACGTGTCAGGTGGAAGTATATCACTCTGGCACCGTCGCCGATAATCCCCGGACCCTCGCATTCTGCTTTGCCCCGCGGCTCCCGCGGTCTGTGGATTCAGGCCCCTTGATGTCCGCCATCCGTCAGGATGGCTTATACTGGCTAAGGAGGAGGTTAACAGCATACCGTCCTCCGGGGGAGATGTGTCGAGGGACTGGAGAGTCATCGCGACTCGATTACTGGAGGTGCCGTGAGAGTCCGGGTGAGGTTGTTCGCCGGTTTGAGGGAGCTTATCGGCCAGCAGGAGATCACCGTCGACCTGCCGGAGGGAGCGAGCGTGGGAGACCTGCGGGAGAAGCTTCGCTGTGATTTCCCCAGGCTTGCGCCTTTCCTGCCCTCGCTGGTCTGTGCTGTCAACGAAGAGTACAGACTACCCGAGTACCCGCTTCACGACGGCGATGAGGTAGCCTTGATCCCGCCCATCAGCGGGGGCCGCCCATGTTTGAGGTGACCCGTGACAAGCTGGATCCCCAGCCCCTAATAGACTTCGTGCGCAAGGACGAGAGCGGCGCCGTGGTCCTTTTCCACGGCGTCGTGCGCGGCGGGAGCGAGGGTCGCCGCGTGCTCTACCTTGAGTACGATGCCTACGTTCCTATGGCGGTGAAGGAGATGCAAAGGATCGGCGATGAGTTACGCTCCCGCTGGCAGGTCACAGAGGTGGCGATGCGCCACCGCATAGGGCGGCTAGAGGTGGGCGAAACCTGCCTCATCGTCGCCGTGTCGGCTCCCCACAGACAGGATGCCTTCGCAGCCTGTCATTACACCATCGACCGCCTCAAGGAGACCGTGCCGATCTGGAAGAAGGAGGTCTGGGAGGGGGGAGAGGCCTGGGTGGAGGGACATGTCGCCCAAGGAGAGAGCGACTCATCCCTCCCCTGATTGAACGTACTGAGAGAAGGCGCGGAGAGAGCCGAGAGTCCCTCGGCTCTCTCCGCTGACTATTCTAAGATGCTCTGATCCTCGGGGGCGCCCGATTTCACCTTCTCAAAGCAGGTATTGCAGTAGACAGGGCGGTCCAGTCGGGGCACGAATGGGACGGAGGTCTGGGCGCCGCAGGCCGCGCAGACCACAGTGGTCATCTGCCGCTGAGTATCCGCCCGTTCCCGACGCCGGGCGGCTCGGCAGGCCGAACAACGCTGGGGGTCGTTCAAGAGCCCCTTCTCCAGATAGAAGCCCTGTTCTCCTGCAGTAAAGACGAACTCCTCCCCACAATCGCGGCAGACTAGGGTCTTGTCTTGAAGTGCCAATGTAGGGTCCTCCTCTTGGCTCGAAGTCGGTCGCACCGAGTAGTACGCCTACGGAAGGGTAGGCAGTGCCGGGCCACCGGCGTGAGTATAGGCCAGTGATCCGCGAAGATCAAGTATAGAAGCGCTAATCCCGGAAAAATGGGTCAAGTATGAGGGGCAGCGCCTCACGGGGACGGAAGGGCCCCGGCGGCGGCCGCCTATGCTGTTCTCTTCCGCGCGCGCCGGGGTGGCGTCTCATCGGAGGGGGAGCCCTTGCGGGCGGCGGTCCCTTCGCCCGACTGGACGGGCCCCGGCAGGCGCACCTCCGAACAGACCGCCGGATCGCCCAGCAGCGACGCCAGCCGCTCTCCCAGCTCGTCGAGAGAGAGGTTGGCCAGCGTCTGGGAGGTGGTGACCACGGTGGGAAGGCGGGCGGTGTAGCGATGGTTTAGGATCTGGCAGATCTCCTCCCAAAACGGGTTGCCTCGCCGGAAGTCAAGGTCGTCTAGGATGAGAATGGGCGTTTCCCGTATCTCCTCCACCACCTTATGGAAGCCGAGCGGGCTCTCCGCCTCTCTGCCGTGTCGCAAGAAGTGCAGCAACTCCGCCACCGCCACCAGGTAAGGGGGGTCTCCCATCTGGCGGCAGTAGTTCGCTATGGCTACAGCCAGGTGCGTCTTCCCGCTATCGTGCGGGCCCGTCAGCAACAGCCAGCCCTCCGGCTTTTGGGCGAAGTCCAAGGCAAAGCGATAGGCGTCTTCGAGCCTCCTCCGTTCCGCTACCGGCAGGTGGAAGCCCTGCGTGTTGAAGCTCTCGAACGTCATGTTGCGGAAGCGGGGCTGACCGGACATGTCCAACTTGCGATGTCCTGCCCGCGCCCCGGAGGCGGATTCCAGCTCATAGACGCGGCTGAGGGATGGGTCGCTGAGGCGTGTGTAGAGGCGGTCGTCCAGCTTCGGGAGCGGGAGGTTGGTGGTGATTACCGTCGGCAGGCGGGCGTTAAAGCGGTGATTGATCATCTGGAAGAGCTTTTCCTGGGCCCAAGCGGTGGAGCTATGGGAGCCCAGGTCGTCCAGGATGAGCACCGGCGCGTTACGCACTTGGTCGAAGGTCTGGTCATAGCCCATATCGCTGTCGGGATGGTAGGCGGCGCGAAGGCGATCCAACAGGTCGGGCACGATGACGAAGAGGGCTGCTGTCCCCAGCTCCAGGCAGCGGTTGGTGATCGCCGCCGCCAGGTGGGTCTTGCCGCAGCCGCTGGGCCCGGAGAGGACGAGCCATCCCGCGGGCGCTTCCGCGAAGGCGCTGGCGTCTTCGGCACAGCGCCGGAACCGCTCCTGGTCGCGGGGGTTGCTGCTGCGCCCCCGACTGCTCAGATTGGCGAAGGTGAGACGGGTAAGGGGGCCAAGATTGCTGTACCGCTGGAGGCGGATCAGGCGCTCCCCCTCTTGCTCGTGGACTGCACACCGGCAGGGAAAGGCCTTGCCGAAATCAGGATGGCCTAGGGGGACCTTCTTGCGCACAAAGCCGGCGCCTCCGCATATGGGGCAGACATCCCCTCCCGGCCCGCCCCCTGCGTTGTCGGCGGGAGGAGTGTCAGCGGAGCCAGTGGCCCCCCCCTGCCCTTCCGCAGGCGTCACACTCCGGTCTGGGAATGCCCTTCGCAGTATCTCGTCCAGTCTCTCTACCATGTCGTTGCCGCGCCGCCGCGCCGTGCCTCCCCGCCGGCCGTCAGACTTCCACGCTCACGGGGCTGGCCGCATCTTCTCCTTCGTCCCGGAGAAGCAGGTCTTCGAAGCGAGCGAGCTTCTGCCGGAAGCGCAGATGTATAGTGCCCGTCGGGCCGTTACGGTGCTTGGCGACAATGATCTGCGCATCGCCCGCGGGGTAAGGGCTTCCCTCAGGATGTGACATCTCCCAGTCTTCCTTGCGGACGTAAACGTCCTCGCGGTAGATGAAAACGACCACGTCGGCGTCCTGCTCGATGCTGCCGCTCTCCCGCAGGTCACTCAGCATCGGAATGTGGGGAGAACGCATCTCCGGCGCGCGCGAGAGCTGGGACACGGCGATGACGGGGACATCTAGCTCCCGCGCCAGCTCCTTGAGGGACCGCGATATCAGGCTTATCTCCTGAACCCTATTGTCCCCCCTCTCGGTGCCGTGAATGAGCTGGAGATAGTCGACGATAACGAGGTCCAGGCCCTGGTCGCGGTGAAGGCGGAGGGCCTTGCTGCGTATCTCCGTCACCCGCTGGACGGCGCTATCGTCGACATAGATGTCGATTGCGGACAGGATACCGAGGGCGTTCATGACCCGCCTCTCCTCGGCCTCGGTGTGCAGCCCCAGGCGCAGGCGAGTCGAGTCTACCCCCGACTCGCTGGCGAGGAGGCGCTGGACCAACTGCTCGGCGGCCATCTCGAGGCTGAAGATCGCGACTTTCGCGTTCTGGCCGACCGCGGCGTTGCGGGCGATGTTCAGGGCGAGGCTCGTCTTGCCGAGGCTGGGCCGCGCCGCCAGGACGATGAGGTCAGCGCGCTTGAGACCGCCCAGGAGGGTATCGAGGTCCATGAAGCCGGTGCGGACACTCCCCTGCAGTCCACCCTTGAACGCCTCCAGCCCCGGGCCTTCCCAGAACCCGTCCAGGACGTCCCTGATGTGGACGAAGTCGCTCAGCCGTTTGCCGGTGCTGAGGGAGAGGAGCAGGCTCTCGGCGCGGGCCAGGGTGCCATCCAAGTCGGGGCCGCCGCTGTACGCCATCTGAGTGATCCTGCTCGCGGCTTCGATGAGGCGGCGGTAGACTGCGTCCCTCTTGACTATCCCGGCGTAGTGCTCGACGCCGATGGGGGTGGGAAGCTCGGTGACCAGGCGGCTGAGGTAGGCAAGCCCCCCTATCTGCTCCAGGCGGTCGCGGCGGGCCAGCTCGTGGCCGACGGTCACCTCGTTGATCGTCTCATTTCGCTCCCATAAGGCGAAGCAGGCCTCATAGGCCCAGGCGTTCTTCTCCCGGAAGAAGTCGTCGGGCTGGAGGATCGCCGCTACTTTGTAGATGGCCTCGCTGTCGACGAGGAGGGAGGCGATCACCGCCTCTTCCGCTTCGATATCGTGGGGAGGGAGCCTCTCAGTCAGCATGGCGATCCTTGCTGTGTTCGGGAACAGATGGGCCGGGCCTTAGGCATCCTCATCCCGCTTGGCGTGGCGGCGGGCGATCAGCTCCAGCGCCGGTCGCCCCATGAGGATCCTGCCCAGCGAGCGGTGGCCGACGGTCAGGTAGTACTTCTTCCAGATCTTGCGGACGTCGTCGGCCGTCTCCGCTTTCCCGAACTCCTTCTCGGCGGCCTTTAGGGCTTCCTCGTATTCCGGCGGTCCAGTCACAGCGACCTCCTGTCAGCTTCAGCGGCCCGGCATCCGCGAAGAGATATCTCTACTCCTCGTCCTCTGTTGCCTCCGGCTCTGCAGCCTCGTTCGCCTCTGGTGTCGTCTGCTCAGCGACCTCTTTCGTCTCCGCCTCCGCCTGCGCCTCGGCAGGCTCGCCCTCAACGGGCCCGCCCTCAGCGAGCACCTCCACGGAGACCGTCGGCTGGACGTTGCGGGTCAGTTGGAGGGCGAACTCATGGGTTCCGACCTCCTTGATCGGCTCCGCCAGCAGCACCTGGTGCCGGTCGACCTCTTGCCCCAGGATGTTCGTTATCTCTTGAGCGATGTCTGCCTGGGTTACAGAGCCGAACAGCCGGCCCCGGCGGCCCGCCTTCGCAACAATAATGATGGCGCTGCCCGCCAGTTTCTCGGCGAGGGCCTGAGCCTGTTCGTCGAGCGTGGCCTGGCGGCGAGCCTCTGCGGCCGCCCTGGCCTCGGCCTTCTTGATAGCAGCGGCTGTGGCGGGGGCTGCCAGACCCTGGGGTAGGAGGAAGTTGCGGGCAAAGCCGTCGGCGACATTCTTGATCTCGCCTACCCTGCCCGAACCCTCGACGTCCTGCAAGAATACGACCTTCACAAAAATTCCTCCAGAAATCAGGTTTTGGGGAGAGGCGATGCCGCCACTCCCATCATATTGTTGCCCCAGCCGGCGTCAATGGGGAACCGGCAAAGTGGCCCGGAAAATCTTTCCACACGCCGAAGCACAAGACGCTGCGCCTGTGGAAAAGTGCTCAGTACATACGTTCGCACACTACAAGGATAGGCCAAATCGCTCTTGTCGTCAAGCTGGCGGTTGCTGGTCACATGGGATGGGCCGCGGTGCGGCTAGCGACCTTGGAGAGCCCGCGGCAGCCCCTCGCGATAGGCCCGCGCCAGGTCGGCCACGGGCACGCTCAGGAGGTCGCCGATGACCAGCCGCTCGCCGCCGGCCCGTCCGAGATGGGTGAAGGGAACGCCATATCCGCCGGCCAAAGCCTCGATCTCTCCCCGGCGACCAGGTGGGCAGGAGATGACGATCCGCGACTGCCCCTCGCCGAACAGCGCCGCGTCCTGACGGCCGCTCACCCTCAGGCCGGAGCCTTCGAGCCCGAGCCCGCTTTCGATGCAACACTCGGCCAGGGCCACCGCCAGCCCGCCGTGGGAGCAGTCGTGGGCGGAGTGGAGCAGCCCGCCCTGGATCGCCTCCAGACAGGTGCGCTGCACCCCGGCCTCCAGATCGAGGTCGATCTGCGGCCGGCCGGCCACCAGGCCGTGGACCTCCCGCAGGTACTCGCTCCCCGCCAGCGTCGCCGCTGCGGCTTCCAGACCGGCGCCGAGGAGAAAGACCTCGTCGCCCGCCGCCTGAAAGGCCATCGGGCAACGCTGACCGACGTCTTCTAGCAGGCCGAGCATCCCCACCACCGGCGTCGGCAGCACAGCGTCGCCGTTGGTCTCGTTGTAAAGGCTGACGTTCCCGGAGATGACCGGCGTTCCCAGGCGCTCGCAGGCGGCCGCCATGCCGCGAACGACCTGCTCCATCTGGTAGTACACCTCCGGCTTCTCCGGGTTGCCGAAGTTGAGACAGTCGGTCACGGCGAGCG
>Ga0315274_10016810_pt1 | contig 10331 bp, 9 predicted proteins | sample YL17G02_20_MG_FD_203700 | JGI IMG/M metagenome (GOLD analysis project Ga0315274, IMG submission 203700) | Sediment microbial communities from Yellowstone Lake, YNP, Wyoming, USA - YL17G02_20 | ecosystem: Environmental > Aquatic > Freshwater > Lake > Sediment | place: USA: Wyoming | collected... | reverse complement strand
ATCTGTGTGCGTGCGGCAGTGGCGGTGGGACGCAAACGGCGGGGAGGGGCAGGGCGGGATAAAAAACGAGACGACTTGTTGATGGGGAAAAAAAGACATGCGACAAAAAAAGCAGACGCTCACTCGTGACGGCGCTTGGGGGTGTCTGGTGCAAAAGTAATAAAGAAGCGTCACGGGAGTCCCGCGAATACGCGAGATTAGGGGGGGGGAGGGGTTCACAATCTCGCTCTCTCTCAAAATATTGAGTGCCGGAGTGTGGAGGTGAAGGAGAAAAAAAGTTTGGTTTTTTTGAACAGAAAAATAAATAGAAAAGGAAGACTGAGGCGCCGAGGCGCTTCCTAGTCTTTTTCTCTTGCAACGCGTTGACGCATCTCTATAAGGGGATTATGGGGATAAAAAATTAAGGGGATTAAAGCGGGGAAGCGCCACGGTCGTGGTGGCGGTGGTGGACGAGGGGGCGGAAGCAGGAAGGAACTTTTTTTCTCGCCCAAGTTCCCTATGTCTTCGCCCCCCAGTTCTCGGGTTTTTGAACGAGAAATAGAGCGCCTTTCTAATTTTGTCGAGGTCGAATCGTGGAGGGCGTTTTAGAAAGAGGACAGCGGGACCACCGCATCGTCGTCCGAGGAGGACTCGCCGCTCGTCTTGTTGTTGCAGCCCTCGTCGTCGTCGTCCGAGGAGGAGGAATTAGTGGCGCGAGGGGAGGCACCGTCGCCGGAGGTCATCATCATCGTCGAGGTCGAGACGGAGGCAGAGGCGGGCTCCACTGTCGCCGCCGCCGTTGTTGTTGTTCTCGGGCGTCCTACCTTTTTCGCGTCGTAGCTGGCGAAGAACGCCGCGTTCTGCTCGCGGAGCTTGCAGAGCACTTTTTGGAAGAAGGAAGAGAGAGGAAGGAGAGAGGAAGAGAGAGGAAGGAGAGACGAAGAGAGAGTGGGTGAGTAAGAGTTGTTTTCGATAAAAAGTGGTCGGTCGAGGTCGAGAGCGAGAGCAACTGAGAGCCTCTGCTTTTGTTTTTCTTTTCTTCCATGCCCCGAGCCCCCACACGTGGTCCTTCCAAACGCCAATGAGACCATTGCAAGGCCTCCGCGCTGAAGCATTACGCTATCTCACGCAAAACAAAGGAATCCGCGAGGACAGAAGAAGAGGAGAACGGGGGTGGACTCACCGATGCTGACGACGAGGGGATGGTGCTTCGAGCGAGAAGAAGAAACGCGGTCGACGATCTCGACGTCGCTCAGGGGCACCCCGGCGGCGAGCTCCTGCTCGAGCGCCAAGCGCACGAGGTCGAGATCCTCTCGGGAGACCCGCGCCTGGGATTGCTTGGGGGCGGAGGGCCTACGGACGGCCAGAGGGCGCGCAGAGCAGGGCGAGGGTCGGCTGAAGCGGTTCGTGGGAGGTCTTGGGGCGATGACATCTTTCGAGGCCTCGTCCAGTATCATGGGCGCGGCGCGAGCGACGTCCTTCGATGTCGGGGAGCAGCACATGGCAAACTATTGATCCTGGGGGCACCAAGGAAAAAATGCTCCCTGGGAGGCGACTCGCGGGGGAAGAGATGGGTCGAAAGAAACGTCACTTGAAAGAATTTTGAAAAAGAGCTAAGAGCAAAGAAAAAGTGTTTTTTTTTCTCAGTCAGCGTCAGCGTTCTCGGTCAGCGTCTCGGCGTCAGCGTAGTTTCAGCCTGAAAAGGGGCAAGCCCCGTGTCGAACTCGAGTTTTACAATTCGTGCAGCGCTCGCAAGAGAGAGCCGGAGAGAAAAGAAAAAGGAAGAAGAAGAAGACGAATCACGAAGGCTGCGAAGACTTCTCCTCACTCTCCCTCTCTTTCAAAGACTCCACCCCCGCCGCTGACAACCTCCGCTCTCGGCGGTCGGCCGCGCGCAGAACGGCCAGCAGCGTCCCGGCCCTCGGCGCGCAGGGCGACGCCGCCGCGGCCTGCTGCTGCATTTGCATCCGCTGCTCCTCCTCCTGGCTTCCTCCTCTCATCGGCGACGGCGGAGGGAAGAGGTGAGGCGGCAGAGCCAAGACCTCCCCTCCTCTTCCTCCTCCTCGTCGTCCTCCTCCTCCCTCTCCCCCGCCGCTCTTCCTCCTCCCCCTCTGCGGCTCCTTCTTCCTCGTCCACAGGCCCGTCGCCGCCGACGCGCCATCGTTCAGCGCCGCCGCGGCCGCGAACCTCGCCCACGCCCTCGGGCTCACCAGCATCTCGCCCCGGGTCGCCGCCGACCGGTGCGCGATCACGACGGGGGCCAGGTCGGCGGCGGCCTTGCCGAGCGTCGTCAGTGCCGACCCCGTGTCGAAGAGCGTCGCCGAGTCGGCGAGCGCCGCGGCGCGCGCGAACCCGGCCGCGAAGAGCCTGTGCGACCGGAGCTGCTCGGCGACGGGCACGCACCGCCCCGAGCGCAGGCGCCTCCAGACGCCGCGGGCGACGGCGAGGCCCGGATCGCAGGTGACGCCGACGACCTCGACGCGGTAGGGGAGGTGGCCGGCGGGAGCAGGGACGGTGCGCTGCCAGTAGATCGAATCGTCGGCGGGCTCGCCGTCCGCGTCGCCGTCGGAGGCGTCGCCTCCGCCCTCGCCGCCGCCGCCGCCGGCTCCCCCGCCCTCCTCGTCCTCGTCCTCGATCGCTCTCTCTGCGCCCCCCTGCCACCCGGGCCCCCTCCTGTAGAGCCACCCGTGGTCCCTCACCATCGCGATCGTCGCGCGCACGAAGGGGAGCCACGCCATCGTGCCGTCGAACACGACGTCGCGCTGCTCGTTGACGGCCGCGACCAATAATTCCTCGGCGGCGCACGTCGAGTACTCGTGCACGAAGCGGCCGAGCCTCTTCTCCTCCTCCTCGTCGTCGTCCTTCTCGTCGGTATCCGAGGGAGCAGCGGTCCCGGCGCCTCCGGCGACGCTGCCGGCACTGTCGGTCGACAAGCCCCGGCTGCGACGTCCTCCCTCTCCTCCCTCTCCTCCTTCCTGCCTGGCCCTGCGCGAGCGTTCGGCCGCGGCCCTCGCGGCGGCGGCCGTCGCCTTGATGGCGTCGGCCTCGATCACCACGGGGGGCGCGGCGGCGGTCAGGCGCGTGAGGGCCCACAGGTCGTCCCGGGCGACGACCTCGCGAACCGTCGACTTGCCGGCGGCCATCCCGCCTAGTTTTTTTTGATTTTTTTTGGAGGAACAAGTTTGAGAGATGAGTTTTTTTTGGAATTTTTTTCGCCCGAAAAAAAAGAAAAGAAAGCTCACCTCCGAGCAGTAAGAGCACCGGGGGCCGCGGTTTCGCCGGAGGAGGGGACAGGACCCTCTCCGGGGAAGGGAGAGAAGAATCATGCGGCTGCTGCGGGGTTCTCAGCGGCGGAGACTTGTGGCTTCCCGCGCTCGCCGGCCGCCTGCGGCGCTGCTGCTGCGATGGCCGCGGCGGCGGCGGCGGGGGCTGCGCCGGGAGCGGCGTCGAAAAGGTCTCTTCTTCTTCTTCTTCTTGCTCTTCGTTTGCATCTTCCTCGCGCTCGTCATCGTCGTCAGAAGAAGATGACTGCGGAGAAGGAGGAACAAGCTGAGGAAGAAAGGCAGTCTCGGACGCTGCCCTGGGCATCGCCGGAGCCTTCTCTTCGCCCTTTTCGCCTTGGGCGGCAGCGGCAGCTGCATCGGCTGCGACAGCATCGGCGGCATCAACGGCGGCCGCTGCCGGCTTGTCAAAAAAGGCCTCCTCGAGCGACAGGAACCTCCTCCGCGATCCGAGCATATCTCGAGTCACCCGCTGCTTGCTGCCCGCGCATTTCGTAGTTCCTGCTCCCGCTCCTCCGCGGAAGGGCCCGAAGCCGGGCAGAGACGGGGAGAAGGGGCTACTCGAGAGCGCCGCGGCGACGCTGCCGCCGTTGCCGCCGCCGACGCCCCCGCGCCGCTTCATCTGGAAATGGTTGTTGGCCTTGAGCAGCCTCGTCGCGGGGACGGCAGCTGCCACGGAAGGGTTCTTGAGGAGGCCGCCGCCGCCGCTTTTGGAGGAGGAAGAGGAGGAGCAAGAAAAGGAGGAAAACGGAGAATGGGCGCGAGATAGGGAGGAGGAAGGAGAAGAAGAAGAGGAGGGAGGCGCGCCGCCGCCGCCGCTTCCTCCCCCTCCTCCGATGTCGAGCGCGACAACGGCCCGTTCGGCCGCCGCCCTCGCGGCCTCGCTGGGGCCCCTGGAGCCCGCGTCGGCGTCAAAAGCCGGCGGGGGCCAGGCGGCGGCGAGCGAGGGGAGCTCCCCGACGCTGGCGGACCGCCTCCTGTGGCCCAGCGCGGGCGGGAGCGGCGCGGCGGCGGCGGTGGAGGCAGGCGCGCCGCCGCCGCCGCCGCCGGAGGGGAGCGGCGGCTGCGGCGAGGGCGTCCCCGGCGAGCACGCCCCCCACGAAGGGAAAGGAGGAGGGCCGGCGCCAGAGGCGCCGAGCAGCCCGCGCCGCCGCGTGTCGGCGGCGTTGGCCGCGACGACCCTATCCAGCGAGTCCCAGTTGCAGCTGAGGTAGTCGAGCAGCAGGCGCTCGAGCTCGGCCATGAGGGCCCCTGCGACGCGGGCGAGCGAGGCCGCCTCCTTGTCGTTTTCGTCGTCGTCTTCGTCGTCGTCGTTGGCAGCGGCGGCGGCGGCAGAAGAAGAAGAGCTCGCTCCTCCTCCTCCGTTTGCCTTCTCCGCGAAGACGTGCCTCGCGTCCCTCCTTCTGCTCCTGATGGAGACGGAGACGTGCGCCGGGGCCGGCGGGAGCAGGCTGAGGCGCAGCGCCCGCGCCGAGAGGGAGAGCGACGACGAGGAGGAGTTCGAGTTTGACGCGTCGGCAGCCTCGGTCGGCGAGGTCGGCTCTGTGCTGCCTCTGCTCTCGCTCCCGTTGCTCCTCCCTCTCCCGTCGAAGTTGGCGAGCTCGGCCGCGACCGCGGCCTCGAGCACGGAGGGAGGGAGCCTGTCCGCGACGCAGCGGGGGGAAGGGGGAGCGCCGCTCGAGGAGGAGGGGGCGGGGCCAGGAGGGAGCGGGAGGAGGGAGCTCCCTCCCCCCCTGCCCGCCGCCGGCGCCGCGCCGCCTCCCTCCGCCGCCGCGGACCCCACCAGGAGCCTCTCGAGCTTCGCCGCGGCCACCAGCAGCGGCTCGAGCCCCAGCGACGCGAGCCCGTCCGCGAGCCCGGCGGCGTCGGCGCGGAGGTAGAGCGCCGCGAGGGTCTCCAGGGCGCGGCGGGTCCTGGTGTCGGTCTTCAGCTTCGAGGCGGGGGCAGGGGACGGGGTGGCCGTCGCTGCCGTCGCTGCTGCCGCTGCCTCGGCTGCCGCCTCCCCGCCCTCTCCCTCTTTCTCGTTTTCGCCGCCGCAGCACCCGAGCAGGCGGTCCGCGGCGTAGACGCTGAAGGGCACGTCGGGGAGCGGGGGCCTCTCGGTGGCGTCGGAGGGCGGCTCGGAGGCGTGACGCCAGGGGACGAGGAGCACCGAGGCCGAGGGCGCCGAGGGCGTCGCCGATTGTCGCCCGGACGAGGACGCCGAAGCGTCGTCGCCTCCGGGCGCCTCTTTCCCGCCCCAGCGCACTTGTCTGTCTCCGGGGGCCTCTGGCTTCTTGTTCTGACTCTTCTCGAGGCCCCTCAGGGAGAGGAGCCTGTGGGGCGTGTTTTGTTTGCGAGAGAGAGGAGAAAGGGCAGGTGACGGTGATGACCAGAGTTTCGAATGCCCCATCGCTTTGGTTCTTCGCCATCACATCTTCTCTCGTGTTTTTTACCTTCGTCCGGCCTCTGATGCCGCAAGCCCAGCCGCGAAGGCAGCCACGAGCATCGCGCTCGCCGAGCTGCCCGGCGAGGGCGACATTTTTTGGAGAGCGCGAGAGCGCGAATACTGAGAGAGAGAGAGAGAGAGAGAGAAACAAAGAAAAAAAAGTGACTGCGAATGAGATCCTTTTTGTTTTTTTGCACGCCACCCAAAAGACTCCCCTTCAAAACTCTCCTCTCAAAACTCCCTCTCTTTGCCTTCTCTTTTTTTCTACTTGTTGTTGTCCTCCCCGCCGCCAAACTTCTCGATCAGAGCCGCGGCGGCCACGTGCGACGGGCTCTTTCCCTGCGCCTCCGCCGCCGCAGAGACCGCCTCGAACACGGAGACGGGCAGCGACACCTTGGGGAGAGACTCGCTCTCGCCGCCGGCGTTTTCGGAGACAAAGCCCTTGGCAAACTCCCGCAGCGCCGCGGTCCCCGCCCGCGCGCAGCAGTCCCCCAGCGTCTCCCCGGGCCTGCGGGCGCTCCTCCAGTGCGCGAGTAAAGGTTCCAGAGTGGACTCGAGCTTCTGGACCTTGACGCGGTCGAGGTAGAGCTCGTTGAGCCTGGTGCCGGCAGCGGACCCGCCGACCCACAGCTGGTACGAGTTGGGCCCGTCGCCGACGAGGCCGATCTCGGCGGCGTATGGCCTCGCGCAGCCGTTGGGGCACCCCGTGACCCGCAGGGCGAAGCCCTCGGTCTCGGCGAAGCCCATCGAGGTCATCAGGGAGCGCACGCGGCGGTGCAGCGACGGCAGCGCCCGCTCGGCCTCGGTGACGGCGAGGCCGCACAGCGGCAGCGCCGGGCAGGCCAGCGAGTTGGCGTCGAGGAAGTCGACGTCGTCGACGTGCGCCAGGCCCGCGGCGGCCAGCTCCGCCTGGATCGCACTTTTCTTGGAGGGGTCGATGTCGGAGAGCACGAGGTTCTGCTGCGCAGTGATGACGACGGGGATCCCCTCCCGCTCGATGATGCTGCGGAGCGTCTTCTTCCCTTCGCCCTTGATGCGGCCCCCCGGCACGTGGATCCCGTAAGACCACCTGCCGTCGCCCTGGTCGGTCCAGCCCAGGAAGAGCTCCTCTTTCCAGGCGGGCAGGGCCCTGAAGGGCTCGAAGGCGTGGCCGAGGTACTGCTCGACCGTGGAGCGGAACCGGTCGACGCCCCACTCGTCGATCAGGTACTTGAGCCGCGCCTGCCTGCGGTCGTCCCTACGGCCGTAGTCGCGCTGTTTTGTTGGTGTTGTTTCGTTTGTTGAGCAGGGGGGGTAGGGGGGGCGTGAGCAACGGAAGAAAGAGGGAGATGAAAAGAAAAGAAGAAGAGAAGCAAAAAAAAAAAAGCCCGAAGAAACAAAAAAAAACCCGAAGCCTCTTCTCCATCCCCCCCCCCCTCTCTCTCTTTCTCTCTTTCTCTCTCTCCCTCTTTCTTTCTTGCTCACCTGCGTCGCCACGATCGCCTTGACCGCGGCCAGGATCCTGTCCCTGGGCACGAAGCCGATCGGGTCCGCGAGGCGAGGGTAGGTCGTCGGCGCGCGGTGCGACCGCCCCATCCCGCCGCCGGCGACGACGTCGGCGCCCAGCACCTCGCCCGGGTTTTGCGGGTCCATGATGACCACGAGGCCGAGGTCGTTGGTGAACAGGTCCACCGAGTTGTCGCCCGGGACCGTCACCGCGACCTTGAACTTCCGGGGGAGGAACTGCGCCCCGTAGATCGGCTCCGGCGAGCCCACAAAGTTGGTCCCGTGCTCGTTCTCGTCGCGGGCCGCCGTCACCTCGGGCCTCTCAAAGACGGAGCTCGCGAACTTCTCCCCGTCGAGCCAGACATCGTAGTAAGCGCCCGACTGCGGCGCGAGCAGGTCGGCGACGTCTTCCGCGAGGCGAGCGCAGGCCGCGTAGTCGGGGCGCGATGCCTCGGAGAAGGGGGCGGCCGGGGCGCAGACGTTTCGGTTGACGTCGCCGCACGCGCCCAGGGTCGAGCCCATCGCCTTGACGACCGACGAGAAGGCCGTCTTGAGGTCGCCCTTGAGCACGCCTGTTTTTTTTTTTTTTTTTTGGACAGAGAGGATCCGGAAACGATCGAAAGAAAGAGGAACGATGAGTTTTGTCGGGGTGGGCCTCTGTATCATCTTTCCTGCCGACCTCGTGCCCCGAAAAAAAAAATCACGAGTGAAAAAAAAAAAAATCGCACCGTGCAGCTGGTAGGCCTGCCTCGTCGTCAGCCTCAGCGTCCCGTTGCCCACGTGATCCGCCAGGTCGTCCATCGTCAGGTAGAGCCCGTTCGACACCCTGCCCGCCGGCTGCCTGGTGCGCATCATGAACTGGTACGCCTTGCCCCTGCCCGCGCCGCGCTTCTCGCGGTCGTCCTGCTGGTAGCTGCCGTGGAACTTCATGAGCTGGGCGGCGTCCTCCGAGATGTTGCCGGGGGCAGTGGTGAGCTCCTCCATGAGCGGGTGGCGGAGGTAGTCGGACTTCTCCTTGAGGATCTCGACCTTGGAGCTGTGTTGGTGTGGGTCGGTTGACGGGGTTGGGTGAGATGGCGACGATTCAGGGGAGGGTACAGGGTCGAAGGAGAAAAAAGAGGTGTTGTCATCGTCGTCGTCAACATCGTCGTTCAATTCTCTTCAGCCCAGGCGCTCTGGACACTTTGAAATCCGATTCTGCCGACATCAGCGCACGCGGCTCATTGTCTCGAGAGTGCTCGAGTAAGCAATCGAAAAAAGACAGGAGAGCGTCGAAGGCTTAGGGGGCGCAAATACTGAGAGCTCGAGCGACGGCTCTCTCGCCCTCCAGAGAGAGCCACCCCATGCCACGAAAAGAAGACACTTGGAGGTGGCACCAAAGCGCTTTCTCGATTCGGAATTCTTTCCTCCACCGGGCGACATGACGCCAATATGTCGGTCTCCGGCGAGTGAGGAAGACTCGGAAGAGGAACTACGAGCGCGTGAACTTTTCGAGAGCGAAACAATGAAAATCCCCACTCACCGCTTCGGCGGCTTTGATGTCGGCGGGCGGGCCGGGGTCGCGACGGCGACGACGTGGAGGGAGCCCCTTCCTGGTCGTCGCTGCTGCGTGGAGGAGGACGCTGCCGCAGAGGAGGGTCCCGCCCTAACGGCTGGGAGGGAGTGGGCGTGCATCTTCGGAGCACGAGAGAAGGAAGAGAAGGAAGGAATGAAGAACGAAATCGAAATGCTTGGCTCTCTCGCTCGCCACGGCCAGCGTCCTCGGAGAAGAAGGAAAAGAGTGAAGCCCTCGACTCGAGCTTTTTCTCAAAGCTCTGTTCACCAATTCAAAAGGTCGCGTTCGAGGCCTCCCTCTGCTGGTCTCCTCCTCTTTACCACACGCACGCAGCCGAGCACTATGGGCGCCTCCCCCAGCCCCTCTGCGCCGCCAATGACGGCTGCTGCTGCCTCGGCGGGCGGAGCGAACGCGACGTTTGACGTCCGGCGAGCGGCGGCGAACACCAGCAGCAGCGCGAGCGGCAAGCCGCCCCTGCTCCCTGCCAACGCGCGCCTGGCCGTGGCCCCTCCTCCTCCTCCTTATGCGTCTCAGCCTCCATTAACTCCCGTGCAAGCCGCTGGCGGTGGAAGGAGGAACAGGAGGAGGACCATCAGGGAGCGGTGCGGGTAAGCATTCGAAACCTCGTCGGGCACGAAGTGAAAATTGGCGCATCGAATTAGAAACATTTGCGCGTCTCCTTTGCTCGTTTACCGCCTTTTCGGCCCGTTTCTTTTGCGTTGAAACGAGAGCATGGACAATAGAGAGAACGAGCATCCTAAGGGAAAGCAACTCAGAGGTCGAGAAACGGCGAAAGCCAAAAGAGGAGGCGAATGGTTCCTCTCGCTCGTGTCACGCTTTTTTTTCTTCTCTTCTTCTTTCACCTCTTCTAAACCCCAACCTTCGCAACTCTCCAACTCCAAACTCTCCCCCACAACAGCGGCCGCTGCCGCTACGTGCCCATCCTGGGCCTCGTAGGCGTGCTCCTCTGCCTGGCCGGGCTCGCAATCTACGCCGGGGGGGCCGTCCCTGCGGGCAGGACCATCGCTGCGCTCGTGTCGAAAGTCGATACGAAGACCAGTGCCGCTTCTCCTTCTTCTTCGAGCAGCGGCGGCGAAGAAAACTCTACTTCTCCGCCTCGCCCGACGGGGAGAGGCCCTCTATCCCGCCTCGTGGAAGCCTACATCGTCACGACAACGGTCGGTTTTACATACGGCCTTAATTTTTTGAGAGAGGAAGCGGAGGTTGGAAAGAAGATGAACAGAAGAAGGAAAAGGAAAAAAACTCACCGCTTCTTTTTTCTTTTCATTAAAAAAACAGGCCTCCGTCGCTGCGGCCACCATCACCGTCGTTCTCGGAGCCGCGGCGCACGCCGCGAGGGCGAGGCAGCGGGCGGCGCTCGACGAGCACTGCGAGAGCGTCTCCGTCTCGGGCTACGGGAGCGGGAACAATGGCAGCAGCAGGAACGGCAGCAGCACCGGAACGCCGCCGCCCTCCGCCTCCAGAGCCAACGCCGCCGCTTTCACGGCCCCCTCCTCCTCTGCCTCCCGCCCCCAGAAGCCCAGGCGCCGCGCCTTTACCTGCGTCCGCCGCCTCTCCGCCGCGGCCGCGCTGTCGGCCTGGC
>Ga0315274_10016809_pt1 | contig 10331 bp, 10 predicted proteins | sample YL17G02_20_MG_FD_203700 | JGI IMG/M metagenome (GOLD analysis project Ga0315274, IMG submission 203700) | Sediment microbial communities from Yellowstone Lake, YNP, Wyoming, USA - YL17G02_20 | ecosystem: Environmental > Aquatic > Freshwater > Lake > Sediment | place: USA: Wyoming | collected... | reverse complement strand
TTATGCCCGGTGTGTTCATAGGAATCAAAAAAACTGATATCCCATGATGCTTCTTGGCGGCCTTGGGGTCTGTCCTGGCGGCAAGCCAGATATAATCGGCGGTATGTGCCAGGCTGGTGAAAACCTTGGCACCATTGATTATGTAGTAGTCTCCGTCTCTAACAGCAGCGGTCTTCAATGATGCCAGATCGGTACCTGCCTCGGCCTCCGTGTATCCTATGCAAATCTCTATTTCGCCCCTCAATATTCTGGGCAGAAATTCATTTTTCTGCTCCTCGCTGCCATATCGCATCAGGGCGGGCCCCACCGTATTCAACGGGAGCACGGGCAAAGGTGCGTGCTCATAGTGGGCGATCTCAAAGAACAGGTGTTGCTCTATGGGAGAGCGGCCCTGGCCTCCATATTCCTTGGGCCAGCCCACTCCAAGCCAGCCATCTCGCCCCATCTGCTTGATGAAGTCCATACAGAGTTTGGATTCAGTATATGTGACCCCTTTGTCCAACTCCGCCTTCAGCTCTGGGGTCATGTGAGTTCTTAGATAGTTCTGGAAGTCTTTGGCGAATTGTTCCTGCTCCGGCGTCAGCGCAAATTCCATTTTGAAGCTCCCTACTATTCACCTGCTTGATGGCAATAACCAAGGCGATTTTTATCCGCGTTATGCCAGCGGCTTAAAGTATTTAATATCCAGGATGCTGGCCTCTCGCTTCTCCTTGAACACGGCTTGAACTCTCATGCCTATCCTCAGTTGCTCGGGGTCAACCTCACCCAGCATATGGACGAAGCCGGTGTCAGCGCCATCTAGTTGAATTACCCCGTATACAATTGGAGTAGCCATGGGCTGCACGCGGTTTGGCTGGTGGCAAACAGTATATGTAAGCAAAGTGCCCTTATCGCTCACCTCAACCCATTCATTCAACTGGGCGAAGCAATCTTTGCAAACTGACTTGGCAGGTACATAGACGCGATTGCAGGTGGGGCATCTGATGCCCATTATCCTCTTATTATCCCTCAGTTCAATTAGAAAGCGGCTACCCACAGCGCCTGCTGAATAAGTATTCGGGATATATATCTGCCCGTGGTAGAGCCAGACATCCATTCCTTCTAGCTTTTCGGTCACCCTCACCATCTGTTAACCTCCTATTCTTTACCTATCTCTTTGAAGTACAGAATGTCCCCAGGCCCCTGGCCACGTTCCTCGTAATTCTCTTTCCAAACGGCCTGAACCTTTGTCCCAACCTTCAGCTTTTCCGTGTCTGTCTCCTCGAGAAAGTATCTATAGAAAACTCCGTTATCTAGTTGAATGATGGCAGAGGGATGGGGATTAGCCCATTTCTCTCCGTAGTGAGGGTCCCACAGCGGAAATACGAGGTAAGTATATTGATATACAGTTCCTGACTGTGGCAGTTCCACCCAATCCCAACCCATCTCCACCTTGCACTTAGGACAGACCACCGTAGGCGGCAACCAGACCTCTTTACACTTGGGGCAGCGGTTGCCTACTATTTTCTTGTTTTCCTTTGCCTCCGCGTAGAAATGACCTAGGTATTTGCCCGTAGACCAGTCATAGCGCCTGGGCATATTGAATTTTACCTGTATGTACTCTGGCTTCGGTTTCTCAGCGGTTTTCTCAGGTGATTTCTCAGCCACTTTCTTGGTTGCTTTCTTCGCCATATTTGCCTCCTAGAGCGACCTCTTCAACAATGTCAGCACAGTCCAGTTGGGACCTCCGAGAGCGCTGGCTAGAGCTGTCTTCACATCCTTGGTGACCTGGTGCTCTCCGGCATCGCCTCTGACCTGCAAGGCAGCTTCAGCCACACGGATTGTAGGCGTAGCTCCGATGGGATTTGTAGCTATCACACCCCCGGAGGGGTTTACCGGAAACTCACCTCCCATCTCGGTGATCCCTTTCTCAACCAGCTTCCAGCCTTCGTTTTTGCCACAGAAGTGGAAATGCTCGTAGAGATTTAGCTCCTCCCAATTCGATGGCTCGTAAACTTCAGCCATATCGATATCTTTTCGAGGCTTAGTAATTCCGTTCCGTTTGTAAAGTCTCTCGCAAGCTACATGCTGAGTATAGGTCTCTTTGCCGGTGGGGTCGCCAAAAGTCCCGGCGCGGAATGGTTCTTGGTGCACAGTCTCGATATCGGCAATCCAGACCGGCTTCTTGGTTATTTTCTTTGCTCTCTTCTCTGAGGCAAAGATGAGCGCACATGCGCCACAAGATTGAGGGCAGAAGTCCAAAAACCTGAGTGGCCATACCAGGTACGGCGACTTAAGGACTTCCTCCACGCTTTTCAGTCCCAGTTTCAGATGTGCATACTTATTTCTGCAAGCGTTGCGGTCTGCCTTCAGCCGGACCATAGCAGCATGCTCCTCTTTGGCGCCGGATGTCTCCATATAGGACAGTGCCTGCTTGGCGAACTCTCCGATGGCACCAGTAGTTGCCCCCTTGCCCCACATCGGGGTGACAGCAGCGCTGATTGCAGCGGTTGTATCGCCACAATCTTGCTTTTCAAAGCCTATTACCAGTGCCAGGTCATAAAGCCCGGAGGCAACGAAATAGAATCCTTCGGAAACAACAGAGGCGCCGCTGGTGCCTCCTGTAGCCACCTTCAAACCGGGCTTGCCAACGGCCCCTGCTTCCGCAGCCATGCCGTGGTCGGGGAGATAAATACCTTCGAAGGTCTCCATATTGCTGAAGAACACAGACTCAATGTCCTTGATGCTCAACTGAGCGTCAGCAAGGGCCGCTATCACTGCTTCCCTCACCAGTTCAGGTTGATTGACGTCAGGTCGTTTGGCTGTGTGATAAGTTTGGCCGATCCCTACTATGGCTACTCTATTAGGCATGTTACCCTCCGATTACCTACTTGCCCAGAATCATTACACCGTGATGCTGTCCGCAGATTCCGGTAACACCATGAGCCAGTGCTACCTGAGCACCTCTCACCTGCCTATCGCCAGCCTCGCCGCGGAGCTGAAGCACGGCCTCAGCCACGCGTGCCATCCCCGCTACACAAATGGGATTGCCGGAAAGCACTCCGCCCGAGGGGTTCACAGGGAATTCGCCGTCCATCTTAGTGACGCCGGAATCTATGAACTTTCCTCCTTCGCCACGACCACAGAAACCAAGCCCTTCCATCCACAAAAGCCCTTGGTATGAATATTCCTCGGATACTTCAGCTACATCTATCTGCTTCAAAGGGTTTCGGATGCCAGCCATGCTATAGGCTTTTTTCGCTGCCTTAGCCAGAGCGTCGCAGTCAGCCAAATCCCTATCCCCTAGGTAATGTGTCTCATAACAATTGGAGGCGCCCAATATCCAGACTGGCTTCTTGGTGAGCTTCCTCGCTTTATCTTCGCTGACCAATATCATGGCACAAGCGCCATCCGATACAGGCTTTGTATCCAGTAGCCTGATAGGAGACGACAGCATCTTCGAGCCAAGGACGTCCTCTACTGAGATATCCAGGGGTTCTTGTGCAAAAGGGTTGTTCTTTGCATTGCCACGGTTCCTGACCGCTACCTTGGCGCATTGCTCTGCTGTTATGCCATACTTGTACATATAGCGTTTTGCCTGCATGGCAGCGGCTGAGAGGAAGTCCAAACCCAACTGCCTCATAAGGATGGCATCAAATGCAGCACTTTCTACCAGGCTCTTCTCAGCTTGGGATTCCTTCGTATGCGCCAACACAAGAACTATGTGGTGGTGCCCTGATAGAATCCTAGCCATAGCCGTATAAACGGCATTGATTCCATCCTCAGCAACCTTGTCCTCGTCGCTCAGATGAGCGCCCACGACGTGCTGAATATTCATATTAGATATCGTTCTGCCATCCCAGAAATCCTGAGAGCAACTAATCGCAGAGTCGATATCGGACAAGGTCAACCCTGTCTGCTCCAGCACCTGCTTTACAGCCTCATATGCCAGTTCCTCCTCATTCACATCAGCCCTGTTTGGCCGGTACTTTGTTTGTCCCACTGCTACGATGGCCACTCGTTCAGACACAATCGACTCCTTCCTATCCCATGCTATAATCCCCCTCGCCCACTTTAAGAAAGGGGGGATTTGTAATCACACCCTCCCTGAAAATGGGAAACAGGGGGATTCCCTCTACCGTCCCTTAAATTGGGGTTTTCGCTTCTCGAAAAAGGCCATCGGGCCTTCTTTGGCATCCTCGCTTTTAAATACTTTTCCTCCTAGCTCCATCTCTGTTATGAATCCTAGCTCTCTGGGCTGGCTCAGTGCTTTCAGCGCTATCTCCTTTACCGTCCTCACCGCGAGAGGACCATTTTCACAGATGCGCTCCGCTACCTTCATAGCGGTGGGCATGAGCTGCTCCTTGGGAACGACCATGTTGATGAGCCCGATGTCAAGGGCCTGCTTAGCGGTGAGCCGGTCACCGATAAGGAGTATCTCCATAGCCTTGCACCAGGATATCTGGCGGGGCAGGTTCACGCAGGAACCGCCGAGCGGTACCAGACTCCAGCGTACCTCCTGGATGCCTAGCATGGCGTGCTCAGCAGCGATGCGAATGTCCGTCAACAGGATGAACTCCGTCCCTCCCGCCAAAGCATAGCCGTTGATAGCTGAGATAATAGGCTTGTAGCAATGGCTGAACCAGCGCTTGGCTCTGGGCTCTAGCTTGACCTCAGCGCTGGTTGCCTTGCCTATGGCCTCCTCGAGGTCTGCCCCGGCGGAGAACGACCTATCTCCGGCACCAGTCATAATCAAGACCCAGCCATCTGGGTCAGCCTGAAATTCCTCATCTATCTCATCCATCTTCAGGAAATCTGCGATAGTCAGGGCGTTCCGCTTTTCAGGATTATTGAAGGTCATGATTCGGATATGGCCCTTTTTCTCGTAATCTATGGTCATTCAAACCTCCTTTGAAGTGAGTCTATTATATAGATTTATGTATCAGATGATATTTGTACACTATATTGGCGACGTTGATGCCTGAGTCCACTGCCTGATGTGTACCAACCCCATATCCTCCAGCATCACATCCTACATAGAACAATCCCTGAATTGGTGCCTTCGCCGAAGGCTTGTATTTGCCGCACTGGCCTACGACTTGTCCCAACCCGATACATTCCCCGCCCTGTCCTGGCAGCACCTGGTCACGGGTAAGGGCTGAGACCTCACGTGTGGAGTAACCCTCTTTGAATTCGATGTATTTTGGCAGTTCAGGTAAAGCCTTGAATAGCATCTCCTCACCTTTATCCCACCATCTCTTTTTCTCCTTGTCCGATATCTTGGGGTCACCAGGACACCAAAAACCTGTCATGAGCATCTGCTTGCCAGGGGGGGCTGCGTTGTTATCGTAATTGGAGGGAATCTCATACCACACGGTTACTTCGTCGGGGATGTTGCCCGCTTTGGCTTTGAGCCATTTTTCGAGGCTCCAGGCGCTGTCTTGGGTGAATATCACTCCGTAAGGCTCTTTAGCCACCTTCTTGCTCAGAAAATAGCGGGTGCCCATCATCCCCCATGATGGTACCAATTCCTTGACATAATTCACATAGCTCTTATCGAAGTGCTCTTCGCCTGCAAGCTTAAGCACGGTAGGCTGGATGCCTGCATTGCTCACAACAATGGGAGCCAGAAAAGTACCTTTGTTTGTGACCACGCCCGTGACTTTGCCGTCATCTACGGTGATTTTCTCAACCCTGGCACGCATAATTACCTTGCCGCCAAATTTCCTTACTGCTTGGGCATAGGCATCGGCCAGCTTGCCAAAACCACCCTTGCAAAAAGTCCCTCCGCTGCGGAGGAAAATGTCTTGCAGGGTCTTTATTGCCTCGGAGGCAGCCAGGGCATCGACAGGTACCATGAAACAACCGTCGGCCACCGGCCCGATAAGGAAGGCATACAGAGATTTGTGCACGTTGTAGCGGCTAAGCCAATCGGCGAAGCTGATGTCGTGCAGGGTGTCTATTTCCTGCGGGGTCATCATGGTGAGTTCAGTGAAGACCTTTAGCGCTTCCTCTCTGTCTTCTTTCTCCTTGACCTCCAGCCAATCGAACATATCATCTGGGTTCATCACCTGTCCCGGTGGTGGCTGAGGGCCTACAATAAACTTGCCTTTGGAGTTCTTAAATCGGGTGCCCTGTACGCCGGGCGCTACAATTTCCGCTTTGCCCTCCATGCCCAATTCCTTAAGCACAACCTCAAGCAGACTCCCTTGAGTAGGCGCGCTGATTACCACCCAGGCTGTATAAGTGAATCCCTTCTTGGAGAAAGACATAGCTTTGCCGCCAGCGCGAGCATTCTTCTCCAACAGCAATACCTTGAGCCCTCGCTTTGCCAGCAGGGCGGCGCAAGAGCTGCCTCCGAATCCTGCCCCAACCACAATCACATCATATTCTGACTTCGTCATGATGCTCTCCTCACTTCACCGACGATAGGGCCACAAATTCAAGAAATGGTAGTGGCAAGTTTGATTAGAAGTCGCCGGGATGATTTGGGTTCTTGTTACGCCATTGAGTGGGAGACAATATGAACGAAATGATGGGACGTTTGCCGCAACTCTTTATAACCTTCGTCATGTCACGGTGGTTTACGCCAACCCTAAGCTTCCATTTAACAGGGTCAACAACGTCCACATACATTATCAGGTAGTCTCCCTGACGCTTTATATCGCTGATAGACCCGGTGAGTTGGGTCTTGCCCAGACCCGTTGACCTCATTAGCATGTTGAATAACCCCCTTTGGCCGTATTGAATGCAGCCCTTTCTTTTATCGACTAAACAATCTCCTAAGGAATGTAGCCCTTTTCGCGTGCCTTGGTGACTATCTCAGGCTCCTTCCACCATTTCTTTATGCCACACTCTTCTGCTATGGTGTTGGAGCAAACGTACCCCGGACCCCAGATCACACAGCCTCCAGGCCATACGTTAGCCCCGCCCACAAACAGGTTCTTTATCGGCGTAACGTTGTGTGAGCACTCCTGGTTGGGCCTCAGGTATCCCATCTGTAACGGATGGTATTGCCCCTGCTTGTAGGAGCCCTTGACCATGTTGGCGAACTTGTTCTGGATGTCAGCCGGTGTAGTTATGTTCCACCACAGCACCTTTTCCTTGGTAATATTGGGTGCGTATTTCTGCAGTGTGGTCAACTGGTACTCGGCAATCTGCTGCCTGAATTTAAACTTCAGCCATCCTTCTGAGCCGCCATCCTTGAGGGCAAAGGGTGCCATCTGAGAAAGCAGACCAGAAGCTTTACCTGGGGGAGCCTGATAAGGATCGTGAACGCTGGGGAAACTGGCGATGTAGCCAGCGGTCTTCGGCAGTTCACCCTTAGCCATCAGATCCCACTCGTGCCTAAGCTCATCAGAGCTATTGTAGCCTAAAACGTAGATGAAAGCTTTATTGATGTCTGGATTGGACTCAGCAGCCTTGAACTTCGGCGGTTCCTCTAAAGCCAGGTGCAAGTCGCACAGGCTCCATTTCTCCCACTGCCAGATTTTCACCATGTCTATGAAGTCCTTCTGCAGCTTGTCTTCACCAACGTATTTAAGGAAGGTCTGATGTATGTCTATAGTGCTGACCACTGCCTTGTTGGCCATGAACTTGGTGCCATCCTCCAGTTCCACCCCTTTGGCGGTCCCGCCCTCCACAATAATCCGCTTAATCTGCGCATTCTGCCTGATTTGTCCCTTATTCTCGAAGATTATTTTAAGTAACGCGTTCGAAACTCGGTGAGACCCACCTGCTGTAAGGTAATAGTTGGACATTCTGTTGAAGTACAACGGTATCAGATACCCAACTCCCGACTGGGTGTAGTCCAAACCCCAGTGGCAGACTGCATAGAGCATAAGGGTTCTGACATGGTCATTCTCGAATCTTTCCTTGATGACATCGTCAGGGGTCTTCTCCGCTAAAGCAGTAACCTTCTTACCGAGCTCAAAAGTCTCCATTCTCGCTGCTGCAAGAGGGGCTGGCTCTGGCTTGACATAGGTCTGTGGGCCGACGATGGCTTTCATCAGCTCGTCACACTCACGATACATATCGCGATAGGAATCGGCGTCCTTCTTGGAGAACTTGGCTATCGAGGCACAGGTCTTCTCTAGATCCGTGTAAACGCAGATACACTTGCCGTCGGGCAGAGGCATCGCCCATTGAAGCTCGGGGCGGATATGCCTGACGCCGTATTGCTCCTCGAGACTGAAGTCCTGATAAATTGGGGCATAGTCAACCATCATGTGGAATATAGCGTGTGTATTGTGGAAGAAGTCAGGGAGGGTTATCTGCTCCGTGGCTAGCCCCCCTCCTGCTTCATACCGCTTCTCCAGCAGCAGAACCTTCTGCCCCGCTTTGCTAAGGTAAGCGCCGATCTCTAGCCCATTAGGGCCTGTGCCTATTACAATTACATCGTATTGCCCCGACATTTTTCGCCTCCTTCTCCTTATGACCTTGACAATCGAGACCGCAGCCGAAGTTCGCCTATATTACATAAGTTCAATATCATGGCAATCAGGAGCGACGATGAGCTTGGGCTCGGTCAGTTTCTGAACATCTTCAGGTGTCCAACCTGGTGCTACTTCCTTGAGCACAAGTCCTTTTTTAGTGACCTCTATAACAGCGATATCGGTTACGATGAGGTCAACGCATTTTGGCGCAGTTAGGAGGTAAGCGCACTTCTTTACTATCCTATAATTCCCCTCTTTTGTGGTATGGTTCATCACGATGATGAGCCTCTTGGCTCCGAAGGCGAGGTCCATGGCGCCGCCGATGGTGCCGACCTGTCTCTCCGGCACCATGTAGTTGGCGAGGTCACCTTTCTCTGAGACCTGGTAGGCTCCCATCACGCTGATGTCCAAATGGCCTCCCCTGACGATGGCGAATGATTCGTCGTGGCTGAAGAAGCACATACCGGGTTGCCGGCTCACTGTCTGGCCGCCGGCATTGACCAGGTCGAGGTCTCCTTCTCCAGGCAGCGTTACCTCTCCATAGCCCAGAACGCCGTTCTCGCTGTGAAATATCACCTCTCTGCCCGCAGGGACAAAGTTCGCAGCCAAGCCGGGGATGCCGATTCCCAGATTGACTATGTCGCCGTCCTTGAATTCCCTGGCGACACGAAGGGCCATTATCTGCCTGTCCAGCCTTTGTTTTTCTTGAACCTTGTCGCTCATTTTCGGGCACCCTTTCTCTTTTTAGCCGCCTTAATATCATCCTCATATTTCCTCTTGGATTCCTCAGCCTGAGTGTCAGTAATCTCGCCTTCTTGGACAGGGGCCTCCTTGGGACGCGCTACTACCCTGTCCACATATACCCCGGGGGTGACTATAGCCTCGGGGTCCAGCTCACCCAACTCAACTATCTCGTCTACCTCGGCGATGGTGACCCTGGCTGCCCCGGCCATAGTGGGATTGAATGTCCTCGATGTCCCCCTGTAGACCAGATTGCCCCAGCGGTCGCCCTTATGGGCGTGAATCAGTGCGAAGTCAGCCTTGATGGGCAACTCAAGCAGATACTCGCGGCCATCGATGACCTTTTTCTCCTTACCCTCTTCAACCACCGTTCTGATTCCCACAGGCACATAGAAACCGCCAATCCCTGCCTTGGCCGCTCTGACCCGTTCCGCCAGCGTGCCCTGAGGGACCATCTCGATATCAACCTTTCCTGCCCTGAGGAGCTTCTCGAAGTTATTAACGTACATCGCACTTACTGGTGCGGAGACTATGGCCTTCTTTATGCGCCCGTTCCTAACCAGAATGTCCATGTCCTCGGGAAACGGTGCTCCCTGCATCCGCCAGACATCGGCACCGAAACCGCTGCTATTGGATACCGTGGTGAGATTCTTTACGCCCTTTCTATCGAGGGCCTCCAGTAAGCAACTCGGCATACTGACCACAGTGCCGAATCCGCCGACCATGATTACAGCTCCGTCATTTATGTCAGCCACCGCTTCATCGAAGCTAGCTACTATCTTATTTATGGGCATGAAGAATCACCTCACTCTAAATCGCAGCCTTTACATCATTGTTATCATTAGCTGGCTGTTTGCCTCTTTATGTGATATTGAAGCACCATGCGGGCGACATTGATTCCTGACTCTGCTGCTTGGTGTGTGCCCATACCAGCACCGCCTGCATCACAACCTACATAGAAAAGCCCCCTTATGGGTGACTTGGGTGAGGGCTTGTATTTACCACATTGCCCTACTATTTGAGCCAAGCCCACGCACTCGCCGCCCTGTCCTGGCAGTACATGGTCTCGCGTTGCGGCTGACACTTCGGCTGGCCCCTCGAACTCTTTGTACATAACAGCATCCATCACTTCGGGAAATACTTTGTCCAACATCTCGTCCATCTTTTTGTACAGTT
>Ga0315274_10016808_pt1 | contig 10331 bp, 10 predicted proteins | sample YL17G02_20_MG_FD_203700 | JGI IMG/M metagenome (GOLD analysis project Ga0315274, IMG submission 203700) | Sediment microbial communities from Yellowstone Lake, YNP, Wyoming, USA - YL17G02_20 | ecosystem: Environmental > Aquatic > Freshwater > Lake > Sediment | place: USA: Wyoming | collected... | reverse complement strand
TGATTGATATCAGGACGCCGAAAATGAGCGGTGCAGAACTCTACCAATGGTTGCAAAAGAAATACCGTCAGGTGGCAAACCATGTGATATTCACTACCGGGAGTGTGATAGACGAGAAAACCATGGCCTTTATAGAGCAAAGTGGTAGGCCATTTTTACCCAAACCATTTACCCCCAATGAGCTAACAGCAATAGTGAAAGAAGCCCTAAAGCAGCTAGAAAAGTAGGGGGCTTTTTATTTCTGCCAATCTTGCCCCAGCCCAGAGAATTAGCCATACACCTGCTAGGTTATCAGATATAACTAAAGAGTCTTTTGTTGGGGAACATTTGCTTTTTTTGACCCAAAAGTCACAATCTAGCGGAATGTTAAGCTTAAACCCAAATTATTCATCAGGGGAGAAAACGATGATATAATTGTGGGATGATAACCCTAGTAATTGAGCGATTTTAGACATTGCGAATTCGCTAAGGAGAGAAATGCATTTCAAATGTGTTACCTGCGGAATTGAATTCACTACTATAGAGCAGCTAGCTAGCCATAAGAAACAGCACCAGGCTGGTCCAAGAAGCTCCTCAGGAGTAATCTGCCTGGGCTGTGGCAAAGGTATTCCTTTGGAGCCATCTAAAGCTAACTACAGGGGGCCACTTACTTGCCCTAACTGTCGGCGGACAATGACCGTCGTCATAGAAGATGGTGAAGTAGCTGTAGCGCGGCTTGGCTAGGAAAAACGCCGTGATTTCCGTACCGATCTGCTTTCCTACTTTTTCTACTCGCTGTCGTCCTAAGATGGGGACTCTTCCAGCGTGGCATTAGCTACCTTCTGTACACTCCCACGGTAATAGACAATCTCCACCTGGTCACCGATCTGATGAGAACCTATGGCTGAAATCAGGCCTTCGGTTGTGCTGATATCCTCGTCGTCCATCTTAGTGATAACATCACCTGGTCTTAATCCCGCCTTATCTGCGGGGCCACCGTTAGTTATACTGATAATGAGCGCTCCTGCGTTGACTGAGAGGTTGTAGTAATGCTGAATAGTTGAGGTGACGGTGGCCACTTCCACTCCAAGCCAGGGACGGGCTACCTTTCCTTCTGTTATTAAGCTCTGCACTACAGGGATAGCAGTATCAGTACTTATGGCGAAGCCAATATTCTCAGCATTGCTGGCAATAGCCACATTGATGCCGACTACTTGCCCTGCCGTGTCCAGTAGCGGTCCACCGCTGTTTCCTGCGTTGATAGCCGCATCGGTTTGAATAATGCCGTTGAGTACCACACCGGTGTCCTCTTCAATAGAGCGTCCCAGATTGCTGATGACGCCAGCAGTCCAGGTAGGACCTCCCGGCAAAGCCAGAGCATTCCCCACAGCTACCACAGGGTCAAGGACGCTAAGCTGCTCCAGAGAATTGCTCAGAAAATGTAAGTAGGAAAGATTATTGGCGTTAATTTTCACCACTGCCAGATCAGTTTGCGCGTCGGTACCTACTATAGTTGCTTCAAAAGTATGCCCATCACTCAGGGTTACCGTCACTTTGTTGGCCCCTTCTACTACATGGTTATTGGTCACAATATAGCCGTCCGGGCTGATTATTATCCCGCTTCCCGCTCCCGTCTGGGGGACTGCCTGCCAGAACCAGTTGTAGCCCACCTTTTCAGTGACGATGGAAACCACGGCAGGAGCCACCTCGGCTACTAATTCCTGGGTACTAAGCTCAGGGCCAATCTTTTCGTCAACAGACAGATATCCCGAGGCGGAACTAGGGGAGTTACCTACGGTGCTGGTAACAACTAGGCCGATACTAACAAGCAAGAGAATACCTATTACAATGTACTTTAGCTTACTCATTTTTCACACCCTCCTATTATGAAAACATAGTGCAAGTTCTTATCGACCCTTTCCTTTAGTTGAGTACTACTCTTAGTATTATTTCTTGTTCTCACCTATTCTCCTTTCTATCCTTTTCTACTGCTGGGGATATGTTTCCTACTCGGATGCTATATCAGCCCTCTTTTCCTGATAGACACATCTCATTTTCTTTTCCAGTTAGTCCCCATCAGTGCAAATCCAGCTTATCACAACGACATGAACCCACCATGAACTGGAAGTGAACGTCAGAAAAAGTCTACAATTGAGCCATTTCATCTCATGTTCATCTTGGTGTAATATAATTCGTTTAAGGAGTTTGTCATGCGAATTTTGGTTGTTGATGATGATCGGCGACTCTGTGCTGTCATCAAGCGGGGGCTTCTGGAAGAAGCCTACGCTGTTGACTTAGCCTACGACGGAGAGGAAGGAGAATATCTTGCCGAGGTCAATCCGTATGACCTCATCATTCTAGACATCATGCTGCCCAATAAAGATGGTATCGAAGTTTGCCATGAGCTTCGCGCCAAGAAGGTTAATACCTCCATTCTGATGTTAACGGCCAAAGACACCGTGGAGGACCGGGTCAGAGGATTAGATACAGGAGCTGATGATTATCTGGTTAAACCTTTCGCCTTCAGTGAGCTTCTGGCCCGAGTCCGGGCGCTCCTGCGGCGAGAGGGAATGTTAAAATCGCCAGAGCTTCGGGTGGGAGATTTGACTCTGAACACTCTTACCCGCCAAGTTTGGCGAGGACAAAGACCTATTGAACTGACCACTAAGGAATACGTCATCCTGGAGTATTTCATGCGTCATCCCAACGTGGTAGTCACGCGGACCATGGTCGAGGAACATGCCTGGGATTACGACTTCGATAGCCTGTCTAATCTGGTAGATGTTTATATCCGCCGATTGCGGCGTAAGATTGACACCGAGGGGGAGGATAGCCTGATTCAGACGGTGAGAGGAGCCGGCTATCGGTTGAAAGCGCCATGAGCTTCATTCATAGCATCAAATTCCGATTTACCATCTGGTACCTGTTGGTGCTGGCAGTTCTATTGAGTGCCCTCAGTGCCGGGGTGTATTTCTATCTCTCGCGAAGCCTCTATCGGAATTTGGATGATTCACTGGAACTACGTTCGACGCAGCTATGTAGCATCCCGGCCATTTTGGAAAGCATCCGGCAAGGGGAATTCCAAGAGGAGTTGGGGGAAATCGTCATATTGTACTTTTACTCCGGCGACCAACTGATGGAGGTATCTCCCCGAGGGACAAATATTACCCTGAGCCACGAATTCATTTCGCAAGCCATTGCTGGCTCGAGTTTGTTTGCCACTATCCGTTCGGCGGAAGGTGAAGGACTACATCTCCTGGCTGTTCCCATAAACCTTAGCATGTCAGGACCACTACCTAGTATCCAGCCAGCTACACTAGTTATTGCTCGCTCGACAAAACAGATAGACCAGGCATTGGCTGGGTTGGTGCACACCCTCATCATAGCTGTCCCGCTGACCCTGGCATTAGCCGCTGGAGGCGGTATATTTCTAGCCCGCCGAGCGCTTAAGCCAGTAGACAAGATCGCCCAAACAGCGCAGGAAATCGAGGAAAGTGACTTAAGTCGAAGGATTAATGTGAATACCAAAGACGAATTGGGGAGGCTGGCAGCGACGCTGAATGCAATGATTGGACGATTGGAAAAAGCGTTCCAACGCCAGAAGCAATTCACCAGCGATGCCTCGCACGAGTTACGTACTCCCCTGGCGGTAATCGAAGCTGAATCCACTCTGGCGCTCCAGAAAGAAAGACCGCCAAGCGACTACCGACAATCTTTAGAGACTATTTCTCAGGAATCAAGACAGATGTCCTTCCTTATTGACCAATTGCTTGCCCTCGCTCGTGCTGACGCTGGAAAGGAACAATGGAACTTTACGGAAGTAAATCTCGGCAAGCTCATCGTTAACCTGAGCACGGATGTAGAGGTTCTCTGCCAGGAAAAAGGGGTCAGCTTTCAATTAGGTCAGACGCAGGATTTAGTGGTGAAAGGTGATGAAGCACGGCTGAGAGAACTGTTCATGAATCTTTTGGATAATGCCATCAGATATACCCCCGCTCCGGGGACTGTTTCTGTCTCACTTCGCCGCGAAGGGCAAATGGCTGTCGTCGCCATCACGGATACCGGAGTCGGCATTCCCGCAGAAGATATACCTTTCATCTTCGAACGGTTCTACCGGGTTGATAAATCTCGCTCGCGCGCTGATGGAGGCAGTGGTCTGGGCCTGGCAATATGCCAGCATATTGCTGAGGTTCATGGGGGGAAGATAGAAGTGGAAAGCCAGGTGGGGACGGGAAGCACCTTTTCAGTACGGCTCCCTCTGCAGTCCCCGTAGTTCTCACCTATATCACTAGCCACTTTACGACATAAATATGCTTGACTATAATACTGAAAAGAAATATTATGCATAGGGTCGCTGATTACATGAATTACCCACTACAAATAGCCAATGGTGAGCACGCCCGGTACATAAAGGCTAATGGCTATGTCTAAACGTTTGAACATCAACAGTGTCCCGGCGATAGTCGGCATCGTGGGACCCATTGTGGTGATTGTCGGGGACCTCGCGGCATCTTTATCTACTCCCGGTTACAGCCCAATCCGCGATTCAGTCAGCAGTCTGGCGTTGACTCGCATAGGTTGGCTACAATCGATTTGTTTTCTGGCTATGGGCTTGCTGCTGGAGATCTTTGTCGCCGGGCTCTTTTTCAATATTCATAGAGCACGGGGCTTTCACGCCGGTATCGTACTTCTTGCTCTCTGTGGCTTCGTGCTCATGTTGATTGCCACTTTTCATATGGACCATCCCGGTGCTCCGCACATCGATGGAACAATTCACACAATATCATCCTACGGTCTTGGCTTGTTATTCCCTATCGCTATATTGTCATTGGCACCCAGCTTCAAGAGGACGCCGAATTGGAAAGGCATCTTTATCTATACTCTGATTGCCGGTATACTGGCTTTCGGCCTGATAATAGGGGCCTTCCTCAATGAACAGAAAGGCTGGTTCGGTCTGTATGAGCGAATCATAATACTCAACGCACTAATCTGGGTGGAAGTAGTAGCTATCCATTTTCTGCGACTGCTACTGAGGCAGGAGCCCAAGCCTCAACCTTGATTAGATTAATTATGAAAACGGCCTTGTCACTAGAAGACAGTGGGCGACCTGCTCGTCAAGTTCCACAAAGTCATTTACATTGTGCTATGACTGGCTTATAATCTCCCTATCAATAATTGGAGGTGAATCTATGAATAAAAGTCGCCTCGGGTTATCCCTGTCAATTCTAAACTTGCTGGGCTTCCTCGGTACCGTCGTCGTCAATGCGCTGGCCAATATCCTCCCCATAAATAACAGAACGACCGGCGAATTATCCGACCTATATCCAAATTTATTCGTGCCAGCGGGGCTGACCTTTGCAATCTGGGGGGTAATTTACGTATTACTTGCCATCTTCGTCATATATCAATTAAGACCCTCTGTTAGAAGAGACGACCAGAAGGTTGCCTTTGTACAGAGAATCGGGCTGCTATTCTTTATTTCCTGCATCGTCAACATCGGCTGGATATTTGCCTGGCATTATGAAATCGTCCCCCTATCCCTGGCTCTGATGCTAATACTGCTGGGATGCCTGATAGCAATTTACTTGAGGCTGAATATTGGCAAATCAGAGGCGACGAAGGGTGAAAAATATTCAGTGCATCTTCCTTTCAGTGTCTACCTTGGCTGGATTACCATAGCCACGATTGCCAATGTCACCGCTCTACTGGTGGATATCAACTGGAACACATGGGGTCTTGGTGAGCAATTCTGGGCAGTAACAGTGATTATCGTGGGTATTGCTATTGCATTATCCGTACTCTTCACCCGGAAAGATATCTATTATTGCCTTGTGGTTGATTGGGCATTACTCGGGATACTGCTAAAACGACTTTCAGTTACAACGGTGCCCGACCAAAGCGTAGTAGTCGTTACAGTTGTTGGCCTGGTGCTTATTACCGGCGGAGTTATAGCTCAACTGATAAGAAAAAGGGTGTACTAGCCAAAATAGCGGTATATCTTATCCCATTAATCCTGGCAGCCATCGCAAACCAAAAAGTAACACATCAGAGCGAATTGTTCGATAATCTTCACGGATTTTGTGTTTTCCTCTGCGGCATGAAATCGTGTTACAATGCAGTTCACTGAGACCAAATCTGTGTGTTAATATAATATACTAAGCTACAAAATGATTATCGCTGTTATCGGAGATTCCTCCTGCTCCCCAGAAGAAGCTAAGCTGGCCGAAACAGTCGGTGAATTGTTAGCCCAGCAGGGTGTCACCATAATATGCGGTGGCTTGAGTGGCGTGATGGAAGCTGTTTGTCGCGGGGCTAAGTCAAAAGGTGGCGTGACTGTGGGCATTCTGCCTGGACAAGATTCAAGCATGGCAAACCCCTGGGTAGATATTCCCGTGGTTACTGGCATAGGTGAGGCCAGAAATGTCACGGTAGTGAAGTCAGCCCAGGTGGTGATTGCCATCGGCGGAAGCTACGGAACGCTAAGCGAAATTGCTTATGCTCTGAAGAGCAGTATCCCAGTCATCGGCTTGAATACATGGTCACTGTCACGCAATGGGCAAGAGGACAATTCCATAATCAGAGTTCAGAGTGCTACCGAGGCGGTGGACAAAGCAATTTCTTTGGCCGAGAAGCGCAAAAATTGTGAGATTGCTTCGCTACGCTCGCAATGACGGGAAGGGAAATGGCAAGTATCAAAAGCGTAAACGCCAGAGAGATTCTCGATTCGCGGGGCAATCCTACCATAGAGGCAGAGGTGGTGTTGGTTGATGGCAACGCGGGTATTGCGTCTGTCCCCTCAGGGGCAAGCACCGGGAAATATGAGGCTGTGGAGCTCCGGGATGGTGATAAAAGAAGATATAGGGGGCTCGGCGTCCTAAAAGCCATAGAACACGTCAATAATGAGATTGCTTCAGCAATAGCGGGGATGTCCGCTTTAGAGCAGGCAGCTATTGACGAGCGACTAATTGAACTTGATGGCACTGCTAATAAAGCCCGGCTGGGGGCTAATGCCCTACTGGCGATATCTCTGGCCGTAGCCAAGGCTGGAGCTAGCTTCCAGGGTGTTCCTTTATATCGTTACTTAGGAGGAGCAAGAGCTAAACAATTGCCTGTCCCTATGTTAAATATTCTCAATGGTGGTAAGCATGCCTCGGGCTCTGTTGATTTTCAGGAATTTATGATAGTGCCAGTGGGCGCTGTCAATTTCCACAAAGCCATGCAAATAAGCAGCGAAGTGTATCATTCCCTGCATAAAGTGCTTGAAAATAAGAGATTAAACACCAATGTGGGAGACGAAGGTGGCTTTGCTCCCCGACTCCCCTCTAATAAAGATGCGCTGGAGCTGATACTAGCAGCCATCGACATGGCTGGCTATAAAGCTGGCCAGGACTTATTTATCGCCCTGGACCCAGCCGCCAGCACCTTCTACCAGGGAGGGAAGCATCACAGTGTTCATGGGAAATATGTCCTCTCCCGGGAAGGTGTTACACTCGATTCCACAGAAATGATTGACTACTATGTCAAGTTAGTTTCGAATTACCCTGTCATCAGCGTTGAGGATGGGCTGGCTGAAGATGATTGGGCAAGCTGGTCATTGCTCACTGCTCGACTAGGAAAGCAGGTTCAAATTGTGGGCGATGACCTTTATGCTACCAACATGAAGCGCCTGGAAAAGGGCATTGCTCAAAAGGCCTCCAACTCAATCCTTATTAAGCCCAATCAGATAGGCACGCTCAGTGAAACCCTGGCTGTTATCAAAAGAGCTCAGCAGGTGGGGTGGACAACCATCATCAGCCACAGGTCTGGTGAGACCGAGGATACTACTATTGCCGACCTCGCGGTAGCCAGCAATGCCGGATTCATTAAAGCCGGTGCCCCCTGCCGCAGCGAGAGACTGGCTAAGTACAATCGCCTCCTCAGAATAGAGGAGGAATTAGGCAAGGCTGCACAATACCCTGGTAAAAGGGCGTTGTATAATTTAGAGAGGATGAAATAATGCGGATATTAAACGGTGTTCATCAAATAAAAACTCCTGGTCCTGGAAGTGCATCATGGCCTACCAATGTTTATGTAATTGAAGGTGGTGATGGGCATATACTGGTCGATAGCGGATGGGATAGCCAGGAATCCCTTTGGGCTCTCCAGGAAGGGATGAAAGCGTCAAACCTCAAACTTCGAGACGTCAAAAAAGTGGTTATCACCCATATACATCCCGATCATTATGGGTTAGCAAGCAAGATAAAACAAATCTGCGGGGCCCAGGTAGCTATTCACAGGATTGATGCGGGTTTTATCTCTCTCAGATATAAAGATTTTGCTGACCTGATTCAAAAGACTGAAGAGTTGCTTCGGCAGAATGGCGTTCCTCAGGACGAATTACCTAAGTTAAAAGAAGCCTCGCTATGGATGAATAAATATGTCACCCCGGACTTACCTGAAGTTATGGTAGAGGATGGCGACATAATTTCTAACGACTCTTTCGAATTGAAGGTATTATGGACGCCGGGGCACTCGCCAGGCCATATCTGCCTTTATGAAAAAGAGAAGAAGTTTATTCTCACTGGTGACCACGTCTTGTATGAGACCACTCCCCACGTCGGTTTCAATCCCCTCTCCGGCGATAACCCCCTGGGTGACTATATTTCTTCCCTTAAGAAACTAGAGAGCCTTAAGGCTAACTTTATCCTTCCGGGACATGGGCCGCTGTTCAATGCCTTAGGGCTGAGAATAGAAAAGATACTCCAGCATCACGAGCAAAGGAAGAGAGCCATCATGAACTCTTTGCGCGACGGCTTGAAGACAGCCTACGAGATATCCCAGAAAATCCCCTGGATGACCGATCAAGGAGGCACCGCTTTTCGGGATTTGCCAGTTTGGGACAGGCGAATGGCTGTTACCGAGACCCTTGCTCATCTTAAGCTCTTGACGGAGGAAGACAGGGTGAGTAATGTTGCTATGGATGGTGCTTCTATGTATATAGCTAAGGACTAGCAAGAAAAGAGGAGGTAAAAATGGCAACAAAAGTAGGAATCAACGGTTTCGGGCGTATTGGCAGGTTAGCTCTGAAGGCAATTATCCAGCGTTGTGGCGGTAAGGCAGAGGTGGCGGCGGTGAATGACCTTACCGATGCTAAAACCAATGCCCATCTTTTTAAGTATGATAGCAATTATGGCACCTATCCCGGTAAGGTGGAAGCTAAAGACGATGGCATCGTAATTGATGGGAGGAAAATAAAGGTCTTAGCTGAGCGTGACCCGGCGAAAATCCCCTGGCGAGACTACGGGGTGGATATTGTGATCGAATCTACCGGGCTTTTCACCCAGGCGAGCAAGGCTGCTGCCCATCTTCAAGGTGGTGCCAAGAAAGTAATTATTTCAGCACCAGCTGAAGAAGAGGATATATCTATTGTCCTCGGCGTCAACGAAGGGAAATATGACCCAGCGAAGCACCGCATTATATCCAACGGCTCCTGCACCACTAATTGCATTGCCCCTGTAGTCAAAGTCCTTCACCAAAACTTTGGCATCGTTCACGGATTAATGACTACCGTCCACGCTTATACTAACGACCAAAAGATACTGGATGTGTTTCACCGCGACTTGCGCCGAGCCAGGTCTGCCGGTACCAATATCATCCCGACTACTACCGGTGCTGCTAAGGTTGTGGGCGTAGTCATTCCAGAACTTCAGGGGAAGTTACATGGTATTGCCCTCAGGGTACCCATTCCGGTGGTATCTGTCGTGGACTTCGTCGCTGATTTGAAGAGGAAGGCAAGCGCTGAGGAAGTTAACAATGCCTTTCGCAAGGCCGCCGACGGAGAGCTTAAGGAAATTCTGGAATACTGTGACGAGCCACTGGTGAGCTCAGATTTTAAGGGCAATCCCGCCAGCGCTATCTTCGATGCCCTGAGCACTATGGTCATTGATGGCAACCTGATAAAGGTGTTAGCCTGGTATGATAACGAATGGGGCTACAGTTGTCGTCTTGCTGACCTCGTTGCTTATATCATCAGAAAGGGATTATAACTCCCATCTAAGCTCTCTCCCGAAGGAAGAGAAATAAGGAGGGAACAAATAATGCACGTCAGTGTGTGTCAACTTGAGCTTCGCCTCCCTGAAAACCATTCCCTTAAAGGTAAGAGACAGGTAATTAAGTCCATCATTACACGGCTACAAAATAAGTTCAATGTTTCCGTAGCTGAGGTGGATAATCAGGATTTATGGCAATTAGCCACTTTGGGCGTAGCTTGCGTGAGCAACCACAGAAGACATGCCGATGAAACTCTGGCCAACGTCGTAAAGTTCGTTATCCAGAACTACCCCGATGTAGAGTTATTGAGTTCAGAAATAGAA
>Ga0315274_10016807_pt1 | contig 10332 bp, 9 predicted proteins | sample YL17G02_20_MG_FD_203700 | JGI IMG/M metagenome (GOLD analysis project Ga0315274, IMG submission 203700) | Sediment microbial communities from Yellowstone Lake, YNP, Wyoming, USA - YL17G02_20 | ecosystem: Environmental > Aquatic > Freshwater > Lake > Sediment | place: USA: Wyoming | collected... | reverse complement strand
GGCACAGCCGCCCTCGGCTGTGAATCGAACCCAGCCGGGGGCGTCTGGGCCACAACTTGCAGAGGGACCCCGGCGGGCGCCGAATCGTCGGCCGGCGCGTTTTCCGATGGCGCGGAGGTTCCCCTCTGATTCGCCGTTGCCGCTTTCCTGTCGCCGGTTTCGGCCTCATTTGTCGCGTTTTCGCAGGCGGGCGCGAGCAGCAGGGCGCATCCGATCAGGAGGGTTCGGGCGATTCGAATAAGAGCGGCCAAAGGAATGAGATTCCGCTTGGAAAACGGCCTGTCAGAAGACCCCTCACCCTGTCCTCTCCCCCAGGAGAGGGAGAAGATAAGTCCCGTATTTTCATCGTGTTGGGAGGACCCTTGATTCATGAGGAACTGTCTTCTTGCGGCACAGCCGCCCCCGGCTGTGCGGGGAACCCAGCCGGGGGCGTCTGGGCCACAACTCATCCCTCTCTTGGGAACTCTCACACTCCAGAACCTCATTCTCAGACTCCTTCATGATCCGAGCGCGGGAGCGGTTTGTTGTTGCGCGGCCGCAGGGCCGCGGGCCAGCCTTGGGCGTTTCAAGCGCGACACATCAACGCTCCCCGGATCATAGCATCTTTTCTATCTCAGGCCAAAGGTAATCGAGCAACAGGCGGTAGCCTTCGCGGTCAACGTGGACGTGGTCGAGATAGCGCTCGTGGGGGATGGTCTGGGCGCCGGGCAGAAAGAGGAGCGTCGGGCCGATATAGGGCGCGGCCACGGCCTCGAGGTCGGCGCGCAGGCGGCTGTAACGTTCGTCGGCGATGATGGATCGCAGACGAACGCGGTCTTCGTAAGCGTAGAACAGAATCGCCTTCTGACGCCTCTGCGCCAGGAAACGCAACGTGCGTTCCAGGGCTTGGCGCTGGAGGTTCTCCGGGCCGAAGTCTATCGTTTTGAAGCGGCTCTTAGCCTTCATGAGGAGGATCAGGTCGTCGCCCCATGCGTCCCCGGCGGGCGCGGCGGATGCGGCGGCGACGCCGGGCGTTTGGCTGAGCAGGCGGGCGTTGAGTCGCTTGCGGGCCTGGGCGAGGTATTGTCTGGGGCCGGCGTCGAAGGCGAGGCTCTGGAGGAAATCGCGCGCGGCGTAGAGGTCCCAGACGCGGGCGGCGCACCGGGCGAGCGAGCGGTCGAAGCGCCCGGACCAGGCGGCGTGCGCCGTGGAGGTCGTCGCGGAGACAGCGGGGCCGGGCGGCGAAGCCACGCTACGCAGCCACGGGCGGGTCAGCTCGCCTTTGGGCGTCGAGAAGTCGGCGGAGAACGAGCGGATGTTGGCGTCGAAGAGGATCAGGTCCGCTCCAGAGTCGGCGGCGGCGCGCACGACGCATTCCATATCGCCCGGCACCGAGCCGTCCATGCCCAAGTTCATCACCAGCGGGTGGGCGTTGGGGGGCAGGCCCTGGCGCAGGCGTTCCTGGAGTTGGGCCGAGAGGCCGTGGCGGCGCCAGTCGGGGTCGCCGTGGTCGGCTAGGGAGTGGCCGTAGATGAGGGAGTCGCCGATCAGGACGATCTTGCGGCCCCGGTGGCGGCGCAGATAGTCGAGTTTGTAGTCGAGGATCGGGGCGCTCTGAATGTCAACGATCCGGGCGGGCAAAGCCGCGCGCTCGGCGGCGAGGCGGAACGCGAGGTCGACCGCCGCGAGCGCGAGAACGCCGACCAGAACGGCCGCCGCAAGTTCGCGGCAGGCCGCGCCGCCTCGCGCCCCGGCGGTTTCAGGAAGTGAAGGAGATGTCTCAGGCTGTCTCGGCATACGGCAAGCCGTTTTTCCCGCGGGTGTGAAGTCCAGGATCGGCGCGGGAACGTTCCGCGCGAATCTCGCTTCTCTAGAAATTCTGATATACAAAAAACGTCTGCCCCGAATTCATCAGGAGAAGGACGATCAGGATCTTGGCCGCCAGCCAGAGGCCGGATAGGAATATACGTCGGTTCATGGTCAAGACCCTCCAAACATGCGGACGAGTATAACGAGTGATTGCCTGACACCGAAGTGCCAGAAGAGCATCGTGGCGGAGACGAAACAGTAAGTCAATACGGCGCGGGCAACGCGGGCCGGGCGGCCGCGCACGAGGAGTTGCTGAGCCGGGGCGGACAGGCGCGCGTATCCGTACGTCTTGAGGACCTGCGAGAGCACGAGGGCCAGGCCGTGGCATACGCCGAAGAGAAGGAATCCCCAAGTCGTGCCGTGCCAAAGCGCGATCAGGAGCATGGTGAAGAAGTATGCGAGCGTCACGAGAGGGGATTGCTGGCGGCGCGGGATGCGGCGCAGGATCGCGACGTTGAGCGGCGTGAAAACGTAGTCGCGTATGAAACGGGAAAGGCTGATGTGCCACCGGTTCCAGAAGTCCTGGATGTTCTCGGCAAGCCACGGCCGGTCAAAGTTCTCGCAGAGCTTGAACCGCATCAGGCGGGCGATGCCGATCATGATGTCGCAGTAGCCGCTGAAGTCCAGGTAGAGCAGGGCGAGTTGGAGCAACACGCCGAGCCACAGAAGCGGGACGGCCCAGGGGTCCCCGGGGCGCCACTCGTAGACGCTCCAGGCCATGAGGTTGTCGGCCAGAACGAATTTCTTGATCATGCCATTGGCGATGCGATGCAGGGCGGGCAGGAGCGACGGATCCTCGACATGCGCGCGGTCGTCGTGCCAGGCCTGGAAATTCTCGTAGCGCTCGATGGGACCGGATATCAGGGTGGGAAAAAAGAGGATGAAGTTGGCCAGCGTGAGAAGGCCGCGCGATTCGAATACGCTCGCGTCGAGCATGTACTGCAGGCACCGGAAGACGATGTAGGAGATGCCCACGATGCGCACGGGCGCGTAATGGAAAGGATTGACGACGGGCAGCAGTTGGGGGTCTTTGATGAAGAATAGTCCCATCCACATCGCGATGGCCAGCAGGACGGGGAAGACGGCAGGGAGGCGGTCTTCGAGGCGCGCCTGGAGTTCGCCCACGCCCCAGGTCGCCAGGACGCAGCCGACGAGAAACAAAGCCGACCACCAGCCGGACACGAAGAAATAGACGAAATAGAGGTTGAACGCGAGAAGGGCCAACCGGCGGGCCGGGCCGCGGCGCAAGAGGCGCATCACAAGGACGGCCGCCAGCGCGAACGCCAGAAAGTGCCAGGAGTTCAGGTAGAGTTGCTGGTGGGCGCTGAGAGCGGTATCCAGACCGGACTGCATGGCGGACTACCCGAGTTCGGGGCGCTTTTTTCGGATGAGCGCCTTGAAGTCGCCAATGCATTGGAGGCGGGCGATTTCGGCGTTCTTGAACTTCGTCTCGAAATGTTTCTCGACCTCGATGACCAGGTTGATATGAGTCAGGGAATCCCAATTCTCCACGTCGTCGGCGTTCATGTCGTCGGAGATGGCCAGATCGGGATTGTTGAAGACGCGGCGCATGATGTCCTGGAGTTCATCATGGATCATGTTGCGGGGGATGCCTTTCAACAGTTATAAGTCGGTCTGCAGGCGGTTTTCAGGCTTTTTCCGCTTCGAAGAACCACCATTGGGGGAACTGTTGCATGAAGGCGTGGGCGCTAGGGTTGACGGCGCGGTAGGCCGCATCAATGTCGGGTTCGAGGATGCGCCGGATGCGCAGGCCGCCTTCGGCGAGGAAACAGGTCATTTCCTCGATTGTGGGAATCACTTTCAGGTGACGCCGGCGGTATTCGGTCAGGATGCCGAAGGGCTGGTCGTCGCCGCCGAGCCAGGGCGTAAGCCAGAAGGGATGCGGGTCCAGGATCAGCAGGAGACCGTCGTCGCGCAGCAACTGGAGAATGTTGCGCATGATCTCGTGGCGGTGTTCCCACAACGCCGGCTGGTAGGTCTTGTCGAAGAGGAACAGAAAGGTGTCAATCAGGATGATGCGGTCAAACCGCATTTTCTGAAAAACCCCTTCGTTGGCCGAGAGATCGATAATGTCGCCCACGTGGAATGCCAGATTGGGATACTCGTCCGGGGGAGACGTCTCGCGCGCCGCGCGGACGTAATCGGGATTGTAGTCCATTCCGACGGCGCGCCGGGCCGCTCGCGCGATCTTGCGGGTGAAGTAGCCGGTGCCGCAGCCGATTTCCAGGACCTCCAGCCCTTTCAGATTCTCCTGAAAGTATCTGTCCAGAAAGCGCTCCTCGATGTATTTGTAAGGTGTTTCCTTGATGCCGAAGAGATCTTCGGTAAACTTCTGAGCGGTCCACCATGCGGTCGGTTGTGTTCTTCGATAAAGTCCTTCGGTTCCGACCTGCTCGAAGAACGTTCCGCGAAAGCGATCCCCGAACGAGCGTTTTTCATACGCGAATACCGGAGGCCATTCGCGGGAGATTATGCCGCAGTCGATCATCAGTTCGAGAAAATCCTCAAAGGACAATTCTTCCAGATCGTCCGGGTCGAACTGAGACGCAAAGAAGTCGGAGTTATTGTAAGCGCAATCCCAGAGCGTGAATTCGGTGGCGTCGAGAAAACGCAGTTGGCTCTTGAGCTTCTCGTAGCGGGCGTGGACGTCGTCTTCGCGGGCGCCATCATGCGTCAGGTCAAGCACTTCGAGGACCGGCAAGGTGCTCACGACGTTGCGGCGATACGAGGCCTGAAAAAGGCGAACCAGACCCTTGCCGAGGGGAAGGCAGAGGCAGTTCGGGTTGGCGTAGAGATTGTCTGGCATGATGCTCTTTGTGGGACCGACATTGAATGCTGGACAGGATTAACAAGATTGACAAGATAACGGCAAGAACTTTCCAATCCTGTCAATCTTGTTAGTCCTGTCCCGTAGTCCTGGTCACAATGATCCAAACCCACTCACACGATCTCGATTCCGTATTCCTTGGCCTTGTCGGCGAATCCGAGGAAGTCGGCCGTGTCGGCGCCTTCCTCGACCTTTTGGAACCAGGCTTGTTCTTTGGGCATCTTCGCGCGGGCTTCCTTGAGCGCGGCGGCCGCCCTCGCGCGCGGGACGACGACCAGGCCGTCCGCGTCGCCCACGATCACGTCGCCCGGCTCCACAACCATGCCGCCGCAGCTGACGGGAAGATTGACGCGGCCGCCCCAGCCTTTGTGCGGCCCGGCGGGTGAGACAGCTCGGGCGTAAACCGGAATCTCGTATTTCTGAATGTCTTCCCAGTCGCGCACCGCCCCGTCGATGATCACGGCGCGAACGCCCTTTCTCTTCGCCGCAAAGGTCTGGAGTCCGCCCCAGCCCGCTCGACTCGTCACGCCTTTGCCATCGATCACCAGGATGTCGCCGGCTCGCACATACTTCAAAGCCATGTGGCTCATCAGATTGCCCGCCTCGATCTCCTCCACCGTGAAAGCCGATCCGGAAAAAGCCCGCGGAGGCAGAAGAAGCGGTCGCAGGGCCGAATCCATCGTGTTCATACGGTCCAGGCAGTCGCTCAGAATGCTCGTGGGAATCGCTCCAAGCGCCTCGATCACGTCCGAAGGCGCCCGCTCGATCTCGCGGATGATTTTCCCGCCCTGTATGGTGAATCTGACGTCCATTTCCAGATCCTCTGAGACGCGCGCCCCGTTACCCGTTGAGCGGATCGACCTTCTCCGCAATCAGCTTCCTGAGCATGTTCTTCTGAATCTTCCCCGTCGCGCCCTTGGGCAGGACATCGATGATGTAAATCAGCTTCGGTCTTTGGAAATGGGCGATGTGCGACTCACAGTATCGGTGCAGATCGTCCACGGTGACCTTGTTCTTCTCGCTTTCCTTGATCCTCACCACCAACGCGACTTCTTCGCCGTAGACCGGGTGAGGCACGCCGATGACGGCGACTTCCTCCACGGCCTCCATGCCGTAGAGCGCGCTCTCGATCGCCTTGGGGCTGATGTTGACTCCGCCCCGAATGATGATATCCTTGATACGGCCCGTCACAAACAATTCGCCGTCCTCATCGAGATAGCCGATGTCGCCCGTCAGGAACTCGCCGGTGTCCAGAACGTTTGCCCGGTCCGACTCCCCGGCGCTCTCGTACCCCTTCATGAAGTGCGGCGTCTTGGCCAGCACTTGTCCTTCTCTGCGGGCGCCGACGGGCCGCCGCTGTTCGTCCACGATCCTCACCGTCACTCCTTCGAGCGCCGTCCCGATCGACCCGTCTTTGTGGGGAAGATCCGGGTGGTTCGTCGTGAGAAAGGCCGTCTCGGAGAGTCCGTAGTTCTCGTATAGCGGGAACCCAAACCGCTTCTCGAACCGCTTCTTGAGATCGACCGGGAGCGGCGCCATGCCGACCAGAGCGATGGAGATCGACGTCTTCAGAAAGGAAAGGTCCTCGTCGTCCTCCAGCGACAGCAGCATCGAGAGCATGGTCGGCGTGTACCAGAGCGTGTTGACCTTGTACTCCCTCACCGTCTCCCAGAAGCCGTAGACGTTGGGAACGCCGAAGGCGCCGTCCAGGGCGAAAGAGCCCTCCGCCAAGAAAGGAATCAGCATCAGGTTGTAGAAGCCGCCCAGGTAGGTCATCGGCAGGACGTTGTAAAAGCGATTCTCGCGTCCCAGGCCCATCCTTCGGCAGAAGGCGAGCCCGTTCCCGACCAGTCCCCGGTACGTGACATTGATGCCCTTGGGCGCGCTCGTCGTCCCGGAGGTGAACATCGTCAGGAAGACGGTTTCGTCATCCTGGTCCGCCAGGTTCAGGTTCGCGGGCTTGTGCCCCGCCAGAGCCTCCTGGAAATCCAGGTTCACCAGGTGTTCATGTTTCTTCTTGGCGGGCTCGACCGACGGGCGGAAGCAGACCGTCTCCAGGGCCGGCAGCGCGGACAGCGTCTCCTCAACGCGGGAGCGGATGCCCGGGGTCGTGAAGAACAGCCTGCCGGAGGCCATCCCCAGAATGCCGGCAAAGTCCTGCGGGTGGAAGGCCGGATTGATCGGGACGATTCGGGCCCCCACGTGCATGCAGGCAAAGGCAAGCACTGCGTACTCGGCGCAGTTCTCCGACGAGATCACAACCGGATCGCCCGGCTGAACGCCCCGCTCTTTCAAGAACGAGGCCATCCGTCTCGACGCGTCGAGCAGCGCGCCGTAGGTGGTCTCCTCGTCGTTGCGCACATCGACGAACAGGGCTCTCTCCGCGTTCCGTTCGAGAATGTCCGCGACTTGTCTTGCCCTTTGCTCCGCCATGGATTCACCCCTTGGGCGGCAGAATCGCCGTCTTACGAGTGGGCGGCCCAACTGCGCGGAGGAGGTCCGTCTCCCCATTCGGGTCTCCCCGACGTCATAATCCGCGCGCCGTCCACCGACACGGAAGGGCGCATAATAACAAAATCGAGGTGGAATGCCACCCTATTCCGCCCCCCGATCGTGGCGTTGGACCCGAACCCGAAATGGACCGTGCCGGCGCAGCCTTCATCCTCGAGCATCCTCCCCGTCAAGCGCGCCTTGGGGTTGAGCCCCACGCCGAACTCTCCCAGCGTGCGAGCCGCGGCAGAGCCGGCTTGCTTGAAAATCCCTTCCAGAACGGACGGGTTCTCCCCTTCGCCGTCGATTCGGAAAACGCCTCCTCCCGCGACTTGAAGCGTGAGCGAGTCCCCCCGCAACGCCCCGATCTCGCGACAAGGGACGCTGCCGTCCACAACAATCGCTCCCTCTGCGGAGTCTTCCCGAGGCGCTATGTTCACCTCCGCGTCAGGAGGCGATCCCAGGTCCCCTGGATTCAGGCAAACGCCCGGGCACACATTGGCCTTGCGCTCGGCGATCAGAAAGCGAACATCCGTTCCCGAGTCGCTGGTGACGCGGACCTCCGAGCCCCGGTCGAGCGTCTGCGCCAGCGCCCGGGCAAGAGGAACGACCCCGCGGAAGTCAAAAAGAAGGCTCTCGCCGGCCAGGAGGTCCAGACTGTAGTCGGGCAGACTCAGGAAGCGGGTCCCGCCATCCGTGGCTTTCTTGCGTTCCTCGGTGTGCGCCAGCGACACGCTCGTGAGGCAGAAAACCACGTCCGCCCACGCCATGCTCTCGCCAACGCGCTCCGGGGGCCTCTCCCCGTGCATGCGCAATGGCGCCAGCACGTCGCGGCGCACCATTTCCGTTTTCCGGCGGCACTGCTCGAAGACATAGTCGGCCACCGGCTCCGTCGCCGAGTCGCAGAGAACGTACGCCTTCTCTCCGCGCCGCAGTCCCGCGCAAGTCCCAACCAGAATCTCGGCCCCCCTCTTGCGATTCTCTTCCATCTTCGTGCGGCGCCTCCCTCCCTTCCGCGCCCTCCGCGGAGGGGCCTCCGTGGGGTCTAGGCTGTGTCCAACAATAGGTTTTGGGTCCAGATTCGGATGAATCCGAGCAACACAAACGCGCGGAACCTCTCGGCCAGTTTGTCGTATCGCGCGGTGATCTGGCGGAACTCCTTCCGCCGGCCGATGAGCCGTTCCACGACGTTGCGGCGCTTGTATCTCTCCTTGTCGAACTTGGGCGCGCCGGGCGGATACGCGCCGTCGCGCCCCTTGCGGTTGGGGATCAGCGGCTCGATCAGGGCGAATGGCTCATCGGTCAGTTCTTGACGGGACATTTTGGGCCTCAGCAGGAGCAACGGGAGATGGAAAGGGAGCAAGCATCTTGGCGATGGTCGCACCGGTCAGAACGTCAAACAAGGAATCATTGGACACGGCCTAGTCCCCCTGATCGGACCCGATGGAGCTCAGACTGAGGAGTTCACCGGTGAGCGCCCGCCAGGGATTCACCGTCACGATCCGCTGGGGAATGCCATCCAGCATCTCCTCGTGGCGACTGGTCTGCGCCGCGCAGTCGATCAGCGCCCCGTGCCGGCTCATGCGACCGACAATGGCCTCCATCTCCGTGGCGTCCACGGCCGAGAGAATGACGACGATATCGAAGGTCACGTGCGCGGCGGCGGCCTCCTGAATCTGGCCGGCCTCCGAAAGGTCCAAGGGAAAAATCCCCACTCCCGTAAGGGAATCTCTCTTTTCGCAGGCGCAGAAGAGCTTCAACTGGCGAATCTCCGGAGGCGCGTGCGACCTCACCCGCTCCGGATCGCCCGCGAAGAGCAGGACCGTCTTCGCGTCGGTGTCCGTCGCGATCTGGTAGAGGATGGAGAAGAGATAGTGGTACTTGCAGATCCGGGAATCCAAGTGAACGACCCGTTCCCCCTGGCGCCAGTCGCTTCGGCGCGCCTCGAGGGCGCTCAAGCCGGAGGGAGACAGGCGGTCGAAAACCAGGATCTCGAACCGTCCACGGTATTTCCGCTTTACCTCGACGAAAAGGGAAACGGAACTGAACATCGCGTGGATCACGATGAAATGCTCGTCATGGTAGAGGTACTCGGCCGCCACGTAGGGCTCGTCCGGCGCCACCGCCTCGATGGAAACGACCAGCGCCACCGGCAGGTAGGCCTTTTTCGAGAGCGCGTTCACGGCGTTCAGCACTTCATCGACCGAATGGAACGTATTGCGAATCGAGGCCGGGTCCCCGTGAGAGGGCCCGATTTTCAGAAGAACGCTCTCGGAGTGGCTGGGCGGGGTCTTCCTCGTTTGGCCGACCCGCTTGACCGCTTCCTCGACGGACAGCGTTGCGTTGCCCGAATAGAGGGCGTCGCCAAAGGCTTCCAGAATGGCTTCGATCTCGATGCCGTGCTTCGCCGACGCCTCGACGAATGGAGCGATCAGGCCCGAATGGACGCGAGCGTACCCGGTGGCCACGGCCCGGGAGGTCGGCTTGCGGCGATGCTGGATCGGGAGGATGAACTCCTGCCACACGCGCAGCACCTCGATGAAATCGTAGTCGAACTGCACGCCCAGCTGCCTCATGATCGGGATGAACAGCTCCGTCCGCGTATTGCCCGCGCTCCGTCCCAGTCCCCCGATGGAGCAATCCACCAGCGTGCAGCCCTTCTGCCAGGCGCTCAGAGCGTTCGCCCCCGCCAGTTCCAGATTGTTGTGGGCGTGGAACCCGATGCGAACGTCCGCTTCGTCCGCAACCGCCTTCACGTACTCTCCCACCTCGTCCGGCAGCATCCCGCCGGCGCTGTCCACCAGATAGACGACGTCGACGCCCTTCTCGGCCAGGGCTTTGGCCTTCCGGGCGAATTCCGCCGGCGAGATCGCGTACGTCTTCATGAAATTCGACATCACTTCGTAGCCGAGGGACTTCGCGTACTCGACATACTCGAGCGTGGACTCGATTTTGTCCGCATCGCTGCCGATGCGGATGAAGTCCATCCCGAAGTCCTCGCGAGCGGCGCGCATGTGCTCCTTCTCGCCGATCGAGGGAATGAAGAAAGTCCCGAACCGCGAACTCGTTCGCGCCTCGGCGGCGGCGGACAAGTACTCCTCGTCGGTTGCCGCCGCCAAGCCCTTGACGGAAGACGCGTTCAGACC
>Ga0315274_10016806_pt1 | contig 10332 bp, 3 predicted proteins | sample YL17G02_20_MG_FD_203700 | JGI IMG/M metagenome (GOLD analysis project Ga0315274, IMG submission 203700) | Sediment microbial communities from Yellowstone Lake, YNP, Wyoming, USA - YL17G02_20 | ecosystem: Environmental > Aquatic > Freshwater > Lake > Sediment | place: USA: Wyoming | collected... | reverse complement strand
TTTTCGGAATCGACCTTGACGGTTCCGGAAATGTCAGCGGTGGTTTGGTATATCCAGATGACGTTCGGGCTATTATGGCTGATTGTGCAGTTGTCGATTACTGGCAAACTACAGTAGTAAAGACTTAGCCCTCCTGCCTCGCCGAGAGAGGTGTTACGGGTGATAATGCAATTGCTGATGAAGGGGCTGCCGTTGTTACAGTATATTGCGCCGCCGACGCCTGCCGAGTTTTCGCTGAAGGTGCAGTTGGTCAGAGTCGGGCTGCTGTAGCTGTTGAACATCCCGCCGCCGTAGATGTTGGTCGAGTTTCCGCTGAAGGTGCAGTTGGTCAGAGTCGGGCTGCTGCCGCCGTTGTGCATCCCACCGCCAGCCCATTCAGCAAAGTTTCCGCTGAATGTGCAGCCCTTTATAGTCGGGCTGCTGTTGGTGTAGTTGTACATCCCGCCGCCGTAGTGGTTGGCCGAGTTTCCGCTGAAGGTGCAGCCCTCCAGAGTCGGGCTGCTGTAGCCGTTGTACATCCCGCCGCCGCCCCATTCGGCCAAGTTTCCGCTGAAGGTGCAGTTGGTTACAGTCGGGCTGCTGACGGAGTTGAACATCCCGCTGCCGCAGTTGTGCGGCCAATCTCCTCCATTCGCATTTCCGCCGGTAATCGTGAAGCCATCTAATATGGCTGTATCGTCCAGATTCAACCCATCGGGATGGTAGAATATATGGTAGCAGTTGTCGCTTTTATCTAACGGCGTGCCTATGTCGCCGGAAAGGATAGTCTCGTTATTTGGGTCGTTTGGGTTACGCTGGTTCCAGTTACCTCCCCCGGCTGGGAACCCGCCATAAACAGCAACCCCATTGATAAGCTGAAACGCAGCAGTGCGGTCACTAGTGCCGGCAGGATGAAGGGTGTCTTCATCAGGCCGGTAAGTCCCCTGCGCTACCCAAATCTCAACCGGTATGGGCGAAGACCTGGCATCGGTTAATCCATCTTGAAGGTAATTATAGGCATCTGTCCAGCTTGAGCCATTATTTAAGCCAGGAGCATCCGCATCAACGTAGATAATTTTTCCTGTAAAGACCGTTCCGGCCGTCCCACTATCGACAACGAAGTTGTCAAAGTAAACATTGCCTGAAGCCAGTGCCCTGTTTTGCGAGCTGCAGGCCAGGTATGGCATGACGACATCACTATCCCATTCGCCTTTCAGCAAACCCGGGATGGTTACCCAGGCGTTAGCTGCCCAGTAGCCGGTGTCACTCAGATATATCTCGTCTTTGCTTGCATCGTAGGAGATATATAGAGTTCCGTCGTTTGAGCCCCTCACCTTATCTATTCCGTCAACTACAGAGCCAGCCATAATTAGCACGTAGCGAAAATATGAGGGCGGATAATGATTAGGCTCATAGTCGGCCTCTATGAAAAGACGGTTACTCCCGTCTTTCTCGAGGCCGAGCGTAGCGGAGTCAAAGGAGTACGGGGGCCCAGATGTTAAATTGCAGAAATCAGTTTTGAATGAAAAATTGCCCGTCGTCGAAAAACCCCAGCCGTTAGTGAAATAGGCAGCTACGTAAAAATTCACATCTTTTGTGGAACGCACCTCCAATCTTCCATTAGTTTCATCCAGCCAGACATTGGGGCTCTCCTGATAGAGATTCCACATGGACGTATCTATCGAATTGTCGTTGAAGTCGTCCGATGGTAACGCATAGGCCACAGAAGTCATCGCTGTCACTACACAAATTGTAATCAACCTCTTCATTGGAATTTCTCCTCTTTTTACACAATGAGAACCGGCACAGAATGTTCTATGCTAAATTAGTCCTCCTCTTGATTGCATTTACTTCTTTCTGCATGGATGGCCGGGAGAGGTAGGGCAAGTCCAGAGTGATAGAATACCACCGCCAGCAGGCGGGATTGTCCGGAACTGACCTGGCCCAGCCAGAAGTAATATGACCATCGCCAGTAAGGCAAACCTGGATAGATGCGTGTTTGTGGTCATTCCATACTGTCCTTTCATTTATTCCGCCAGACAGCCAAAAAACCTTGTGGAATATAGTGTGCTCCTCCTCAAAATTCCAGCCGGCGCTTATGGGACCCCTTCCATTTTGCCGGGAGCACAAGACTAACCGCTAAACAATATTGTCCGCAAAGCTGAAATAATATTATAAACACTTTTTGCAGCAAAATCCAGCAAAATTCGGGCTGGGGCGGCGAATTTTTGATGGATACAGCTTTTTGCCGGTTACGGGCCCTGGACTTCGCGTGCCAGAGGGTATAGGTCCACGAAGGGCAGGATGGCGTATTGGTCGGTTACGTAGAATCCCTTCTGGATATTGAGAAACTGGGTGTGGCTATCGAGAAAGGCCATATTGAAATGGTCAGGCCGACCGTGCCATTCCGCTCGTTCTTTCCATTCTTCACGAAGCTGACGTTCCGGCCACCACTGGTTAACCCAGCCGTAATCGCCGATAAGCAGCAGGCGCGAGGGATTGCCGACGCGGTTACGATTCAGGTTTTTGAGGCGTTTATCGATTTCTTCATCAAGCGGTTGGGTTTTGGTACTAAAGGGGGCGCAGGCATCCTGCCCGATTAAGAAGATATTGGTCTGATAGCTTGTTCCGAGCAAGCTGTAGGCCTTTTCTGTCAGGGGACGTCTGTAAACTCCTCCTCTGTCGGCGGGGCAGTAAAAGACCTTTCCTTCGTTCTCGCTCTGTAAGTCCGGCGCCAGGTTCAGGTAGCTATTGAGCGGGCGTGGGAACACATCATCCTGCCCTCGCCATCCGCCATAATAGGCGTTTGCATTTACCCACTGGTAGAAGCGGCCGTCATTGTCATCGAGATACATATTCCAGGCGAGTGCGATTTGCTTTAGATTGGCCTGGCAGCGTGTGCGTTTTGCCAGGTCCTTGGCCAGGCGAAGGACCGGCAGGAGAACGGCGAAAAGCAGGGTTATAATGGCGATGACGACCAGGAGTTCTATGAGGGTAAAGCCGGCGGAAATTCGAATTTTGAATTTCGAATTTTGAATTCTTGAAGTTGGTGTGTTTACTTGTCTCATACGTATATGATTCCAGCGGCCACGATAATCATTCTATATTATTGCTGTCCGGATTGCCAGCTTTTTCCGGCGGTTTGTCGGTGGCATTTAGCTCATAAAGCCTGGCTCTGACCCGGTCAATTACCAACCAATCGCCGATTTGCTGACTGTTTTGCGGCAATTGTTCTATAGCTCTGTAACTGCGCTGATAAGCTTCAAGAGCCCGCTGACGGTTTCCGTTCTTAAGATAATGCTCAGCGACGATAAAATCAGTAAACCATGCGTGTTCGCCTGAAAGAGCTTGGACAAAACCAGCTTCCTTCTTGGCCAATGGCGTGGAGTCAAGTAGAAAAAAGGCGGCTTTTTTTCTTTCGAGCCATCATTTAAATAGAAGGCCATAGCGTATGCATCTTTGTTCCGTCCGTCACGCCAGGCCTGGAGAATATAAGCAAAGCACAACGGCGTCACTTGTCGCAATGAAACGAGGTTTTTGGTTACTTTTGCGGTCAACTGCTGTGCGTTGGTTTCTGCCTCTTGCTGTGTTTTTTTGGCGGTTATATACAAGTCGAAGCTCACAAGCGAGAAGCCGAGGATAATTAATACTAATAATGCTGCGACTGTGCTTGTGTAGCGGTGGCTCGATCTTTTTCCATAATTCGTCTGAAATCCGGTATCGACTCTTTGTATTCTGTTCTTTCATCCCTGAATCCCTTCAAAGGCACCGTCGCCTGTGAATATATCGGCAATTCAGGGGTTTTTAGAATAGGCTCTTAGTCCGACGCCTATGGAGTTTCAACCAGACTGTTCTTTCATCTCTAAATACTCGTCGTAATTGTCCCTGTTGGAGTCCCACCAACTTTTTGCCTCTTTATAGCTATCAAATTCCTGGCCGATCAGGTCTAGTCGTTGTCTGCAATAGTCACCGTAGCGGTACGCTGGGGAACGGTCGGGGTAAGATTGTAAGTCGCATTCGCCGCCAGGGTCAGAATAACCGTCTCATTTGGCTCGGCCAGAAGATTATCTACAGGAGTGACCGTTATATCAACAGACGGATGGCCACTTAGTATTACAACCGATGTGGCCAGTAGCGTACTCAAAGTATAATCGCCGGCAGCGCCGAAGGTGGCTGTGCCGCCGCGTGTAAAGTACACAGTCAGGGAACTGGCCGTGCTGCCTGTCCGGCTTATCGTGAAGGTACCCGTATTATTAGGTTCGCCTGCCTGGCTGTCGGAAGCCGTGACACTTATGGTCGGCTCGTTATCCAGTATCGTTACCGTGGCGGTACGCTGGGGAACGGTCGCGGCAAGATTGTAGGCCGCGTTTGCAGTCAGGGTCAGAATAACCGTCTCATTTGGTTCGGCAAGGGAATTGTCCACCGGAGTGACCGTTATATCAACAGACGGCTGGCCAATTGGTATTACAACCGATGTGGCCAGTAGCGTACTCAAAGTATAATCGCCGGTGGCGCCGAAGGTGGCTGTGCCGCCGCGTGTAAAGTACACAGTCAGGGCATTGGCCGTGCTGCCTGTCCGGCTTATTGTGAAGGTACCCGTATTTGCAGGTGCGCCTGAAACCGTCTCGGCTGCCTGATTATCAACTGCTGAGATGCTCAGGGTTGGTGGACCAGGATTACCGAGCGATATAACCAGATTGACGGATGAACCGATATTGACGGCTGTTCCACCGACTGGGTTTTCGCTGACAACTAATCCTACGGCCACAGTATTACTGTACTGCTGTGTAACAGTGCCAACTATAAGACCAGCACCAGTAATAGTTGTCTCCGCTGCACTTTGGGTCATGCCTACAACATTCGGCGTGGCTACCTGCGAAGGCGGAGCTGTCGTAAAGCTCCAGACTGTGCCTGTAGTCGTCCCGCCGGCGTTCTTTTCATCTATACGCCAATAGTAAGGTGTATTATTGCTCATTGTTCCGGTGTCATAAGTTGTGCCAGGCTGGTTACCTCGGAATGTCCCCGGACTTGAGGTTCCGAAATAGACATCGTGCGATGTAGCGCCAGAACCTGCTGTCCAGCTAAGGTCCTGAGTTAAGCTGACGTTCGTTGCGGCATTGGCCGGAACAGGACTGCTTGCTGCGCCGGGCGGCGGTGGCGGCGCTGTCGTAAAGCTCCAGACGTCACCGGGTGTAATGCCGGAAGTATTGTTAGCGTCAATACACCAGTAATAGGTCGTAGAGTAAGCCAATGTACCAGGATCATAGCTTGTGCCGGCCTGGTTACCTTTATACTCCCCGCTGTCAGGTGTAGCGTTAGTGCCAAAGTAAACATCGTAATTTGTGGCACCACCGCCATTGGACCAGCTTATGTCAACATTTATCGACTGATTCGTGGCTCCATTACTCGGACTGGGATTCACCGGCTTCGACGGTGGCGGAAGTTGTAGTTGGTACGGGAATGTGACAAGCACCTGACCGCCTAGGAAATCATCTTGCGTCATAATAAGGAGGTTCTGCCCTTCGCTGAGGATGCTTGATACATCAATGGTAGTATGTCCAATAAACTGCCCACTCTGACTCCAGACTACAGTGTCGCCTTTCTTTAAAGTCAGATTGGCAGGATGTAGATTGTTTTCCCACAAATTTAAGTCAAAAAGCTCTATTGAATCGGGTCTGCCACCCTGGGGCACATCGATAGAAACAGGTTGCGGCGACCAGCGGTCGTAAATTCGATAGCCATCCGCAGCAACCGAAGCGGCAATATTCCCAACACTTTGATTTGGAATAAACGCTGATGTTCTGGGTCCAAACGCAATCGTATCATTGGGATTGAGTGCAAAGAACTGTCCGCCTTCAGTAGCCCATATATATCCATTCTTATCGCAGAAATTAAAGTTACGAGTACCAGTTGTTTGTATAGGTCCTTTCCATATATTCCCATCTGCGCCAATAATCAAATATGAAAACTCTGTTGATTGTCCGCTTTGGATGTGATTGTATGCGATCCAAACTTTACCATTTTTGTCAGGGAGGATCGAACAAATACTGTACTTATCGTCTTTATCAATATCGTCATTTAGCAAGGCAGGAGACAATTCAACAGTAGCTTTCACGATGTTACCGCTCAAATCGCGTATTTGATACATAATCTGCTCACGTCGACGATCGTGACTTAATGTATACCAGTATCTGGTCCATAAGAACAAGACATTGTTTCCGATTTGAACCGCACTCTCCAAGCTCAGGTCGGAATCATTAGCAGTAAACGATTCAAAAGTAGTCTTGGTTATAATTTCGGAACAATCACTGTTTAAAACCCAAAAAGCTGCCGTTGTTTCATCAGCATCTACAAACCATAATGTGTCACCAATAGAACGAGTAGGTATGTAAACGCTGCGGTGTTCAGCATACGTACCATCATGGGAACCAATTACTGAACCCGAATAATTAAAGGTTTCAGCGCCATGTCTCCATTTTTTAACATCCGTATATGTCGCCTTGAAATATTCTTCTTGTTCATCACGCCAAAGCAATGCCATATTGGATCCTACCGGGACAATGTGGGTTCCAATGTAAAGAGTGTATCTGCCATACGAACCATCCCAGCCGGTTCCGGGTGTATACCTTAACAAAGTTTCACCTACCACAGGGCCATTCTTATTAGATATGTTCATAAGGATTGAGGCGTTAGCTTCACCGCAATAAGTTCCAAACTTTATTTTTTTAACTGCTGTACGCCATAATTTCAAACTACCATCTAAATATGAACTATCAACTTGGCTCAAATCGTTATAATTAGGAGGATATTTTTGCCCAACATTAGGGAAGTTAAGTGGGATGGGCTGAAACTCCTGCCATCCGAAGTATTTGATTTTGCCCCAAACAATATCATATTGTGCGCTCTGGCCCGAAGAGATGCTCTGAGGCAATGTAACCAGCCAACCGCTTTCTGTCTTTTCAATTCTTGCAGTTAATCCTAACTGGCTCGCAACAATAGAATTCGCACCACAGGGAGTTGTCTGGTTTGCCTGATGGATCTGCACGGGAATAAGCTCAGGGTCGTTTATGCCTGAGTGTGATAGTAATAAGACGAACTTGTCAGTTGGGTGACTTGCGCCGACAGGCATCTGCAATGTTATTCGTGAAGCCCATACACTGTTATTAATTCGCTCAGCGGCGATTACTTTAGATGCAGCGTTGACTACAAATTTGTAATTTATTGGTGCCTGGTTAATATTCCCTGCTTCATCCTGGGCTCTGACCCAGAAAATATATGCACCATTTTCTACATCATATCCTTTTGATGTAGCAGAAGACCAAGTGGACCAATCAGCATCCACACCATCAAGCTTGTACTGATACTGAAGAGAACTCGGGCTTGATTTATTATCCGAGCCCGTCCATGAAAACGAGACGGACGAATTTTCACTGACGGCGGGTGGGATAGTTAAAAATGATGTCATAGGAGCGTAATCATCGGCTGCGTAAGCAGTAATTTGCTGGTTTGTGTAATTGTCTTTCAAATTGTTATAAACCAAATTTGCAGGGCTAAAAACATAGCCACTTGCTGATGGAGTAATAGTTACTGAAACTCCGCCCTGGACACCACTAAATGACCAGTTACCATTGTCTGTATGCTGTGACATTGTTTGTTCATCACTTGTCAGGATTAAATCAACGCCCACTGGAACAGGTGTCCCATCACCTTTCAAAACGGTTCCACTGATAGTGTAATACTGCGGCGTGTAACGGTAAAAAACATTTAAACCCACTTCGCTTGTATTTGTTCCAAGGGTAAACCACCATAAGCTACCCGTGCCGCCGCCGATTCGTGAGCCATTTTCTAAAAGTTCCCACTCGCGATATTCGTAGTTTGCGCTTGCAACATCTGCTTGGAACCAGACAGTAGAGCCAGCAGGCACAGCAAGAGGGTCAAGTATCTGCTTTGTTATTGGTATATCGGTCCAGGGACTGCTGCCGGTTAACGAATACCTTAAACGTAAATCTGATGAAATTCTTGTACACTGGATAACTATATTTATTACGGCATCAGAATCTGAATAAACATACGGGCCACCGTACCCATTTGTAATATCAGATAATCCATGTTCATCCGCAAAGAAAAACAAATAAGAATAAGAGCCCTGCGGCAGTGTCCTTGTATAGGAATAAGTCCCCTTAGCGGCTGAACCACTCTTAAGACTCATTATCCCTTCTGCTTGACCTCCAGTTCCGCTTATATAAACCTTTCTGTATATCGGGTCCGGCGGGTCACCATCAGGGTCATAATAATGGATCGTGAATTCAAAATCTGTCACTGTAGTGCCTGATGGTGGCCCGACTTGAGGATTATAAAGAGTAGGAGCGTGGTTCGGAACGGGATTGACTTCATAATAAAAGAACTGAAGCAATCCAGCAACCCACTCAGATGCAACAGGTAGCAGATTGCTTAAGTATAGTACGGCTAAACTAAGATGCTGGTTGTTTGGCATAAGCATACTGTTTAAATCATCTGAATCCAATGTTCGTCGAAAAAAATCTTTACGATAATAGGCAGGAGCAATCCAAGATGACCCATCTGGACCATTTAGATTTTCTATGTAATAGTATCCTGGATCGTTGGGACATTCCCACCAATCGTTATTCCAACTATCTCCACCTTGCCAGTTTTCAAGGTCGTAATATCTACCTACACCAGGTATTTCCCAATAATTTGGGCTTGTCGGTGCTAAGACGTAACAAAAACCAGGAAACATCCTTTTGAGTTCGCTGTCTGGCCAATTGAGAGAACCGCGAGGTAGTTCTCCACCGTAAAATGTACTGGCGTAGTAAGTTACCCAAGCGAGATTCTTCATAAAGTTTTCAAACGAATCTTGAGTTAAATCACCAGTCTCTGAACTTGAATAACCGTGAGTCGAAGGTTTGCGTATGTTATGTAAGCTGAACATAGAAGGTGAATATATCTCTTCACCAAGATGCTCCAAATCATCGCCAAAACCATGAAAGTCCGTTTGTGTATGAGCAGGCGAACTCATATCTTCAAGAAGATGGCAGAGTCTACCTAAGCTGAAATAAGCATTTTCTTTATCTCCTTGTAGGTAATAATCTTTTGCTTGATCCCATATCAGCTGTCCATAAGAAACTGCAGGTTCACTAATCAAATCGAGAGACCACCAACCTTCACCTGTCTTTGGATTGTAACCATGGTTACGAACACTTCCTACACTTATGCCGCAAGTCGAACCACCCCAGTTAAACATAAAGTTTATCGGCGGATTGGCAATATGGTCCTCTTTAACGGAACCTTCATCAACATAAGAACACTGCTGATCAGGAATACCAGCATTTGGTCGCCACGTGTAATCTGATATTTCTTGGACATCAATAAAATCGACTGCTGCTTTGGTAATCTCAGGATGAACAACGTTATTGTCCCAGCCATAAACAGAAGTTGCGAACAAAAGAGAGAGGACAATAAAAGAAGTTTGACGAATTGGTTTTCTTTGACCAATGGCTGACATACTAAATCCTCCTAATTATTTTTCGTTCTTTCGCAAAAAAAGCGTTTGTTTGTCAAAAAGCCTTTCGATATGAGCGTTAATGCTCATTTTTATCCGCCATTCGGACGGCGGATCGACGTTGGCCGATTTACTCAAATTGAAACAATTGTAGCTGCCTCCTAAGAATTTGTCTATCGTGGAAACTACGGGATTTTGAGGTGGATGTAACAATTTTAGCCGAAAATCAGGGGATTTTGTCGGAAATTTCGTTTTTTAGAGGACTCGATGCTGGATGCCGGATACTCGATACTCGTAAATGCGTCCGCCAAACGACGGCGGATGGGTAAATGAGTCCACCCCCGCAGCCCCCGAATGTCGCTGTCGGGGGCAGAAGCGGGGGGCGGCGGGTCACTTTATCAGTTTGGCGATTTGCTTGAAATGGGGGTGGTCGGCGGTCCTGAGCAATTCAAATAAAGCCATCTCGGTAGAAGTAACGTTAATTCCACTGGCGGTCATTTTGGTTATCGCGATTTCCTTATTCTCAAGCAATCTGGAAGAAACAGCATCGGCGATTACACTAACATCGTAACCTTTGCAGAGCAAATCAACGGCGGTCTGATAGACACAGACGTGGGCCTCTATGCCGCACAACAGGACCTGGCGGCGGTCCATTTCGATTAGCTTAGCGTTGAACTGGTCACAGCCGCAACAACTGAAACTCGATTTATTTATCGGCTCGATGTCGGTAAGAAGCGCAGCTATCTGAGGGATTGTCGGGCCGAGGGATTCGGGACACTGCTGACACCACACAATCGGGATGCCGAGGATTTTGGCGGATTTGACGAGGATTT
>Ga0315274_10016802_pt1 | contig 10335 bp, 9 predicted proteins | sample YL17G02_20_MG_FD_203700 | JGI IMG/M metagenome (GOLD analysis project Ga0315274, IMG submission 203700) | Sediment microbial communities from Yellowstone Lake, YNP, Wyoming, USA - YL17G02_20 | ecosystem: Environmental > Aquatic > Freshwater > Lake > Sediment | place: USA: Wyoming | collected... | reverse complement strand
CTGACAAGGGTAGGTTTTTTGATAAAGCATAAGAAATATAAGGCATTTAACCCCGTCAGGGGTGATATATTTATAGCATAAAGTAAGCAAAAAAGATAAGCTCCAGAGGAGCGACATATAAAGAACATTGTGCCAATGCCATTTTTATATGTCGCTCCTATCGGAGCTAATAATTCTGTTTGTTGGTTTTTTCTATAAACATAACGCTCCTTCGGAGCTTAAAATCCCTGATTTTATTAGGATTTATGAAAAAACCTACCCTTATCAGCTTTAGAAAAGGGGGAATGGGGGGATTTTGAAGTGTTGTCTATAAGGTAAAACATTAATCTGACAAGTATTACTTATAACTGAAAAACTCGTATTCTATAACTAAAGCATAACATAAATTCTTAGGGGGCAGACCATATAAGCTTTCCATCCTTGTTAAACATTACAATAGAGGATTCAGGGCGTTTTTCGATAGTTCCTTTGGATTGGTTTGTAATCTCAGTCGCTCCTAGCTCCATGCGTGTCTGGGCATTGTTGTCCCTGAGCATTATCTGTGGACTACCCTGATCAATGTTAAACATAATTCTATACTTACCGTCCTTTCCATTGATGAAGAAAAACGGTTCTCCGGTATCAGGAGAAACAGCAAGTGCGGCAAGGACTTTGCCATTCTTACTAAGCAAACGAATATCTTGTCCCTGAAGCGATGTTTCCTGTCCTTCCTGTGCAATGGCTGTTTTGTCAAAAACCATCTTTGATGCAAAACCTCCGATTAATCCCGAAATTACTGATATTACCAACAACAGTATGTAATCTTTTCTTTTCATTTCTGCCTCCTTTGTATAATTCGTGATTAAATAACTTACCAATAGGAAACACACCCCCGAACCCCTCTCAAGAGGGGAGTTTAGGCTAATTCCCCCTTTGAAAAAGGGGGTTAGGGGGATTTGATTCCTTTCATTTAACTAAAAAATTTAACCGGTTGACCTCTACTGGTTTAACTGCAATTTTTTTTGCATAATCTTACATGAAACCATAATATTCGTCTACGATCTGAGAGATCATGGCTACACGGTCAAAATCCGCATCAGCAGGAACATTATCCGCCATCCCAAGAACGAAGCCATTACCCGGTTGAACATCGTCCAGCACTTTCAGCACGTAATCCCTGAAGTCATCATCCTTCATGACCTTACGGAACATTATCACTGACGGAATACCACTCATTATGGATACTTTCCCTTCAAGCACCTCTCTTGCTTCACGAATAGTCAGATCGTTCATCGGTACAGTAGGGAAGGCTTCTATGGCATCAAGACCAGAATCCTTTATCATGGGCAATAGGTGCTTTACAAACCCGCAGGCGTGGCATTTGTATATTTTATCTTTCTTGTGTAGAATCTCGCTCATTTGCTTATAAAAAGGCACACCATAACGCTCAAATAACCTTGGAGAGAAGGTTCTTTCATCGAGGTTGTCACCTGTTTCAATGACTTTTGCAGGAGAATCAGCCATCAATTTATATACTTTAACAGCATTTTGCGTAATCACATCTGCTGTTTTTTCCATTTCTTTCGGATGATCGTATAGCATATATAATCCATTAACCCACCCTATGTAGTGCTTCATGAGTTGGATCATTGGTACGCTGGATGCACCCTGATCGAGAGTGATGCCATCATCCCCGACTGCTTCATCAACTTTTATGAAATTTTCATAATTAGGATAATACGTCGTATTCTCTATCATGAACCGCAGGACTTTCAGATCCTCGACTCTCTTAATTAGATGCTCTTTAAGAAATACTGCTTTAGTCCATTCGCTTGCCGTCTGGTGCATGGTTGATACAGTGCCGACAGGGGTTTCATAGACAGTGTAGGTTTTATCTCCTTCATTATGAGAAGTAGTTTTAACGTCCGGGCTACCTTTTGATCCGATAAGTCCTGCCCTCGCCCATATTGCGCCCCCAACCTTACGGACAATATCGTTCCGACTCAAGCCTTTGTATTCATCTGGTACTGTTCCCATCCTTGAGTTAATGCCAAGCCACCAATCAAAATTTGGCGCCCATGCGATCCTGTCAGGCTGGCCACCGCTCAATCCAAGCAACATTCTTTCTCTGTTCGTCATAATCGCTTACCTCAAACATCCATCTTTTCAAGCCTTTTCTGCCCAAGCTTAAATAGAACCGTAGCAACAACTGCCCAGAAAGTCATCACTATCAATGTGAAAAACCATTGAAAATACGTAATCAATACCAATGTACCAACAAATAGTACAGTTATAAAATAGTATGCGTATATTCCGGGAGCAAGGACAGCCTTCATCGGGTTAGAAAAGTCGAATTTGGGGAATAGTGCGGATAAACCCATCCCAATACCTGAAAGATAAAGTGAAACTGTAACTGTAACCAATAGGCTCCGCCATAACTGATCTAGAGGAATTCGCTGAAGTATTAAAAGCAGGATCACAAAGGCAATTGTTAAGATAAAATTCGTCGTAAAACCCAGTATGAGTTTAGCACGCAAAATAACTGAAACCTTAATTGGAAGCGATCGCAAAAGTGCGAAACTTCGTCCTTCTCTGCCTATGGAGGACAAAGCATAAGCGGCAGTGTTTATGAGAGATATAATGGCAATGTATAAAATCTGAGTTTTGGAGTCCTGATCTTTGAAAAGGACGAATACAGGAAACATTATCACCGGAACTAACAGGCCTATAATTAGTTGATTGTCACGCTTTATAGTACGTACTTCCTTCAGCATAAAAGTCTGCGTCAGTCCTTTTAATTTAAAATCTCTTGTTTTGACACGTTGAGTTTTCTTCCTCTGCCCCACCTCAGTTACTTCCATCCATGTTTTGTAAAATCTCTGCTTAAAAAGGATATATGATGCAATGAGTAAGATTGCGGTCAACAGGACGAAACACAAAGCATACGTAAGTACCAACGATATATCAGAATCACCGTAAGGTATTGTGCTGATTAGCCATGATGCGGGAAACAAGCTGATAATAAAGCTGTTTGATCCCATACCAATAATGGTGAATCTCGTAATATCATTACCTGAACTCTGGAAGTACCTCATGAATATCATTAGAATCACAAGCGCAGAAACGATGGCAATACCTTTAGCCAGAGTCGCTAAACGGGTTTTAGATACGATTTTTCCAGTGACAAGGGCAATGATCACAGAAAGACTTGCGAGTTGAAACAATAAGCCAATAAAACCAAGAAAGAAGGTGGCTACGTAAATTCCGTAACCAGCCTTTGCGATAACGTAGGAAAATGCGATAAGCAAGGGTAATGGTAGTATCACGGAACGCCCCATATCCTCAATCGTTTCAAGGAGTTTCAGTCCAAATAGTGGACGATTACCTATTGGCAGTGAGAGCAAAAACGGCAGGTCACTGGACTGAAAAAGCTTATACATTGTCAGAACAAGCGAGCTAACAAAGATAAAAACGCTTACCACAGAAAGGTTTGCACCCACAATCTTTGTCATTGCCTGCCATCCAAGCGACTCGTACGTCCCTTCGTATATTCTGATCATGGTACGTGTGAATGTTATGAAGTAGGGTACAAGTAAAAGTATGATTAACCGTTCTAGCTTTCTCTGAAGTGAGCTATGGGTGAGATTATTGTAAAATTGTCGCAGTTTGCATTTAAGAATTGTTTGTAACATCATCAAGGAATTGAGCAATCTCCTGATCCTGAGTTTTACCTGTTAGTTCAAGGAAAATATCTTCCAATGAAGAACCGCTTTGGGCTTCTTTGCGTAATTCATCCATCGTGCCGACCCGTATCAACTTTCCATTGTTAATTATACCAATCCTATCGCACATTCTTTCAGCTATCTCCAGGATATGGGTAGTCATAAATACCGTTGAACCTCTCTGGCGTATGTCCATAAGGATATCCTTCATCGTCTTTGCGCTTCTGGGATCAAGCCCGCCTGTCGGTTCATCCAGAAATAGAACCTTTGGGTCATGGATCAATGCGGCTCCTATTGCCACTTTCTTTTTCATTCCTAGCGAATATCCATCAATCAACTCATCTGCCGATTGAGAAAGCTCAAACAGGTCTATGAATTTATCAATTTTCTTTCTCTGGGCACCACGAATATCAGCTATAAATTGAAGGTATTCCCTTCCTGTTAATTTATTATAGAGGAATGGTTCGTCTGGCAGATAGCCTATGACTTTTTTTACTTCAAGGGGTGAATTAACAACGTCAAAACCGGCGATTGTGGCAGTTCCAGAAGTAGGTTGCAATAGTCCGGTAAGCATCTTAATCGTGGTTGTTTTTCCCGCTCCGTTAGAACCGAGAAAAACGAATAATTCACCGGGGTTGACTTGTAGATTTAATTCGGATACTGCTGATAGGTTACCGTATTTCTTTGTCAGCGATTTAGTTTCAATCATTATTTCTTAAATTATAGGCTCCGATAGGAATGTAGAATGTAGGTTGGGTTGAGGAACGAAACCCAACAAAATATTAATATAGTCGGGTTTCATTGCTTCAACCCGACCTACAGATATTTCTCAACCGTCAAACTATGCACAATGATAAAATCAGAATGGTATCACACTATATTTTACAGTTAATTATAATATTGTGCAACAGTTTTTCTATTGCCATGCGGGATTTATCGTTTTGCTTATTTTCTGAAGTCAAACCACATACTAAGTCCAGCAAGCAGACAAGGTATGGTTTGACGTGAAGGGGATTGTATTTGTATTGCCTTTAGTTTTCTGGATTCCAGCTTTCGCTGGAATGACAACAAATTTCTAAATGATAAATGTCATTTTCAATATTCAATTTTTTAATCTAGCTATGGATTTCTACTTAGAGATTCCGGTTGATTTTTCAAACGCCGTTCCTTTATTGCACTTAACTCTTTAAGGTTACGTACTATTTGCCTCATTTCCTGCCAATGATTATCCTGAAATACAATGAATTCAGCCTGTTGCTTGGGGGTCAGGCTTGAGTTTAGTGTATCCAGCAGTTGCTTTTCTCTCTGTGCGAAGGTTTCATCTATTCTTTTGGTATCATTTAATGCTGTTTTAATTTGCTCATCTGAAGCATTTGTTTCAAGAAGCTTTTTTAGTTTTTCTAAGGAATCTACTCTATCCTTATGATAATCGAATCTGATTTTGTCCAGTTGCCTATATTTAGCAAGGAATTTTACGAGTTTTTCATCTCCAATTTTATCCAATTCCACTTCATCTATAAGTTTCCAGACTCTAATGATCTCTATCAGCTTGGGAACGTCATTCGGTGACATATTAATTTCTGGATTGTTATTGCTTTGTGTATTTGCACTGGGCTTTTCTTCTGCACTGATAGCGAATATCAAACCGATAGTCAAGACTAATAGAATCGCCAATAAAGTCACGTTAATAGTTTTTCGCATTTTATATACCTCCAATTATCTCGGATTATATCGTCCCCAATCCGTCAATATTATAGCGTTCCTGATTATCGGTAGTATCAAATTGTGCAAAATTGCCTTTCAAAAGTGACTGGATTGAGATTTCGTTAGTTGGCTTTGTTTCTGTATTTAGATCAGTCAGAATAGCATAAGAGTTATAATGATCGGGAGCATAAGCTTCGTAAACATTGATATTTCCGAGTTTTTTAAGTTCTATCGCTTCTTTTTCGTTAATCAGCGTGTCTGATATTATTTCAGCGATAAAAATACTTTCTGATTTCTCGCTTGTTGATGAGCGTGCTTGAACCCTGATCTGTTGTATGTTATTTTTGGGTTCAACAGTGGATTGGTATTCTAATATAACTGACGAGACAAAGAATAACACTGCTGTGGCGGCGGTGAAAACCCACCCCCATTTAATATATGATTGTCGTTTTTGTTCTTTGGCAAAATCACGAGCGGCTTCTTTTTCGATGCGAGTATGTAAATCTGAAAGGAAATTATCCCAGACTGATGCAGGAGGATAATCCACTCTATGAATAGCTTTTGACAATTTACTGAACATCTCAATTTCTTGGCGACATTGAGCACATTTGGCAATGTGCTGTTCTATTGTGAATGAGTCTTTTTCACTCAGATTCCCGTCAATATAATCCAAAAGCTTTTTCCTGATATGCCAGCACTTCACTGTTATCACCCCTTAGAGTGTAAAACCTGATATAGCTTAATTTTCCTTAATGTAAAAAATTGGATCCCGCAGATCATAAACAATTTATTCCAGATAAGGTTTCAATAAACTCGCTAATCTAGACGTGGCGTGGAATAGGTGCGCTTTGATTGTGCCAACTGAACGCCCCAGCACATTAGCTATTTCCTCAAGAGAAAGCCCTTGCTGACGTTTCATAATGAAAACAATTTTTTGCTTTGGAGGAAGTTGCTCTATTGCCCATGCAAGCTGATGCTTAAGTTCTTTCAGCTCAACAACCCCTGCAGGAGAATAGCCATTATCGGTATTCATATTATCAGCAGAATCGGGTGATTGCATCCATTCTTCTATAGGAACCATCAGATAACGTTTGTTTTTTCTGCCGTGGTCAATGCAGACATTAATAGCTATACTATAAAGCCATGTATAGAATGAAGATTTTTTCCTGAATCTTCCAAGAGCTTTGAAAGCCTTCATGAAAATTTCCTGAGACAAATCATAAGCGTCTTCAACGTTACGTGTGTGAGAGTAGACTATTTCGTATATCTTTTTCTGATATTTGAGTACCAGAATGTCGAAAGCAGACACGTCTCCACATTGAAATCGCTCAACAAGCTCAAGATCCTCATCCAATTTCTTCGTCCTCCCCTATGGTTAGACGATCTGATTCCTAAAAAGTTTATAGCAGTGGGAAAAAGCAGATCGCAGAATTAGCGTAGCGGTTGGAGCCGGCGAGAGGAGTTGAACCTCCGACCAACTGATTACGAATCAGTTGCTCTACCACTGAGCTACGCCGGCAAAAATGGGTAAAAAAATTGGTGCCGAGGGGCAGAGTTGAACTCCCGACACGTGGATTTTCAGTCCACTGCTCTACCACCTGAGCTACCTCGGCACCAGACAATTATAAGATACCAGATAATTCTGATTCTGTCAAGCTTTTTTTGTTTTTTGTATCTGTCTAAATGGTTTTCTCGCTAAGTTTGTTATGTTTATTTTAGGACACGCATCAGCGTGTCCCTACATCAAAAATAGCGTAGCGGCACGCTGATGCGTGCCATTTAAACCATAAGGTATTTAGCGAGAAAACCTCTAAATTATCGGGCAAAAAAACCACCTGCTATATCGCAAACCCAACAACCATAACGAACATTATTCAGATAGCTATTCCAAAAATTCTTCTGGTATGTTATAATCATTTGTGTAGGTCATTGTGTGTCTCCTTTCTGAAGCGATTTATATAGGACAAAAGTTCTGAAGGGAGTATATAAAGATGTATCTCAAAACCATAACAATGATTATATGTTTCTTTTTAATTTCCTGTATCGTTATGGCGGAAGATCAATCAGGTAAAGTTATCATCAAGAGTTCTCCACTGGAATGTAATGTGCTGTTTGGACAAAAAAATGAGAAAGTAGAAAACAAGATGGTTGTCAAAGGTGGAGTGGTTTCCAATCATCCATCGTTTATGATGGACATTAAAAAAGTCGAGGATATAGTGATTATCGAAGATGTCCCGGTAGGCAAATATCCGATAGTTTTCAAGCAAGGTGATAAAACAATTGAATCCGAAGTTGACGTTCAAGCAGGGAAGGCAGTTTTAGTAAAGGGAGACATCGGTAAAAGCAAAGTCTTGATAACACCACAGGTTTTTACTGGCAAAGATGGTGCGCCGATGGTGCTGATACCTGTAAGCGAATTCTTAATGGGAAGCGATCAGGGTGAATTGGATGAGTTACCCATTCATAAAGTTTACGTTGACTCATTCTACATGGATGTTTACGAAGTTACAAACGCAATGTATAAAAAATTCATCGAAGCTACAGAACATAAGCCGCCGAAATACTGGGATGATCCAAAATGCAACGCCACTGATCAGCCAGTTGTAGGAGTAACGTGGCAGGATGCTGTGGATTACTGCAATTGGGCAGGCAACAGACTTCCAACAGAGGCAGAATGGGAAAAGGCGGCTCGTGGCGGATTGATAGGAAAGCAGTATCCCTGGGGTGATGAAGAGAACATAGAACAACCATCAGAAGAATTATTAGCTGATGAGAACCCGGGATTATCCGCCGCTTATCCTGTGGGTAGTTTTGCACCCAATGGCTACGGTTTGCATGATATGGAAAGAAACGCATGGGAATGGTGTTCCGATTGGTATGACGAGGAGTATTACTCCAAATCACCCGACAAAAACCCAAAAGGACCAAACTCAGGTGTAAAGAAGATCATGCGTGGAGGATCGTGGTTTTCTGGAATTTATACACCACTTCGTGTATCCTATCGCTACAGCTTAGAGCCGACACAGACAAGTAATATAATAGGGTTTCGCTGTATACAGGAAGTCAAGTAAATGGTTGAATAAAGGTCCCTGCTATTGGTCTAGCAGGAACCTTGAACGATGAACAGTTAAATGTAAAGGCTAGGGGGGAGACTTAGCCTCTTAAACTTAGAGTATTTTTGTGATGAAAAAGTTCCACAATTATGGAAGATGCTATTATAGAGTGCGCTGCAAGTCATGCTTGCACAGTGCTAAAGCAAGCTTCAGCACTCCAAAGGAGAATTACAGTTGCCATGGTTGACGGATACGGAAGGGATTCTTGAAAAGGTTTTTTATCCTACCTGTCTCCTCAAGGTGGATCATACAGGCACGTATGCAACCCCTTGCCCCTTCAATACCCGCCGGGTGATGGTAGCTTTCCCATGCATTGCGGATATACGGCATGTTTTCTCGCAGGTATCTCCATATATCACCATTGTAATTGGCAGGGAGTTTCTGCTCATCAAATTCACGCCCTAGCAATTTTTCGATAACTGCTTTTGTTTCATCATTCATGAATGGGCTGTATTCAGGGGTGCCAGCCTGATAGACTGCGCTGCATTTATCAGCATCGAGGTTGTTCCATTCAAGCTCTCTGCCTGCCACTGTAACTTTTACAGTTTTATCACCGTTGATAGCACCGGCAGTACATTCATTAACGCACATCATGCACCTGTCACAAATTTCACCTTCAAAAAGCGGGTCGGGGTCAAGGGGTGCATCTGTGATAATAAAAGCAAATCTCTGGCGAGGTCCAAACTCAGGTGTCAGAAAGACTTTGCTGTATCCAATCTCTCCCATACCGCAAATAAAAGCGGCTATGCGAAAGTGCAGGAAAACGTCAGGCTTTGGTTTGTCTGGTGCAACAGGCTTTCCAACCCCTGTACCAAGCCTGACACTCGTGTTTTGATAAAGGATCGCTTCGTAGCCGTTATCTTCAAGGAAATTACCCACTTCCCTGAGAACCATAGGAGCATAAACGTCGTTGATGCTGGCATATCCCAGCGCAGGATAACCGGCAAAATACGTTCCCTCTTCTATACCTCTGAAAAGCCCTCTGTGTATACGAAATCCCAAGCCAATGATGGATTTGGCTTCGGGGAATATGTATCTGGGATCTGATTGCATTGGCGCACCATCGTATCTATCCATTGATCCGATCCCTACGAGATCAGCACCGCATTTTTTCGCAAATTCTCTTATTTTTTTAAGCATTGTTTTCCTCCATGATGTGACTTACTGAAGCATGGCTTCAGCACTCCAAAAAGAATTCTCCACGATTTATATCACTGCCAAACCTTGAGAGTAAATCATTTAACCCACCTTTGAGAAAATACATCCGAAGCCTGCTGCTTCGTTTCTGTTTAACAAAGTAACTACTGTCAGGATGCAGACAGGATCATTCTTTTTTCTTCCATATTATCTCTCCAGACTAAAATAGCTTTTTCCCGTTTGTTAAAGCTATATAAACCTATTCCATCAGCAAAAAACATGCCTGTCTTTCTAATCAAAATATGATAGCTATTTTGCTAATTCAATTATAGCGTTTCTTACAAATTTGTCAATAAAACATAATTAACCATACGAGTTTTTCAGTTATGAGTAATACTTAACCAGATTAATGTTTTACTTTACAAACAACGCTTCAAAATCCCCCTTCCCCCCCTTTCCAAACTAATCTTTACCCATAAGTTTGCAAAATCCTATGGATAAAGGATTTACAATTTCCCCTTTGAAAAAGGGGGTTAGGGAGATTTAAAGACATTAGCACCTACGCCTGGAGCTTTGTTACGCCTATGAATTCATCTATATTGGGGATCCGAACGTTTCTTATACCAGAAATACTTGTCCTGACTGGTTCTACGAGTTCCTCTGGTGTAACAGGTAACAAA
>Ga0315274_10016801_pt1 | contig 10335 bp, 7 predicted proteins | sample YL17G02_20_MG_FD_203700 | JGI IMG/M metagenome (GOLD analysis project Ga0315274, IMG submission 203700) | Sediment microbial communities from Yellowstone Lake, YNP, Wyoming, USA - YL17G02_20 | ecosystem: Environmental > Aquatic > Freshwater > Lake > Sediment | place: USA: Wyoming | collected... | reverse complement strand
AGAGAGAGAGAGAGAGAGAGAGAGAGAGAGAGAGAGAGAGAGAGAGAGAGAGAGAGAGAGAGAGAGAGAGAGAGACGCTGAAGGCGGAGCTTTTTTTTTTTCACCTCTCCTTTCAATAACACCAAAAAAAAAACAGAAATACAACTTGACGGCGAACGCGGTCGGCGTGAGGCCCTTCTGGCTGAACGTCAAGAACATCGCCGAGGTCACCTACGCGGCCTACGACCTCCAGATTCCTCAGGCCGCGATCGTCCTCATCGCCACCTCGACCTTCGCCGGCCTCACGGGCTGCGGCGCGCAGTGCTCGTTCGCGCAGTCCGCCTCGGCGCCCTCGGCGTGCTTCCCGTCGCTGGTCTACGCCGGAAAGAGGACCAACGCGGACACCTGCCTGGACCCGTCCTTCAGGACGAAGCCCTCCTCCTACGACGAGGCGGCCTGCGGCGTCCCCTGGAACGCGACGACGGGCTGGACGCTGGTGCCGCCGACGGCGCTCGACGCGTTCTCGAAGCCCTGCTCGGCCGACTGGCTCGCCTACCAGACTGCATTCGGCGCGATCCCGAGGACCTTCGACCTCGCCGAGAGCGTGCGCGTCATGCTCAGGTACAAGGAGCTGCTCGCCTCCACGACCACCGACGAGCAGCGGGCGCTGCTGACGCGGAGCTTCTTCTTCCAGGGCAGCCAGGGGTCGTTCAACGCGCTGTTCACGGCCAACGGCTTCACCGCGACGGGCGTCGGCGGCGTCTTCATGGCGACGTCGACGGAGTATTTGTTCTCGCCCTTCAACTCGACCCTGGTCCAGACCGGAAAGGGGTACGACACCGTCGCCCTGTGCCTCAACGGCGTCAACGGCGGGGTGCCGTCCGCTGCCGGGACGTGCACGCAGCTGACGCCGGCCAAGCCGTGAAGAAAAAGTAGGAGAAAGGTTAAAAAAGAACCAAAGAAAAAAATGAATGTTTATACACAGAACAAAACATTTTTTTTGCCCCCTCCACCGCGACCAAAAATGAGCGAAGAAAGAGGGTAGCAAAGCTGCGCTTGTCCCCTCGCTTCCCATTGTGATTTTCGTTTTTTGTTCTTTCACCCACTTGTTCCTTTTCGGGGAAGGAAAAAAGAGGGAAAGAAAAAAAAACTCCGATTTGCCTTTTGCCCTCGCTACCTAAAAAACAACTACGGAAAGAGAAAAATCTAGCTCGGTTGCGACCAGAACCCCCCCGCACACACACACTGCTCTTGTCCTTGCTCTTTGTCGTCCTTGAAAATAAAAAATTGCCTTAAGCCCTCAGCGCTTTTACATGAGCAGCACTACAAAGAAAAAATTAAGGAAGCAATAACAATGAAAACGAACGACCTTGACTAAAAAAAGGTTTCTCTCTCTCGTTGCCTCTCCGTCTTTTTTTTCTCTCAACAACTTGCGACTCTTTTTCTTTTCTATTGCACTCTATCGCTCTCATTCTCAAAACGCGCAACGAAGGAAACGACTGAAATCAGTCGAAACTCAAAACGCACACAACATAAAACGCGAGAGCGGCAGGAAAAGGGCATCAACAAACTGAAAAACTTCAACCTCGACTCCTCACAGCCCCGGCGGCGACGTCGTCGTCGGCAGCAGCGGCTCCCTCTCGGACTCGGACGGAAGAGACGCCGCCGCGGGACCCGCCGTCGTCGCAGCGCCTCCACCTCCGCGTCCCCCCTGTTGCTGGCGCGTCCCTCCCGGCGTCGGAGTCACAGCGACCGGGGCGGCGGGGGCCGCCGCGACGCGCGCGAGCGGGGGCATCGCCGCCACCGCCAGCGCCGCCGCGGCGGCCGCGCCGAGGGCCTGCCCAGCCCAGCGCGCGGGGCCGGCGCCCCACCCGCAGCCGAACGCCACCGCCGGCGAGAGCACGAGCACCGGGTTGCCCACGACGTCGCCGAGCGCCGGGGCCGCAGCAGCGGCGGCGGCACCGACGGAGGCGAAGGCCAGGGCGACGAACGCCGGCGACGCGTGCGACAGCAGCGCGAGCGACGCCGCGGCGGACGAGACACCCTCCCAGGCCGCGAGGCGCCAGAGGTTGGAGCCCCCGAGCCAGGCGCCACCGCCCCCGCCGGCCGCTGCGGCGGAGGCGGGATGCGCCAGGCATCCCACCGCTCCCGCCCTGCGGAACAGGCGCGCCCCGGGCACGGTCAGCGAGGAGAGCATCGAGCCGACGACCCCTCCGCCGAGCTGCGCCGCAGCGTACGCCAGGAACGACGCCGCGGCGAGCCTGCCACCCAGCACTGCGGCGAGCGACAGCGCCGGGTTGAGGTGCCCGCCCGAGGCCGGCCGCAGCGCCGACGAGAGCGCGGCGTAGCCCGCGGCCATTATCGCAAAAGGAGCCAAGGAAGGGGCTCCGGTCAGGGCCGCGGAGTTCCCCGAGGCGGCCGCGCGGGCGGCCCCCGCGACGAGCTGGAAGAGGGCCGAGCCGAGGGCCTCCGCGGTGACCGCCGCGGCGAGCTCGGGGCCCGAGCCCGCGGGGAGGAGGGCGCGGGAGAAGGAGGACATTTTTTTCCTTTTTTGCTCTTTTGCTTTCGAGTCGACGAACGCGTGCGACGCGAGCGAGAGCGAACAGAGACGGGTCTGGAGGGAGCGCGGGTTTTTTTAGAGAAGCAAAGGAATCGAAGCGAAGGAAGAGGAAAAAAAGTGAGTGTGACAACGACGCGACGGCGACAAACACCAGACGGAAAAAAACAAAATCAAGCCCCTATGGCTTCTTCGATGGCTTCGTCGCTTCGGCTGGGACCTACGCTCTCCAGCTCCGCTGCTTCCCCTTCTTCTTCTTCTAGTCGATCAACGTGCTCCCGCTTTTTGCAAGCGGCGAGGCCGCTGTTGTCGCCCGAGGCGCGACGAGCGAGCGAGAGGCGATCGCCCGCTGCTGCGGCAGCATCCGAATGTCGATCGACCCGAAAAAACTCAACCTTTCGGGCAGGCCGGCCCGCGAGCGCTCTCGCCCGTGCTGCTGCCGCGGGGGGGTCACAAGGAGGCTCTCTTTCGTCACAAGGTTAGAGAAGCATTTGAGCAGGAGAAAGAGCTCGCTCTCGCTCGCCCTCTCGCTCTCTCTTTCTCTCGCTTTGTCTCAACCCCGAACAAAACACCACTAAAAAAAAAAAAAAACTCGCCAGCCGACCCGGACCTCCTCCCGCTCCGCTCGGCCTTCGCCCGCGTCGTCGCCCCGCTCGCCGCCGCGCTCTGCCTCTGCAACGCCGACAGGATCTGCCTGGCCGTCGCGATCGTTCCCATGGCTGCGGAGCTCGGCTGGAAGCCCGCGACGCAAGGTGAGGGCGTCTTCTTCCGAGCTTTTTTTTCTTCGGGTCTCTCGGTGTCTTCGTGAGAGTCTCTCTCCCCCAAAAAAAACCAACCACACTCTCTTCGAAACGCTTCAAAAAACGCCGCGACAGGCCTCGTCCAATCCGCCTTCCTGTTCGGCTACGCCGCGACCCAGCTCGTCGGCGGGACGGCGGCGGACAGGTTCGGAGGCCGCAGGGTCCTCGGCCTGGGCGTGGCCTTCTTCTCGCTGGCGCAGCTCGCGACGCCGGCGCTGCTCGCCGCCGCCGCCGGCTCCGCCCCTCCCTCCGCGGCGGCGCTCGTCTCCTCGCGCACCCTCGCCGCGGCGCTCCTCGCCCGCGCCGCTGTCGGCCTCGGCGAGGGCGTCGCCCTGCCCTCGATGTCCTCGCTCGTGGCCAGGCACGTCCCCGCGGCCTCGCGCGCGACGGCGCTCGGCGCCTCGTTCTCGGGGTTCCACTGCGGGAACCTGCTCGGCCTCGCGCTGTCCCCGCTCCTGCTCGCGAGCCTGGGCTGGAGGGGCATGTTTGCGTTCTTCGGGGCGGCGGGGGCGCCGCTGCTGCTGCTCTGGTTCTCGCTGGTGCCGCGGGAGAGGAGGGCGCGGGGAGAGGGCGACGGGAGGACCTCGCCGGCGTCGGCGGCGGCGGCGGCGGCGGCGGCGGCGGCGGCGAAAACGCCGCCCCGGCCGGAGGTCACCCCGCGCGCCCTGCTCTCCTCCAGGCACACCTGGGCCATCATCGCAGCGAACACGGCAAACCACTGGGGCTACTTCGTGTACCTCTCCTGGCTGCCCTCGTACTTCCATCGCGCTCTGGGCTTGGACCTCGCGGCGTCGTCGGCGGCGAGCCTCGGGCCGTGGCTCCTGATGGCGGTCGGCTCCTCGGCGTCGGGGGCGCTCGCGGACTGGCTCGTTAGAGCTCAAAGGTGGGAGGTGCGGCGCGTGCGGGTGACGCTGCAGTCTGTGGCGTTCCTGGTGCCCGCGGCGGCGCTCGTCGCCCTGGTGCTTGTCGGCGGCGGCGGCGGCGGCGCAAGTATGGGCGGAGCGGCGGCGACAGCGGCGGCGACGTCAAAACCTCCTCTCCACCCGGCCCTCGCCATCGCGCTCGTCGCCACGGCCCTCGGCACGACCTCCCTGGGACAGGCCGGCTTCGTTGCCAACATGGCCGACGTCGCGCCCACGGCGGCGGGCTCGATGTTCGGCCTCTGCAACACCTTCGGGTCCGCGGCGGGCATCGCCGGCGTCGTCGGCGCCGGCGCGATCGTGCAGGCGACGGGCGGGTCCTTCGCGCCGCTGTTTCTCCTGACTGCTTGCCTCTATTGTGTTGGGGCGGCCGTCTTCGCGACGTTTGCGAGCGGGGAGGCGGTATTTTGACGAGGGAGCGGAAGGAGAAGAGAAGAGAGAAAGAGAGGGGAACGAGACGAGAGAGAGAACCGAAAATGTCAGAACTCTTTTCCCATTTTTCATCTTTTTTTCTTTTGACAAATACAGCGGTGCTTACGAAAACCAAGAAAAACAAAAAAAGGGGGCAACGCGAAAGCATAAAAAAAAAGCAGCGCGCAAGGGGATAAGTCAGCGGAGGGAATGCGTCCGGGTTTGGTTGGCATGCGGGTTTCTTTTATTGTTTCGAGCTTTTGCTTTTGTTAAAAGGGCGGCAAGAGAAATTCTCGCCTTTTCTTGTTGCCCAAAGGGAGTGCGGGGACGAAGCAGCAGCTGCAGCAAAGGGGGAACGGAAAAGAGCATAGTAGTTTCGTTGATACACGTGGAAGGCGCGCGTGCGAAGACGCAGCCAGCAATGGATAGAGCGGGACGACGAAGGAAGAGAGAGAGGGGGAAAGCAGCCGCGATCGGGAAGGAGAAGAGGGGGGGAGGGAAGGCTAATTCTCATCCTTCCCTCTTCAGCCTAGCATGCTCGCGCGGCCAGAGATCGGGACGTCCGAGGTGGGACCGCCGCCTCCGAACCCGGGGCCGCCGCCGCCGCCAAAGGCTCTGCCCGCCCCTCCTCCCTCGCCGCCGAAAACGGGGCCTCTCGGGCCGCCGCCAACGCCGACGCCGCCGCCAAAGCCCCCTCCTCCCCCTCCCGCGCCGACGCCGGCCCCACCGCCTCCAAAGTCGGAGGGCCCCGCGGCTTCCAGCCTCCGCCTGCCCTTCTGCGCGCCGCCGCCTCCCGCCGGGGAGACCGAACCAGCGGCGGCCTCCTCCCGGAGCATCCGCCTCCCCTTTTGGGCCCCGCCGCCACCCGCGGGAACGACGGCGACCTCAGCAGAAGAGAGCATCTTCCTGCCCTTTTGCGCGCCGCCTCCGCCCGCCGGGGAGCTGTCCTCGGGAGGGGAGACGACCTCGCGAAGCATGCGGCGCCCCCTCTGGGCGCCGCCGCCGCCGGCGGGGAGCTGCGTCTGAGACGAGGTCGCGGGGGAGGAGTCGGCGGCAGCAGAGACGAACAGCGCCGCCGCCGAGACGAAGAGGAGGAGCAGGAGAAGCAGCGACGGCGGCGACGCCGTCCTCTTCCCCCGCTGGCGTTGCGCCAAAAAGCTCATTTGTTTCTCTCTTTTTGTAGTCTGGAGCTGGAGAAGACTGTGATGGTTTCATTTTGGCGAGGGGGGAGAGAGAGAGCGAAGGAGTGTGTGTGAGAGAGAGAGAGAAGGGGACGGAGAGAGCAGATTGAAGGCCTCCGTCGCTAGCTGCTCGGAAGAAGGCCGGCGACGGCCCTTGGAGCGGCGACGGCAAGAGTTTCCTCGAGACTGAAAGACACCAGTGCGTGCACGCGCGCATCAAGGCCTCTCTTTCTCCTGCCTCTCTCTCCCTCGCGATGGAGCAAGCGAGAGCAGAAGGTTCGGTCCGGCGACGAGGTGAAGGGTTCACACAAGGAGAGAGGGCGGCTCGGGAGACAGGCATGGGAGCTCGCGTCGGGAGTCCCACAGCTGGCGTTTGCCGGTCGACGACCGAAGTCGCTGGCGAGATAGGCAGGGAGCGGCATTTGCCCTTTCCGCTCGCTCCTTCTCGGTGCCGCTGTTCTGAGCACCTACCTGCTGAGAGAGGCGAGCTGACTCCGCAACGAAGAGAGCGCGAGCGCTTTCGAGGAAGGGAAAGCGTGAAGAAAAGAGAAAAGAGGCGAGAGCGGCGAGTTGGAGGGAGCTGATGTCAAGAAAAAAAGTGACGAGCCGGAAAAAAATCCTCTCATTTTTCTGCTTTCTTGCACCGCCCACAACTCAAAACTCTTTTGCCCCGAGAGCAGAAGAAGAAGAAGAAGAAGAGAGAGAAGGAGAGACTTCCCCGGGCCCCTTTCCTTCCTCGCGGTCCCCCCCTTTTCCCCACTCTCGTGCGCGCCCGGAGAGAGAACCACCAAACACAACCGACAATGGCGTCCGAAGGGATGCAGTCGGTGCTGACGCTCGTCAACCGCCTGCAGGCCGCCGCGACGACGCTCGGCGACGTCGCGGGCGGGGACGGGTCCCTGCCCAGCCTGTGGGACATGCTGCCCTCGATCGTCGTCATCGGCGGGCAGGTGAGGGAGCTGGGGTGAGAGGAGCCAGCTGCGCTCCCCTCTTGAATTTGCTGTGCCCGCCGGCGGCGGCGGCAGAGGGGGAGGGGAGGGGAGGTTCCCTCTCCTTTGGCGTCGCGCCGTCCCTTTTTTCCTCTCCCTGACCGGCCGCGCGAATGGGGTTTGCTTCTTTTCTCGAAGGAAAACCAACATCCGCTCGCCTCCTTTTCCCGCGTGATGTCCTCGTCTTTTTTTCCCGAAGAGACGCGCTCTGCTTAGACGCGGATGTTCTCGAGGCCGTGCGAGCGCGATAAAAGGAGCGTCGAGAGGCTGGAGGCGGCGCGCGCGAGAGCGGAATGCGTTGAGCGGCGTCGGTTTTTTTTTGCTTTTTTGCTTGCCTGCGACGAGCGACGACGAGAAGCTGCTCCCCCCCTCTTCTCCTCCCAGACTGGAGCACTCGAAACCGCCCTCCTCTTGCGCAGACTCGCAGAGCGACTGCGTGCGCGTTCCCGGAGCACGAGAGGCGACGAGGAGAACGAGAGAGCGACCGCGCAAGAGCGCGTGAACAAACATCGGAAACTCTTTTTTTGAGGCTCGATGGCTTGAACTTGACGCCGCGAAGAGGCACACGAAGAGCGAGAGCAACTCAGAGGGGCACGCCCCCCTTTCGATTCCCCCTTGCCGCTGCTTCTGTCGAGCCAGGAGCTTTCGCTTTCTGCTGCTGCGGCTCTCTTCACCAGCACGTACTGTTCTATCGAACGGCATGGAGAAAACGGCGGGAAACGAGAGGGCCAGCCTTGTTGCGAAGACGAGAGCATCGAGAGCCAGGGGGCCAAAGGAAGGCAAAACGACGAGGGAAACACCTCATCAACCTCTCTTTCAACCCCGACCTCTCCACCCACCACCGCCAAAAAACTCACCCCCCCCCCGTCCGCTCCCTCTCTCTCCCTCTCTCTCCTTCTCTCTCCAAAAAAAAACTCTTAATTGTCTTCTTCAGTCCTCGGGCAAGTCCTCCGTCCTCGAGGCCGTCGTCGGCCGCGACTTCCTCCCGCGCGGCACGGGCATCGTCACGCGCCGCCCCCTCATCCTCCAGCTCGTGCACCTGCAGGACCCCAACGCCGCGGAGTACGGCGAGTTCCTGCACAACGGCAGGCAGAAGATGGCGTCGTTCGACGCCATCAGGGCCGAGATCGAGGTGGAGACAGGCAGGTACCTGAAGGCCAAGGGCAGGGCCGTCTCGCCCGACCCCATCCAGCTGACCGTCTTCTCCCCCAACGTGCCCAACCTCACGCTCGTCGACATGCCCGGCCTGACGAAGATCCCCATCGACGGGCAGCCGCGCTCGATCGTCAAGGAGCTCGAGGACATGGCGAGGACGTACGTCAAGGGTGACAACGCGATCATCCTCGCGGTGACGCCTGCCAACGCCGACCTCGCGACGAGCGACGCGCTGCACCTGGCGCGCGAGGTCGACCCCACGGGCGACAGGACGATCGGCGTGCTAACGAAGCTGGACATCATGGACCCTGGCACGGACGCGAGGGACGTTTTGGAGGTAAAAATGTTTCGTTTTGGTTTTTGGAGAGGGAGGAGAAGAAGAAGGGAGAATCGAGAGACAAAAGCTCGGGTTTTTTGTTTTCCTCTCATACTCTGAGAAACTCACCTTCGTCACCTCTCTCGTCTCTCTCTCTCTCTCTCTCTCTCTCTCTCTCGCTCTCGCTCTCGCTCTCGCTCTCTCTCAAAAACTCCCTCGCTGCTCTCTCGCTCCCTCCCCTCGCAGGGCCAGGCCGTGCGCCTCAAGAACGGCTGGATCGGCGTCGTCAACCGCGGGCAGGCCGACATCGTCTCGGGCGCGTCGATGCAGGCGGCCCGCAACCGCGAGCTCGAGTTCTTCAGGTCCAAGCCCTGCTACGCGAGCCTCAAAAACGTCGGGACGAGCTTCCTCTCCGCGAGGCTGAGCGAGCACCTCGTCGGAGCGATCAAGCGGGCGCTCCCCGCGATCCAGGCGGGCATCGCCGACGGCACATCGGGCCTGGAAAAGGAGCTCGAGCAGCTCGGGGGGCCCTCGGTCGAGGGGAGGGGCGGGATGGTGCACCTGCTGCTGCAGCTGACGCGCCAGTTCGAGGAGGCGTTCGCGCAGGCGGTCGACGGCGGCAAGAACGGCGGGGAGCAGATCCTGACGGTCTTTGAGAAGCGCCTCGGCGACAACATCGGCAGGCTCGGCTTCTCGAAGATCCTGGAGCCGGCCAACGTCAGGCGCGTCGTCGAGGAGGCGGACGGCTACCAGCCCCACCTCATCGCGCCCGAGATGGGCTACCGCCGCCTGCTCCAGGAGTGCCTGGCGCTGTTCGCCAAGCCGGCGGACACGGCCGTCGACGAGACGCACGCGATCCTCAGGCAGATCGTCGCCGCGACGCTCGACGCGCCGGCGTGCGCGTCGCTCGCGCAGTACGCCCACCTGCGCCACGCCATCGCCCGCACCGCCGCCGGGTCCCTCGACGCCTTCAGGGCCGACGCGCGGGCGATGGTCAACACGCTGGTCGAGATGGAGCGGTCCTACCTGACCGCCGAGGTCTTCAAGGAGATCCTGCACCAGAGCGGCCGGAGCGCCGAGTCGGGCGAGCTGATCCGGACGCTCTCGGGGCGCGGCGTCGGCGACGCCGTCGGGGACGGCGGCGTCGGCGGGGGGCTCTCCGCGGGCGGCTCCTCCTCCTCCTCCCCGGCGGACAGGCACCTGCACCGCATCGCGGTCCACGTCTCGGCCTACATCACCCACGTGCGCACGCAGCTCAAGCAGACGATCCCGAAGGCGATCGTGCACACACTGGTCCTCAAGGCGAAGCGGCAGCTGCTCGACGGGCTCGCGCGCGAGATCGCCGCGGCCGACGACGGCGGGCTCAAGCGGATGCTGAGCGAGGACGACGCGACGGTGAAGAGGAGGGAGCAGTGCTTGCACAGGCTGAAGCTGCTGCGGCAGGCGGCCGACGAGGTGGCGGCGTGCAGCTTTTGAGGAAAGGGAGGGGGAGGGAAAGAGGAGAGGTTGAGGTGAAGAAAAAAGAGGGAGAGAGGAGAGATGAGAGGGGTTTTTTTCGTTTTAGTGTTTCCGTTTCGAGAGGGGATTCAACACTATTGTTTCTTTGAGAGCTTTTAATACAGCTTCGTACGCAAATGCTTTCTTTCGATTTCGGTTGTCGGCTTCGAGTTCACCCCTTGCGCGTCGAGGAGGTTTTTGATGGAGGAAAAAGTTGAGGAGGTCGAGGTTGAGAAAAGAGACAACACTCTCTTTGTTCTTGAAGAGAGCTTCCACGCGAAGCTCTTCCGAGTTCCACTCTTCTGAGCTCTCTCTCTCTCTCTCTCTCTCTCTCTCTCACCCCGAAAGAAGAAAAGCATGATGCGCCGCGCCGCCGCGGCGTTCCTGTCGGCGGGCACGATGAGGAGGCTGCTGTTGAGCGAGTCGACGATGCAATCGGCGTCGATCGTCATCGAGGCACCATCTCCTTCTTCTCCAATCTCTCTCCTCGCGCTCCGAGCGGCGTCCAACACCGCCGCTTCTTCTTCGTC
>Ga0315274_10016800_pt1 | contig 10335 bp, 10 predicted proteins | sample YL17G02_20_MG_FD_203700 | JGI IMG/M metagenome (GOLD analysis project Ga0315274, IMG submission 203700) | Sediment microbial communities from Yellowstone Lake, YNP, Wyoming, USA - YL17G02_20 | ecosystem: Environmental > Aquatic > Freshwater > Lake > Sediment | place: USA: Wyoming | collected... | reverse complement strand
GCGAGATAACAAAGGACGAGGCATTGCAGATACTAAAGGACGCGACCGGTGAAGGGCTCGTACACGTATGCGACAACGTGCAGGGCAGCCTCAGGACAATCTGCAACTGCTGCTCCTGCTGCTGCGGATTTCTTCAGGCCAAGCTGATAAACGGGCTCGACACGGTGTCCCGCTCCAACTACGTCGCGCGCGTCGATGCCGACGCCTGCATCGCCTGCGGTACCTGCGAGGACAGGTGCCCGGTCAACGCAATCACCATAGTAGAAGATTTCGCCATTGTAGACGGTGACGTATGCATCGGGTGCGGGGTCTGCACTCCGACCTGCGAGGGAGACGAGGCGATCCGCCTGACACTCCGCCAGGAGACGAAGCCGCCACCGGAGGTTCAGGATTTCCTGGCCGCCAGGATGAAAAAGTGAAATGGGGAACGCGGGCAGAGTCAGCCTCAACCGGGGGATCGCGGCTCTGGCGGTAGCGGCGGCAGGCAACTTACTCGGGTTCTTGATCCCGTGGGCCGTCAACTTAATGCGGCTTGCTTAGGCGATCAGGGTGTCTTCGTGCGCCGGGTCGGGTGATTCAACAGAAAAAGACTGTCGGGGTGGACGAGTTGGGCAAGGTCAAGGTCGGCGACATTGAAATAGCCTATCGAGAGTACGGAGCCGGGTTTCCGCTCGTCAAAATAGTCGGCTTCGCGTCCACGATGGACGGAGGCGACCCGGAACTCGTGGCGGCTCTGGCTGAGAGATTCAGGGTTATCACTCTCGACAACCGGGGCATAGGAGAGACGAACGCGGGTACACGCCCGTTTACAATCGAGCAGTTCGCGGAGGATACCGCGGGTCTCATGGACGCTCTGGGGATAGAGCGCGCGCACGTGTTCGGAATCTCCATGGGGGGCTTTATCGCACAGGAGCTGGCGCTTCGCCATCCCGAGAAAGTCGAAAAGTTGGTATTGATGGCGAGCTCTTGCGGGGGTATCGATGCGATCCCTGTAAGCCCGGAGATCATGGAGCAGCTCGGCGATTTCTCCGGAACGACCGAGGAGAGACTGGTGCGGATGGCGACGCTGCTCTTCCCCCAGGACTGGCTTTCGGAGCACGAAGCGGAAGCGAGGGAGAAGTTAACACTGGCGCCGAGGCTGCCCTCCATCGAAAGCGTGAGGAAGCAGGCCTCCGCGATGCAGAGCTGGCAAGGCGCCTGCAACCGACTGGACGAACTGAAAGTCCCGACTCTGGTGATCGCGGGCACCGAGGACCAGGTGATAGACCCGCGTAACTCATTGCTCACCGCGAACATGCTTCCCGGCGGAAAGCTCTCGATGCTGGAGGGCGCCGGCCACGGCCTCACCTTCCAGTGCCCGCTCGACTGCGCCAGCCCGATGATTGATTTTCTTGAGTGAGACCGGCGCGTTTTCAGAACTCGACGACTCGAGCCTGTACCAGAGCCGTATGCTTGTCGCACGCTTTCTCGATATACCGGCGAGGGAATACCCGACAGAGGGTCAGTCCACGGCCTCAGGTGGCTTTTTAGTAGAGAGAACGAGCAGGAGATCATCCGGCTCGAGTGTACAATCCAGGTCGCAGACCTGTACTTTTCCGGCCCTTTTTATTGCCAGCAGGTTGTAGTCCCGCGTGCGCTTGAGATCCGCGGTTACCTCGCCGTAATTTTTTCCGACCATGTCACCCTCCACCGGGATTTGATAGACACGAGTGCTTGATTCCTTTGTGCTTAACGCGTTGATGAGCTCGAGGAGTCCGTAGCGTATCGCCGACTGGCCAAGCAGGCTCCCGGCGGTCAGGTTATAGTCCAGGATCTCTCCAACCCCGGCCCTCTCCAGGTGTTCGGTGTTTTGGGGCTCGAGCACCTCCGCGGTTATCTTTGCGTCCTTGTTCAGTGACTTTATGGCCAATGCGCAGAGAACGGTCCTGGCGTCTATGTCACCCGGTCTTCCGCCGCCGGCCTCATCGGCGAGAATGACTATCGCCCTGGTCTTGTCAACATTGACCCTTTGAAGGTCTTTCTCACTGACCGGGCTTCCCCCGTAGAAGAAGACCATATCATGCTCGAACGGATTGGCCTCGAGGTCGCAGAGAACCGCGATTGGGACCTGGTCGCCCCCCGCAGCCTTGATGAGCCGTTCAAGAACGTATCTGCCGCGGCTGTTCCAGCCGCACACGAGGTAGTGATTGCTGAGTGCTGTCTGTTTATCCAAACCCTTACTCCTTTTTTTAGCCTTATTGATTCTGGCGGCGGCACGCGCGGTAATAGCGGTCGTAACCAGCGCAATACCCAGCACCATCGAGACCATGCCGGTGGCTTTCCCGCCGGGCGTGACAGGGTACTTGTCCCCGTATCCCACCGTGGTCATGGTCACGACCGAAAGCCAGACGGCATCCCCGTATGTCTTTATCGTCGGGTTTGTTTTTCTCTCAAACAGGAGCATGAGCAAAGACCCCAGCAGAAGAACGATGACAATGGCAGCAAGCATCGAGAGGTAAAAACTCCTTTTGTATATCAGCCGCCTCAGGCTCTCTTTTCTGTAACCCGTTCTCTTTGCTGCCACTTATGACCACCCAGGTAAAGGTGCAAACGGAGCGAATAGAATACGCGCACCAGCATTATAACCGGACGTAAGCTAAAGACCAGCCAAGTGGAGGCGGGTCATACGATAATTGAATACGGGCGAGCTTAGCCCCCGGCTAAAGCAAAAATCAGCAGTATTTCGTCGCCGTCCCTCAGCGCTTCTGTTTCGTCCAGAGTGGGAGACCCGCTTCTGGCAATCCTTATGCTGCGGTGGAAGCGACCGGATTCTTCGTCCCAGAGGTTGTTCGGCAGACGCGAACCGTATTCCCGGCCGATGAGAAGCAGGAGATCTCCCGCAGTAGAACCGTCCGGAATGTCGAAGACCTTCTTCTGCTCCCCGACGTACCGCCGGAACAGACCCGCAAAACGGACCTCGACCTGCACTAATGCATTACCCCCAGGGCGTGACATGCAGATTCGCGCTCAGAGCGCCAGCTTGTCGGCCAGGTAACCCAGGCCGTACTTCTCCAGCGTCTCAGACGTGGGACGCCCGTCATCGCTCAAGCCTCGTAGCTCGTAGAACTCCTTGAGCATGGTCTCCATGTCGGGCACCGAGCCGGCTATCATCCCGTCTTCGACCGGCGTCATTATCCTCTGTCCTATCCGGTCATCCTCGCCCGTGGCGCCCCAGATATGGCCGAGGCAGCGCTGAAGGAGCCAGATACGCGTCCCCGCTTCCATCATCGTTTCGATTTCGTAACCGTAACCTGCCACCTTGTTGAAGGCTTCGACCCACTGAGGCAGGGACAACGCGGCCGCGGGGAATTCGCACCAGCACGCGGAATTGCTGATGCAACCCATGTCCGTGGTAACGGCTGTGCCGAACGCCTTGTGTTCAGCCGACATAGGCTGAAACAGCATGTCGAGGCCCACCTCCGGGTACTCGATGGCGCCCCACTCCCACAGGAACGTCATGTTCGAGACATGGCAGGCACCGCGCACCGAGACCGCGTATGCGAGCCCATCGCCCCAGTTGCACCTGGGGTCGTGCATGGGTGCCTCGAGCCCCTTGCTGTCGGTGAGGAATTCGCTGCCCCCCCCGATCTCCTCGGATGCTTTACGGGAGCCTTTGGCTATCAATTGGGCGAGCTTGCCCTCCTTTGCAGCTACCTTGGGGAGAAGGTCTATGACAGTGTCGATGTCGCCCCACTCCAGCTTGATGCCTTCGTACTCCTCGGGCTTCAGGATGCCGGCCTCGAAGCAGTCCATCGCCCACGCGAAAGTCGAGCCGCACGTCATGGTGTCCATGCCGAGGCGGTTGCAGATGTCGTTGGCCTTGGCCACCGCCTCGAGGCTCGGGTTCATGAGCATAGTCCCGAAGCAGCCTATCGTCTCGTACTCCGGGCCGGGCCCTTCCTCGATCTGGTAGGGCCCCGATTCGACCTTCACGATGCGTTTGCACCTCACCCCGCAGCCGCGGCACGTGTCGTTCTTGACGAGGATGGAATCGGCCATTGCGGGGCCGCTCAGTGTCTCCGGGCCCTCCTCCCACAGGCCCACTGACCAGTTCTTGGTTGGCACGTCGCCCTCGAACATCTTACCCTCCATGTTGGCCGCAGTCCCGAAAGCCTGGATAGCGCTGCAGAATACGCTCTCGTCCATCTGGGGCCGGAGGGTGTTCTGCCAGAAGTCCTTGAAACCCTCGGGGTCCGCGTACTCGGTCTTCTTGTCGCCGTTGGCGGCGATAGCTTTGAGGTTTTTTGAAGCCATGACGGTGCCCATACCGGCGCGGCCGAAATGGTGCCCGTAGTCGTTCGCGATGCTCCCGAAAGGGACCCCGTTCTCGGAGGCCGGCCCTACTGCGACCACTTTGCTCTGCTTGCTGTGCTTTTCCTTGAGGATGTCCGTGACCTCATAGGTGTCCTTGCCCCAGAGGTCAGCGGCGGGAATGAGCTCGGCGCTTTCGTTTCCCAGCAGCAGGTAGACGGGCTCGGCGGCTTTGCCCTTGAAGATGATGGCATCGTAGCCGCATCTCTTCAGCTCGGGCCCGAAGTTACCGCCGCAGCTCGACTGGCCCCAGATGCGGGTCAGGGGCGAGCGTGCGCCCACCGAGAGGCGGCTGGTGCCGTACATGCCGCTCCCGGCCATCGGGCCGGTGGCGAAGATGAGCAGGGCATCCGGGTCGAGGGGCTCGGCGTCGAGGTTGCCGCGGTCAAAAAGCAGCTTCGCAGCAAGGCCCGAGCCGCCGACATACTGCTTGTAGATGTCCCCGTCAAGCTCGAGTTCCTCCACCTGCCCGGAAGCGAGGTCAATCTCTAGTACCTTACCGGTGTTACCGTACATCGCTTATCCCTCCATAGATTAACTGGCCGGTCGCGTGGCCCGTTGCGAACGCGCGTTGCCACGTTATTGGACCGACATTATCTTGGTCATGTGGGTCAGTGCCATCGTGTGGGTGAACATGCCCTTGATCTTGAGTTCCTTCTTCAACAACTTCTTGATGACCATGCGGCCGGTCTCGTCGAAATAGTATGGCATTCCGAACTTGATGTTGATGTTGGCCAGGTCCATCAGGGTGGACGAGTCGGTCGATATCGCCAGCATCGGTTTTCCCAACTTGCCAGAGCTAACCGTGAGGCTTCCCTTGTCGAAGTCCATGGTCATGTCGGTATCGGCGTCATCTGCCGTGATCCAGATGATCCCGTTGAGCTTGTTGAAGTCCTTGACCCGCTCCGGTTTGTTCTTCAGGTTGGTCTTGATCATATCGGCAAGCATCGATGCCATGCCGGCCTCCCCGGCGCCCGGCGCCATCTTGATGTCCGGTTCACTCGCGCTCGAGGGATTCTTCTGCTCCACGACGCACCTCCTGTCAAGTTGTTTTCCTTCTGAAGGAAGCGGTTAATAGGCCTTCTTGAGGATATCCAGGACAACCTCTGAATCAAAGACCATCTTGGGGTTATATACGATTGCACCGTCGGACATACTCATATCTGCGACCGCCTCGAGCCCGTCTTCGGGAACACCGGCCTCGCTCAACTTCTGAGGGATGCCCAGTTTCTTGGTAAGGTCCCACAGCGCGTTGCCGGCGGCCTCCCCGGCTTCCATGTCGCTCAGCCCTTTGGTGTCTGTGCCCATGGCCTGCGCAATCATCGCGTAGATGTCGGCGCACTCATCCAGGTTGAACATAATGACGTGAGGGAGGATGATGCTGTTGGCGAGCCCGTGCGGCACCTTGAACAGGCCACCGAGCGAATGCGCTATCGCATGGGCCATACCCACTTTAGAGCCGCCAAAAGCCATGCCGGCTATTGTCGACGCTACAAGTTGCTGACCCCGGGCAACGAGGTCGCTGCCGTCCTCGACGCACTTCGGCAGGTTCTCCATGATCAGCCCGACGGCGTGGAGCCCCAAGGCGTCCATGATAGGCTCGCGATTCATAGTATGGATCGCCTCCACCGCGTGGGACATGGCGTCCATTCCCGTGGTGGCTGTGAGCATGGGGGGCAAACCGGTGGTCAGGGTAGGGTCGAGGACCGCGGTGTTCGGAATGATGTAGTCGCTGCCGAGGAGCTGCTTCTGGTTCCTGTCCCAGTCCTTGACCACGGCGCAGTTGGTGACCTCGGACCCCGTACCGGCTGTCGTGGGGATAGCGATGTGGGGAGCCTGCGGCTCACTGAGCATCTGGAATCCGGTATAGTCTTCGATCTGCCCTCCCGACTTCAGAAGGATAGACACCGCCTTGGCAGTGTCGATGACGCTGCCGCCGCCGACGCTTACAAGGCAGTCTGCGCCGCTCTTCCTGACGGCTTCGGCGGCCTGGTTGATGATATGATGGCCGGAGTCCTGCAAGACTTCGTCGTATGTTCCAACGTGTTTCCCGCCGAGAGCCTTCACCACGCGCTCGGTGAGTCCGGCCGCGACCACGCCGGGGTCCGTGATGACGAACGCCTTGCTGCAGCCGAGCTCGCCGACTTCTATCCCCATGTCGTTTACGGTGTTCTCGCCGTAGACGATCTTGGGGGGGTTAAAGTAAATGAATGACAGGTCTCTATCGTAGGCCATGTTAAACCTCCCTTTTGAACTAAGTTTTCCTATCGAAATCAGCACGGATGCGCCGCCTCAGCCGGCGCAGACCACGCCGCTTGCCGGGTGTTATTACGTTTCTCTATGCAAACCAGCGCGTGGCGAACCGCAGCCCGGTTCAGCCGATGAGCTTCTCCGTCATGTCCGTCACGGAGGCCTTCAGTTCCACCTTGTCTTCATCGGAGAGCTCGGTGGGGAACAGCCCTCCGACATCGGCGCTGAGGTCCGTAAGGCGCTGCGAGGCCCTGACCGAGCGCACGATGGTGGGGAGGTCGCCCTTCAACTTGAGCTTGCCCTGCATCATGCCCTTGGTGCTGTCGAGCTCTTTCTTGCCCACCTGGGTCCAGCGCTCCAGCGAGCCGGTGATGACGAAGTCTCCGGCCTCGCCGGCATCGGGCGGGACGATCCTTACAGAGCGACAGTCCCCGTGCCATAGGTCCATGAAGATGTAGAGGTCCACGTCAAGGCCGTAATCGGGCGCCGCCTCCACGTGAAGGACAACGGTGCCTTCCCAGTCCTTGGCGGCCTCCCTGTACTCCGCGTCCTCCTGGATCATTTTCTCGAACAGGGCCACCCACTCCGGGGTGAAGTAGATGTAGGGCGGCGGCTTCTCACTTCTCTTGGCCAGCAATGCTTGGTACTCGCTCTCCCACTCGTCGGTGCCGTACTTCAGCGCCATAGCATTCCCTCCTTCTCTAGACTTCAATCCGTTTCTGCGAGGTGTAAGGAAAACCTCAGGTATGATTATATACCGTAGCAGCAGAGTCAATTCCATATAGCGACCACAGAGACTGGGGGAGGTACCAGAAATGGAGCTGGATGAGGAAACCAGGACAGCCTTCAAGGAGGTCCTCAACAAATCGCCCATGTACAGGCACATGCGGATGCAGGTGTTGGACGCGGGTGACGGGCGTTCGAAGCTCATGATGAAGGCAGGGAACGAACTGCACAGCGTGTACGGGATGCTCCACGGGGGCGCCGCGGCGACCATCGTCGACAGCGCCTGCGGGATAGCGCTCGGGTCGTTGCTCGGACCGGGCGAGATGTGCGTAACGGTTGACCTGAGGATCAACTACATATCAAACATGAAGGAAGGCACTCTGATAGGGGAGGGCCGCGTCATCCACAGGGGCAGGCAGACCGGCGTGGTCCAGGCGGAGATCAGGGATGATAAGGACAACCTGATCGCGGTGGGCATGTCAACCCAGCTTATCTGCCGCCCGGACGACCTCCGGATGGCGGAATACCCTGAAATCGGGAAGTAGTTCAGGCAACAGCCGACTTTTTCGGCTTTCTGCCGGAAAGTTCCTCGAGCCTGTCGTCGACGAATCCGGCGCAGCGCATCGCGAGGGCGAAGATGGTCATCTGTGGGTTGACACCGATGGCAGTGGGCACGACGCTTCCGTCGCAGACAAAGAGGTTCTCCACCTCCCAGGTCTCACCGGTGTGCCTGGTGACCGATTGTTCGGGGTCGCTGCCCATACGGCAGGTACCCAGAGGATGATAGGCACTCACAGCCATATAGTCGGAGGCTTTCGCCTTTAGCCTCTTGAACTCCGGCAGGTCTGTCGGCCGCATCTCGGGGAAGCTGGCCGTCGGCGTGATCAGGCTCTTGGCGCCGAGGCTGAACCATATCTCCGCCATGAGCTCGGTCATGAACTTGAACTTCTTCCTGTCCTCTCCCTTGAGGTTGTAGAAGATCAGGTGCCGCTGTGGGTCGCGCGGGTGCGGGATCACCCTCCCGCTCGAGCAGTGCTCGGAGAGCATGCCGCCGAATATCCCGAAGTGAGGGTACTCCCACATGAACTCCGCAAGGCGCCTTCCCTTGAACGGGGCCCCCATAACTATACCCAGGGGAGGAGTGGTACCGCCCTCCAGCATGATGCCGTCGTCCAAGAACTCGTCCACATACGTCGCCTGGATGATCCCTTTGGGGTTGTCGAGCCTCTCGTCCATCAACGCGACCGTCCCGTTGCAGGGGTGTATGGTGAGGTTGCGGCCCACCTGACCGTTGGAATTACACAGCCCCTGTACCAGCAGCATGCGGGGAGTATGGAGCGCCCCGGCCGCCAGCACCACCACCTCCGCCTCGACGTACAAGGAGAGCCCTGGTACGTCGAGTTCCGGGTCGAGCAGCTTTCCCCTGACACCTACCGCGCGACCGCCCTTCACCACGATTTCATCGACCATGCACCTGGTATAGACCTCGCAGCCGGACTTTACAGCATCCGGAATGTAGGAGATGTTCGCGCTCTGCTTGGCGTCGGAGGGGCAGCCGAAGCAGCACACACCGTAGCCCTCGCAGTCCTTCGCGTTCCGGGGCAGGATGCCACCAGACAGCCCCAGCTTCTGAGCGCCCTCGAGGAAGAGGAGCGCGTTCCTCCCCATGACCTCTTTATCGCCCTTCTGGACGAACAGGTATTCCTCGACGGCACTGTAATAAAGGTCCATCTCCTCATCGGTTATCTCCCACAGCCCGAAGTCGAGGTGCCACTTCTTGAGCACCCGATGAGGCATACGGACGCAGGTTCCCGAGTTAATCGTGGTGGTACCGCCGACGGTCTTTCCCTGCGGCAGCACGAACATCGGAATACCCATAGTTATTATCTGGCCGCCGTACCAGTACATGTTGACGAAAGCAGAGTCCATCCGGAGGTTGAAGTCCGCGCGCGTGAAATGACGACCCGCCTCGAGAACAACCACTTTTCGCCCGGCACCGCTGAGCTCCTTGGCTATGGCCGCCCCGCCGGCGCCGGAGCCTACGACGACGACATCCGCGGTCAGCCTCAGATCCCCGGTTATCTCCTCGCGCGCGTGAATCATCTCTCGCTCTCCCCGGAGGTTGATTCCGCTGCGGAGTCCCTCGGTGGCAGAGGGCCGCCTTCTCTGGTCACGAGGCGGCGCTCGGATTCCTCTTTAAGCGCGGCTATGTCGAACCCGAGAAGCTTCTGGACGTCGATCCGCGAGTAGTAAGAGCTCACCACGGGGTTGGAAATGAAGTAGAGGAGTTGGTAGGCGAGCATTCCTTTCGCTTCATAGAGGTTTTCCATCAGTTCTGCCTGCGCGCCTTGGTCGAGTCTCGGGAACAGGCGACCTTTCTTTATGAGTGAATACAGGTTCAGAGTAAGGAAAGCAATATTGGTGAGGATTCGGAACTCCGGGATCCCCTTCTCAAGCCATCCGTTCATGAAATCTACGGAAGCCTGGGGGTCGGCCTCGGGAAGTTCCTCGACTGCGCCGACGCCGAGAATGTGAGGAGTTATCGACCTGACTGTGTCCTCTACGATTCGCAGCACCGCCCATCTCCTTTACAGAAATCCGCCTCAATAGGACTGGAACCGAATATACCAGTAGAGAGTCGCGTTGGTCAAAGGAAGTAACACGATGACAGGCTTCTTAAGTCAATGAAACAAGAATCCGCGCCTTCCTCGGTTCCGAGAAGTAACATAGTCTTGGTGCAGGTGGGAGCTCCGTTTAACTTCTTGCTGTCACCGGGAAGCTGCAGTAGTTCTGACTCCGGCGTCTCCAACCGTGCGATAATCTGATTTGCGGAAGGGTTATGAAATATTTTGTTGAAACGTACCAATATAAGGCATTAGGAAAGGAAAGGGGGATGTAGAGAAAATGAGAAAAGGAATCGCGCTAACATTGGTATTAGTCGTCGTGCTCCCGATGATGGTTGTCGTTGTTGCGGGCTGCGGCGGCGTGTCTCCCCAGGAGGCGGATGCT
>Ga0315274_10016799_pt1 | contig 10337 bp, 9 predicted proteins | sample YL17G02_20_MG_FD_203700 | JGI IMG/M metagenome (GOLD analysis project Ga0315274, IMG submission 203700) | Sediment microbial communities from Yellowstone Lake, YNP, Wyoming, USA - YL17G02_20 | ecosystem: Environmental > Aquatic > Freshwater > Lake > Sediment | place: USA: Wyoming | collected... | reverse complement strand
CTCGTCAAAGCAGGCAAATACAGCGAATCCGCCAAAGCCGCAGCCAGCCATACAGGTTCTCTAACAGGCGAAGACAACATCTACGACGCAGCATTCAAACGCGCGGGCGTCGTCCGCGTAGACGAAATCGCCGACCTATTCAACAGCGCCGAAGTCCTTGGCATGCAGCCTCTTCCCAATGGACCAAACTTGGCCATAATCACAAACGCAGGTGGACCCGGAGTGATGGCAACCGACGCCCTAATCGGACAGGGCGGCAAAGTGGCTAAATTATCACCTAAAACAATGGAAACACTAGACGCAGTGTTACCTCATTTCTGGAGCCACGGCAACCCTATAGACATCTTAGGAGATGCGCACGCAGACCGCTACAAAGCTACAATCGAAGCCTGTCTTGCCGACGAAAACGTGGACGGAATTCTCATCATCTACACTCACCAAGCCGTAGCTGAACCCGCAGAAATCGCCAAAACCATATCCGAACTCATCAAAAGCCAACCCTACCACAACAAAACCATACTGACCAGCTTCCTAGGCTACGGAGCAGTCGAAGAAGCGAACCACATATTCAGCCAAAACAACATTCCAACATTCACCACACCTGAACAAGCTACCAAAACCTACCTCTACATGTACCAGTACAAGCGCAACCTCGAACTCCTCTACGAGACGCCTGAAGAAGTGCCCGTAGACGCCATGGCACCCAAACGCCCACTTATGGTCATACTCCGCAACGCGGCAACCGAAAACCGCGAATTACTCACAGAAGCCGAAGCTAAACGCTTCCTCGAATACTACAACTTCCCAGTCGTAAAAACCAAAGTTGCCACAACCCAAGATGAAGCCGCCAGACGAGCCGCAGAAATAGGCTATCCCGTCGTGCTGAAAATCCTCTCACCCCAAATCATACACAAGACCGACGCAGGAGGCGTCGTCCTAAACCTCAACAGCGAAGCCGAAGTGCGAGAAGCTTTCAACCGCATAATCGAAAGAGCCAAACAATACAACCCAGAAGCAGAAATCCAAGGCGTCACCGTACAGAAGATGATCAAAAAAACAGGCTACGAAGTCATCATCGGAGCTAAACGAGACCCACTCTTTGGGCCAGTCATACTCTTCGGTATGGGCGGCGTCGGCGTGGAACTCTTCAAAGACTTTTCGTTAGGATTGCCACCGTTGAACCAAACTCTGGTCAGAAGAATGATGGAAGAAACCAAAGTCTACCAACTCCTGAAAGGCTATCGCAACGTTCCACCAGCAAACATAAAACTCTTAGAAGAAACCATGGTTCTCTTCAGCCAACTGCTCGTTGACTTTCCACAACTCAAGGAAGTCGACATCAACCCACTCTTTATAAACGAAACCGAAGCCTACGCCTTCGACGCCCGCATAGTGATTGACAAGCAGCAAGTCTTCCGGAAACTCGAACCTCACCAGCACCTAGTCATAAGCCCCTACCCGAAGAAATATGAGCAGCTCTGGACCATGCGCGACGGTCGCCAAGTCTTGCTGAGACCCATAAAACCTGAAGACGAACCCCTATGGGAGGAAATGTTCCAGAACTTCAGCGAAGAATCCATCCGCTACAGGTTCTTCCAAATAATCAAAGACACACCACACGAAACACGCGTACGCTACTGCAACATCGACTACGACCGAGAAATAGCCATCGTACCCGAACTAACAGACAAAGACGGCAAACGAAAAATCCTAGGCGTCGTCCGAGTAGGCATCGAACCCGACGGAAAAGCAGGCGAAATCGCCTTCATCGTCGCCGACCCATGGCAAGGCCAAGGCCTCGGCACAAAGATGGTGGACTACGCGATCGAAGTCGCCAAGGACATGAAGCTTGAAAAGCTCTATGCTATAATGCTGTCAGATAACTTCAGAGCCGTCAACCTTATGAAGAAAATGGGCTTCACCATCACGTACATGGAAGACAATACAGTGAAAGGAACGCTAGACCTTAAAGAAGAGGAGATCGAAGCCCGGTGCGAGGAAGCAGAAAAAGCTGAAGAGTCACTGGCTCAGAGGGAGCAGGCACAAGTGAAGCAGAAAGAGGCAGAAGCAATTCAAGAGTGAACTGCAAGCTTCTCTTCTAAAGTATAGTGCCCCTGTAGTCTGTCGAAGCCGGACAGCCCAGACACCTGTTGTTCACGTAAAACATGCATTTGCTGCAGTCTTTCTCGCATGGTGTCAATTTCTTTTTGTCCAAGATCGGCTTCACAGGCACGATGAAATCCCGAATAGGAGTTACCACAAGATTGAACTCCATCTCCTTAATGCTAGGGTCCGGTCTGAGATGGGAATCAACGCATGACACTATTGATCTCATGTTCTCGCCAATCAAGAGAACGGTCAAGTTGTATTTCCCAGAGGTCAAAAACCCATTGAGATACAGAGGACACTTGTTCAAGGAACTGAGGACCTGTTCGATATTGGCTGTGACCACATCGATCTTTGCAAGAAACAACTGAGCTTTCCTAACATCAACTCCTATCAAGAAACCCAACACTCCCTTTTACTTGAGCTTGTTTATCCTTGCACTGACGGCTGGTTGCGAAATCTTCAAGCGTTCTGCCACATCTGTTTGAGAGATCTCCGGATTTTCAGACAGCAAATGCACTTCTTGTGAAATCGTCGGGCACTGCATCTATGCCCTGAGCTACCTGAAAAGCCTAAAACCTAATGGTCTCAAGAAGGGATGCTACTTCAAAGAACAGCTAACGGGCGAAGAAACACTGTACCGCACTCTACAATTCGTCAACGCAAACCAGCTTGTCGTGAACGCCACTGGCGAAAAGGAGCATCTTGAAAGCTTGATAAAAGCAAATTCAAAAAGTCCTTGTCTCCAAGCTCACACTTAATACACATTCGAGCCGTAAAACACTTTAAGGCTTCCAAAGAAAAGACTACGTTGAGGAATACTGATGGGCGGACCGTTGCGTGTCAGTGATGAGCGGATGGCAAAAGAGATCGCCATGGAAGCAGCAAAGTCAATGTGGCGATACAACATCCCAAGCTCATTCTACGAGGTTAAATACGACCAGAATGACAAATCCTGGAAAGTGGAAGCAAAATACTTCGAGGACAAGCTAACATTCAAAATCGACGCCGCAACGGGCAACGTATCCGGTTTCAAAATCGGGAAAACTCCTCAAAAAGAATGAACACTTCTGTAAATTAGGGCTTTTTTTCTTCTGGCAAGCCATACACAAGCTGGTTGTCCCGCTCACCCACAACCAAGACCTTGCCAAACTGCCCCATAACGATTAGATGCTTCAGAAGTCTTGACTTTTCCATCCCTATGACCTTCGACAGTTCTTCCACAGTTGATGGGCCTCGATTCTTCATCTCTCGAATCACAAGGTTTCTCTCTTTTGTGCGTTCCTGTATTTCCTTTGTCTTCACTAGATCTATTTTGGGCTTCTCTGACAAGGCTTTCCCCTTCTTCAAGAAAACTAAGTCCATGCGAAGCCATATATAAGAATAGTCACAGACGAGGTTGATATTCCCTATTGAATTTGACTTCACAGACTGCACACTAATATATGCAGCTTGCGAATAGGTAGAGTGGAGAAATTCTTGAGGAAAAACCTATTCGAAGCCAAGCTTGAAGAGCTGAAGGACAAGAGCTTCGAGATTGTTCGTGTAGTTGAAATGCTCTGTGAGGTCTGTGAGAAACCGATGGGCGTGAAAGAAAAGGTTTCGAGGAGAATCAGGATTCTGGGCAAAGAGGATTATGAAAGCCTTATGAATAGAGCAGAGGTTCACGACCGCGCTGAAGTTGATCTTGGGAGCAGCAGGATTTACTTTTATGATCACGACTTTCCGGGAGATATACACTCAGAATGCATAGAGAAGCTGTAGAAAGCGTGTAGGGCTCAAGCGAGCTGGTACAGATATTGACCGTTTCTTTCTCCAGCTTCGTTTACTGTGCCATCTCTTCTGAGAGCAATCAGGTGTTGCACTGTCTTGTTCGGTTGAAGTCCCGTGAGTTGCGCAAGCTCCTCGGCCGTGAGGGGGCCTTTCTCCTTCAGGGCGCGTGTTATCATGTGTCTTTCAATCTCAACTTGCATGATCGAATCCACGGCTTGATGATATTTCTCCTCTTCAATCTCCACCTTTATCTGCGATCTTCCCACGACCCATCGAAGTCTTTGAGACTTGAAGGCGTCTATCGCGGCATCAGTCTTTTTCGCATCCTGCGCAAGTTTGAATGGACTAGGTCCTAAATGTCTGATCTCTTCAGTCATCTCTCTGACTAGGGCCGCCCATTTTCCTCCTTCACTTGCCGAAACCCACTCAAGCCTAACACGCTCCGGTTCGATTCCCACGCTCTTCACGGCTTTCTTCAAGTAGTCGAACCTCTTCTCCATCATGAAATTCCCTTTCTGGTAGTGACAGTCCCCAGGGTGGCAGCCAGCAATCAGAACGCCGTCAGCTCCCATTCTCAAAGCTTCCAGCACAAGTGTCGGGTCCACTCTTCCCGTGCACATTATCCGCACTATCCTGATATTTGTGGGATATTCAAAACGGCTTGTTCCAGCCAGATCTGCGCCAGCATAGGAACACCAATTACAGCAGTATGCTACGATTAATGGTTCAAATCCCTCTCCAGGCGTCTTTTCGTCCTCAAATCTTTCCTCAACCATCTACTACGCAACCTCCTTTGAGCTTTCAGAAATCAGAAGCGCCTTCACCTGTGCCAAGATCTGGTTATCACTGTAGTGCCTCATAGTTATCGCTCGTTTCGGGCATTCTGCGGCGCAAGAACCGCAACCCCTGCACAGTATTTCGCGGATTTTCGATTTTCCTTCTTCGATTTTTGACGCTCCGTAGGGGCAGATTTCCTCGCAGAGTCCGCATCCAATGCACAGATCTTCATCCACAACAGCCGTTATAGCGTCCGTTTTGACTTTTCCGTTGCCCATGAGTATAGACGCTCTCCCGGCTGCGGCTTCACCTGAGATTATGCTTTCTGAAACGTCCTTTGGTCCTGAAACCGTGCCAGCGATGAAGACTCCGTCTACGTTCGTGTCCACTGGTCTAAGCTTTAAGTGAGCCTCCATCAAGAATCCATCAGTCGCTATCGGAATCTTCAACATTCTAGCAAGCATTATCTCATCCTTGCTCGGAATCAGAGGTGTCGAAAGCACAGCCCAATCTGCTGGGAACGTGACTTCCATTCCAGATAGAGCATCGTAGACCATTACTTGGAGCTTGCCTTCCGGTGTTTGAGATATTTCTGGACGAGCTTCTTCTATGTGCCTTATGAACCTCACTTCCAAGTCTCTAGCTCTTCTGTAGAAATCTTCATACTCCTTGTAAACGCGAAGATCACCAAAGAGCACCACGACATCTGTCTTCGGAGACTTTTCCTTGATGAGAATAGCGTTTTTGATGGCGTTCATGCAGCATATCCTTGAACAGTACGGCCATCCTTCCTCCTTGCGGGCTTTGAGAATTTTTCTCAGAAGCTCTGCAGTGTCTGATTTCGGGAAAGCCTCAAGCTCAGAAGGTCGGATCTCACCTTTTCTTGCGCCTACACATTGTATCATTACGATTCTTTCAGGTTCTCCGATTTCCCCTTTCCTCAATTTCTCATCCAGTTCTCTCTGAGTTATGATATGATCATTCAAGCCGTACTCGTAGAGTCCTTTCGGGGGTGTGTAGTTTGAAGAACCCGGAGCAACGATTATTGTTCCCACGTCCAGTTCTCTATCGCCTTCAGGGCCGGTTAAGACAGTATTGAAGTTTCCGACGTATCCCGAAGCTTCTTTCAGGGTTGTTGAGGTTGCAAGTTCAATGTTCTTATGAGACTTTACACCCTCTATCAGGGGTTCAACAACTTCCGAAGCATCAGCCAGCGTTGGATACAGCTTGTAGAGCTTCTGAGCCATGCCGCCCGGTTCTTTCTCTTTTTCAATCAGATACACTTTGAAGCCTTGGCTTGCCATGGAAAGTGCCGCGGTCATTCCGGCCACGCCGGCTCCAACAACGAGAGAAGAGCCTTTGACCTCGACTTCGGGTTCAGTTTGAGGTTCTAGCAGGACAGCTTTAGCCACAGCCATTCTGACAATGTCTTTGGCTTTTTGCGTCGCCTTCTGATGCTCATGAGGGTGCACCCAGCTGTCATGTTCGCGTATGTTTGCCATTTCAAACAGGTAGGAGTTTAATCCTGCCTCGTTGCATGCGGCCCTGAACAGGGGTTCATGCGTTCGCGGAGTGCACGAAGCCACAACAACGCGGTTCAGGTTGTGCTGTTTTATTGATTCCTTTATCGTTGTCAATCCTGCTTCTGAGCACGTATACAGGTTGTGTTCAGTATGCACAACATGAGGGATTGTCTTAGCGTATTCTGTGACCTCTGGAACATTGACTACACCGCCAATGTTAGTTCCGCAACTGCAGATGAAAACGCCCACCCGTGGTTCTTGCTCCATCTATGATGCCTCCTTAACCGCCAAGACTTCAGCCACTCGCGCTGCCGTGGCGCTCCCCTGAGTTATAGAGTCTGGAATGTCTCCAGTTTTCGGACCCAAGCAGTAGCCGCAGCAGAAGATTCCTGGAACAGTGGTGTCAAGAGGTTTCCTCACAGAATCTTCCAATCTTACAAAGCCATAGTTGTCCAATTCGATGCCCAAGGTCTTTGCCAGTTCTGGCATTCCCTTGCTCGGGATCAACGCAGAGCATAAGACAACCATGTCGAAGCGAATGTTCTGAACGGTTCTGGTTATGGGGTCTTCAAAATAGATTGACAAATCGTTCGTTTTGGGGTCTTCTGAAATCTCACCAGGGTTGCTTCGAATGAATTCTATTCCGAACTCAGATTTCGCTCTGTTCACGAACTCTTGGAAACCCCTGCCAAAAGCCCGCATGTCTATGTAGAAAATCGACACCAGCGAGTTCGGCTCGTGCTCCTTTATCAGGACAGCATCTTTTACTGCGTATTTGCAGCAGATACTGGAACAATACGGATGGTTAACCCATTCTCTCCTATCGCGGGAACCTACGCATTGTATGAAAGCTATGTGCCAGGCTTCTTTCCCTCTGAGGGTCTTATCAAACGCCCTCCGGTCGGCCCTGAAGCGCACAGTAGACGTTCCAGTTCCATCGCCGATATGACGTTCTTGAAGCGCCCATATCCAAAATGGTAGATTATTGAAGGATCAAACAAGTCGAAACCAGTGGCAACCACAATCGCTCCCACATTCAACTCGACTTCTTCTGGTTGTTGTTCTCTATTCACAGCTCCGGCAGGACAGACCTTCTCGCAAAGGCCGCATTCAACGCAGCTTTCCTTGTCTATTACTGCAACTCTCGGGACAGCCTGAGGGAAGGGCATGTAAATCGCTTTTCTTGCTCCGATGTTTTCATCAAACTCGTTCGGCGCTTCGGTGGGACAGTTTTCCGAGCAAATTCCGCATCCTGTGCATTTCCTTTCATCAACATAACGTGGCTTCTTAAGAACTCTGACCTCAAAGTTGCCGACTGAGCCTTTTACCTCTTTTATTTCCGAGTAGCTTAATAATTGAACGTTTGGATGATGTGAGCATTCTATCATCTTCGGCGCTAGTATGCACATGGAACAGTCCATTGTTGGAAATGTCTTGTCCAGTTGTGCCATTCTTCCACCGATGCTTGGGTTTTTCTCCACGAGATGAACCTTGAATCCTCTGTTCGCTAGGTCCAGAGACGCTTGGATGCCAGCCACCCCACCGCCAACTACTAGAACTGCTTTCTGCATTTTACCTTGCCTCCGCCATGTTGAGGATCTTTGTTACAGGGATTCTGTGAGCTTTCAATTCCCAATCTTCAAGATCCATACCCATCGCCACCCTGAGCAACTCTGCAAAACTCAGCACGGGCAAATCATACTCGTCCTTTGTGTGCCTTTTGATCTCTATTTGCCCCATGTCCAGTTCAAGGTAACAAAATGGGCAAACAGTCACTATGGAGTCGACGCCTGCAGCCTTCATAGAATCCAGTTTTTGCTTTGCAACATGCAAAGCCACTTCATCGTTAATCCCACGCAAGGGTCCTCCACAACATGCCTCTTTCCTTTCGTAAGGAACCGATATCGCTCCAGTTGCTTCAACAAGCTCGTCCAATGCTAAGATACCCATTCGTTGCCCAAAGTGCAATCGTTTAGGCTTGGACAAGTGGCAGCCAGGTTGCACTGCAACTCGAAGCCCATTGAACGGTCTCTTGACTGCATTCTTCACTTTTTCCAAGCCTACGTCCTCATACAGGACATCGCTGAAAATCTTCACATCAGTCTTTCCTTTGAACTCCAAACCGACATCTGCAAGGACTTTATTCACCCTGTCTCTCGTTTCCTTATTCTCTTTCAGAATCGTGTTTGCCATTAGGAGTGATTCGTAGCAATCGTTGCATAGGGTTACGATGTTGAGCCCCATCTTTTCGGCAAGGCACAGGTTTCTAGCCGCTAAAGCAAGCCAACTTGGGTAATCCAAAGATTGAATACTGAATGGTGCACAGCAGTTTGCGCCTTCCATCTTCACAAGTTCTATGCCTAGTTCAGGAGCAATTTTCCGAACAGAATTTTCATAGTGTGGTTCTCTTGCAGGAATCAAACAACCTGCAAAAAAAGCGTACTTCATAGACTTCACTTACCTTTGCTGATTAGCTTGTTGAAACGTGTCTTTTTCAAGATCTTCTGGACAGCTTCAACGTCAACCGATGGTTCTTCACCCAGACCATATCTTTCCCTGTGAACCAAAGCCATCTTGCTAGCGGTGACGACGCGTCCATTTTCAAACAGGCTCTTGGCTTGAGCAAATACTCCCTCCGGAATATTTCCTTCCTTAACCGTCAAGTTCCTGATTGCAAACATGACTTCGCCAACATCTCCGCCTTGAGGACATCTGTCCAAGCACGTGAAGCATGAAAGGCAGTACCATGGCAGTTGTCCTTCCAAGACATCGGAGCGCAGGCCAAGGATGATCATTTCCATCAGTTTCCGTGGGTTGTGCTCTTCTACAACTCGAGCAACTGGGCAGCTGCTTGTACACCTTCCGCACTGTATGCATGCCAGAACTCCTCTGCCTCTAGGCGTGTTTGCGACTTCATGCATGAAGCTCGCTTCCGGGTGGCTCAATCAGAATCACCGTTCACTACTTTTTCTATTATTTCGCATACTAATAAGAATATGCTTCTACGTTAGGTTCGAAGCAGATTCATGGGAAAGAGGTATTTGATCCCTATTTGCTTGAAGCGAAAACCTCTGAGTGCCATGAATCTTATGCATAAAAAAGGACATCACATTAATAAGGAACTTTACGTATGGAAAGTTTTTGAATCCATTTATGAGAGGAAAAAAAATGGATGAAAAAGTCGGCGCTGTTCTAGTTGTCGGAGGCGGAGTCGCTGGCATACAAGCGTCCTTGGATCTGGCAGACTCTGGCTTCAAAGTCTACCTGCTGGATGAATCAACAAGCATAGGCGGAACCATGGCACAACTGGACAAAACGTTCCCAACGAATGATTGTTCCATGTGCATCCTAGCGCCGAAACTCGTCACAGCAGGCAGACATCCAAACATCCAACTCATCACTCATTCCGAACTGAAAGAAGTTAAAGGTAAGGCCGGAAACTTTGAAGTAACAATACTGAAAAATCCTCGATTGGTCAACGTGGAAAAGTGTACTGGTTGCGGACTCTGCGCACAGAACTGCCCAACCGAAGTACCAAACGAATTCGACGAAAACATGGGCATGAGAAAAGCAATCTACGTTCCATTCCCTCAGGCTGTGCCACTCAAGTATGCCATCGACGTAGAGAACTGCATCAAATGCCGACTCTGTGAGAAGATATGTCCAGCCAAGGCCGTGGATTTTGATCAAAAGCCAGAAACCGTCAAAATCAACGTTGGATCTGTAATCCTGTCACCCGGGTTCGAGGAGTTTGACGCTCATCTTAAGAAGGAATATGGTTATGGGCGTTTCTTGAATGTGGTTTCAAGCATCGAGTTTGAACGCATGATGAATGCCTCCGGCCCTTTTGGCGGGAAAATCGTGCGCCCGTTTGATGGCAAGATACCGCGAAAGGTTGCTTTCATTCAATGTGTTGGTTCACGTGACGCGCAGCTTGGAAACAACTACTGCTCAGCTGCATGTTGCATGTACGCGATTAAAGAGGCGGTCATAGCCAAAGAACACAGCTCCAAGCCACTAGATGCCACAGTCTTCTACATGGACATGCGCTGTTATGGAAAGGAGTTTGACGCTTACTACGAACGTGCTCAGGGAGAATGGGGCATACAGTTCATCAGATCGAGGGTAGCAAGTGTCACGGAAAACCCCTCAACAGGC
>Ga0315274_10016798_pt1 | contig 10337 bp, 9 predicted proteins | sample YL17G02_20_MG_FD_203700 | JGI IMG/M metagenome (GOLD analysis project Ga0315274, IMG submission 203700) | Sediment microbial communities from Yellowstone Lake, YNP, Wyoming, USA - YL17G02_20 | ecosystem: Environmental > Aquatic > Freshwater > Lake > Sediment | place: USA: Wyoming | collected... | reverse complement strand
TCGCCTCCGCTTTACCAACCCCGAGCACAACTAAGTATGACAAATTCTAATATTATAAATTTTGCCATTTTATCTTTGAATTTTGATTCTAATTATTGTTTAGGATTTAGATATTAGAATTTAGTATAGCGGGGTGTCTAAGAGGGACGCTAGCCCCTCTTCAGAAAATAAATTCCCCTTCCCCTTATCAATTTTTCCTAGGGGGAAGGGGATACAGAGGATAGGGTCACCTAATCTCCACTTGACATAACTACTTTACATAACTCTAAAAACAAATTTTTGAGGCTAATTACGCTCGATTTGTTTCTGTAAAAAAGGGTATTTATAATGTCACCCCCCAAAAACAATCTATTCAGTCCTTTGCTTCCTGAGAACGTGCACTGCGCTAGCCTTAAAGCTGGCATAGACCTGCCCCCCCATCTTCAAATTCAACTCCTCCACCGACTTCTTAGTAACCAGTACGACCAATGGGAAACCGCAGTTGATTTCAACCTGTACCAGCGCTCGGCTCAAAGCCATCTTGGTTATCTCCCCCACCAGCGTATTCCGGGCACTGCTTATCATCTTTGTTAGTGCCAGAGTTACATCCTCCGGTCTGATACAGGCAAATACCTCTTCCCCGATAGCGTACTCGGCAACCGCCTCTATTGCCTGCCCGTTCAGTTTTATAGTAGATACCTGCCCGTCTTTTGATGCTACGGTTCCGCTGATAATGTTCTCCACCCCCACAAACTCAGCCACCTGCCTGCTTAACGGCCTATCGAATATTTCCTCTGCCTTTCCCGCCTGAACAATCTCGCCATTCATCATAACCCCAATCCTGTGGGCAAGTCGTCGGCCCTGTGGCAAATCATGCGTTGACATTATTATTGTCGTCTTGTATTGATGGAAGATATTTTGGATCAGCTCTTCAATCTTCTGGGCTGAGAGCGGGTCGAGGTTTGCCATCGGCTCATCCAGCAGCAGCACCTCTGGCTCAATCGCTATGGCTCTGGCAATGGCTACCCTTTGTGCTTCTCCTCCGGATAAGGTTCTGGCGTTCCTATTCTTGTAGGGCGCCATGTTCACCAGCTCCAGTACGTCATTTACCCTCTTCTTAACATCAGTTCGCTTTCTTCCTCTCCATCTCAGGCCATAGGCGATATTGTCATAGACACTCATATTGAATACCGCCGGCTTTTGGAGAACAAAAGCCATTCTGCGTCGTATTTCAAACCTCAGCCTCCCGGCTTCGGTGACATCTGCGCCGTCAAAATATATTCTCCCTGACGTGGGCGTTTCGAGAAGGTCTATCAAGCGCAGGAGTGTAGTCTTGCCCGCACCCGTAGGCCCAATCACGGCAAACACCTCGCCCCTATCAATCTTCAGGTTTATCCCTTTCAGGACATCCCGCCCATCGAGTCTCAAACCTAAATCTACGGTTTCTATTAATGACATGCTACCTCTGTTGAATTCTGTTCAAGACTATATTTATCGCTAGGGCGATAACGATAAGAACTATACCCAGTGCTATCGATAGCACTATATCGCCTTTGGATGTTTCTAGTGATATTGCCGTGGTGATAACTCTGGTGAACCCCTTGATATTGCCACCGACCATAAGTGCAAGACCAACTTCGGAGATTGCCCGCCCAAAGCCCAGTATTATCGCAGCCATGACGGCGAACCTTGCCTCTCTCATAATGGCAAAGGTGGTCTGAAAACCGCTTGCGCCAAGCGACCGAGCGGTATCTACTATTGTTTTGTCCACTCCGCTAAAGGCGGAAATGGCAAGCCCGGTTAGTATGGGTATAATAAGTATCACTTGACCGACAACCATGATTGTGGACGTAAACAAAAGCTGGAAATCGCCCAGAGGTCCGGCACGGGAAAAGAGTACAAAAATAAATAAACCCACGACCACTGTGGGTATGCTGTAGAATGTTTGAATCAGGTTAATTAAAAATCTTTTTCCCGCAAAAGTGTGGAAGTGAATCAGGCTGCCGATAGGTATGCAAATCACTGCCGCAATTAGGGTGGCAGCCGCCGAGATTCTCAGCGACCTCCCTACTATTTCTAGGAGCTCCGGGTCAAGAGAGACCAGAAGCTCGAAAGCCTTGACCAGACCGTACCATATTTCTTCCATCAGACAAACTCTTATTTCTTATATTGTTTATTAATCTTAGTCTCTCGTTCTCCTTTTATTCAAAGGAGAGGGGGAGGCGGAAGAGCGGGGGAATCATTCTCTCTTCCGCCTCAGGCGGATACTCTCCCCAAAAAGGTTTTTAAAAGGGGCGTCAGCCCCTCTTTCTAATCTTCTCCCCCATTCCCTTGCTAAGGGGAGGGGGGATAGGACACCAATAATCCCTATTTCTTAGGCTTGGCGCAGGCTTCGTATTTTCCGGTGCATACAATTCTGTCGCCACAGTTAGGGCAAAGCTTCCAGTCTGACCGCACCTCAAAGCCACACCTCTTGCATTTTACTATTGCTGCGATTGCTGGCATTTTGCACCCCCTTTTTTACTTTGTGCAAAGAAAAAGCATTCCTGTTTTCTTGTATTCGTTTTCGTTGGCTCATATTAGCAATCCCTTTGTCGGAGGACCTGCTGCTTCGCAGGCTATTGAACTGGTTGTGAATACTCATCCACCGTAGGAAACCCCGGCTCATTGGGGTCGCCACTGGCAATCGGATTGAACAGCGGCCTGCCATACTCTGCAACCCCGTAATTCCCGAGTAATTCCTGTATTTCAGGAGAAATAAGCCAGTTGATTAAGTTATTTGCCATCTCGATTTTGGCGGTCTTGACTTTTTCTGGGTTTACGGCTATTGCTGCGTACACATTGAGGAATATTGACCCTTTCTCAACCAGAGGCTCCAGGGTTAATTCAGGGTTCGTCTTTTTGAAAGCCAAGAAGGTGGATATATCAGCAAGGGTATATGCTTGCAGCTCATTTGCCATTATCAGCGTGGGGCCCATGCCCTTCCCTGCTTCGATATACCAGTCGCCCGAATTCAGAATATCGTCGTATTCGAATCCGGCTTCCTTCCAAATCAGCTTTTCCTTCGAGTGTGTACCTGAGTTATCACCCCTTGACACAAACTTAACTACATCCGGGTTTTTCATACCCTCTTCAGCGATTTTCTTAGCTGCATCGGCTGGCAGCATGTCCTTGATGCCGGCAGGGTCGCTGGGTGGCCCTGCAATCAGGAAATAATTAAAGGCGAAATATCTGCGGTTTATTCCATACCCTTCTTCGATAAACTTATCTTCTCTAGCACGGTCGTGGACAATAACAGCATCCACATCGCCTCTTCTGCCGTATTCCAGAGCTATGCCCGTGCCAGCATAGACTATATCCATTTCCACATTGTGTTTCTCCTCGAACATAGGCTCGAGGTAATACCATAAGCCGGTATCATAAAGGCTGGTAGTCGTGGCAACCTTGAATCTTTGCTCAGGGTCATGTAACTGATAGGATGGAGTCGTAGTCGTAGGTTGAGTTGGAATGGGTGTCGGCCCTGTAGTACACCCAGCAATTAATGTAATTAAGGCAGCGATTGCAACCGCTAATGACAAAGCTTTAATCAGCCTTTTTCTCATTTAATCTCCTTCAATTCTATTGGAAGAAAGACGTCTCTCCTGTTTGAGAAGTATCATAGCCGCCGACATTCGATACCACTGCTCTAAAATCGTCGCTTGCAATAATTTCCCAGAGGGGCGAAAGCAGCTTGCTCTTATATTTTTCCACCGGTATTACAAGGTCGTACCTTTCTCTGAATAATGGTAAAAAGTCGACGTCGCAGGCACGAGCTGCTGCCTCTATTCCCAATCCAGCATCTGCTTCACTCTTGGCAATGCTTAGTGCTACGGCAAGATGGGTATCCAGTGTCCGTTCATAGCCTTCCACTTCGGACGGCAGGATACCGTGTTGCCTGAGCTGGAGGTCCAAAAGCACTCTGGTCCCGGAACCTTTCTGTCGGTTGACGAAAGTAATATCTGGGCGCCTCAGGTCTTCGAGCCCTTGGACTTGTTTCGGGTTGTTTTTGGCAAACATCAGCCCCTGAATTCGGTACGCCAGGTGAACAATAGCCAGCTCCCGTCCCGGCAGTATATGTTTGATATAGGGATAGTTATACTCTCCCGTTTCTTCATCCAGCAGATGTATACCAGCCAGGTCAGCTCTTTCTTCTTGGAGAGCAATAAGCCCGGCGAGGCTGCCTGCATGAATAATCTTAACGCTGACTCCCGGATTTCTCTGCTTTAGCTGACCTACTAACAGGTCAAGCGCTAGGTCGTGGCTACCAACTATAAGGATAGTATCCGGACTCTTTCTTCTTTTGTCTTCCTTTTCCAGTATTTCGGCGATGTTCTTCCGCTCCTCACGCCAGCGGGCAAGGTGCACATGGAAGGCTGCCTCGACTTCCTCCGGGCTGTATCCCAGACTCAGGGCTTCTAGAATGCTATCGCTGGCAAGGCTGGAAAGCCGTCTTTGCCGCAACATAATCACGAGGGGGTCTTTAGCCTTGGCTGAAACCAGAGTGCCCTTGCCTCGCCGTGACACCACTATTTGTTCTCGCTCCAGTTCCGAATAAGCTCTCACCACAGTTCCAGGGTTGATGTGAAGTAATTGCGCCAGTTGTCGGACTGTAGGCAGATGTTCGCCCGGCTTAAGCCGGTTCGAAGCGATAAGCTGCTTTATCTGCTCGGCTATCTGCTCATACAGAGGAATTTGGGCAGCGAGGTCGAGACGTATCTCTTCTATCGGTTTCCTATCTTGTATTAGTTGCATTGATACAAATATATCATAGACTTAAAAATAAATCAATACCCCTTTTTGAATTCCCAACTAGTGTTATCAGTTTCGAATGATCGCCTTGACGTTAACACGAGTCCTCTGCTAAGATTTGCTGCGGTGTCCCTTTTAAGATTTCCCAAGCGGATTCTTTTGAGAGGGGGTGGTGTCTCTAAGCGGTAAGATTTGACTGAGCATCTTGAAGTTCTGCCAGAAATGCTAAAAGGAGGTTTATATGGCTGTTGATTATAAGAAAGAAGGCAGGATTGCTACTTTTACCATCAACCGTCCGGAAGCGATGAATGCCATGAGTGTACAGGCATGGCGAGAGCTAAGTGCGGCAATGTTGGAATTCCGTGACGACCCTGAGGTGTGGGTCGGAATTATTACCGCCGTCGGCGAAAAGGCTTTCTGCGCCGGTGCCGACATCAAAGACCTGCTACCGTTCATGAAAGAGAAGCGGGAGACTCCATGGCAAATACCTTATACCCATATGCGCGGGCTCGACCTCTGGAAGCCGCTCATCGCCGCCATCAATGGTGTGGCGCTGGGTGGGGGTCTGGAGATAGTTCTCGGTTGCGATATACGTATCGCAGCAGAACATGCTCGCTTAGGTGTGCCCGAGGTGACTCTGGGTATAATACCCGGATGGGGAGGCACACAGCGCTTGCCGAGAATGATTCCATGGTGTAAGGCGGCTGAATTAGTGCTTACAGGTAAATTAATAGATGCTCAGGAAGCGTATCGTATTGGCTTGATAAATCAGGTTGTCCCCTTGGCAGAGCTTATGCCCAAAGCCAAGGAATGGGCTGAGGCTCTTTGCCGGCCGGCACCATTGGCAGTCAGGGCAGCCAAAGAGGCGATGGTTAGAGGCACCAGCATGCCATTGGATGAGGGCTTGAGGCTGGAGAGCGCATTATTCGCCTATCTTCAGGGCACCGAGGACTTTACTGAGGGAACGAAGGCTTTCGCCGAGAAACGAAAGCCCAATTTTAAAGCAAAGTAGTTTATTATTAATAAACTTAGATTGATTAAAGGAGGTAGTATGAAAATTAAGAAAGTCGGCGTTGTTGGTTGTGGAGTAATGGGTTCCGGAATCGTTATCACCTGCGCTCAGTCAGGCTTTCCAGTGGTAGCTTCGGAAATAAATGAGGCACTTCTGAATAAAGGCATGGCATCTATCAATAGTTTTCTCGGCAAAAGCGTGGAGAAGGGCAAAATATCCCAGCAGGATAAGGATGCCATCATCGGTCGTATTAAAGGCACGACCACTACTAAAGATTTTCAGGATTGTGACCTCGTAATTGAGGCCGCTATTGAAAATATGGATTTGAAGAAGAAAATATTTGCTGATTTGGATAAAGTTACCCCGAAGAATGCCATTCTGGCAACCAATACTTCCTGTCTCTCCATTATTGATATGGCGATGCAAACCTCCAGGCCAGACAAAGTGTTGGGTCTTCACTTCTTCAATCCGGTGCCGATTATGACCTGCCTTGAGATTGTCAGGACTATCGCCACCAGCGACGACACCCTTGAAACCGGCAAGGAGTTCGGCAAGTCTCTGGGTAAGACTATCGTCATTGCCAAAGATACCCCAGGCTTTCTTGTAAATTATTTGCTTATGCCTTTCTTAATGGATGCTATTCGCATGTATGAAGCCGGTGTAGCGACTAAAGAAGACATTGATACTGCTATCCGCCTCGGCTTGAATCATCCGATGGGTCCATTAACACTCGCCGATCTCATTGGTCTGGACACCTGTCTTTTCGTCACCGGTGCCATTTATGAAGAATTTAAAGACCCGAAGTATAACCCTCCTCCTCTGTTGAGGAAGATGGTTACTGCTGGTCGTCTCGGTCGGAAGACAGGCAAAGGTTTCTACGATTATAAGTAATACGGGTTTCATCAAGAAATCAATTTACCGGGCAGACGCCCAGAGAAGGGGTGATATGTATGGATTTTAAGTTTACTGAGGAGCAGGAGAAGTTCAGGCAGGAGGTTCGCGATTTTCTGGAAGAGGAGATAAGGCTGGGGACCTTTGTGCCCAAGCCTGATGTGTGGATGACCGCGCACTCACTGGAGTTTACCCGTAAAGTAGCTGCGAAAGGCTGGATAGGTCTCAATTATCCCAAAGAGTATGGGGGGCAGGGGCGTAGCTGGATGGACCGGCTCATCCTCACCGAGGAAATGGTTCGTTATGGTGCGCCTACCGCTCTCCACTGGTTTGGAGACCGTCAGGTAGGTCGTTCCATACTTGCCTATGGTAGTGAGGAACAGAAGAGGGAGCTTTTGCCCAAGATTATAAAGGGCGAGGCTTCTTTTGCCTTGGGAATGAGCGAGCCAGAAGCTGGCTCTGACCTTGCCTCCCTCAAGACAAGGGCTAAAGAGGACGGTGATTATTTCATAATTGACGGGCAGAAAGTCTGGACTACCGGCAGAGACAGAAATTATATCTACTTGATTGCCAGGACAGACCCTAATGTACCTAAACATAAGGGCTTGAGTGAGTTCGTCGTTGATACCACTTTGCCCGGGGTTACCATACGTCCTTTGGTAACTATCGCCGGCGAAGAGGAGTTTAATGAGGTCTTCTTTGATGGTGTGCGCGTCCATAAGAAATGGATGCTCGGAGAGAAAAACCGCGGCTGGTACCAAATCGCCTCTCAGCTTGATTTTGAGAGAGCCGGCATAGAGCGACTTATGGGCAACTACCCGCTATTTGAAGCCATTATTAAGTTTGCTAAGGAGACAAAGCGGGATGGTAAGGCTCTATCTAAGGAGTCGTCAATTCGTGAAAGGCTGGCGCAGCTTCGTATCGAGCTTGATGTGGGTCGGATGTTTGCGTATTGGGTGGCTACACTGATGGATAAAGGCCACGTTCCCAACTGGGAAGCAGCTATGTGTAAGGCATACTCGACGGCTTTTGAGAAGCACCTGTCCAGCGCGGCTGTAGAGATTCTGGGACTATATGGACAGTTGGTGTCCGACTCCAAGTATGTGCCTATTGAGGGAATGGCACCTCACTCATACTTGGTTTCAAAGGGTTACAGTCTCCAGGGCGGAACTACAGAAATCTTGAAGAATATTGTCGCCCAGAGAGGACTGGGATTACCGAGAGAATAAACACCAGAATTAGGAGGCACGAAAGTGAATTTCGCTCTTTCTGAAGAACAGGAAATGTTAAGGACAATGGCTCGCGATTTCCTGACCAATAAATGTCCTAAAACTTTGGTCAAGGAAATGGAGATAGATGAAAAGGGGTATTCGCCTCAATTGTGGAAGGAAATGGTAGAGCTGGGCTGGATGGGGCTGGCATTCCCTGAAAAATATGGCGGCGCAGGTATGACCTTCCTTGACATGGCAATACTATTGGAGGAGATGGGACGTGCTTGCCTACCCGGTCCATTCTTTTCCTCGGTTATACTTGGTGGCTTGCCTATCTTGGAGTTCGGAAGTGAGGAACAGAAACAGGAATATTTGCTCAAGATTGCTAAGGGCGAAAAAAACCTCACCCTGGCTATAGCTGAATCCGATGCCAGATACGATGCTGCCTCAATCGCTGTTAAAGCAACTGCTGAAGGCAATGCCTACGTTATCAATGGCACCAAGCTATTTGTTCCCGATGCACACATCGCCGACTATCTACTTTGTGTCGCCAGAACCGGTAAACAGGCAAAGACTGAAAGCGGCATTACCATATTTATTGCTGATGCCAAGAGCCCCGGCATAAGCTATACGGTCCTGAAAACCCTTGGCCGGGACAAGCTTTGCGAGGTGGTCTTTAACCGTGTCAAAGTGCCTAAGGAGAACATTCTAGGGCAGTTGGACAAGGGGTGGGATGCAGTAAAAAGGATTATAGAGCGGGCGACCGTGGCAAAATGCTGTGAAATGACTGGTAACCTTCAGCAAATGCTTGATATGACCGTCAGTTATGCCAAAGAGAGAATACAGTTTGAGCGTCCTATCGGCAGTTTTCAGATTATCCAGCATTATTGTTCTGACATGCTAACCGATGTTCAGGGGGCGCGGTTTAGCACCTATCAGGCGGCATGGAGGCTAAACGAAGGACTTCCTTGTACCAAGGAGATAGCTGTCGCTAAGGCATGGACAGGTCAGGCTTTTGAGCGTGTAAATGCCCTTTCACATCAGGTTCACGGTGCCATCGGCTTTACCATGGACCACGATTTACATTTCTATACCATGCGGGGTAAAGCTGCGGCAGCTACCTTTGGCGATGCCGATTTCTACCGTGAGGTAGTCGCTCAGGAGATGGGGCTATAATCCTTTAGCCAAAGCTTCTAAACAGGCTACTACTTCATTTATCGTCTGTTCGTCGGTAGATGCGCCGGCAGTGATACCGATATGCTGTTTTCCTTTGAGCCAGGACGGCTTGATTTCCTCGGTAGTCTCAACCAGGTATGTTTTCGTAACCACGGCACATAACTCCGCAAGGCGGTTGGTATTGGCGCTGGTGCGAGAGCCGATAACGAGCATCAGGTCTGCTTTTTCCGCCAGTTTGATGGCGGCTGTTTGCCTTTTCCTTGTAGAGTGACATATCGTGTCAATAATGTATAACTCGGCATTTTTGGTCAGTGTGGAATCGACAAGCTTCTTAACAAATTCAGTGAAATGCTCTGGTATCTGTGTTGTCTGAGAAAGGATACCCAGACGGCGAGGTACTTGGTCTAATTTCTTTAGCAAATTCTCATCGAGGGTAGCGATACCCTTCCCATCGGCCCAGCCCAGAACTCCTTTGACTTCTATATGCTTGGCATCCCCGTAAACAACAACAAAAAAACTAGCCTTGGCTAGTCTCTGGGCAGCCAGTTGGGCTCGTCGCACGGAGGGGCAGGTGGTATTGATTATTTTGATGTGTTTGGCTCGAATTACCTCTTCCACATGCGGGCTAACGCCATGGGAGCTAATCGCTACTGTATCCCCTTGAATATCATTTATATCTTTGACTACCCTGACACCAATCGCTGCCAGTTTCTCTATCACCTGCTGGTTGTGGGCTAGAGCTCCCAGTGTTTCAATACCACCCTGCTCGCGGGCAACTTTTTCTACAATCCCAATGGCTCTTTTAACACCGAAGCAAAGCCCTAGCTCATTCGCCTTTTCGATTCTCACCTTGTCCGGTCTCTTTATCAATGTAATCACCGCGATATTCTGGAGGAAGTAGTTCTGCTAAATTCTTCATTATAAGCTCGGTAAGTTCGGCAAGCTCAGCTTTCGACGATTCAGCGTTTACCTTTGGCAGGTAAAAAGGCTGGCCGATATTAATCACTACCTTTGGTCGGCGCAATATGGAGGCAAAACCTGTAATCTGTTCTGTGCCAATAATACCCACCGGAAGAATCGGCGTGCCATTCCACTGTGCGAGTAGGGCGGCACCAAAAAAAGCCGGTTGAAGTTGAGCGTTTTTACTCCTTTTCCCCTCGGGGAAGATTATTAGTGCCCCGCCGTCGGCTAGCAATTGTTGTGCTTGGCGCAGTGCATTCCTATCCGGCCGCCCCCTGCGCACAGGAAATGAACCGAAGCTGTGTAGAAAGTGTCCAACG
>Ga0315274_10016797_pt1 | contig 10337 bp, 8 predicted proteins | sample YL17G02_20_MG_FD_203700 | JGI IMG/M metagenome (GOLD analysis project Ga0315274, IMG submission 203700) | Sediment microbial communities from Yellowstone Lake, YNP, Wyoming, USA - YL17G02_20 | ecosystem: Environmental > Aquatic > Freshwater > Lake > Sediment | place: USA: Wyoming | collected... | reverse complement strand
GGCGCTAAGGTATGGTTGCACGCTCCTGAACACATCATGTCACCGCCAAACGTATGCTGATTGAATAATCCAGCTTCGGTTACTGTACCCGTTATGCTTGTGCATGTCGCTACCATAGTAACGATATTGCCCGATCTAGTCTTTGACGTGAACGTTACCCTTAATGCTTCATTACCCAATGCAGTTCCAGAAGGACTGCCTAATCCAAACGCCATATCTGTGACTTTGGCGTAACTTGGACTTAATAACAACTGATCCATGATCATCGCTATGCCGTTAGTACCCATAGTGTTATGTGATTTATGATCCACATCTTCTTTAAGGTTGCCTTCCTTGTCGTAAACCTTGACGTTGAACCAATCCTCAAACTTGATTGGGTCTTTTTTTGCTATGTTTACATCTACTGCCATTTTATCCTCCATTCTAAATACGTCTTTCTGTTCCATTTTCTTTTTATCTCCCTTAAATGATTTGAAATTTAGTTAATCGCTAGTTCTAATTGTCTGAAACCTAATTTGATGCACCACCCCCTATACTCTTTTAATATGCAGTCTAATATGAACCTCTCTATCTCTCAAAACTATATCCGAGTGACTATCGGCAAAAACTACCGAATCGTTTAGTTCGGTATCACCTTCTGCGCTCATCTGATCGGATATATGAATATTGTCCGATAAAACAGCGTCAAGTGCATTTTCTGCACTGTCTGCAAAACCCACGTCCTCGGTTCTGGATATATGTACAGTCTTTTGTGTAGTATCTGATAAGTTAATATAGTCCGATAATAAGTCGAAATATACCCCCTGTGTAGAAAGTCCCTCAGTAAAAGATATATTATCACTAAAATTAACATCAAGGTGTTTGATAAATATATCTGTTATTGTTAGCGAGTCGCTATTAACTATGTTTAATTGTTTTATAAATGTTTCTGCTAAATTTATTATATCACTATTAAATATATTTATCTCTTTGCTAAATGCGTCTGACAAATATAGTATATCACTTTTAACTATGTCTACCTGCTTACCAAATGCGTCTACTAGATATAATTGATCGTTTTTAACTATGCTTGCTTGTTTACCAAATACCTCTTCTATGTGTAAAGAATCACTTTTTGTTATGTTTGCCTGTTTACTTACGGTGTCTGCTAGATATAATTGATCGTTTTTAACTATGTCTACCTGTTTACCAAATGTATCTGTTAGCTGTACGTTGTCCCCCTTGACTATGTTTGCCTGCCTTGTAACTGAGTCTGCTAGGCTTAACGCATCATTCTTGAATACATTGGCTTGCTTACTAATCGTATCTGCTAGGTTTAGTGAATCGTTTTTTGTAATGCTTACCTGCTTGCTAAATACGTCTGCTAGATATAAAGAATCGCTTTTTGCTATATTTGCCTGATTACTACGTGAATCGGCAACCGTTAAACTATCCTGAAGTGTGTCCGCATATTTATTCCACCAAAGCACAAAATATCTTGTATTCCTTCGATCTTCCCATATATCATAAGGTCTGATATATGATTCCCATACCTCACCTGCCGACAACGCCCTGTTGTATATGCGGACATCGTCTATGAGGCCGTTGAAATAACCAATCAAAGCATCGTGTGACGCGCCAATTACTAATTTGAGCGAATTTTGCATATTAAAACCACTTTCCGCACTAATATCAACCGAACCATCAGCAACCCCATCAACATATTGTTGCATTAAGCCAGTCCGAGTAAAAGTAACTACTGCGCTATGCCAATTATTATCTACTATTGTTCTTATACCTTGTGGCGTTTGATAAGTTGAAGCCGAATCTCCACCAAATTCTGATTGTAAAAAACCATTTTGAACTCTAAAATCATAACCGTCAGCACCAGCGACATTATATCTTTTCCCTACAATATATTTTCCCGTTGTTGAAGTTTTAATCCAAGCACGAATGGTAAAATTACTTGTCCCCATATCCAAAACATCTCCAGCCGAAACATAATCATTCACCCCATCAAACCTCAACCCCTTGCCAGTCCTCCCAGCAGTCCAACCAGAAGTCGCAGAAGATGGATTATCCATACCGATCATAGTTCCATGATTATTATAACCAGATAGATCATGGACTATCAGACCCCCGCCTTCTTGCATACCCCAAAATCCAACTAGACCTTGAGTATGCCAGTCTTTTTTTAATGGCGTTCCGTATGGTGGTTTTCTGTCTATCGGCATTTTAAGTTATATCCTGAGTTATTGGACGATAATCAACTACGCAACCAGTAGAAAGCGCCGCACCTGAGTTATTGTGGATAATTATAGAAAAACCATCAGGCATTGATCTGAATAAATCACCCAATAACATAACTTTTTGCATAACCATTTGTTGTGTAGAATATGGTAATATATCAAGTAATCTCAAAGAGTTAGGAACGACTATTGACGTGACACCTTCAACCCCTGTTGGCAACGTACCAGTTCCCTGACTTGACGGTCCCCATGCTGCGCCATCATAGAAAAATGGGCATATATAGATATAGACACATTTATCATTGGCAGGTGCAGTATTCGCAGTTGTCAATGAGACGTATATTTCAACATCTATCGGCTTGACCGCAGTTTTAAGGTCAGCCAAAATACTCTGCCACCCAGCGAAAGGTGTTGCATTATCCGCCGCCAAACTCTGTAAGTTAGTGACATCCATTACAACAGGATCACCATAATGCTGTGTTACATTTACGACTGCCATTTATTTCCTCTCCTTTATGCTGACCACGTTGTGCCATCCCACCTTATACCATAATATACAAGTGAGGTGTCATTATTTAATGCTGTTTGTGCGGCTGTATATCTTGTTACCAAATCTGCTTTAATCTGCGCCTCAGTAGTCGTTAGTGAATAAGAGGCTATGCTAGATATATCCTTTGTAGCTCCCAATGGCGGATCTCCCTTACCTTGTTGAGCCACTGGAACAGCAAGGGTAAACAAATAACTAACCTCTCTATAACTAGGATAGGTTTTAACTTCGTGTACTGTTATTTTTGTTGCCATAATTCTCTCCTATAAACTTTCGGCAAGAGGACACCCGCATTTATGCGTGGGTAATTCACGGAAGTCTGACTGCCAAATGGATAGTTACCATGTCTGTTGTTTTTAGCTTTATCTCAAAATGATCGTCTGTGAACTTTATGCTGTCTGACATGCCCATGTTTGTAAGCTCGGTCTTTATATCCTCAAATACAATCTTATCATCCACAACAATATCTATATGCTTAGCGCCCCACGTATCAGTAAATGTTACTAGTTCGTTTAGACCAATATCCGCTTCTTTTGTGTAACTGTCGCTTATCTGAATCTTATCATTAAATGTTACCCCGAATTGCTGTACTAAAGTGTCTATAATGTGAACTATATCGTTAAAGGTAAAGGTTATATGCTTTTGTCTGGTATCGGTAAAGGCTATAACGTCATTAAACCTTTTATCCAACTGCATTTTCGATATGCCATCCGAGATATGAAGGCTATCGTCTTTCGATGTTGTGACAACCTTTGTAAACCTATCTGATACATTGAAAAGAGTCGAGAATGTAAAGGCTATCTCATTTCCTGTGAAATCTGTAAAGGTCACAATATCGTTGTAAACTCTGTTTGCCACCTTTGATAGCGAATCGCCTATATGGACAAGATCGCTCTTTATTTGAGTAGTGTATTTGGATAGTGAATCGTTTATATGTACAATGTCCTGCTTCACTAAGCCAACTATTGTCACCCTCGAATCACTGACGCCCATATACTCGTCTTTTTGTATGTATGCAGTCTTTTGTGAACTATCCGCTACGTGCAAATAATCCCGCCGTACATCAAAATATGCCTGCCCTGAACCTGATACGAATACCTCAACAAAAAATACGTCCTGCCTGAAAACAATATCAAGGTATTTGCTAAATGCGTCTTTAAGGTATAAAAAATCATCCTTTACCAAATTTATATATCTTGACGCTGAATCTACTAAATGAAGATAATCGTGCTTCACCAAGTTCAGATACTTTGACACTGAGTCTGATATACTCAGGTAATCGCTTTTCCCTATATTTGCCTGCCTACTGCGTGAGTCTGCTATATAGAGGTAATCGTCAAGGGTTTCGTAGTAAGTCTGCGGATAAGTTATCGGCGATTGATATATCCTAGTTCCAAGTGGTATCGTTGTCTTTGCTGAATATGCTGTTACCCTTGCCTCTATCCAGTAAAGTGTAACACCATTTACTGCAACAGTCGCCCAGTCAACAGGTGGTATGATCCATAAAGAACCTAATCCCGCAGTCTTGAAGTCAAGGAACTGATCAGATTTTAATAAAATATTTGCCGCTGGTAATGCAACCCATGCAGACCCATTATAATAATAATAAGTAATAGTCCACGTGCCCACACCCGCAGTTCCTATATTTATAACATATCTTAATTCATCAACAGTTATATCGGCAACACCAAAGAAGAAAGCATCATTTACTGCTGGCGTTGCAGGTAATAAGTTTACGTCATTTGCAGTATCATTATTCGCAGGTGTCGTATAATCCGTGTATGTAGAAGGTGCATCCTTTAGTATCGCACCATCTATATCATTAATAGGTATAAGAACATCTGACTCAACCACAGACGGAACAGGTAGTACAATATTCTTTGTTGGCGTTATTGGATCGAAACTACCAACTACTGACGGAACAGGTAGTACAATATTCTTTGTTGGCGTTATTGGATCGAAACTACCAACTACTGACGGAACTGGTAAATCAATATCTTTAGTTTCAGGAATTGCAAACCAAGCATTGACTGTATAATTACCTGCCATGTGCAAACTGGTGGGGTTTGTATTTCCTGTAATCTGACCTGTCCAACCACCAAGAACATAACCTGCTTCTGGAAATGCAGTTATAGTCGGCGTATGTTGTGCAGGTGGGGTAGTGGAATCATAAGTAGACCCACTCGCAGGTGTTACTGTCCCCCATGCGGTAGAAGGATAAACATTTATAGTAAGTGTATAGATTGCCATTGTTTACCCTCATGGATGTGTCATATTAAAGTCATATATAATCGATATAGATTCATTCTGTGCCAGTGTAACTGGAGAACCGAGAACCGTTCTTGACATAAGTAAGGAATAATATAAACTGTATATCTTATAATATCCTATTATGCCGATCTCTTTAACAATCTGCGAACCAACATAACTATTGATAGCCGTTCTTGATCTAGTAACCGTAAACGTTTTACTAGGAGAATCATATACTCCCGATGGTGTGTCTTGTGCTTGATAGGATAACTGGTTTTCATTTACTCCATGAGCAAACTGACTCCCAAGAGTATAATCACCATCTGCTACTGCCTTATTACCATATCCTAATACACATCCTTTAGTAAGATCTCCTAATGTTGCATCATAGATTATAGAACCAGTTGCAGAAGCATGTCTTAAAATCATTTGTGCAGTGGATACAATAGTCCCTGCAATATCTTTACAAGACCTGTGTCCAGAACCCGCAACCCCGCCAGCATCATAGTTATTAAGTCCACAAGCGTTTGCCAACAATATTGCTACACCATTTGGTAATAGGACATCTAATGCTGGAATAGTTAATGTTCTGGTGTATGTGAATATTGCACCTGACTTATATGGTATATCTCTTGGGGTCACCAATACTGTGCGTTCGTCAACAAAACTAAATGAATATGTCGAGACTGGATAAAGTGGTGCTAGTTGGCATACCTCTTTAACCGTGATAGTATTTGCATCTGCGTTAAAATTATCAAATAATCTCCGACCAAGAACAGTCCATACACCACCAGAATAACTAATAATAGGAGTTGGAGTTCCAGAATAGACCAACTTCCCTGCCGCAGTTCCCTGTAAAATTAATGTTTCTGGCGTATAATCATCTATTACCCATCCTGTATTACCCGATCCTACAACTATTCCATAAGTATCAAGATTAATCGCTGAACAGTAACCGTAAGTAGATACGGTTTCAACATCATGAGCGTTGTTACTAGTACTTATTAAAGGAGTATAATCATTAGTATCTAATGTATTATCCTGTTTCCTTATTGTAAAACTAGTACTTAAAAGTTGGGATGCACCACCCAATATACAGACAAGTCTACGATAATAATTCAAGACAGGACTATTGGCTTCCTGTTCATAGACCTTGTTACCCTGTCTTATCTGCAAATAGTGCTGTGGTCTGGGTATATCTATGCCAACCCTGACAACTTTAATCTTGGGATCGTCTATCCTCCTACCATAAAGGATATTACGACCCCTGTCTTTCCCAGTGATCTCTATATTCGGCTTGTCTCTTTCGTCTTCCCATACATGAACTAATCCCATTTTGCACCTCGATTATTTCTCTATATACCCTACATTAATAGCCAACAATTCATTTGCGTCTAAAATGTTTTTTTGCTCTAGCTTTACCCTTAGACTGATCGGCGATACGCCCCTGCACCTTGTCAGATGTCCACGCACATCGTAACTTGATGACGGATTCAAGAAATACTCTGTTTTTTCTTCTGCATGATCGGTCAGCGTCAATACGTACGGTTGTGGGTTGCCTGGGTAGTTTGCCTTTACGCTGATTTCTGTTATCATGATCTGATTAGGCAATCTCAAGTTGTGTAACTCTACCATCACATTGATCGGATAATAGTTATCCATCTGCCCTTTCTCTAACTCGTATATATAATTCGTGTCTGTCACCGCAAGTATGGTTCTCTGTGACGTACTCGAGTTCTTTACTACAAAGTCTGTTATGTTATCGTGATACTCGTAGTATCGCCACGTAGCGACCTCTCTGGATAAGTCTAGGATATATACTGTATCTCTGACGCCATCGTTGTTCAAATCCAGTAATGCCCATAACTCGTTTCCGTAAAGCATAAGCACCGACTTTTCTAAATTAGCGGTTGTTATCTCTTTCAATAAGCTGTCTATGCTTCTGCTTAATGATTCAGGGTCAGGGTTGCCATTGAATACATATATACCGTCTCTCGATACGAAAGCGTGATTGCCACGAACATTGCAAATAGCCTTAGTCGCTATTGCCCCCTGTATCGAAGCCATCTCTTTTAGCGAATAGTCATCAGGTGGATTAGTAGGCTTATCACAACCCCACAGTAGCCATACACTGCCATTCTTGAAGTATATAGCCATTTGGTCTGCCTGCAATGACAAAAGCCCTATTATGCTGTATGGATAACCAGTCTCTAGCTTGTTTGTCAATGGCACAAAGTCTGGTATAGGGTCGCCTGTCATTCCAGTTGCACCATCTTCACTCAACTTCTTGGTCATGTATAAGATATTGCTGTCCTTCTCTGCAAACCATACCCGCCCTTTCCATATACACCAGACATTCGGTATCAGTGCAGACTCACGGAATCCTGAGCCTGTATCGTCTGTGTCCCTGATGGTGTAATGGTCTTGCGTCTGCAATTCTGCACCTAAAGCTGATGTGGATGCGCTATCAACAATATCTGGCGGTATTACAAGAGTAGAACCATCAATTTCCCCTACAAGTTTATATGTGTCGGTTATCTCATCATCAGTAGCGCTCATGCCTAAATCAGAATCAAATTCCCTTCTGTAAATCTTTATCTTATCTACTGTGCTATCTGATGGTTGAGGGGATAATATTAAGAAAGTGGAATATGCGTTTGCTGTTTTAACTCTTCTTTTATCTGATGGTCTGCTCTCTATCCCATATTTTGTATTATACCAAGTATAGCAATAATCATATATATGTTTGTAATCTAATCCTGAAATATAATACGCATAATTCATAGGAGAACTAGACCAACCATGCGCCTCAGAATAATTAAATGCGCCTATTGCATTTGTATAGCCAAAGGCTACAAAGAATTTATCGCCTGCGCCAGCATTATAATTATCGTAATATGAACTATCCCCCTCGATTACCGCATGATAGACAGTACCTAATTCTAAAGTAAATGATTGTCTAAATGGAAAACTATACCAAACATAATCCCCCCAAACGCTTGCGGGATGATCGTCATAAATGCTTTGGACTGGAATCCAATATGTTTCAGCGCCATCAAACGCTAATGTTCCCGAAGGTTTGCCACCATCGTCTGTTTCAATCCTCATTTTAATCGAACCTGATTTATCAAGCGCATAAAAAAATGCTATTCTAGCTGGTAAAGACATCATCAGTGTATCTCTAGTGACGATAATTCTCGATGATATTTTCTTTTGCGTAACAACAGTAATGTCATATAAACTAACCCCTGAAATACAAGGTGGCTCTACCCATGCAGCATAATTACCATCAGGGACAACCGAATTAATAATTAAATTGCTTGTCGGCTTATCTATCCCCAACTTGAAAACATCAGGTCCCGTCAACTGATATATATCCGTCCAGTAGGCATCTGTGTCTGTGCAAAGAAAACACCGTTGCTCTATCGTCAGTATCGGTCTCGGTGACGTAGCTGTCTCGTCAATAATCAATTGCGGGTCTAGCGTTGTTTGATGGACAACGTACCACTTATTGTCGCTGATTACTAGCACTCTCTCAGCATCAGACGCTTGAAAAATGTATATCTGCGTTCCTGGCGCAGGCAATGCCTTCTCATTCCATCTGGTATATCCCTTACGCACTACTAGCTTGCCCATTTCGTAGTCTACGAAATAGTTTTGTAGCCGTCTTAATGTGTATAGACGGTCTTTCCTTAGCGCGGCGTCTGGTACGCTTGCGAGTGCAAAATCCGATAGTGCGAGATGTTTGATTTCGGGTTGTGATGTTCTCATTGTAATTCCAAAAAGTTAATTTTCATGTTTCACGATCCTATAAACTTTCGGCAAGAGGACACCCGCATTTATGCGGGTGGTGAATTGCCTTTTATATTAATCATTGACATTCTAAAATATTTATGATATACTTTTAGATATGAAAATAAATAAAGCTTTCAAATTCAGAATATATCCCGATAATACACAAAAACAATTCCTAGCTCAGTCCTTTGGCTGTGCTAGATTCGTGTATAATCGCTTTCTACGTCAACGCATTGACTACTATGCCGAAAATGCTAAAGGATTGACGTATCATAATAATGCCCTTGCCCTGACAAAATTAAAGAAACTGCCTGAATTTGAATGGCTTAACGATATAAATGCACAATCATTACAAGCGTCACTTCGCAATCTTGATGTTGCTTATAACAACTTCTTTAATAAAAAGGCTAAGTTCCCCAACTTCAAAAAGAAATCTAACAAGCAATCCTTTGGTGTGCCACAAGCTTTTTCTATCCATGAAAATATGCTTGATATTCCTAAATGCAAGGGAATCAAGATTAAACTTCATAGAACCATCGAAGGTACTATGAAATCAATAACCATCTCAAAAACACCATCTGATAAATACTTTGCTTCTGTCTTATGCGAACTCGAAATACCAGAACCAATTTACTCAGGTGGTGAAATTGGCATTGACTATGGCATTAAAGCCTTCATAACAACGTCAGAAGGTGAGATAATTGAGTCGCCTAACTACCTAAGAAAATCTGAACTGAAATTAAAGAAACTCCAAAAGTCATTCTGTAAAAAACAGGATAACACTAAAAACCGATACAAAGCACAGAAACAACTCGCAAGACAACATGAAAAAGTATCTAACCAACGTCAAGACTTTCTGCATAAACTGAGTAAACAACTCGCATGCGATAACCAAGCAATCTACATAGAAAGCCTTGCTATCCGAAATATGATAAAACTTCACACTTTGGCAAAGTCTATATCCGATAGCGGATGGAATATGTTTGTCAATATGCTCAAGTATAAAGGCAGTTGGTACGGTTGCCGAATCATTGAGATTGACCGATTCTTCCCATCCTCTAAACGCTGTCATGTTTGCGGATATATAAACGATAACCTTACATTGTCTGATAGGTCTTGGTTGTGTCCTGAATGTAACACTAACCATGACCGAGATGTGAACGCCGCTATAAATATTCTAACATTCGGTAGGGCTGGTATAGCCCAAACCTAACGCTTGTGGAGAGGGGAGTTCCTCAGTGTCGCTGAGTAGCCCTTTGTTGAAGCAAGAAGCCTCCGCATTTATGCGGGGGTAATTCACTTCTTTTTTGGTGTCTTTTTCTGTATTCGCTTCTTTTGTACCTTCTTCTTTTTGGACATTCCAGCTTCACTCATAGCGATCGCAATAGCCTGTTTAGGATTGGTGACTATTTCACCAGAACCGCTATGCAAGGTTTTATTTTTGAACTCTCTCATAACAACAGGAATCTTCTCTTTGCCATGCAGACTCTTTCTTGCTTCAGCACCAGCGCCTAGTT
>Ga0315274_10016794_pt1 | contig 10338 bp, 7 predicted proteins | sample YL17G02_20_MG_FD_203700 | JGI IMG/M metagenome (GOLD analysis project Ga0315274, IMG submission 203700) | Sediment microbial communities from Yellowstone Lake, YNP, Wyoming, USA - YL17G02_20 | ecosystem: Environmental > Aquatic > Freshwater > Lake > Sediment | place: USA: Wyoming | collected... | reverse complement strand
CGGCCAGTTGCAGCGCACGCGGTGGCTGACCACGCTGTTTGGCAAGGATCCTGTCCCCGTGGACGAAGTAGCGGTAGTAGAAGTGCGGCACGACCCCCAAGGCCCGCACCACCTCGGGGTCGATTCCAAGCCCGGGGATGGCACTTGCGTTCTCCACAGCCCTCCCGAGCACGTCGCGCCCGTCGTGATACGCGGCCACGATCCAGCCGAAGTGGTGCATCCCCACGTAGTCTACCGATAGCTCGCTCTCGGACACACCGACTGCAGCGGCCACGCCGGCGACCAGGGCTACCGGGCTGTCACAGAGGCCGAGTGTGGCTACGTTTGTGTAGCGTGAGACCGAGTACTGCACGAAGCTGGTTGGATTCGTGAAGTTGATGAAGAGGGCATGCGGCGCTACCCGCTCGACCAGGCGCGCCGAGTCGAGGACGACCGGGACGGTGCGCAGGGCGTTGGCGAAGCCGCCCGGCCCGACCGTCTCCTCCCCCGGAAAGCCGAGCTCGATGGGGAAGGTCTCGTCGAAGGCGCGCGCCCTCATCCCGCCAACGCGCACCTGGTTGATGACGTAGTCGGCACCGGAGAGTCCGGCCTCGGCGTCCGTGGTGCCGCTGACCGTCAGGTAGGGGCTGTCCTCTGCTAGGCGGCGGCAGAGCGCAGTCACCTTCTCCAGCTTGTCGCGAGTTCGCCCGATGAGGGCGATTTCAACCCGGCGGTCAGGATCGGGCTGCTCGACGAACGCAGAGACGAACTCTGGTGTGGCGATGCCGCTGCCGCCGAGTACGGCGATCTTCGTCATCCTCTCAACCTATTCGCGCGGCGAAGAACGCATGAATGGCGGAAGCGACGCCGCGCACCTCGCCTTCCGTCAGTTCGGGGAACATCGGCAGGCAGACGATCTCGCCGGCCAGCTTCTCCGCCACGGGCAGCGAGCCGGGCTGCAGACCGAGGTGAGCGTAGGCGGGGGTGAACGGCACGAGGTAAGGGTACATCACGTGCGCGCCGATGCCCCGTTCGTTAAGGTACTCCACTAGCTCGCGCTGACGCTGAGTGCGGATGGTATACACGTAGTAGACGTGCCTCGCCCCGGCTTTCTCCACCGGCGTGGACAGGGGCAGGTCGGCCAGGAGCTCGTCGTAGAGCCGGGCCCAGCGGCGCCGCTGGTCTATCCACTCATCCAAGTGCTGCAGCTTGACCCGGAGGACGGCCGCCTGCACCTCGTCCAGGCGCTGCTGGTAGCCGACCACCTCATGCACGTACTTGCGGTGCTGGCCCATGTAGCGCAAGACAGCCATCCTGTCGGCCAGTTCGGGGTCGTTGGTGGTTGCGGCCCCGCCGTCGCCGTAGGCGCCCAGTACCTTGCTGGGGTAGAAGCTGAAGCAGCCGATGTCGCCCAAGGAACCGGCCTTCCGGCCCTCATAGCTGGCGCCATGAGCATGGGCCGCGTCCTCGATCACCTTCAGGCCGCGCCCACGGGCGACTGACATTACGGTGTCCATGTCTACCGGGTGGCCGTAGAGGTGAACGGGCAAGACGACCTTCGTGCGCTCGCTCACCTTTTCTTCGATTCTCGCCGGGTCGAGATTGAGAGTGTCTGCCTCCACGTCCACGAAGACCGGCGTAGCGCCCGTGTAGGAGATGGCGAAGACGCTGGCGATGTAGGTCATCGGCGTGGTGATCACTTCGTCGCCAGGGCCAACGCCGCAGGCGAGTAGCGCCATGTGCAGCGCCTCGGTGCCGTTGGAGATGCCAACCGCGCGGATCGTGCCGATGTACCGGGCGTACTCCTGCTCGAAGGCGCGCAGCTCCGGGCCCATGGTGTACCTGCCACTCGGCAAGACGCGCTTGAGCGCTTCGCCTATCTCGCCGGCAATGGCCGCGTACTGCCTGGTAAGGTCATCGGCGGGAATGGCCAAGTTCATCCTCCTTGCCGGTCTGGGACCCGGAAGCTGGAGCGCCGAACCGCCGGCGACGACGCAGCACGTTGAAGCGGAAGAGGTCGCCTCGGTGGTAGTCTCTCGAGGCAAGCACGGGCTGGTTGCGCTCGTTATAGTTCACCTGCTCAAGCAGGATCCACGGCAAGCTCAGTGGCAGACCCACAGCCTTGGCAACCCTTTTCTCCAGCGTCGCGGCCTTAACCGTTGTGCGTGCGTAGGCAAGCTCGACCCCCCACTCCGCCATCACCTCCAGCAGCGAGCCGGTGAAGCGCTCCGGACGAAGCTCCGTAGTGCATAGGGCTCGCGGGAACATGTCGATGGAGACGATTACGGGCTCGCCCATCGCCGTGCGCGCCCGCTCCAAGCAACACACCGGTTCTCCCTCTACGATGCCGAGATCGCGCGCCAACTCCGCCGATGCCGGCTCGGTCCGGAAATCGAGCAGGCGCGCTTCCAGGGTTATACCGAGCGAACTGGCCAGCTCGCTGACACTCGTCAGTTGCGTGATATCCTGCTCCAAGAGCGATGCAGAACTGGGCGCCACAAAGCGCCCGACACCGTGCACACAGTAGATCAGGTGTTCCTGCTCTAGCTGCTTGAGAGCCTCGCGGATGGTAGAGCGGCTGACATCGAAGCGTTGCGCCAGCTCCCCCTCAGTCGGCACCTGCCGGTTTGGCTCGTAGCGCTCAGAGACGATCATCGCGGCGATGTCGTCACGCACTTGAGCTGCAAGCGATCGTCTGTCGCGAATAGCCAAGAGAGCGACCTCTTGTCCGACGGGGCTCGATGTCAGATGTCTGACGTCTTACATCATTGTAGCGGGAATCAAGGCCCTCGTCAAGCGGGGTAGAGCTGCTAGCGCAGATTGTCGTACCCCCACTCTGGCCGATCGCGGCCGCTTCTCTGGCCACTTAGCTACACCTACGAGCATGCAGCGCTCGTCGCGTCGCGTAGCCGGCCGGTCCCTTTGCGCTGGGCCCGGCTCCAGCGCCGGCCACAGTCTCGTCAGCGAATGTGGCCATAGCGTTGACCCGTGGCGCATACTCTTGGCACCGCCCCGGGAGCAACAAGGACGGAGTATATGCAGTACCGGCTCTCAGAAGGTCAGGTGCGCTTCCTGCGACTTCGGGCGCAGCGGCTGGATCGGCGCAGCCCAGAGTCCGCCGCGGATGTTGCCGGTATCGCCAAGGAGATGTGCGGCCTGCAGGCTCAGGACCTGGCCGCGGCGGCTCTGGCGGTGCGGGCTCGCAGCACAGGGCTGGCTGCCCGTGACGTTGACCGGGCGCGGGTGGACGAACGCTCGGTTGTCCGCACCTGGTGCATGCGCGGCACTCTGCATCTGCTGGCTACGGAGGACCTCGGCTGGCTTCTGCCGCTCCTCGGGCCCGTGTTCATCCGTGAGAGTGAGCGGAGGTATGCTGAACTCGGTCTAGACGAGAGCACCCGCGCCAACAGCACTCGAGCGCTCCGGGGCGTTCTCGAAAGCTATGGCCCGCTGACCCGTGCTGAGATCGTTCAACGCCTGGCTGCTCTGGGCGTCGCCCTCGAAGGCCAGGCAGTACCTCACCTCCTGCGCTATGCGGCGCTCGTGGGCACCATCTGTCTCGGGCCCGATCGCCATGGCGAGCCAACCTACGTCATCCTTCGCGATTGGGTGAACTGCGGACCCGCTCTCGCGCCCGACGAGGCACCGGCGGTGCTGGCCCAGCGCTACCTTTTCGCCTATGGCCCGGCCGCACCAGACGACCTCGCTGCTTGGTCGGGCCTACCTATGAGCGTAGTGAGGACGGCTTGGCAGCGGATCGCGGGTCAGCTGCTCCGGGTAGAGTGCGCCGGTCGACCGGTCTGGTTGCTCGCCTCCCGGGCAGGCTGGCTAGACGAGGTGCCGCCACGTTCACGACTCGTGAGCCTGCTGCCCAGCTTCGACGCCTACCTGCTTGGCTACCGCGATCGAGACCTGGTGGTGGCGCCTGAGCACGCCAGGCGCATCCATCCAGGAGGTGGCGGGCTGAGCCCGACGCTGCTCGTTGACGGGAGTGCGGCGGGAGTGTGGAAGGCCAACAGACAAAGGGATCACCTGGAAGTGGCCATCGAGCCCTTTCGGGATCTCCCAGAGGATGCCAAGCAGGGGCTCGAGGCTGAAGCTGAAGACCTCGCCCGGTTCCTTGAGGTGAAAGTCAGATACAGCGTCTTGCCGCCGACACCCGCGGACACCAACCGCTGACCTGACCCGCCACGCCACCCCCATCCAGCCTCGCCTCCATCGCCGGCCGAGAGAGCGGCTCTCGCTCAGGGCGAAGCGGCCGTGTTATGTCGCCCCAGCCTTAACAGCGGGGGAACGCCCGTGGGGACGGCCGCGGCTACCCGCCGTTGCTCAGGAGCGGCAAGAAGTCCGCCTGACTGTCGCCTCCCAACTGCCGCCAGGCCGCCGCGAAGATGCGGCGGACCTCGTCTATGCCGTCGGGCGGCCTGTAGTCGTAGGCCTCCAACCCGGAGAGCACGATCTCTCGCGCCCGTTCGCGTGCCCCCCGCCCGCCGCCCTGCTGGAAAGTGTGCCAGGTGGTGCGGTCGAAGAGGCGCGGGTACCAGTAGGTTTCGCGGTGGTGATCGAGAGTGGTATCGGTCTGCACGTAGCCGGCGAGCGCGCCCTCGCGGATCTCCTCCAACCACTGCTCCGGTTCCTCGGCCGCGATCGGGCGGCGCAGATGCGCCAGCGCGTCGCGCAGCTCGACATCGGCCAAGGCCTGCTCGGGGCTGAAGATGTCGTCGTAGCTCAGAACGCCGGCGTAGTGCAGGTCGTCGCAGCCGGTGGCGATGCCGAAGGCGCCGGCCATCGCCTTCTCCATGCCGGCCTGCAGGCCGGGTTCCTTTGCCTGAGTGCCCAGCATCATGGAGTAGCCGGCCTCGGGGTTGTAGAAGCGGTTCACCTGCGAACCGGCCCAGCACATCCAGGCGAACTCCGGAGGGCCTCCGACGATGGCCAGCGTGCGCAGGTCGAAGGGGTACATGCCGGCCGTGAAGCTGACAAACTTGCCGCCGCTGGCCACGTGCAGCGCCACCGCCCCGCCGATGGCCTCGGCGATGGAGAGCACCCAGGCGGCGCGCAGGTGGATGGGCGCCGTCGCGCCCACTGCCGGCAGGCTGTGAACGTGCAACCGCCGCCAGCGCGGTAGGTTGTCCATCGCCGCCTCGAACTCGAAGCCAGCCAGACGGAGTGGGCTGACCGTGAACATGCCGCAGCTCTCGAAAGGACGGCCCACGGCCTCACCCATGGCGAAGAGAAAGGGCAGCGCCTCGGGTGGGTGCAGCGTGTCCAGATTGCCGCCGGAGGCCAGGTACTCGGAGCCGATGCGGTACTCCACGATGGCCTGCAACTGCTGCGGCACGTCGCGTGGTACGCCGGGCACGTTGCCCCGCAAGCCCAGCCGCGTCAGCGACTGCACGCACCTGCAAGCTTCGACCAAGTCGGCCGTCGTCATCAGCCCGATCTGGTTGGTGCGCGGGCTGAGGTAGTACTGGCACATGTCGCCCAGGCCGATGCTGAGCGGCCGGTCCTCCCGCCACGGCGCTACCGTCTCGCGGAGGCCGCGTAACGAGGCGAGCTGCTCCTCGACCAGCCGCCGGTCGAAGTAGACGCGCTCACCGTCAACCCGCGCCCCGGCACCGGCCAGCCGCCGGAGCGCGAGAGGGTGCGCCACGACCATCCCGACTTCGGATAGCACTCGCATCGCGGCGTCGTGCATGGCATGCAGATCATATTCGGAGAACGCCGGCAGCCGGGGAAACTGGCTATACTGCGTCGCCATCTCCAGTCTACCAGAGCGCAGGCTGCGCGGGCACGGGCAGAGCGTCTTCGACCAGGATGGCCGGGTCGGCACCTGCTAGCAGACCGGCGCGCTCGTATATCCCGTAGCCCTCACCCGCGGGGGATATTCCCATCATCGTCGAGCCACGCCAGGCTCCGCGGTAGGTCTTGCCCGCGATGTGGTAGTCGCGCGCGCTCTCGCGCAGTGGGTAGCCGATGGCCGCGGTCTGGCCGGCCCGCAACCCGTCGAAGACCACGTATCGCCCCTGCAGCACCGGCCTCAGGGGCGCGCCGTCCACCATCGCCCGCAGCTCGCCAGCCATCGCCTGCTCCGGCACTCGTATGAGTAGGCGATGTGGCGAGAGCACGCGCGCCTCGATCAAGCCCGCCCAGGGCTCGTGGCCGGCAACCCGCACCCGCGGCGACGAGCGCGAGAAGCCAAGGTTGACGCGCGTCTCTCGCTCAGACTCCGTGACGGCCGCGCGCCAGACGAGGTATAGCGCCCGCATGCCACCGCCGACGCAGCAGCCCTCGGCTCCGTCCCAGGTGAGCAAGCGGTTGGGAAAGGCCGCGCACTCGAAGCCTCCCCAAAGCATGTCGAGCACGCTGTCATCGATCCCTGGGAAGGCCTGGCGCAGCTTGCCGAGGTCGCGGTACTGGTTCTCCAGGAGCTGGTTGCGGGCGAAGCGCTCGATGTCGTCGTAGTAATCGCCGACGCCCGCTTCAGTGAGCACCAAGGCCAGGTGGATGAGATCGGCAATGGCGCAGGTCTCGCTGGTCGTCGAGAAGAACCCCTCCAGCCCCAGCCCATCTGGCAGGAACCCGAAGTCGGGGATGCTCTCGCAGACCCAGGCATAGACGCTGTTGCACCAATCGAGCATGGCGCGCTCCCCAAAGCGCCATCCGAGCCTGGCGATGCCCACGACCGTGGGGAGGACCCCGCCGGAGTGGGTGTTAGCGCGAAAGCGGCCGTCAGCCGGCACGTCCCCGTGCCGCATGTACCAGCGGGCGAGGCCTAGAGCGAGATCTCTGGCTTGTCCCTCGCCCTCCAGCTCCGCCAGGCGCGCCAGACCGGTCAGCAGGGCGTAGCGGTAGCCTAACCAGCGCTCAGGAGCCGCCTTGCCCTCGTACCACTCCGGTTTCAGAACCGGCGCCCAGCGGTAGGTCGGGAACCAGAACTCGTCGCCCTCGTGCCTGGCGATGCCGGCCAGGCCACTCACCAACCTCCGCGCCCCTTCGCGGTAGCTGTCGTCCCCGGCGGCACCTAGCGTGGCCATTGCCATGAGCGGCGCTCGCTGGCAGAACATGTCGACGTGACGAGGGCGGTTGGCCGACGACTCCGGGTCGAGCAGGTACTTGCTGATCTCCGAGTCTCGCCCGGCCTCGCCCTCTGGGTTGTAGAACAGCCCGTCGCGCGAGTCCTGTTGCGCCCAGAAGAATGCGCGCAGGGCCGCTTCTGCCTCCTGCCCCTCCCGCGTTCCCGTCATGGCGCGTGCAAGCACCACGGCGTCCACATAGCGGCCACTCATGTCGCAGTAGTCCCAGTAGGAGTGCGATGCGCGCGGCGGGCGATCTCGGAAGTTGACCCAGAACGTGGGCCGACCGCCCATCTCCAGGTCCAGGCGCGACAGAAGGGAGGAGAGCGTCAAGCGCGCCGCGTTCTGCAGCCAGTGGTCCATCGGGCCGGGCCGCGTCAACGACTCGTACATGGTCGACTCCTGAGCTTAGAGTGTATGGCCAGCCGTGGAAGAGGCACTCCCTCATTCCCTCGCCCGCCGTGGGCAACGCGTTGAGTGCAGCTTCCCCCCTAGGGCACCACCGCCTGACCAGTCTCGGCCGAGCGCCGCGCCGCCAAAGCAATCCGCAACGTATCCCGCGCCTGGCGCAGCGTCGCTACCCGCGGCTGGCGCCGCTCGTTCAGGCACTGGACGAAGTACTCGAGCTCGGCCACGTATGCATCCTTCTCGGCCGAAGGCAGCGACTGTGCCGGCTCGTCCGGCCGGTAGAGCCGCAGCTCGGTCTCGGCCTGAGACCGTTCGCCCACCTGGCCGAGCACGCGGAAACGGTATTCGGCCGTCGCCTTGCTCCCCATGACCCGCACGGCCATCTGGAAGGGGAAGCCCTTGGGCATCAGGAAGCTCGCCTCCACCACAGCCCGCGCCTTGTCGAAGGTCAGCGAGGTCTGTACGTAGTCCCAGGCGCCCATTTCGCCTTGCAGACCCACTGCATAGACACTTTTGGGCATGCCCAAGAGCCAGTAGACGTAGTCCAGGTCGTGAATGTGCAGATCGAGGACGGCACCGCCGCTGAGCTTAGGGTCCTTGAACCAGTTACCCCAGGCTGGGGGGGCTGAGAGCCTCGTCGCCGTGACCATAAGCGGGTCGCCCAGCTCGCCCTTCCGCAGCAGGTCGTGGATGGCAACGTACTGCGGCCAAAAGCGGATGACCTGCCCGACCATGGAGATGACGCCCGCCTTGTCCACCGCGTCGATCATCTTGTCAACTTGGTCAATGGAGAGAGCCACCGGCTTCTCGCAGAGGACGTGCTTGCCCTGCTTGGCGGCTCCCAGTACGCACCGTTCATGTAAGAAGGTGGGGAGGCAGACATCGACGGCCTCTATCTCCGGGTCGGCGAGAAGGGAGTCGATGTCGTAGTAGGCCCTGACGCCATGCTTCCCGGCCAGCTCGTCGGCCAGCGGCCGGTTGGCGTCGGCGACGGCCACCAACTGCGCCGACGCCAACTGCTTGTAGATGCCGGCGTGCGTCGACCCCATGAAGCCAGCTCCGAGAACCCCAACTCGTGCCATAGCGGACAACCTCCTTGTCGCTGACTGCTTCGACGGCCCGGCGCCCTAGCGGCGCAGGATGCGCTCTATCTGCGACTCCACTCGCTTGGCCTCCGCGACCGTTAGCGCCCCCATACGTATCTCAGTCCGGAATTCGGCGCCGCCCGCCAGAGTCCTCAAGTTGCCCTTTGCCTTCTCTGCCGTGTAGCCTTCGGGCTCTGCCGTCGCCGGCAGCACCAGCCCCAGCGCATCCTGGTCCGCGGTCCGGCAGATCCAGCGGATGCCCTTGTCCAACTGGTCGGGCCTGTGCCGCACGTAGTCGGCTGCGCCATCGGGGTGCACCTGCAGACTGTGAGCCCATCCATCCTCGTCCGACCGGTAGTCGATAGTGAAGACCACCTCAGGGTCGAACACCAGATCGGACGCAAGCAGATTGTGCCTGGCCGGGTCGCCCTGGAGCTCGTCCAGGAACTCCCTATAGCCGGGGCGCGGCCGCACGTGCGAGGGGATGCTGCGGCGCACGCGGACGTGCTCCGGCGTCGCCTCAGCGCTGTAGACCAGCCGTCCGTTGTCCACCGGGCGGAAGTTGATGTGCGCCAGATACATGAGATCCATGTCGCTACGCTTCAGATTGGTCACGCTTATCGTCAGGTCCAGGAGCGCGCTGCCGGCGTGCAGCTTCACAAGCGGCGCCGCCAAGTAGTTGAGGCTGAACGCGACCGTGTGCTGATACTCGCCGCCGAGGCCGATGTACGGGCCGGCCTCATCCTCCCCCACCACCAGCCACGCCTTCTGAAATGGAGCATTCGGTAGTTCGCCATGCAACGGGTGGGTGTCATCTTTCGTTGGGACTCCCATGGTGGCAGCGCCGCAATGGAGCAAGAAGCCGCCGTAGTTGCTGAGGTAGTCACGGGTAAGGCGTGGCCGGTCGAACATGGACTTCATGGTCAGGTCGCGGCCCCTGAAGCTCGCCGACCAGATCTGCTGCCCCTGGTAGGGCAGCATCACCAGCTCGCCCAGGTCGTTGCGCATTCGCACGGCGCACACGCCTGTATCGTAGGTGAAAGTGGAGATGGCAAGAGGCCCGTGCTCAATCAGCAGGCGCTCGCGCTCGCCAAACATGGCCGGGTTGAGGCTGACTCTCGTGTCGGATGTCATCGCTGCCTCCAGGGGGGCGCCGGGCGGCGCCGGCCATTGGCTGCCGGCAGTGGCGCCAGTCGCTCCGCGTGTACGCGACAACGCCCATCATCGGCCAAGTCCGGTGGGCGGTCAAAAGCTGCAGCGCAAGGGCACCAGGTCCGCCAAAGTGAGACGGCTAACGCTGCCAAGAGAACGATCAGGCCGCCTACGGCGGCGGACGCCCCGAGTGGATCGTGCAGCATGGGCAGCCCGGGTAGCGCGCCGACCAGCGGCTCGAGGTTGGCGTAGACGCCGGCGTGGCTGGCCGCGGTGTGTTGAAGGCCCCAGTTCCAGAGAACGTTGGTCGCCGCGGTGGCGCCAACGCCGAGGAGCGCGAGCGAAAGCCAGCCGCTCGTTGACAGATGCAGAACCGGAATGCCTTGCCACGCCAACGCGATCGGCACGAGCGCCAACGTGCCGAAGACAATGATGTAGGTCGTGGCAGTGAGTGCGGCGTAGCGCTTGAGCAGATGCTTGCTGAGCAAGATAGCCGCCACGATGGAGACCACGGAAAGGGCCACAAGCCCATCTCCCAGCCAGTCGCCGCCGCCGGACGGGCAGCCCACGATCAATCCGACACCGAGCGTTGATGTGACCACGGCCGCCCAGCCCAAGCGGCTCATCCTGTCCCCCAG
>Ga0315274_10016793_pt1 | contig 10338 bp, 10 predicted proteins | sample YL17G02_20_MG_FD_203700 | JGI IMG/M metagenome (GOLD analysis project Ga0315274, IMG submission 203700) | Sediment microbial communities from Yellowstone Lake, YNP, Wyoming, USA - YL17G02_20 | ecosystem: Environmental > Aquatic > Freshwater > Lake > Sediment | place: USA: Wyoming | collected... | reverse complement strand
TGTAATAGTTTTAAAGAGGTTTCTAAAACAGAGATCAAGGTTGTTTGTGCTTCGTTGCGGCGGTTTTTGGTCATCTCCAGATACTTATCACAGAAAGTATGCCAGAAAAACTGATAGATTTCCTCAAAAGCCAGGTCAAATCGGTACTTATCGAGTAAATTAGATACTCTCTTAGTGATTTTCTTGGTTTCACCCAAAATCCATAAATCGTCGGGATTAGTAGTTTTGAGTTTTGCCTTTTGAGTTTTGATTTCACGATTTGCTAAAACAAATCGTGATGCATTCCAGATCTTATTGGCAAAATTGCGCATCGCTCGGATTTTATCCTCACCAATACAGATGTCGCTGCCGGGGGCGGCGCCAAAGACTAAAGCTGTCCGTAAGGCATCGGCCCCGTACTTTTCGACCATGGGAATCGGATCGATGACATTACCTTTACTTTTACTCATTTTCTGGCCTTTTTCGTCAGTTACCCGACAGTGAATATGGACAACTTTAAAAGGTGGCTTACCGGTTAGATATAGCCCAAACATTATCATCCGGCCCACCCAGAAAAATAGAATGTCCCACATAGTATCCAAAACTGAAGTTGGGTAAAAATATTTAAAATCTGGGCTATTAGGATATCCAAGGGTAGTCAAGGGCCATTGGCCGGACAAAAACCAGGTATCAAAAGTGTCGGTTTCCTGCAAAATATTTTTACCTTGACATTTTTGACAGGCTCGATCATTAAGACTATAAACGGGATTTTTATCTGCCACTAAAGTTTGCAACCCGTTTTTAATTTCCGCAAGGCTATATTTATTTTTGAGACTCCGATAAGTCTCAGAGACCTTTTTACCCTTTTTATCAATAAAGTTGATTAATATGTTCGGATTACAATCCAGACAATACCAAACCGGAATTCTGGGCCCCCAAACGATTTGCCGGCTGATATTCCAGTCATGAATATTAGCTAGCCAGTCAAGGTACATTTTTTCAAAGCGCTTTTTAGGAATGATTTTAGTTTTTCCTTGTTTAACTGCCTCATAAGCTGGTTTAGCCAATGGAGCAATTTTGACAAACCACTGGGGCATCACCAGTGGTTCAATCGTCCGGCGACAGCGATAACAAATACCGACATTGTGTTTTAAGGGCTGGGTTTTAATTAACTTTTTGGCTTTTTGCAGATCTGCCACTACTTCTTGACGAGCCCTAGTGACGGACATGCCTAAATATTTTTTGGGTAAGTTAGCCATGCGACCGTTTTTATTAATTACACTAATAATCGGTAATTTGTTTTGGACCCCGATTTCAAAGTCAACCGCATCATGAGCAGGCGTGACTTTAAGGGCGCCAGTGCCAAATTTAATATCAATTAGTGGACTGGTGATAATCGGGATTGGTTTATTAATTAACGGGATAGTCGCCTTTTTTCCGATTAGTTTTTGATATTTTTTATCCTCAGGATTAACCGCCACCGCGACGTCAGCAAAAATCGTTTCTGGGCGGGTAGTGGCGATTTTTATCAGGTAATAATCGAGATAGTACAGTAGTTCATCTTTTTCTTCATAATCGACTTCCAAATCAGAGAAAGCCGTCCCGCAATGAGGACAATAATTAACAATTCTTTCGCCCCGATAAATTAAGCCATCCTGATGAAGCTGGCGAAACGTTTCTAGAACCGTCTTGATAATTTTCGGCTCTAAGCTGTAGTGATAGCGGGACCAATCCAGAGAAAAACCCAGCTTCTTTAGTTGGTTTTTATTTAGATTTCTGTATTTTTCGGTAAAATCAACAATCTTTTGGTATAAAGTGTTTCGGTCAAAATCAAAACGGCTCTTACCAGTTTTTGCCAGTTCTTTTTCAAAAACGTATTGTGTTTCAATGCCGGCATGGTCGCCTCCTGGTAGCCATAGGGTTGGTTCGCCTAGCATCCGGTGATACCGGACCATAATATCCTCAATCGTAAATAAAGCGTGACCCATGTGCATGGGGTCGTTAGCATTCGGAAGCGGGAGCAAAATCATGAAAGGTTTTTTCTTAAGAGCTTGCCCCGAATCCCGCTTAGCGGGACGAGGGGTAAACCAGCCGCCCTTCTCCCAAAAGGCGTAAATTTTTTCCTCGACCTGATTTGGTTGGTAAGTTTTTTCCATTTTGATGCCTGCATTATATCTCAATTTGGCTTTATTACTCAAGGAGGATTATAATTTTTTCAATGAAAATCGCTTTAGTGATTGATGATCGGATCAGTCGTCCCGGAGGAATCCAAGAATATGTTTTGGGACTTTATGATTTTTTGAGAAATCATGGCCATGACCCGCTAATTTTAACCAGTGGCCGTTATTCGAAAAAAGCCAAAGCGGGCAGAAAGATAATTGGTATTGGTCGGCCGTTGGAGATTTTGGCCAATGATGCCCAAAAATCAATTCCCTTAATTTTTGGCGATAAAGAAAAAATTAAAATGGTTTTAAAAAAAGAAAAACCTCAAATTGTCCATATTCAAGGTTTCCCTGGGCCTTTATCTTTGGCGGTTCTGTCTTACTCTGATTCAGTCAACGTCATGACCTACCATATTTTTAACGATTCGATGATTAATGAACTTTTAGGAAAAACCCTAGTCCCTTTTTGGAAAAAAATTAATGACCGGCTAAGCGGAAAAATTGCTATTTCCAAAGTGGCGGCCAAAGACGCAGAAAAGTTTTTTTCTGGAATCTACGTCATTATTCCAATTGGGGTGGATCTTAACCGTTTTAAACCAACCGCCAAGAAGATTCACAAATTTGAAGACGGGAAAATAAATATTCTTTTTTTAGGTCGTTTGGATAAAAGAAAAGGGCTTAACTATTTATTAGAGGCCTATCAACGTTTATTTCCCTTGCAGCCTAAAATCCGCCTAATTATTGTGGGTAATGGGCCGCAAAAGAAAGAAGCCGAGAAATTTGTTAGCGAAAACAAATTAAAAAACGTTAGTTTTGTGGGGGCAGTTTCCCGGGCGAAACTGCCTTCTTATTATGCCAGCGCGGATATTTTCTGTTCTCCAGCAACTCATGGGGAGTCATTCGGCGTAGTTTTACTGGAAGCGATGGCGACAAGCTTGCCGGTAGTAGCTTTCGATAATCCAGGCTATCGGAGTGTTTTTCCTAAACATGCTCAGGCATTTTTGGTTTTCAACAGGAGTGTTTCTGCCCTAGCTCAGGCGCTGCTTATTTTGATGACTAATGAAGAGCTGCGTCTCCGGCTGGGAAAACAAAATCGGGTTTTCGCCAGGCAGTTTTCTTGGGAGAAAATCGGCAAAAGAATTTTAGAATATTATCTTAAAGTTTTGTAAGTTGGACCGGAGGAAATAAGGGTGCTTTTTACCAATTTGATTTCCTGGGTTAAAAACTCTTTCTGGGTAATTTGGACTTTGGTAATAATAGTGGTTAAATCTTGGTGCTTTTTGATTCGAGCCAGGGTAATATGAGCCGAGAACGGTTTATCGTCAAAAAAGACCTGTTGTCTTTTTAATTCCAGTCGAATGTTTTTTACCAGATGGTCGAGCCTGTCTAAATCGCCTTTTAACTCAAGATAAATAATTCTGGGTTTTTTGATGTTGGGGAAGCAGCCAAGTCGATAAAATTTTAATTTAATTGGGGCATAGACTATTTTTTCTAGAATTTTTTTGACCATCTCGATTTTGTTAGGGGTAATTGAATCGAAGAAAGCTAAGGTTAGATGGGCAATTTGGGGATTGACTAAGCGGGCTTGGGGAAAATGTGCCCGAAGTTCCTGCTGAATTAAAGCGATTTCTTTTTTAATTTCTTCCGGTAATTCTAGACTGATAAAGGCTCTCATTTGTGATACTATTATATTATGTCCGATGATCAGCAAAGCCAAGCGCCGCCATTAATTGGAAAACCGGAGGAAGTTAAAAGTTTACCTCAAGAGGAGATTGAAGTCAAAATTCCTTTTAGTCAGTCGGCGCCAGAGGCCCCACCGGTTCCGGTACCAGAAACACCATCGATAGGTACCCCGCCATTTGATTCGTTACCCAATTCGGAAGAGCAACCATTGGTTATGTCGCCGTCTCCGCCGTCAGTTATTCCAGTAGCGGATGGTTCTATTTTGGGAGGGTTTAAAAAATTACTCATCTTCATATTATTGGTGGCAATAATTTTAGGCGGCGGATTTTTTGTTTTTAAAAAACTAGAGAAACGGGTGGGCAAGGGTGGTGCGGTTACCCTGACTTATTGGGGACTTTGGGAGCCGGAGGAAGCGATAAAAGGGGTTTTACTTGAATGGGAAAAAAGTCACCCAAATACGAGAATAAACTATATCTTTCAGTCGCCGAACGAATATCGGGAAAGGCTTCAATCGGCCTTGGCGCGAAACGAAGGCCCGGATATTTTCCGTTACCATATTTCCTGGGTGCCGATGCTAAAAAACGAGCTGGAATCAATGCCAGGCTCAGTTATGAGTGCTTCGCAATTCGAATCGAGCTATTATCCGGTGATATCTAAGAATTTAAAATCGGGTACGAATATTTTGGGTGTCCCCTTGATGATAGATACTTTAGCACTTTATTATAACGAGGATATTTTTCGAGCCGCCGGGAAAAATCCACCCACTACCTGGGAAGAATTACGGCAAACGGCGGCTGACTTAACGGTTCGAGATGAAAGTGGTCAGATTCAAACTGCCGGAGTCGCTCTGGGAACAACCGGTAATGTTGACCACTGGTCGGATATCTTGGGGCTAATGATGCTGCAGAATAGTGCTGACTTGACTAATCCTGGTGCGTGTCGCAAACAGGCCCAAGAAGAAATTTGTTTAGGCCCGGACGCGCTGACTTTTTATACTCTTTTTAGTCGGGTTGATCGGGTTTGGGATACCACCTTACCGGCTTCGACGATGGCTTTTGCTACCGGTAAAGTGGCGATGTATTTTGGACCATCTTGGCGGATTTTCGATATAAAAGCCATTAATCCCAATTTGAATTTTAAAATTATGCCGGTTCCCCAGTTGCCGGAGACCAATGTTACTTGGGCCACCTTTTGGGTAGAAGGGGTGGCGAAAAAGAGCAAAAATAAAGCTGAAACTTGGGAGTTTTTAAAATACCTGTCCTCACCAGCCGTTTTGGAAAAATTGTATCAGACCCAATCCAACGTCCGGCTTTTTGGCGAACCATATCCCCGAGTTGATATGGCGGATAAAATTAAAGACAATCTTTTGGTTTCACCATTCATAGACCAAATGTCGAAAGCCCAAACCTGGTATCTCTGTTCCAACACTTTCGATAATGGCATAAATGACAAAATTATCAAATATTATGAGGACGCGGTTAATAGTGTTAACACCGGCGTGGAAGCAAAAAAAGCTTTAGAAGCGACTTCTCAAGGCATCGCCCAAATTTTATCCCAATACGGGATCAGTACCGCGATTATTAGATGATAAAGGCAATTCTAATGACTCTCGCCTATGCGGATATTTTTGATTACCCACTTAAAGCTTCAGAAATCAGGCGGTATTTAATTTCCGATAAAAAAATAGACTTCAAAAATTTTCAAAAAGAACTTAGTCAGTCCAGCAAGCTAGCGGACAAACAAGGTGATTATTTTTTTTTAAAAGGCAGGAAAAAAATTGTCGCAATTCGCAAACAGCGGGAAAATCAGGGTCAGAAAAAACTAATAATCGCCAGGCGAACTACTAATTGGTTAAAGATGATACCAACTATAAAAATGATTGGCGTCACCGGGGCTTTGGCAATGAATAATGCTCGTGAGGATGATGATATTGATATTTTAATCGTGACCAGTAAAAACCGGCTCTGGTTAACCAGATTTCTGGTGGTTTTACTGACGGAATTAGTTGCTCGACGGCGGCATCCGAATGATAAAGAAACACGCGATAAAATTTGTCTAAATATGTTTTTGGATGAAAAGTGCCTAGGAGTACCCGAAAAAGAACGTGATTTATTTACCGCTCACGAAGTCTGTCAATTAGTGCCGATTTATGACCGAAATGGTACTTATAAAAAATTCTTAGAAAAGAATCTATGGGTGAAAAAATACTTACCCAATTGGAAGCCATAGCTCGTTGGCTGCAATTAAAATACATGGCCAAGCGGCGAACAACCGAGGTTATTGAGCCTGGTCGGATACTTTTTCATCCTCATAATTGTCGGAATTGGATTCTAAAAGAATATAATCAGCGCTTAAAGGAGCTAAAAATTAGGAGCTAAGATGAGTGTTTGGGCGGAAACCATTACTGGAGTATCGGTTGTTAGTCTGATTTCTCTGATCGGTGTCTTTTTTATCAGCCTTAAAAGAGAAATTCTGCAGAAGATGCTATTGTTTCTTGTCAGTTTCTCAACCGGGGCTTTATTGGGTGATGCTTTTATTCATTTACTGCCGGAAGCAATCGAGCGGGAGGGTTTTCAACTGGTAACATCACTGGCAGTTTTATCCGGGCTGTTATTATTCTTCGTTTTAGAAAAGTTTATCTCCTGGCGGCACTGTCATGTGCCGACTTCAGCCAGTCATCCACATCCTTTGGGAGTTATGACTTTAGTTGGTGACGGAGTTCATAATTTTATTGATGGGATGGTAATTGCTGGTAGTTTTTTGATTAGTCATCAAGTCGGTATAACGACCTTGCTGGCAGTAATCTTCCATGAAATTCCCCAGGAAATCGGTGATTTTGGGGTGTTGATTTATTCCGGTTATTCTAAAAGTAAAGCCTTATTATCGAATTTTATAATTGCTTTAACTGCTTTTTTAGGAGCGATTTTAATTTTAGTTTGGGGAAGCCAAATTAATGGTATTTCTGGTTGGTTGCTACCTTTTACGGCCGGCGGATTTATTTATATTGCCGGCTCGGACTTGATTCCCGAGCTTCACAAAGAAACCGCTCCCAAAAAATCCTTAATGCAGCTGGCCGGATTGATTCTGGGAATCGGGATAATGCTGTTGCTCAAATAATTGCGCCGCGTTTAAAATTTGAGTTTCTTGGCTAATATAGTCCTTAATTTCAGGATTATATATTTTGTATGTTGCCGGTTTGCATAAAGTAAATATTTTCCTTTTTGCCTCCTCAACACCTCAGTCCCTGGCTCACGAAGATAGAAGCTAAGGCACTGATAACCGGAGCTGATAGGCTGCTTCCCTTGGTTAAACCCATTGATTGATTATCGACGTAAATGTCTGCTCCATAAACATAATTTTCCGGCCTATTTAACCTACTATTACCATTCCATTCGGCTACTAGAAGTAAGTTCGGAGGCCATTGATCAGCCAGTGTCTTTCTGGCACCCCGGACATCATCATGATAATTACCGCCGGCAGTTACAATTAGTTTTTCAGGAAAAGCGGCACAGATTTCAAAAAGTTTGGTTAAATTTGCTTCGGCCTTATCTGAAGTATAAGCGTCATTGATTTTTACCTCGGGATATTCGTTTGTTTGTACAACCGTATATTCTTCATAATCACCAGAACTGGTTTGCCGAGCTTGAGGCGCAAGCCATTTTTCTTCATAAGTAAAACCTACCTCTCCGATTTGTAGACTAAGATTGATCACTTTTTGGGAAGATCCTTTAATAATCTTGATGAGTGGTTTTGGTTCAAGTTCGTATGAAAAAGTTGAATTTCCCAACTCATCTTGACCAAATTGTACAAGTTGGGGGTTAATTAGCGATTGTAGGGGATAAATCTGGGGTTTACTGGTTAATCCGAATTTTGCCCAAATATTTTCCATCGTTTTTCCGACTTTTTCTCCATGAGTTTTTAGACTTTCGATTGCTCCATAAACCAGGGCTACTTTAGGATATTTTTCAAACACCTTTTTAAGTTTTTCTTTATGCCAAAATCCCAAGCCAAATTCTCTTAAAAGACTAAAAAAAGATTGGTCCTCTTTACCTAGAATTGCCTTTCTTAATTGGCTGTTTAACGAGGAGTTTTCTGGTGTTTCCGGAGCAAAATCAATCATGAGTATATTAGAAGGAAGGTTTTTAAGTTTTTCTTTTCCTTCAGGGGGTGGCCAATGAAGTGAGCCAGTCCCAAAAAGCAATAATGCTGAAGCCCTAGCCCTTTTAGAAATCGCCTTCTGGGTATTTTGGGTGCTTCATTTTCGCCTGTCTGCTCCATAGGTAATATTATACTTTAAAATGTTTAAAATTTTTCCTCTTGACAAACGTATATATGGTATATATACTACTCTTATGAAGATACTGCCTGAACCACTTTACTTTGAATGGGACGAAGGCAATATCAACAAAAACCTAATAAAACATAAGGTTACCAACCAAGAAGTTGAAGAAATATTTGACAATAAACCTAATTTTATTATTGAGGATAAAAAACATTCATTAAAAGAAAAACGATATTTAATTTGGGGTTTGACCGATAAAGGGAGAAAACTAACGGCAATTTTTACAATCAGAAAAAAGAAAATTAGAATTATTTCTGCTCGAGATATGAATAAAAAAGAAAGGAAAGCATATGAAGAAAATATTTAAAGCAATACCTAAATTTAAAAACGAAGATGAAGAGCGTAGTTTTTGGGCCAAAGCTGATACTTCCCAGTATTTCGATTGGAGCAAAGCTGAGTCGGTTGTTTTCCCTAATCTAAGGCGGACAACCAGAGCTGTTTCGGTTCGATTACCAGAATCGCTGATTAATTATCTAAAGATGTTGGCGAATAAAAAGGATGTCCCTTATCAGTCGCTGATGAAGATTTTTTTAGCGGAGAGGGTAGAAAAAGAGCTAAGGGTAAATTTTCCCTCTTGACGGAAAAAATATAGCTGCTAAAATAGCAATTGGAGTTATCAAGTGATAACTTTTTTTAACGAGAAAATGAAAAAAACCAAAACTTCGAGTTTAAACTTAAAACCAACTGCCGGATATGCCCTGATTGAGCCGATTTTACTGGAGAAAAAAACCGCCGCCGGGATTGTTCTTCCGGATACTCACGATGAAAAATCCCAAAGGGGTAAAGTGATTGCCATGGGTGGGCCGCAGATTACTGACAAGGGCAAAATTACACCTGAATTTAAGGTTGGCGATAACGTGGTTTATAAAAAATGGGGTGGCGATGAAATTAAGCTCGATATGACCGGCAAAGAATATATTTTTGTTAAATTTGAAGATATCCTAGCGGTAATTAAATAAATGGCCAAACAACTACTTTATTCAGCTGAAGCTCGGGAAAAACTTAAAAAAGGTGTTGATGCTGTCGCTCAGGCGGTCGGTACGACTTTGGGACCGAAAGGCCGCAATGTCGCTTTAGATAAAAAATGGGGTGCTCCTTCCGTAGTTCATGATGGAGTTTCGGTCGCTAAAGAGATTGAGCTGAAGGATCCGTTTGAAAATATGGGTGCCCAGCTGGTAAAAGAAGCGGCCGATAAAACCAATGATGTTACTGGCGATGGCACGACTACGGCGACGGTTTTGGCTCAGGCGATTGTTAATGAGGGAATTAAAAATATCACTGCTGGTGCCAATCCGATGATTTTAAATCAGGGAATTCAAAAGGCTTCCGATTGGGTTATTGAATCAATTAAAAAACAGGCGAAATCAGTTAAAAATAACCGCGAAATTATTGCTCAAGTGGCGACTATTTCGGCTCAAAACACGCAAATTGGTGAGAAAGTGGCCGAAGCCCTCAATAAGGTTGGTTCAAATGGGGTGGTGACGGTTGAGGAAGGTAAAGGGATGGCGATGGAAATTGATTATAAAGAAGGAATGGAATTTGATAAAGGCTATATTTCGGCCTATTTTGTGACTGATCCGGACAACATGGAAGCAAGTATAGAGGATGCCCATATTTTGATTACCGATAAAAAGATTTCCTCAATTCAAGAATTGCTACCTTTCTTGGAAAAGCTGGTCAAAATGACCAAAAATTTGGTAATCATTGCTGATGGTGTTGAAGGTGAAGCGTTAGCAACACTGGTTGTTAATAAACTGCGGGGAACCTTTAATGTTCTGGCGGTGGAAGCACCAGGATTTGGAGATAGGCGCAAAGAGATGCTGGCGGATATTGCTGCTCTTACCGGCGGTACGGTTATTTCTGAAGATGTTGGCAGAAAATTGGAAGAAGTGACTCTTGAAGATCTGGGTAAAGCTGAAAGAGTTACCTCGGACAAAGATAAAACTATTATCGTTGGCGGCAAGGGTGATAAAACGGTGATTAACGGCAGGATTAAGCAGATTAAAAATGAGCTGGATAAAACCACTTCCGAGTTTGATAAAGAAAAATTGGAAGAAAGATTGGCTAAACTTGCCGGCGGCGTGGCAGTGATTGAAGTTGGCGCGGCAACTGAAACCGAAATGAAAGAAAAACAAGAAAGAGTTAAAGATGCGGTCGCGGCGACGAAAGCGG
>Ga0315274_10016792_pt1 | contig 10338 bp, 9 predicted proteins | sample YL17G02_20_MG_FD_203700 | JGI IMG/M metagenome (GOLD analysis project Ga0315274, IMG submission 203700) | Sediment microbial communities from Yellowstone Lake, YNP, Wyoming, USA - YL17G02_20 | ecosystem: Environmental > Aquatic > Freshwater > Lake > Sediment | place: USA: Wyoming | collected... | reverse complement strand
ACGGGAAGCCGCGCCAGGTATTCGTGACGATCGCCGCGGCCATCGCGGTAGCAGGGTCGCCCAGCCAGTTGATGCCGCGCTCCACAACCCCGAGCCCGGTGAGGATCTCGTTGAGGAGTCCGTATTGCGCGTGGTAGAGCCACTTCCAGGCGAAGGCTCCGGCGATCGCGGGCATCGCCCAGGGCAGGAGGAGGAGCGCCCGGGCGATGCCGCGACCGCGGAACGACTCGTTCAGGATGACCGCGGCAACGAGGCCGAGAGCGAACTGGAGCACGACCGAGCCTGCGGTCCAGACCAGCGTCTGGCCGAGGGAGCCAAGCAGCTCGCCGTCGCGAAGAAGCCGGCTGTAGTTGTCGAGGCCGATGAACGGCTGAGCTGGTCCCCGGAGCGGCTCGACTCGATGAAGGCTAATCCAGACCAGGCTGACGAGCGGATAGACCACGACCAGGGCCAGGACGAGCGACGCCGGCAAGATGTAGAGATAGCCAAGCCGCCCTCGCCGCGCATCGCGCAAGAACGAAGAGATGCGCCCTCCTCGCCTGCTGACTTGAGTCCCGGCCACGATTGCCGCCATGGTGGGTTCGCTCGACCGGCTCTTGCCTGGAATGCTGAGCCGACCGCCAGGGTAGCGGTCGGCTCAACGACGCCAGGACGCAGGGTTGAGCCTACGATCCGGCCAGGACCTCGGTCGCTTTGGCGGCCGCGCTGTCCAGCGCCTCCTGCGGCGTCATCGCGCCAGACAGAGCCGCCTGGACCGCCTTACCGAAGAGGTCGTCGATCTCGCCTGCCTGGGCGATCGTCGGGCGCGACCGGGCGACCTCGAGCTGCTGGGAGAAGGCCTGGATGAACGGATCGGACTTGAAGAACGGGTCGCCGTAGAGCGACTTGCGGACCGGCAGGAAGCCGAGCGACTTGGCCCAGTCGAGCTGGATGTCGTCACGCATCCAGAACTCCAAGAACTTCGCCGCCTCAGCCTTGTGCTTCGACTGCTCGAGGATGATGACGTCCATCCCGCCCAGGACCGACGCCTCCTGCTTGCCCTTCGGCAACGGGGCGACGGCCCACTTGCCGTCGATCTCCTTGACTTCCTTCAGGCTCGAGATCGACCACGATCCTGAGGTGAACATGGCGATCCTGCCGGCGATGAACGGGCCCTTGACCTCGTCCTCGCCCTGGGTCGCGGTCCCCTCGGGCATGACCTTGTAGGTCTTGACGAGGTCAACCCAGAACTGGAGCGCCGCGACGCCCTCGGGGCTGTTGAACGCCGGCGCGAGCTTGCCGCCCTCCTCCTTGAGCATCTCGCCGCCGGCCTGCCAGAACCACGGATAGAACTCGAACGCGCCCCAGCCGCCGAAAAGGCCGATGCCGTACGTGTCGTCCTTCGTCAGCGCCTTCGCTGCCGTCACGAGCTCATCCCAAGTGGCCGGCGGGCCCCCGATCCCGGCCGCCTGGAACAGGTCGGTGCGATAGAAGAGCGAGAGGACCGCGACGTCCTGGGGCACGCCATAGAGGGAGCCGTCCTTCGTGAGTGGCTCGAGCGTGCCCTCGAAGAAGTCGGCCTGGACCTTGGCGGCGACGAAGTCGTCGAGCTTAGCGGCATACCCGGCGGCGATGTACTGGGCCGCCTTCGGCGGCTCGACCCGGGCGATATCGGGCGCCGATCCGCCCAGAATCGTGGTCACCAACTTGTCGTAGTAGTTTTGCTCGTTGTTCCGTTCCTGCTCGACTTTGATGGTGGGGTTCTCTGCCTCGAATTCGGCGACGATCTCGCCGAACTTGTCGGACTCGGCATCGCCGAACTGGTGGACGATCTTGATCGTCACCGGCTCGGGCGGCGCCGTGGGCGACGCGGCGGTCGACGGCGAGGCTGCCGCCGGCGGGCTCGACGGCGTCGGCGATGCTCCGCCGGCGCAGGCCGAGATCATGAGCGCGGCGGCCGTCATTGCCGCCAGCAGTCGCTTCATCGTTTCCTCCTCCAGACGTGACCGCAAGGCCACGGTGAACTCGTTGGCGTGGCGTGACTTCAGGTGAGGTGGAGGTGGTCCCAGTAGTAGACGCCGTTCCAGAACATCGTCAGCTGGACCTTGGCGAGCTTCGTGAGGTTGACGGTGTCCGAGAAGCTCGAGAGCGGAAGGCAGATGAGCTTCCACTTGTTCTTCAGCGACCGGGTGGTCGTCCACACCTCCTTGTTGTTGCCGGCCGAATCGATCAGACGGATTGCAACGGTGTTCTGGCCGACTGTGTCGTAGATCCAGACGCAGACATTGGTCTTGCCGGTCGTGTTGACGGGGCGGCCGTAAAGGTAGGCGCCGATCGTGTGGTAGTCGCCCCCGGTCCCGGTCATCTTCAGCGACCATGAGCCGACCTTCGCCTTCTCGGTCGTCAGCTGGCCCTGCTCCTGCCAGATGTTGTAGAAGGAGTCGGCAAACTCGAAGTCCTGGAGGACGCCGGACGGGATGCTGGCGGGCTGCCCCGGCACTGACTGGCTGGGCGTCGGCGGCTGGGACGGGGTCAGCGTGGTGCTCGACAGGCCACCCTGAGTGAAGTAGGGCGCGTGGTCGGTCTGTATCGAGCCGCGGACTGGCTTGTGCGTCGTCCGGTCCATGTGTGTCGCGCCCTGAGTCTGGAGGATGAATTCACGCTGGGTGTACCAGTTGAAGGAGGTCCACCAGACCGTCGTCGCGAGATAGCCGGTCGCGTTCGGGGTGACGCCGCCCGATGCGTCGACCGCCTTGCGGTCCTCGAACGCATTGAACGTCTCGACAAACGTCGTCTGCTGTTCGGTCGCGAACTCGTCGTTGACACCCGAGATCCGGCCGTACTCGATGTTGAGGATGGGCTTGTTGGGATACGCGGCATGCGCCGCGTCCATGAAGTCGAGCGTGCCCTGGTAGTAGGTGCCGCCATGGAACACGCCGAAGTACATCGTCCAAGCGGCGACGTCTGTCGCCGACTGGGTCGGGTCGGTCGCGCCCGGTCGGTCGGCGGACGCTGCCTGGATGACGAACCGACCATCGAGGAAGTTGAGGTCAAGGTCACGATGAAGCCGCTCGATGGTCGCCTGGCGGCGCGCCAGCGACGTGCCCTCCGGCTCGTTCATCGTGCTCCAGAACAGGATCGATGGTCGGTTGTAGTCGCGGAAGATCATCTCCCGCCACATCTGGTCGAGGAGCTTCCGCTGGTTCTGGTCGGCCCACTCGTACGTCCCATGCCACCAGGCTGGGAGCTCTTCCGAGATGGCGATCCCGATGCGGTCCGCGAGAAGGTACGTGTAGGGGTGGTTGGGGTAGTGGGCCGTTCGGAGGAAGTTGATGTTGGTGGCCTTGATGATGTCGAGATCGGTCTTGATCTTTGCCATCGTCGCCGTCCGGCCCGAGTCCGCCCAGTCCTCGTGCCGGGCCGAGCCGACGAAGAACGCCGCCCGGTTGTTCACGAGGAGCTTCGGCCCGTTCGTGGCGAGAATCCTCACGCCGAACTGCGTGTAGAAGTCCTCGGCCGGACTGCCGTTCTTCTTCAGTGACGCCTTCAGGATGTACAGGTTCGGCGTTGCCGGGCTCCATAGGGCCGGTGATGGGATCCCGATGCTGTAGGTCAGGACCCGCGTGGCGCCGGCGGCGACGGTCATTGACTGGGAGGTCGTGCCGGTCACGCTGACCGGGCTGCCCACGATTCCCTGGGCCGAGGGGTCGGTGATGTTGCCGGTCGTGACGTTCGCCGTGTAGACGGCAAGGTCGACTGTCGCCGTCACCGAGCTCGCGCCGCGGTTGAAGACCGGGACACGGACGGTGAGATCTCCAGTGACGTTCAGCGGGCGAACCTCGGCTCGCACGACGTTGAGCTGATCGGAAACCTCGAGGAAGACGTCCTGGATGACGCCCGTGTAGTTCATCCAGTCGCTGTTGACGGCGGGAACGATATCGGTTCGCGTGCCCCACGGGACGTTGTCTACCCGGATGGCGATCGTGTTCGTCGCCCCGTACGTGACGCGGCTGCTGACGTCGAAGGCGAATGGTGTGTAGCCGCCCTCGTGGTAGCCGACCCATACGCCGTTGATCCAGACGTCGGCGATGTAGTTGACGCTCTGGAAGGCGAGCTTCACGTACTTGCCGGACCAGCTGGCGTCGGCGGTGAAGGTCCGCCGGTACCAGACGCCGTTCTCGTAGATCTCGGTGCCGTTGGGGTCCTCGAACCCGACCATCGTGTTCTCGACGCCGGGCAGCGTCTTGGTCGACCACGCGCTGTCGTCGTAGCCAACGGTGTGGCGACCGCTCGCCTCGGTCTCGATCTGGGCGAGCGCGGTCGCACGGTCGGTCAGCGAGTACGTGTGGTTGAGCGAGACGCGCTGCTTCTTCCAGGTTCCCCCGAGGTCAAGGGTCGTCCGGCCGTTCTGGCGCTCGAGCGATGGCACGGGGATGCCGTTCTGGATCGGCACCGAGACACCATCGATCGCCGACAGGCTGAGCGACACGGGCAGCGAGGCGACGTCGCTCGCCGTGTAGACGTCCCCCGCGACCGCGGCAACGGGCTGCACCGGTGGCAGCGGGGTCGCGATGAGGGTGAGGGCGAGAATGACTGCCAGGGGCGCGGGACGCCTCACGGGGTTACCTCCAGTTCAATGGAACGAGATAGGCCGAACGGCGAAGCCAACGGGGTCCTGCAACGGCGGCTCAGGACACGAGACTTGTGGTCTCTCGGGCGATCAGTTCCGTTGGGAGCTCGATGCGCGTCTCGCTGAGTTCGTGGCCCTCGACCTGGGCCAGTAGCAGGTCGACCGCGCGCGCTCCCATCTGGTAGAGGGGTTGTCGAATGGTCGTAAGCGCGGGCCGGCTGAACCGAGCCTCGGGGATATCGTCGAAGCCCACAATCGAGATCTGGTCGGGGATGCGGAGTCCGGCGGCAGCGGCAGCCTCTCCGGCCCCGAAGGCCATCAGGTCGTTGGCGGCGAAGATCGCCGTGGGTGGTTCGGGGAGGGCCAGAAGCTCTTCGGTCGCGCGCCGGCCTCCGGGGCGCGCGAAATCCCCCTCGCGGACGAGCGACGGGTCGGATCGGAGGCCGGCTGCGCCAAGGGCGCTCTCGTAGCCGCGGCGGCGCTCCTGGTTACAGCCGTACTCTGTTGGCCCATTCACGAACCCGATCCGTCGATGCCCGAGCTCGACCAGATGCGCCGTGGCCATATAGGCACCCTGGAAGTTCGCTGCGACGACCGACGGAAGATCGGGATGATCGGCCCGGTCGTCGATGAGCGCCACGGGGAAGCCGCGCCCGTGCATCTCGGAGATGTGCGCTAGGGCGCCCGGCGGCACGATGGCGACGAGGCCGGCGGTTAGGCCACTGGCCAGGGTCCGCTCGAAGATGACCTCGTTCCGTTCCTCCGAGCTCGTCGTGAACATCACGAGCTCGTGGGGGGTCGCTTCCAGCCGTTCAGCCACCCCACGAATGACCTCGAGCACCCAGGCCCAGGCCAGGGACGGCACGAGCATGCCGATGAGGTTTGGACGACCGTGGGCCAGGCCGGTCGCGGCGGGGCTTGGTACGTACCGCAACTCACGCACGATTTCGGCGATTCGTCGGCGGGTCTCCGGATCGACGTCAGGCTTGCCGTTCAGGACCCGTGAAACGGTTGCCTTGGACGTTCCCGCTCGTCGCGCGATGTCGTCGATCGTCGGCTTGGCCATCGGCCGTGTACCCGACCTCATCACAATCCGCAACCGGTACCGTAACCGGTACCGGTACCGGTTACGTGCACATTATCAGACGGTGTCAAGGGGTGCTCGTGTCATGTCGTTGCTCAGCGACATCGCGCTCCTGCTCGCCGATCTCGGGATCATCAAGAGCCACTCCCGACCCCACGTCAGCAACGACAACCCGTACTCCGAGGCCCAGTTCAAGACGCTCAAGTACCGACCGGGCTTTCCCGACCGGTTCGGCTCGATCGAGGATGCCCGGGCCTTCTGCCAGGACTTCTTCGCCTGGTACAGGAGGTCGACCTCGAGGTTGAAGAGGGTCGCCACCGACCAGTAGACCTGCTCCGCCAGCTCGGCCTCGATCTCGGTCAGCCAGTCTATGGCCCGGTAGCACTGGTCGTCGTCCGGGTGCTCTACCACTTCGAAGAGCGCCTCGACGGCAAGTTCCTCCTCCGGACCAGCGGCTTCGTCGAGCACTACCAGCTCCTCGACGCGGCCGGGGTGGCCGAGAAGGTCCGGATCGCGGGGGCCGTGGCCGGCCTCTGGTCGGGGACGGCGGCGATCGTCCACCCGGGACGCCTCGTCCGCGGCCTCGCGGCGCTCGTCGAGCGGATGGGGGCACGGATCGTGGAGCGGACGCCGGTCACCGACTTCCGGGCGGCGGCGAGCGAGTCCGCCGGCGGGTCGGCCGGCGGGATGGCCAGCAGCGCGCCGGCGGCCCTGATCACGCCGCGCGGCGAGATCCGGGCGCCCGTCGTCGTCCTCGCGGGCGAGGCCTACCTCGTGCGCCTGGCGAAGCTCCACCGGCAGCTCGTCCCGATGTACTCGCTCATCGTGCTGACCGAGCCGATCGACGACGCCCGCTGGGCCGAGATCGGCTGGGCCGGCCGGGAGGTGGTCGCCTCGGCGCGCCTCTCGATCGACTACCTCTCACGCACGGCCGACGGACGGATCCTCTTCGGCGGGCGCGGCGCGCCGTACCGCCTGGGCTCGCCGATCAGGGACGCCTACGACCGCCACGATCCCACCCACGAGATGCTCCGGGGCTTTGTCCGGACCTGGTTCCCGATGCTCCGCGACGTCCGCTTCACCCACGCCTGGGGCGGGCCCCTGGGGATGCCGCGCGACTGGCACCCGAGCTTCGCCTTCGACCCACGGAGCGGGATCGCGAGCGCCCGCGGGTACGTGGGCCACGGGGTCTCGACGGCGAACCTGGCCGGGCGCACGCTGGCGGACCTGATCACCGGCACCCGCAGCCCGCTGACGGAGCTGCCCCTCGCGAACCACCGCAGCCCAAACTGGGAGGTCGAGCCGTTCCGCTGGCTCGGCATCCGCTACGTGCAGGGCGCAATGTCCCGCCTGGACCGCGGCTCCGAGGCGACCGGCAGGCCGCCCACCGGCCGCTCGCTCGCCGAGCGCATCGCCAGCCACTGACCCGGCGCACTGGGCCCGCGTCCGGGGATCACCCGCCGCGTCTCAGCCGGATGTGGCCTCCAACCGCGCGGCGAGGTCCGGCGCCGGGCAGCAGAACGTTCGACCGGCGGTTCATCGCTCCGGGCCGATCGGCCAACAGTGGTCAAGTTCGTCGTGCTTGGGCACCGGCGGCCAACGGCGACGCGACGCGCGATGCCGGCGGCGAGGATGTCCGCCCGTCGGTCGCAGCCGCCCGGTGCTGCCGTGGACTACGAGCCGTAGTACTCGCGCGTCTCCGCCGCCGTTGTTGTGCGCTGCGTGGCCGGCGCGGCCTGGACGGTGACCGTCATGTAGGGCGCGGTCGAGCTCCCGTGAAGGCCGCCTGCCTGGACGGTCCCTCCCCCTGACAGCAGCCGATCCAGGGCGACCCGCACCACCTCGGACAGCGAGAGCCCGTTCGCCGTCGCGTAGTCATCCACGGCGGAAGCGATCTCCCCGGGCACGCGAACGCTCAGGACGGCCCCGACAGGCCGTCGGATGCGGAGGTCCGCTCTCTCAGAGTTCATGTCTCCCTCACGATCGCTGTCGTCCATACCGCGCGATCTCCGACGGCTTGGACGGGTAGGCCGTGCGCGGCCGCCAGACCCCGTACTCGTCCGTCGAGTCGATGGGCATCGTCACGAAACCGCCGCTGGCGTCGAAGCCCACCACCAGGAACGGCGCACCGCCGGTAGCGCGGTTGCGGAGGATCCGCGGCGCTCCATCGAGCACCTCGTAGGCGCGCCGGACGCTCACCCCGTGTGCCTGCATCTTCGCGGTGTTCGCATCGTCTAGAAGGAGGTCCCAGAGATCGACCTGCACGGTCAGGCCCTCTTGACCGGCGGTGTCAGACACTGTATACACGTGTCACACATCCGTCAAGTGGGTGCCCATCGTGCGACTCGACTTCCTGATCCTCGCCGACAAGGCCGAGGCGATCGGCGGCAAGCTCTACCTGATGGGCGGCGGGTTCGACCGGGTCCGCATTGCCACAATCCCCGGGGCGGCGCAGTTCGACGTTGCCGTCGGGATCCTGGTCGGCTACAACGAGACGAACCTGAAGCACGCGTTCGAGCTGCGCTGCGAGGACCCGGACAACAACCTGGTCTTCGATGCGCCGCAGGGGGCCATCGAGGTCGGCCGACCTCCGGGGATGACTCCGGGCAGCGAACAGCGGGCCCTCCTCGTCTTCGCCGGGCCGTTCCCGTTCCCGGCGCCGGGCGACTACTCCTGGGTCATCGTGCTCAACGGCGAGCGCCAGCCGCCCACCCGGTTCCGGGTGGAGCAGGCGCACCTGCTCGCTCCGATCGCTCCGCCGCGCCGGGAGTAGACGCCGGGGTGCGGGCCGCTGCGGGTGCCGCCGATGACCGAGGTGCTTGACCGCACGGACGCGGGTCGAGCCACTCGACGGGCCGCCGACCATCGTCCCCATGGCGACGAGGGTCTGGCGAGAACGGCCGTAGACAACGGGAGATGATCGGCGTAGTTTCTGTCCACTGCGGGGAGGCGATGATGCGCGGCCCACATGCTGGCCGCCGGGACCGCGCCGAGCCACTGGCGAACCCGACCCGCCCACGAAGGTGGAGTTCGGTGTCGCGCGCGCCAGGGGTCGCCCCTGTTGCAGCGTCCGTGGTCCTGCTGGCTGCCTTCGCCGCGTGCGGCGGCGGGACGCCGTCCGGGCAGGGAGGTCCGGGGGGCTCGAGTCCGGCGGCCGCGGCAACCGCGTCGGCGGACGGGACGCCACTCCCTGCCGGTCAACCCACCGCGGTGGGCGCCTGGCGCGCCGCCCGGACCTGGCTCGTCGACCAGCGGCCGGTCATCGAGTCGGGCGACGTGCAGGAAGCGAACGCCTGGCGAGTCACCCTCGTGCGTGCCGCATCGTGCAGCCCGGCCACGGAAGCGCCGGCCGCTCCTCCGCCCGAGCCACCGGCGCCGCCAGCTGAGCCGCCGGCCGCGCCCGTTGAGCCGACGCCGACCGCCGAGCCGTCGCCCACGCCTGGAGCCTCCTCGTTGACGGACGCCACCCACCACTGTGTTCTTCTCAGGATCGAGAACCCGGCGGCGAGTCCGGGCGTGCTGGACCTGGGCCGTGACGGACCGGTCCTGGTGACGCCCGACGGGACTCGACTCCCTGTCGCCGGCGTGCGCATGGGGGCGGACCCCTACGCCACGGCCGCGTTGGCCGGCCGGATTACCAGCGCATCCGAGTGCTCGTTCTCGGCGCCCGACGGACAGGGCCGCCAGGCTGCCGACTGCGCGATCATGCTCGTGGCCCGCTCGAACGGCACGACCTTCGAGGAGGCGCTGGCCGCGATCGGCGCGGGGAAGACGGTCGAGCTCGAGCTGGCGTTCCAGGCTCCAGGGGCCGCCGGCGACGCGGTCCTCGAGTGGCCCGGCGGGGTGCGCTTCGCGGCCGCTCCGTCGGCAGCCAAGGCGCCCGCCCCGTCGGCGGAGGCAGCGCGACCGCCAACGCCAGCTCCGCCGCCGACTCCGGCCCCGATCGCCTCGCCGCTCCTCCCCCTGACCCCGATCGCCTCGCCTCCGACCGAGGTCCCCGGTATCCATCCCAACCCCGGGGCGACCCTCTCGGGCCCCATCGAGATGGGCCGCAAGGCCACGACGGCGGTGATCACCCTGCAGGTGTCCGATGACGGCAGCTCGATCACCTCGATGTCGTTTTTCTTCACGAACCTGAAGTGCGAGGGCTTCAGCGCGAGCTCCATCAGGACCCAGGATGGATCGACCTACCCGATCAGCGGCGGAGAGCTGCGGGTGCACTCCAGCAGCCTGGGAAAGCTGACGGGCACGTTCACGTCGCCGACGGCGGTCGCCGGATCGATCGAGCTGACGATCAACCCGGGAATCGGCTCCCCCATCCCCTGCGGAACCTGGGACTGGTCTGCCAGCAAGGAGTAACTGATGATCGCTGAGATGCCGCGCCGGGGCGGGCTGCCCCGCGGGCGTGTGACCAACCGGGCGATCGCGGTTGCCGTGGCGACCGCGGTGCTCACGGGCGGAATGTTGATGGATGCCGGCGTCGTCTCTGCCGCGACGGTCGTCCAGGGGTGGCAGACCCGGGTCGGAGGCCGCCTGACCGACACCTCGACGCTCACGGTCTACGACACGGCGAGCGGCATCCTGCGGATCCGGGCGACGAAGCTGCGCGCCGGCGCGACGTTCGCGGTGACCGTCTACAAGGGCA
>Ga0315274_10016791_pt1 | contig 10339 bp, 4 predicted proteins | sample YL17G02_20_MG_FD_203700 | JGI IMG/M metagenome (GOLD analysis project Ga0315274, IMG submission 203700) | Sediment microbial communities from Yellowstone Lake, YNP, Wyoming, USA - YL17G02_20 | ecosystem: Environmental > Aquatic > Freshwater > Lake > Sediment | place: USA: Wyoming | collected... | reverse complement strand
CGTGCTGAAATAGGCTGAGCCGTCGTCCGGGTTCACCGCGAGGGAACGACAAAGCGTCCGATAGGTCGGCCCTTTTCCGTTCTCGCCTTGCTCGGAGAAGGTGCCGAGGTTCTTCACTTCCCGCGTGGCGAGATCACGGCGGATGAAATACCCGCTGGGCCAGGTGATCCCATAGAGCCGGCCTCGTCGCGTGTCCATGTTCATCGTGAGAATCCCCTCGCCCTTCGGCGCCAGGCCCAGCTCCGCGAACTTCCCGGTCGCCAAGTCGTAGGAAAGAAAGTGGCCGCCCGGATACGGTCGGTAGCCCGTTGGCGGGATCCCGATCTTCTCCATGCCGTCGATGATGCTGTAGTACCCGACGTGCGTCGCGAAGTAGAGCTTCCCACCCGACTCGACGAAGTTCACGTGGGACTTCCCCTGCGGGATGGCCTTCAGCGCCGCCTCGCCACAGGCTTCCGTCAGATCTCCCAGGAACCGGACCGCATCTGTGGTCGGGTCGTAGGCGTACATCTTCGCGCCGACCTCGAAGGTCTCGGAGCACAGCACGTAATAAATGCGGCCGTCGCTCGCGGCTCCCATTCCGTTGTAGGTGTCGTGCGCGAGCGCGAATCCCGAGTCGTGGATCCGCGCCGTCAATCGGCCCCCGGCCGGCGCAGCCTCCGCCGCCGAGGCTGCGAGTGGCAGGACCGGGTTGGTGGCGGCCAGTCCGAATGAGGCGATGCAGAGCGCGTGGATCAGTGTTTTCATGTCGCGTTACCTGAATTTACACAACGACCGAAGATACGCCGCCGAGTCCGCCAGGTCCCGTTCAATGTCCTGCCGGCTCCTGCGGATGCCTTTGATTCCCTCGATCTCCAGAGTCACCGGGCCGGTGTAGTCGTGTTCCCGAAGCATTTGCAGCACGGCCGGAAAGTCAACAACACCCCGGCCCAAGGCCGGGAAGTTCCAGGTCTCGGACTCGCCGTGGTGATCCTTCAGTTCCACGGTGGCCACGTAGTCCACGATCTTTCTGAGTTCCGTGGGGGCATCAGTGCCGCGATTGTAGTAGTGGATGTTGCCGGTGTCAAAGTTGACCTGGACGTTCGGGTGATGGACTTGCTTCATCGTCTCGAGCTGCACGTCTCCGTTGGTGCCGAGGTCGGGATGCGTCTCCAGGGCGATGATCACGCCGTGCTTCCGGGCGAGGTCCCCTGCCCTTCGCAGCCGCTCGTAGATGACTTGCTGGTCAACGTCGTGGCGCTTGACCGACAGGAACAGGAACTTGACGCCCATCTGCTCGCACGTCGCGAGCTGCTCCGCCAGACGGTCAACCCCCGAAGGGAGGGACAGATCGGCATCCCCCCGTAACACCACCGCGGTCAACCCATGCTCGGCCAACCGTTTCCGAGTCGTCTCGACTTGATCGGGTCGAGGCACACCCATGAACACGTGCCGAATGCCGATGGACGGCAGATGCGTCCAGGCAACCTCCTCAAACTCCTGGTAGTTGGCGAGGCGGCAAGCCAGCGCGTTGGTTGTGATCATATCGTCCGGATCCGCACGGTAGGCAATCTTCTGGCGAGTCACCTTCGGTAGCTTGACTTCCTCCAACACCTTCAAATCGAGCGGCAGGCCCCGCCAGTGCTCCGGCAGCGGCCCCATGACCTGTTGCATGCCCAGCAGGATCTGCTCACGCCGCCGTCCCCAATCGGCCGGCGTCTTGACCGGTTGGCTACGGCCCTCCGCATTCCGATAGGCGAGCAGGTTCGTCCGGTTCGCCGGGGACTGCGGCGGACGGGCGGTCTCCCCCTGCCCCGCCCACGCTCCCAGGCCTGACAGCACGCTGGCGACCAGCACCTCTCGGAAACGAGTGGAGCGCGTCATGGGCATGGCCCAACGGTTAGCCTTTCTCAATCGGCTGTCAACCTGCCATCGGGTGTGAGCCCGGCGGGAGGGTTTCCGTGCATCTTCCGGTGGTCGAAGCGCCAGCCTCCGGGACGACGTGTGGAGAGTGCAGACCGACTCGTGACGGACCACAGATCAGCGGCGCACTCGATACCCGCGCTGCCTACCGTTGCGGGGATCGTTCCAGGAAGGAGTTCAAGTCTGCGCGGTCCTGCGCATTGGCCGGCGGGTCATTCCATTGCCTCCACTTCTTCGGCCATTTCCAGCGCTGCTGCTCGCTGTGGCCGTCCGCGTAGCCCAAGGTTCCCCCACCATTGTGCCGGTCGGTCGGCTAGATGACCGTGAAGGCGGACAGTTGCTTTGAACCACAAAGAACCCGAGGGCACGAAGCGGAGCTCGTTCGTAGCCGCAAACTGGCGTTTGCGGCATTCTCTTGAATCCATGGCCCTGTCCCCTGGCGGCAAAGATGGCTGCGAACGCCAGTTCGCAGCTACGACGGGACCGGTGATGCCCTCGTCACTCCAAAATCGATGGCTGCCGCGACACCACCCGGTAGAAGCAACACACGGTTTGAGGATCGCCCCCGGTATCCTGGAAGGTCAATCTGCCGGTCAGATTGGTCACCATGCCCACGGAAACCCAGTCCTGCAGGCTGTGCGACTTCTCGACCTCGAACTTCATGCCCTTCCAGCAACGGATCTGGAATTCGCGCGGCCCGAGCGGCACCAGCTTCGCCGGTTCCGTGATCGTCACGATTGGGTTGGCCCGACACCTAAAGGATCTGGCCTTCGTAGCTGCAAACCAGTGTTTGCAGCATTTCTCTCGAATCCGTGGCCCGGTCCGCCGGACGGGAAAGATGGCTGCGAACGCCAGTTCGCAGCTACGACAGCTACGACGCATCGGCCCACCATCGGTTGGCCTTGCCAGGGGTCGCGCCCGAGTTGGCCCACCGCAGGTGCTCACGGCACCTGCACGCGATAGAACCGCTGCGGTGAGGATGACGCTGGCGGCGGGTAGTCCAACGTGCCGGTCAGGTTCGTCCGCACCGCGATCTTCGTCCATTGCACCAGGTTCGTCGAAGCCTCGAAGGCGTAACGGAGATTCGTCTGGCCGGTGGCGGTCAACTGCAGCGGGTCTGCGGCCGGCTTCCACACCGTCAAGCTCGGCGCGTCGGTCGCACCCTCTTGATGCTCGGTGACGGTGAGAATCTGGTTGGCGACCACGTTCGTAAGTTCCTGGACAACTCCGATGGGCCACTCGATGCGGAGGAGGTCCACCTTCGTGGCGTCGCCGAGACCGAAGTGGGCGCGGAGGTCGCTTTGGCTGCAGTTCGCGCTACCACCCGAAATCTCGCGCAACTGCCAGACTTCCTTGCCCCAGAGAGTTGCCTTCACTCGGATCTTGGCGCCGATCGCCGACCGATTCGACGCCGTGCCGACTAACCGGACCAGCAGCCAGCCGTTGGTGTTGCCGTTCACCTTGGCGTCGTTTCGGTAAAGGCAATTGGCTTCACCGGGTGAGGTCGGGCTTTCAGGACCGTTGGACACGAACAGGTCGAGGAATCCGTCGTTGTCGAAGTCCGCCCAAGCACAACCTACCCCGTTAGCCGTGTCGTTGACGATCTCTCCGTCGTAGATCCTCGTGAAGGTCCCGTCCCGCTCGTTGTGAAAGAGAAAATCCGGCTCCCCCCAGTTGTTGGAGACGAACAGATCCAGGTATCCGTCATTATCGAAGTCTCCCCAAGCGCCGCCCTCCGAGGTTCCACCCGAGGTTACCACTGGATCCTCAGCAACGGGCGTGAATGTCCCATCGCCATTGTTGTGGTAAAGGGCATCATTCTGATGGGCGCCATTCGCCACGAAGAGATCCAAGTGACCGTCATTGTCATAGTCGCCCCACGCCGGACCGAGCCAGAAGCCTGCCTCGGTGACTGGCGGTCCATCCGTCACGCGGCTAAACGTTCCCTGGCCGGCATTGTGAAAAAGGAAGCTCGTTTGCCCGACGCTGTTCGCTACGAAAAGATCCAGGTCTCCATCCCCGTCGAAGTCCCCCCACGCACAACCTTGAGATTTGCCACCACTTCTCACCACCGGACCGGCGGTGATGGCTATCATTCCTCCGGCTCCATCATTCCGGTAGAGGAATTCGTTCTGGTCTCCGGCATTGGACACAAGAAGATCGATGAAGCCGTCGTTGTCGTAATCCGCCCAGGCCGCACCGACGCTCTGCGCAACGGCATTCACCCACGGCCCGTTCGCGATTCGGGTGAAAACGGTGGATTTTCCGGCGCCAAGGTCGTTGCGGAAGAAGCAGCTCTTGTAAGGATCGAAATTCGAGACGAACAGATCCGGGTCCCCGTCGTTGTCGTAGTCCGCAAAAACACCCGCACAGGCGTCGCCGAAAACCGTAACGACCGGCTCTGATGCGAGCTTGCTGAACTGGAAGTTGCTGTCGTTGTGGTAGAGACAACTGGTCCCTCCAAATGCCGTGGCGACGAATATGTCTGTGAACCCATCGTTGTCATAGTCCACCAAGGCGCAGCCCCAGGAACGTAGGGCGTCCGTTGCGATGGTGCCGTCGGTGATCCGGGTGAACGTCACCTGCTGGTCTGCTGCACGGGCGAGCTGGACGGCGAGCAGGGCTGCAGCTCCCGCAGCCAGCCACGACGTTGCGGGGAAACTACTCAACATGGATGGTGTTTTCATAGACTGATGTCTGAGATTTCACGGCTTGACCAACCGGAAGAACTCCGACCCGCTGCACATCTGAACGGTGACGCGGTTCGTGAATTCGGACCCTGGCAAGGTCTGCCAGTCAGGACTTGTAAGCGACGTTGCCCTCTGAAGCGCCATTCCCTCAGCAGCCGTGTTCCATTGGAAGCGGAGGCCCTCCTCGACGCGGCCGATTCCTGTGATCGCCGGTGGCGCCAACATGCCGAACACGATCAATTCGCCTCCCTTCCAAACATCAGGGTCAGCGCCTACCACGTATAGACGATCGCCCGAAACCGCGAGCTTCGTTGCATACGGCACCTCGGCTGCCCCCATCTGCGGTGGGCTTCTCCAACCACAGCACAAGTCCTTGAGGTCGAACACATGGACGCCATAGCAGTCGAGCAGGAAGGCGCGCCCCTCAGAGACGAGTACCGCCTGCACGTACGCATCCCAGACTAAGACGCCCTCGCATGCCCCGTTCAGCGGATCAGAGAAGTTATAAACCGCAAGGGCTTCGACTCCCCCTGGGGATCCATACACGTAGTCACCCGACGCGCCGATCATGTCACCAACCCAGGCTGAGCCCAGCCATCTCGGCGCATCAGGATTCCCAACGTCAACAACGGCAACGTAGGGCACTGTCGCCAAATAGGCCTTCGTACCCGACACAAAGACTCTACTCACTTCGCCCGTGAGACTGCAGCGCCCCCGGAGAATAGGTGATGTGGGGTCGGTAATGTCGATGATCTCGAGTCCATTGGTGGTGGCGAAGAGCAGGTTTCCCGCTGCCGCGAGCGCACCTCCATTCCACGGCAGGGTGGATACCACTTGCGGCCGAGCCGGATCGTCTAGCCTGATGACGTCCAGACCCCTTGGGGAGACGAGGTACGCACGAGATCCTTCTGTCATCACGACTCCGCCCCATGCATGAAACACCCCTCCGGATAGCTCGAGAACGACTTCCGGCCCACTTGGCGTTGTGGAGTCGATCAAGTCGCACCAAGTACCGCCCCGCCCGCCCACTCCAGCCGTGTTTTCGAGGACGCACACGGCATGGCCGCTTGAAGCAATGTTGTGCGGTCTCCCTCTCAAGGAGACCCGTCCTAACTCCTTCAGTTGAAGCTTCGTCTGCCCTGTTGCTGTTCCGCCCAGAAGAAGCACCCCAAGAACCGCGCACTGAATCAATTGAGTCTTCATAGTCCGCCTGCGAAATCCTGAATCTGAATTGGCGGATAGAGGCGCTGGCTACCGGCCTGCACGCCCCCGTCATCCAGTCCTTCGGCATTTGCCGGGAAGTGCAACCGGCTTTCTTGAAATCAGAGGATCACTCCACCGTCAGCGCCACGACGAAATGGCCGCACGCCGTCAGCAGAGACTCGTAGTCGAGGTGCGTGACCAAGCGGTCCGGCTGCGGATTGGCCAACGTTGTCCGATAAAGCCGCAGCCGCGCACCGGAAGCCTCGGCGATCGGGTTCGTGCCGTGCCAGGCGACTTGACCGCGTTCCGTGTCCGTCTTGTCGCCCAGGCCTTCCCACCAATCGCGAACGTCCTTGCCGTAAACAACATCGTCGGTGTGCTGGCTGCCGTCCGCGTAATGGTATGTGAACCGCGCGATCGGCGTGCCGTCTGGCACGGCCTGCCTTGCTCCCCCCGGCGCGTGCATCCAGCCTCCCGCCGCCCCGTGCAAGACATGCAATTGCACGAACTTGCGCCCGATCTTGATCCCTTCTACCCGGGCCGGGTATTGATTCCAAACGCGTGTCCACGTGCCACCACTGGGATGCGTGGCCCGCAGTCGTATCACACCACGGACGTCGAGCCAAATGCCGCCCAACTCGACCACACCCACGGTCAGTGTTGAGAGGTCATTGTCCAGGTGATCGACGAGGAAAGGGGGATAAAGAGGATCGGAGAGCAGGCCGGTGTAGTGCTCAGTCAGGTCGAGTTGTGCCGGGCTTGCTCCCGGATCACGCCGCGGAACCAGCCGGCGATCGAAGAGCACTTCCACCCTGCGGACGGGCGGAGCCGGAGCCCCCTCGGCCGCCAAGCGCTGTCCCCAATAGGCCCGGGCGTAGCGGCGCACGCGCTCGGGCAGCATCGCATGATCCGGACTGCCGTAGGCGTTGGCGTCCCACGGGAAGGCTTCCCATTGGTACAGCGAGAGGTTCACTGAACTCCCCGCCACCCGATCACCGCCCGGATGACACGAAAGAGCCGTAACCCCCTCTTCGCATTCCACAGCCGTCAGAACTTCCCGGCGGTCCCGAACGGACCAGACGTCGATTGAGCCATAATCCTGCCCTAAGCTTCTGCTCCGCGTGCTGCTGCTGATCAGCCGCTGGTCGTCCGCCGTCCAGCAGAGGTCCCAGTTGCGGCCACGACCGCGCCAAGTATCGATGCGATCGAGCGAGCGACCGTCCAGCAGATGAAGCAAGCCGTCCCAGCTCGCCACGGCGACGAGACGCCCGTCCCGACTGCACCCCGCCGACACCCAGTTGTCAGTTGCCGGCCCACCCAGCGAACACTCGGCAAGGAGTTTCCGGGTCGCCTTGCGCCAGAGACGCACGGTGTTGTCGTGCCCGCTCGTAATCAGGTGTTGGCCATCCGGGGAGAAGGCGACCCGCTCGACCCCGTTCGTGTGGGCTTTGAACATGGCCAGTTCTCGGCCGCTCGGGGCCTCCCACAGCTTCACCGTGCCGTCGAGGCTCCCTGTGGCGATCTCTGTTCCGTCCGGGCTGTAGGCGACAATCAGCAGTTGCCGATGGTGCCCGCCCAGTCGATGGACAACCGCGCCGCTCTCCAAGTCGAAAACCAAGGCGGCCTTGTTCGCGTCGGCGGCGGCCAGGTAACGCCCGTCGGGACTGAAGGCGAACCAGCAGAACGCCTCACCGGGCACGTGGAGGTGCTGCAGCAAGTGACCTGAGTCGGCAGCGAACACCTCGATTCCAAGCCCGTAAGGCGCTGCCACCAAGAGCCGGCCATCCGGGCTGTAGGTCGCCCCCCAAAGCCACGACTCTGTCTCGATTTGCTCGCGGCCCGGCCGCGCGCTCCAAACTTTTGTGAGCCCGCTCTCGTCACCAGTCGCCAGGAAACAGGCATCCGCGCTCAAAGCCACCGACCCAACCGGGCGCTCGTGCCCACGGACTTGCCGATAGCTCCGGCGCTTCTCAAGGTCCCAGATCGATGCCCCATCGCCCGACCCGATCGTGACCACGAACCGCTCGTCCGCAGCAAACAACGCCTGATACACCCGATCCGGCATGGCCAGTTGTTCCTCCCATGTCTCCGTGTTCCAAACCCGGGCGGTGTTGTTATGGCCGGCCGTACACAGCCATTTGCCGCGGGGACTGAAGAACACGCGGGGTCGTTGCTGCGGCGGGCTCCGACTGAGGGTCCCGAACAGGTGGACCGGCCGGCCGTCGCGCCACAGCTCGAGGCGATCCGCGGAATCAACTACGGCATACAGTCCACCGGTGGGATCCACAAACACCCGGCTGTCTGGATCGGGTGCCGCAAAGGCGCTGATCTCGAGTCCCGACGGGATGCTGCGCCACGAGACCTGTGAAGCACTGCTGACCGCGAGCGTGTCGCCTTGAGAACCGAACGCCAGGCTGACGACCGGGGCCGGGCAATTGGTCAGCGTAAGGACTTTGGCTCCGGTTGCGGCGTCCCACACGTGAACGGTCTGGCCGCCATCGGCGCCTGCGAGCCACCGGCCGTCGGGACTGAACAGGAGAGTGGTGATGGGTTCCTGGTCTTCGGTGGATTTGAGGATCTGTTTGCCCCGGAGGGGCGACAGGAGATTAGCCCTGGGCAACCCCGCGACAACGGGGGCAGCCCGGGGATCGAGCGCAGAAGATGCTCCCGCGCCCTGAAGGGGCGTCGGAGAACTGGCCAATTCGGGTGTGCGGTCCTCCCGCCGCCCTTCCAGGGCGCGTGGGTTCTTCATGGGTCGGTCGTCCGGGGGCGGCGCCCGCGTCGCGGGCTTGCCCCCGGCTACCATCCTAAGCCCCTGCCGGGGCTCGAACGAAGGTGACTCTGGGTTAGTGCAGAGATCTGACAGTTGGGGCGCGTTGGAATCCTGAGCCGCCGAACGCTCAACATTCAACGTCGAACTTTCAACTTTCAACGAAGCCGAATCCCAAAGCCGGACCTGACCGTCGGCCGTGCTGGCGGCGAGTTGCCCGTTCGTTGGGTTGAACGCGGCTGCCAGGACACGATTCGTCTCATCACCCAGGCTGAACAGCAGCCGTTCGTCCATCCAATCCCAGACCCTGGCCGTGCCCGACTCGTCCACCGACAGCAGGTGTCGGCCACCCGGGTCGAACGCGAGCTGAACCACGCTGTTCGAGTGCGCCTGCCACGAGACGATGTCCTGGTGACAGAGGTAGAGCAGCCGGCCCCATTCCCATTGGCGGTAGCGCTCGGGGCATTTCCAGAGGACCTCGAGGGCTTGCTGGATTTTCCCGTCCTTGATGTGCGAGTTGGCCAGCCCGATGGCGGAATAGTAGGCCTCAAGCTGCGCGGCCTCTCGTTCTCGGGCAATGCGAAGTGCAGCGCTCACCGAGACAATGGCCACAACCACCAGCGCCAGGGTGAGTCCGGCGGCCAGCAGCGCCAGAGCGGGTTTTCGTCGGCACCAGCGCCAGCCGCGCTCGAAGGCGTTGACCGGCCGTGCGGTGATGGGTTGACCGGCCACGAACCGATCCAGGTCATCCGCTAGGTCGCCGGCGGTGGCGTAGCGTCGGTCCGGGTCTTTCTCGAGGCATTTCAGGGTGATGGTCTCCAGGTCGCGCGGGACATGCGCATTCAATTTCCGGAGACTCGGGGGATCGTCCTGGATGACCTGCTGCAACATCATCCGCGCGTTGCCTCGAAACGGCAGTTCCCCGGTCAACACCTGGAACAGGACTGCGCCCAGGGAGTAGATGTCCGTCCGTCGATCGGCTGTGTGGGCTTCGCCGCGGGCCTGTTCCGGGCTCATGTAGGCGGGGGTGCCCAGGAGCTGACCGTCCAGGGTGAGCGTGACCTCGCCCGCCTCGCGCCGGGCCAGGCCGAAGTCGGTCAGGTGGGGTTCGCCGTCGTGATCGATCAGGATGTTCTGCGGTTTGACATCGCGGTGGATGACGCCGGCGTCATGCGCGTGTTGGAGGGCGCGGGCCAGCTTCGCCCCCAGGCGGGCGGCTTCGCAGGGATTCATCCGATGGCTGGTCAACCAGTCGGCCAGCGAGACGCCTTCCACGAAGTCGCACACGATGTAGATCAAGTCGGCTTCGCGGCCGACCTCGTGCACGCTGACGATGTTCGGATGCTGCAGTTGAGCGGCCGCCCGGGCTTCGCGAAGGAACTTGTCGGCCTCGGCGGGTTCGAGTCGGCGATGACGAGGGATCTTGATGGACACCCAGCGGTCCAGGCGGGTGTCGCGGGCCTTCCAGACGGTGCCGAACGCGCCCGTGCCGAGCTTCTCGAGGATCTGGAACTGGCCGATTTGGCCCAGGTCGGCCGCCGCCTGGGACGCCGCCGTTTCGTCCACGACGCTGAAGTTCGTCCCGCAGGAGTCGCAGTGGATGCTCGAAAGTGGGGCGCCGGACGCCAGTTGGATCAGGTGGCCGCATTGCGGGCAGCGCACGCTCAGGCCCGAGCCGGCTGGCGCCGGTTCCCGATCCACCGTTTGGCCAGCCGCGGCGGACGCGTCGATGGAATCGACTTCCCCTTTGTCCTCCGCTAACCCAGCCGCGAGC
>Ga0315274_10016790_pt1 | contig 10339 bp, 11 predicted proteins | sample YL17G02_20_MG_FD_203700 | JGI IMG/M metagenome (GOLD analysis project Ga0315274, IMG submission 203700) | Sediment microbial communities from Yellowstone Lake, YNP, Wyoming, USA - YL17G02_20 | ecosystem: Environmental > Aquatic > Freshwater > Lake > Sediment | place: USA: Wyoming | collected... | reverse complement strand
CTTCATATTTGATAGAAAGAAAATATCTAGTAAAACCGACTATTTATTTTTTAGATCCGAATGAACTTGGAAAATATCATTATATCCGGAAATCATTTCAATCTATTTATAAAGATTGGATTGTAAACAATAAAAACAGAAATAGTTTGATAGTTGATTGTATAGATCGGTTAGTGCAGTTAGATAAGACAACTTTGATAACAGTGACTCAAATTAAGCATGGACAGATTATTTTGGATATGATTGAAGAAAAGTTAAAAGGAGTATCAGTTGCGTTTATCAAGGGAGAAGTGAAAAAGGAAAAGAGAAAAGAGTTGTTGAATTTTATAAGACAAAGAAAACTGAAAGTTTTGATTGGGACATCTTTGGCTGATGAAGGATTGGATTTGCCTGCTCTTGACGCTGCTGTTATTTCTGGAGGAGGGAAGTCTTTGATTAAAACGTTGCAGAGGGTAGGGAGAACTTTGAGACCGTATCCAGAGAAGAAAGAAGCGATAATAGTTGATTTTTATGATAATTTGAGATATTTGACTAGTCAATCTAGAAAAAGAATGGGCATTTATATGCAAGAAAGATTGTTTGAAGTACAAAAACATTTCTAAAAAAGTATATTCAAGAGACATGACGGATTTGAATTTACAAATTCCAAAAGTATTTCTTTATTCTTACATTAATAGTCTTTCAAGTGATGCTTTCTGCGTTTTAGTTCGTTTTTATAAGTTTTATTTAGAGAATTATGATAAAGAGATTTCTTTTTCTTATGAGGATTTTCAAAAAGAATTTTTGACAAATGTTCCGTTAAAAGATGAAAATATTATTTGGACTGAATTAAGTTGTCAAGAATTGATTATTCGATATTTTAAAGAGAATATATATGAATTGAATATGACAAAGATAAGGGAAGATAATATAATTTTGTTAGAAAGTCAAGAAAAGGTTCAAAGAGAGCGTTTTCGTATAAAAGTGACAGATAAACCGTTTGATACTAAAAAGTCTGCTATTTCTGATTATGTTGCAAAGTTTGTCTCAAAGTATCCGGAGGAATTGCAGAAGAAGATTATAAGATTGATTGAAATATTTATTGAAAATGTGATAAGAGCTAAAAAATATACTGGAATTCAAGATGTCAGCGAGTTAATATCGATTTTGACAAATGAGAACGAAAAAGATATAGAATACGTATGTAATGTTTTTAATGACGTTAAAATACACAAAAAAGCATTTTGTCCATATATTAGAGGAATTTTTAAAAATGTAAAACAAAGAAAAGGTTATCGAAAAATTTCAGAAAGTTTAAAGACATATGAAAGTAAATTAGATGAAAGTGATAAAAAATTTGGTATAGAAATTGCAACTGGTTCAGTTATTAAAGAGCAAAATGCTTCTTATCAAGCGTATTTGAAATTAAAAGATTTTGATGGTTTAAAAAGATTGCATTCTATAGGATCTGTTGTTTTAATAGAGCAACAAAGAGAAAATGAAATTTATTCAAAATACGAGTGGTTATGATACAAAGAAAAAGAAGAAAAAGCAAATTTTGGAATCATTATCATCGGACTGTTGATTTAAGTCGAGATGGAAATGAAGAGTTATTTGGAAGATTGAATGATCTCGATATTAATTTGAAAACAGAGCGGTTTTATGTGTTAGCTAATATTCCTCAAAAGTATTTTTCATTTGAAATGAAAGATATTGAAGCATATATTAAAAAGAATCAAGAAAATGAAAAAATCACGTTTCCTAAAGTAGAAAAGTACATAAAGAATATTGATAGAAATGTGATTAAAGGGACTGGTTTGTATTTGCATGGTTCACATGGAATTGGAAAGACAACAATTTCAGTTATTGTTTTGAAAAGAGCAATAGAGTTACATTATAGATGTTTTTTCTGGAAATCAAGCGAGATTATAGATTTTATTAAATCTAGTTGGAAGAATGAGAATCGTAGATTATTTTTTGATTATATCATAAATACAGTTGATTTGTTAGTTATTGATGATGTTGCTAGATTGTTTGAAGAACAAAGAGGAGAAGAAAGGCTGTATATTGACAGAATTTTTACAAAAAGAGATGATTTAAATCTCGTTACTATTTTAACTGCAAATAAAACATTAGAGGATAGTAAGATATTATTTGGAGATGGTTTGTTTTCAAATTTTAAAGAGCGGTTGATAGAAATTAATCTTTTGGGACGTGATTATAGGGAAGAACAAGCGAAAACATTGGAACAATAGGTATTATGGAAGAAGAAACTAAAGATCAAGATCAAATAACTAGTCCTTTTTGTGACGTTGATTTAGAATTTAAAATTCTACGTTGTTTGATTATGGATGAAAGAAAAGATGATTTAAAATTGACAATAGATATTGGAAAAAACATAGGTTTTTTATTAACTATGAATTTTTCCAAGGAGTGTTTTACATCTCCGTTTAGACAAAATTTGTTTGATGAATTGATCAACAATTTTGCAAAGTTTTCAGAACCGTTGACTAGATCTGTTTTTATTCATAATATAAAGAAAAGGTTAAAGTCTCATTTAGAAATAAAGAAAGAAGTAATTCTTTTAGATAAGGTTTTTGCATATGAAATTGATGGATTAAGTTTTAAACCGCTTGCAGAAGAAGTTAAAAATTTCTATACTTATAGAAGATTGAGTGATCTTGCGTATTCTACACATATGAAGCTTAAAGATCATCATACTGAAAAGAAAAATAATTCAGTTGAAGTAGCACAGCATGTTAGCGAAAATATTTCAAAGATATTATCATCATCTGAACGTTTTAGAACTATTGAACAAGACATTTTTCATGATATTGATAAAGATTTTGAGGATATAAGAGAACGAAGATTAAATCCTGAAAAGTATAAAGGGATTTCAACAGGGTATGAGAAGATAGATAGAGCAACAGGAGGTTGGGCACCAGGAGAATTATCAATAATACTTGGAAGACCTGGTATGGGAAAATCTATTTTGTTGTTGAATTTTGCTTATCATGCGTATAAAGAAAGATATAACGTTTTTTATGTGACAATAGAAATGCCGATCGAGCAACAAAAGAAAAGATTATTTTGTAGAATTGCAGATTTAACATATAATAAAGTTAAGATGCCTCATTATATGTCAGAAAGCGAATATGAATTGTTTGAAAGAAGAATAAGAAAAGAAAAAGAATCTCAAAAAAATCATTTTTGGTTTCTTGATGCTCCGCAAAAATGTAATTCAACTTTTATAGAATCTAGAATAATTGCATTTGAAAATTCAGTAGGACAAAAAATTGATTTAGTTATTGTAGATCCATTGTATTTAATGCAACCGTCTGATTCAAAAACAGACGATCCAGTTGGAGCAATATCTTGGGATTTAAAGCTTTTGGCTAGAAAGATGAATTTTCCTGTTTTAGCAGCTAGTCAGTTTAATAGGGAAGGTGGAAAAAGGCATCAACATGGTAAGGGTGTTGATACTATGGATGCTGCATTTTCTGATAAATTGGGAAATAATGCAGATAATATGATAGCGATAACTGGAGATAATAAATATGCAAAACTTTCTTTTCCAAAAACAAGAGATTCAAATATACAAGATGTTCATTTAGAAAAAGAATTTGCATATATGAGATTCAAATATAATCCAGAAGAAACAGAAGATGATGTTGAAAGCGAATAAATTATGCCGACTATAAGAGAAATAATTTTAAATGGTTTTAGAAATGTTGAAAGAAATGATGATTTTGTGTTTTCAGTTATCGTAAACGAAAAACATTTGAGTGAAATTAGATCTGAACTTAGCGACGCATTTGATGGATCAGTTGACGAATTATCTAGATCTCAATTGAATTATTTTGGAACTTTATATGCAGCAAACGTTTATGTTGATAGTAAAGTCAAAGATATCATTTTTTTGACAAGAGAAGAAGAAATGAAAAGACGAGAAAAATTAATGAAAAAGACAAATAAAAAATCTACATATAAAGAAATTTTGAATAAAAAAATTGATCATATTAGTAAACTAAAATTTATTGGGAGGTAATTGTGGAGATTCAAATCCAAAAATTGTCACAGCCTGTTAAATTCATTGTAACTGAAAGCGCCGATGTTGTTAAAGAAATGAAATTAAAAACTTTCAATAAACTAAAGAACGAATTGCCAGCAATTGACGGATTTAGAAAAGGAAATATTCCAAGAGACGTTGCAGAACGGAAATTTGGAGTAGAAAAGCTGTATAAATCAGTTCTTGATGATATTCATGCAGAAGTTGCATCATTACATAATATCATTTCTTCTAGAAATTTTAAAATATTTGGAGATTTTAGTGACAAAAGTCCTTTGAAAATCGAATTTATAGCTGAAGTTGAACCGATTGTAAATCTCGTAGATTATAATGATGTTAATGTGAAATACGAGAAAGATTTGAAAGTGACAGAAGATGAGATTAATGAGGTGATACAAGGTGCTTTAAAACAGAATGAAAAGTTTGAAAGCGTAGAACGTGACGATTTGCAAGATCTTGATACTGTGATTATAGATTTTGAAGGAACATTGGAAGGAGAATCTGAACCTTTTAAAAATGGATCTGCGAAGAATTTCAAGTTAGAAGTGAATACTCAAAAGAAAACATTTATTGATAATTTTGAAGAACAGATGATTGGAATGAAAAAAGGAGAAGGAAAGGATATAAATGTTTGTTTTCCCGAGAGTTATGGAGATAAGACTAAGGCAGGGAAAAAAGCTATATTTAAAGTTATTTTGCATGATATAAAGAAATCAGTTCTTCCTGAGTTAAATGAAGAGTTTATTAAGAAGATGGGAAGTGAAACTTTTGAAGGATATAAGAAGACAATTGAAAATAATCTTTTAATTAATAAGCGAACTGCGAACGATGACCAGTTAAAGAAATCTATTATACGTGAATTTGTTGAAAAGTCAAAGTTTGAGCCTATACCGATAGATATGATTGAAAATGAAATTGATAGAGAATGGAGAAGTCATTTAAGTAGGATGGGAAAAAGTGAAGAAGATATGATAAAAGAGAATCGAGATTCAAAAGAATATTTTAGAATAGATCATTATGATCAAGCTGAAAGTTTGATAAAAATGACTTTAATCTTAAAAGCATTAGCAAAGAAAGAAGAGATTAACGTTTCAAAAGAAGAAGTTGAAACGTATACTTTGAATATTTCAAAAGCTTTGAAGTATAGTGATGAAAAGAAGAAAAGAATTTTGAAAGAACTTGAAAGACCCGAGATGTATAGTTTGCAAGAAAAAGCAGCAACTAATGAAAAAGTAGTAGAATTTTTAATTTCTAAATATAGGAATTGAAATGAACACTTCGTATTTTGCAAATTTAAAGAATTTAGATCAGAATAAAGTAGTTTCAATTGCAGGAAAAGCTCCAGAATGGTATGAAGGAAGAGAATATAAATCTCTTGCTCCAAAATATTGGTTTTTTAAAAAATACAAAGAAGATGGAGATGAAGAGTTTTATAAAGAACAATTTCAAAAAGAGGTTTTGGATTTATTAGATCCAAAAAAAGTATATGATGATTTAAAAGGATCAATTCTTCTTTGTTGGGAGAAAAGAGGAAAGTTTTGTCATAGAAGATTGGTTGCTGAATGGATTCAAAAGAATATTGGAGTTGAAGTTTTAGAATTATGATATTGAAGCCGCTTAGAATATCTCCGTCGTCTTTTTCTACTTTTTTTAAATGTTCAATGCAGTATAAATGGGCAGTTATTGATGAAAAGTTACCAGATGAAGAATCTGATAATATTTATGCTGTGTTGGGAACAACATTGCATAAAGCTATGGAGCTTTTTTATACATTCAATTTATCTTATGACGAGCTTAAAAAATCTTGGAAGATATTATTTTTGAATTTTATGACTGAAGCAAAGAATTTGCCAAAATCTACAGAATATGAAAGTTTTGTAAGTAAAGGATATGATTTATTAAGGAACGCGTTTGAATTGAAGGAACGCTGGAAAGACTGGAGTATAGTTAGTCCTGAGCTATATTATAGATTACCTTATCCTAACAAATTTATTGAAAATACACATATTTCTGGAAGAATTGACTTAATAGCAAGAAAATTAAAACAGATAGCTGCAATTGACTGGAAAACATCAAATAAGTTGATAAAGAATGTAGATGAAGATCCTCAAATGTCATTTTACATATATTGTTTGCATTTGATGTATAAGATAGATTATGACGATATTTTTGGAGTATTCGTTCATCCGTCATTGAACCAGATTATATTTACTCAAAGATCTGAATTTGATATAAAAAGAACGTTAGAGAGAATAGATTTGATGTTGAAACGAATTTCATTGAATGATTTTAAGAAAGAGCCTAAAATTAATAATTGTTTGAATGATTGTACTTTTTGTCCATATACGAGAACATGCGATGGAATACAAAGAACTATATAAAACAATTTTTAAGCTTTTGGACGTCGAGAAGATTTTAAATTCTTATAATATAAGGTATAGTTCTTATTTTGGGAATAAGGGCAGAGAGTATATGTTTCGATGTCCATTTCCAGATCATGACGATATGAGTCCTTCTTTTTCATTGAATAGATCTACTGGAGTTTGGAATTGTTTTGTTTGTGGAGGTGGAGACTTTTTCAAATTTATAAAAATTGTAGAGGGTTTTAAAACTTTAAAGGAATCAATAGAGTTTTTAAAGAAAAAAGTTGGATTTGTAGATAATTTTCAAGTTAGTTTTGAAACATTGGATAAATCATTTGAAGAATTTAAAAATAAATGTGATTGTAGTGAAGAAGAAAACGTTATTCCGGAGCTGAAAGACGTGTCTTTGCCGAATTGTGTTTCAGCTGAAGAATTTTTTGATATTGTTAAAAAGAGAGTAAGTATAGAGAATATAAGAAAATGGGATATGAAGTATTGTATAGAACCGGCAAGTAAGTACGAAGAAAAGTATCGAAACAGATTGATAATTCCTGTGTATTTTGAGGGTAAATTAGTTACATTTGCTGCGAGAGATATGTCAGGTAGAGCTGAAAAGTGGAACGAGATGAAGAAAGAGTTAAAAAAAGGAAATTATTCTAAGGATGAAATTGACGATCTTATTAAAGAGCATGAATGTAAGAAATTTTTATATCCATTTGGAGCACCTTTATCATACGTGTTTTTTAATTGGGATGACGCAATAAAGAAAAAAGATTACGTTATTTTAGTTGAGGGGATTTTTGATGCTGTAAGATTGATAGAATATGGATTTAATGCTATTTCGATATTGAGTTGTCATTTGAATAGTTATAGAATAAATCTTTTAATTAAGAATTTTAATAAGATTTATGTTTCGTTGGATAATGATGATCGTATTAATTCAAAAGGAATCAGAGAAAATCCAGGACAAGAAGCTGCTTTAGGATTAGTTAAGAGTTTATCAGATACTAACGTATATAACGTAGTTTTACCCGCAGGTAAAGATCCAGATGAATGTTCAAGAGACGAGTATGAGCAATATCTGCAAGAATCAGAAAAAAAACATTTAAAAGTATTTACTTGGACATAACCAAATATATATTAGTTAAAATTATTTGAATGAAACCATCAATATATGGGAAGAAATTTATATGAAATTATCTGAAAAAATAAATGATAAAACTCTTCGCTCTTGCAATTCTCATAATAATTTTCCAAGCAAAACAGATTCTTAATTGGTGTTTGTAAATTCTATTTAGAAATAGTGTATACTATCTTCATATGAAAAAACCAAAACACAACCAAAAAGGAGATGGGGAAATGTCTATATTTGACAAAGAAGAATTAAATAAGAAAACAGAAATTCAGCTTATTAGACTTTATAGAAATTCGACAGATCAAAAAGAAAAATCAAAAATTTTCAATATGTATCTTTTTAAGAGGTTTGGAACTTACAGTTGGCATGAACGTGTTCTTTTTTGTGTAAATAAGAATAAACAAAGACTTAATTATTACGGTTGTTTTTATACTGAGCAGGATTTGTATCAAGAAATAACTTGTGCTATGACCAAGGCTTTAGAAAAGTGGATTGATATTGAATCAGAATCTGCATGTTCTGCATATATGACCAGGGTCATAAATTCATATTGTAACAGAATTTTCCAATCTGAAAAAACTTATAAACGGAAGATGAATACTAATAGTATAATAGAAATTAATGATCTACATGGTGGATCAGAAAAGAAGTATCATGAAGTTATTTCAAATCATAATGGAGTTGGAGTAATAAAGACTTCAAATAAAATACAAAGCTTTGAAAAAACTTTAGTTTATAGAGACTTATTCGATTTTTTGAATAAGTTATTCAAACAGGAAGCAGTTAATGCTCCAAAACAATTACAGAATCAATTGATTACTTTTATAAAAGAAAAAAGAAAAGATCATGAATTGCATCAGATCGCTGAAAGTTTTAAATTTGATTTTCAATATGTATTGAAAATTAAAAACATTCTTGAGGAAAATATCGAGAAACAAATTTATCATGATATTTTAATCATTATGAAAAAAGATTTAAAAGGCGACGATATTATCATGAATAAATACGATTGTTCAAAAGGTTATATCATAAAGATAAAACAGAAATTCTCAAATATAGCTGAAAAAAAATTAAAAGCAATGGGAATTTCAATTAAAGATTATTTAAGTGAATAGAAAGGACGTTTTATGTTTGAAGAAAACTTTAACTCTAATCATTCATGGTATGCAATGCTTGTTAGAATGGGGAAAGAAAAAACAATTAAACAACACATTCTGAAATCAGATGTTGAGATTGACGACATCATTATTCCAGAACCTCCGCAAAAAGCTACTGAAGATGAAGAATTTAATTTAAGATATATGATTTTGTTAGGGTATATTTTTGTAAAGACAAAATTAAATGTTGATTCATATCAACAATTATTGAAGATAGAAAGCGTTTATCGATTTCTTGGTTCAATCCGATTCATTTCTGATATTCCGAGTGTAGTAAGTATGACATCAACTATATATTTTCCATGTAGGATAATGGAATATCAAATTGTCAATTTAAAAAAATATCTTAATGGAGAATATAAAGAAGAAATTGATGAAAAATCAATGTTTAATTTAGGTGATGATGTAGAGATCATATCTGGAGACCTTTCTTCTGTGCATGGAAAAATTAGCAATTTAGTCGGAAATTACGCTTATATAACTCCCCAGAAGTTCTTTACCCAAACGATTAAAGTACCTATCAAAAAAATAGCACATTATATGTCAGAATAATAAAATGAAAGAACCGTGCAATAATATCGCTCTTGAATTTTATCTAATTGTGCTCGGAATATTAGTTATCTTGTTGTTCTCAATATCTACACATTCGTGATTTTTAACTAATTCAATTTTTCTTGTTTAATTCAAGAAAAAAATATAAATTATCTATACAAGTCTGTATTAAACAAATTCAAGATGGAGGTATTTCATGACTATTAAGTACACCAAGATGCCCGAGTTGAAAGATGTTGTCACGCTGTTAAAGAAAAGCCCTGAGTATAATGGTAAACTAAACCATATAAATGAAGAAAGAGTAATGTACGCTTCGTACTCTAAAAAGAACTCAAAAACAAAAGCTAAAATAGGTCCAATTCCTCAACGATTTGCAATATTTATTGAAGATTATGATTATCTTCTAGAAATAAATCAAGAAAGCTGGTTGTCTTCGTCTGAATCTGAAAGATTGTATACTGTTCTTCATGAACTTCTACATATTCCAGCTGAAGGTTTTGATAAAGAAAGTAAACATTATAAGAAAACAAATCAGCACGACTTACAAGATTTCAAGGAACTAGTTACGCGTTTTGGGACAGAGCAAGAAGTTGATAAAGTAATGGCTGATTCAGTAATCGGATAAAAAATGGTATCTATTATTGATGGAAATCATTTAGCTTGCAGGTGTTTTTTTGGAGTTGATAATTCATTGTCGACTAGTACGGGACAACAGACAAATTTAATCTATGGATTTATTAATACTGTAAGAATGTTTGTGAATAGATATGGTATTGAAAATCATCTTTTTGTTGTTTGGGATTCTGAAGGCAAGAAAAGTCGACATGAATTATATCCAGAATACAAGGCTGGCAGAAACAAGCTTCCTCAAGAATTTTTTGACCAGATGAAAATTACTCAAGAATTTATTGAAGTTTTGAATATTCCGCAGTTTAAAGTACAAAGCACAGAAGCTGACGATATTATTGGGACTTTGACTTATAAATCTAGAAAAAAAGGTCAAAAGGTTTTAATTATAAGTTCAGATCATGATTTTGAACAATTGATAACTCAGCACGTTAAGGTTTTGTCTCCGTCTTTATCA
>Ga0315274_10016788_pt1 | contig 10340 bp, 6 predicted proteins | sample YL17G02_20_MG_FD_203700 | JGI IMG/M metagenome (GOLD analysis project Ga0315274, IMG submission 203700) | Sediment microbial communities from Yellowstone Lake, YNP, Wyoming, USA - YL17G02_20 | ecosystem: Environmental > Aquatic > Freshwater > Lake > Sediment | place: USA: Wyoming | collected... | reverse complement strand
CGCCCCGTAGGGGGTTCCACCCCGGAGGGCGGGGTTTATCCCGTTTAGAGATAAATCTCTAACGGGATTTAATGCCCCGCTGGAATTTCTAACGGGGTGAACTGAAAGGGTCACTAAAACGATATCGGCCTTTCGTGCCAATTCCCTGTTGAGATGGTAGATCCTCTTCTGTCCGCCGCCTGTGGGTGGATAGACCTGAAAGGTGGTGGTTCCAACGATCTTTTTTCTTCTGGTCTTTATGCTTGGACCACGTGGACCATCCTCCCTGAGAAGACCAAAAACCATGTTAGGCCAGTTGATGTGTGAAACAGATTCCTTGGCATTCAAACCCATCTGAATGGTGCGCTCAGGGTCAGAGATAAGCATTTTCATGGCTTCGGCAATGGCTTCTATGTTGGGCAAAATCCCCCTGCCGTTATGGCCGTCCTTTACAAGCTCATTCACACCGCCTGAGTCAAGGGTGGTGAGCACTGCCTTGGATGACTGCATTGCCTCCACCGTTATGAGACCATAGTCTTCATCATAGGGGATAAACGGCACAAAAAGTGCGCCTGCATATTGATGAAGGAGCTCGGAGTCTGTGACAAAGCCTAAAAAGCGTATGTGGCTGTCTTTGGCGGCAAGTTTTTTGAGTCGTTCCTCCTGTCCGCCTGTACCAGCAATCCTCAGTTCAATGCCGGCATCGACGGATTTAAAAGCCTCTATTAAGAAATCCATGCGCTTAAGGTCCTCAAGGCGGCTTGCTGTGAATAGGTAATCGTAACCTGTGGAATGGAACCCTTCAAGGTCTGAAGGAGGATGGATGATCTCAATGTCAACCCCCGGCGGGAAATACCCCTCCCTCAGGGCCACATTCCTCGATATGGCACTATAGGTTTTTATATATTCAGGTGAAATGGCAATGCGGTCAAGCCACCGGATGACAGTGCGTGTAAAAGGTCCAGGAAAGGTAAAGGTTTCAGGGGGAAGATCCTTGAGGTCGCGGAGGCGGAAGAGTTCTTTGAAGAAGGGCTCAAGCAGGGAACGGTCTGGATGGGGATGATTGAGCATCCTGGAGATAGGCTCTAAATCCCTGTGGGTTGGAACAAACGTTAGAGGTTTGCCACTTAAATGGTAGAGGTCGTAGACACCTCTACAGGTGTGCAGCATGTAGAGGTGGTGGTTTTTGTGAGGGACCATCCATGCAGGGTATTTGGTCGTGATGACCATGTCAAAATAGCTGAGATCAAGCCGGCTAAAGCGATCATAGCCCTCCATGAGGGGCCAGAATTCCAGATCGTAGCAGGGAACCTTGATGAGTTCAACCTCGTGGGGCGTAAGCTGATTCATATGGCGATGCAGCCCCCAGTAGAGTTTTTCAGCGCCGCCTATGAGAAATGGTACTGGAGAGGGAGCGACAATGGCAATTTTCATGACTGCAATTCAGACCTCAAACTTCAGATTTTTCTATATATTCAAGATCCGTTGTAATTATCCATGGCCGGTTAGCCACCCACGAACTACGAAAATCCCCCTCAATCCCCCTTTTTCAAAGGGGGATAATTACCCCTCCCTTTGGTCTCCGACCCAGCCTCCGGCTCAGAAGAGCCTCTGGCTCGGAGAGAGCGGTCTCTGACCCGGAGGGCAAAGGGAGGTTGGGAGGGATTTATGAGTATTTTCTACGTAATCTCTGGCCACTCCCTTCAGTCTGAAGTCTGGTGTCTGATGTCTGGTGTCTCCTATCTCTCCTTGAAGGAGATGGCAAGCCGGTCAAAGAGGGGTTTGATAAGATAGTCCATCAATGTCCTTTGACCCATCTTTACGATGACCTGCACAGGCATACCGGGCTGAAGATGCCGGTTGCCGAGTTGTTGAATTCCATCTTCTGTGAGCCTGATCCGGCAGAGATAGTAGGGCATCCTTGTGGCCTCATCAATGAACCTGTCTGCGGAGACCAGAATCACCTCTCCCTCAATCACAGGGGTCTTTTTTGCATCAAAGGCAATAAACCTCAAATCGGCCTTAAGTTTGAGATGCAACCTGTCTATATCCGTGGTCATGACCTTCGCTTCTACGATGAGTTCCTCATTCAGTGGAACGATGTCCATGATACGCTGTCCGGGCATAACCACTCCACCGATGGTGTGCACAATAAGGCCCAGTATAAAGCCATCTTCAGGCGCCTTGATATCTGTCTTTTTTAGCACATCCAGGGTGGCGTCGTATTGGTCCTTGAGAGCCGCAAGCTTTTTTTGAACCTCGCTGAGATTTGCCTCCACTTCTTTCAAAAATTCCTGTTCAAGGCGTACTATCCTGATTTTATATTCGCTTACCGCCTTTCTTGTCCTGGCAATATTGCCCAGGTCTTCGCTCCTTTTACCGCTGAGTTCAGCCCACATCCTTTCCATTTCTATGACCTTGGTGCGCGGATAATAGCCCTGTTCAGCCAGTTCTCTTAATGGATTCATCTCGCCGGTCAGGAGTTCCATCTGTTTTGAGCGTGTGCCCTGGAGCTCTTCAAGTCTCCTGATGTATTCCTCCAGGCCTTCTATGTTTTCCCTGAGGATGTTTATTTCATTCTCAAAGGAACCCCGTCTTGCATTAAACAGCTCCTGTTGTGTCTTTATAAGATTGGTTAGTTCTGGCAGGTGTCTCATGGAGGTGATCTCCTTCGGAAAGACGATCGTAGCCGCCCTGCTCCTTTCCGCCAGAAGCCTTGCTTCCACTGCGAGGGCTAAAAAGTATTCGCTTCTTACTGATGTCAGGCTCGCCTTTGGCTGTGCATCGTTGAGACGTATGAGAACCTGTTCTTTTTTTACCCTATCGCCTTCTTTCACAAGTATCTCCTGAATGGTCCCTCCATACTGATGCTGGATTGTCTTTCGATTTGATACCACGGTGACCACACCATGTGCCACCAATCCCTCATCGAGGGGAGCAAAAAAGGCCCATACCATAAAGGTGCCAAAACCAAGGATCAAAACGAAAAAGGCAACAAGGATAATCGGCTTTGTGCTTGTCTTCAGCGGTATCTCTTCCTCGGTGTTCAATCCCTGCCTTTCATTTCTGTTCATAATACTCCTTTTTTTCCAGCCTATCACAAAACCCGCAAACCCTTGTATCCCCTCAACCTCACCTTCTCCCCATTGGGGAGAAGGAAGGGATGAGGGGGCTCCTTTTCTTTTTATCTATTGTTTCGTTTCACTACCCCTCACCATAACCCTCTCCCCAAAGAGACTGTGTCATAATTCATTTTTTGTCACCCTGAACTCGATTCAGGGTCTCGTAACTTATTGATTCCATTAGATGCTGAAACAAGTTCAGCATGACATTTTTCACCATTTCCCCCATTGCGACACAGTCTCAAAGGGGAGAGGGGAATTTTTTTAGTTCTTCTATCCTAACCAACTCTTTTGGAGATGACCAAAATCTTTTTATCCACTGCTCGCCTGTATCTGCTGTTGTTGAGCCTTTCTCAGAAGAGCCAGCACATCATCCCTCGGACCATAGGCCTGCATGACGCCATTCACAAGCAGCATGATTTTATCCACGATTGAAAGGATCGATGTTCTGTGGGTTATTACAAAGACCGTCTTTTTAGCCTCTTTTAATTTTAAGAGGGTATGGAGGAGGGCCAACTCCCCAGCCTCGTCAAGGTTGGAATTTGGCTCATCCAGCACAATCAACACGGGGCCATCGTATATGGCCCGCGCGAGGGCTATCCGCTGCTTCTGTCCCCCTGATAAGATCAGGCCTCCCTCTCCAATCGGGGTATCATATCCCTCAGGGAATTGAAGCACCATTTCGTGAATACCGGTAGCTTTAGCGGCTGCCACCACCTTTTCAGGGTCTATCTCTCCAAACCGGGCGATATTTTCCGCAAGGGTGCCATCAAGGAGCTCTATATCCTGCGGCAGATAACCTATGAACTGACCCAGTTCTCCTTTGTCCCATGTTGAGACCTCAACGCCATCAAGCCTCACCACACCGGCAAAAGGCGGCCAGATGCCCACTATCATCCTCGCAAGGGTTGTCTTTCCTGCGGCACTGGGACCTATAATGGCCACCACATCACCCGGCGCTGCCCCAAAACTGACGCCTTTTAAAATCTGCTGGGTTGAGCCCGGGGGGACGGCTATGAGGTTCGAAACCACCATCCCCCCTGTTGGGGGTGGCAGGGACATTCCTTTCTCTCTCTCGGAAAAGGCGCCTAAGATTTCTTCAAGTCTCTTATAGGATGTCCTTGCGGAGAGAAACTGCTTCCATATGCCTATTGCCAGCTCAACAGGATACAATGCCCTGCCCATAAGGATGGATGCAGCAATCATCATGCCTGGTGTGATGATATTTTTTATCGCCAGGTAGGCTCCCACACCAAGGATAAGGGACTGGGAAGTTAATCTGGCAAATTTACTGATGGCGGCGATGACACTTGCCCGCTCGCTGGCCACTTCCTGAAGTTTCAGAAACCTTTTATGCTTCTGATACCAGTGGTCCTCCACATGATTCAGCATCCCCATGGCCTCTATGGCCTCGGCGTTTCTCAAATTGGCGCCAGCAAAGGTGCTGGCGATGTTGTGGAGTTTGTTTGCCTCTGAAAGGGGTTTTCTGCTTACAAGCTCTGTTAGAATAGCCATACACAAAAGAAATACAGCGCTTACAATTGAAAAGACTCCGAGTAACGGATGCATGTAAAAGATGACTACAATAAAAATTGGGGTCCAGGGGGAATCAAAAAATGCAAAAAGGCCACCGCCCGTAAGAAACTGCCTGATATTGGTAAGGTCATAAAAGTACTGGGTAGCGTTGGCAGAGCCAAAATGCAGGGAGTTCTCAAAGGCTGCCCTGAAGACCTTATAGCTTAAACGCTGATCCATTCTGTTGCCCATACGAATGAGAAGTTGCGACCTGATCCACTCAATAAAACCGACGATAACGAACATCACAACCATTATGACTGTGAGCATAAGAAGGGTGTCCTCATTGCGACTCATTAAAACACGGTCATAGATTTGAAGCATGTAGATTGCCGGAACCAGAAGAAGGATATTGACAACGAAACTGAAAAGGCCGATGCTAACGAGGGTACTTTTGAATGACAGTAAAACTGCCATGAGTTCCTTTTTTACAACTCTTGTTGCGGGAAATGGTCGCCGGAAGATATTGAACATCGTTCACCTCGCCTATTTGGTTTGTAGCCATTGATTGATCATGATGACATCATCTTCTGAAAGGGTTCCTGCAGAGGACTTCAATCTCAATATATTCAATATAAACTCATATCGCGCCCGAAGCAGCTTGCCCCTGACATTGTGAAGCTCCCTCTCGGCGTTAAGGACATCAACGATCGTCCTTATGCCAGCGATTAATCCCATCTTATTGGAGTGAAAGGATGTGGATGCTGACCTGATTGCGGTCAAAAGCGTATTAATGCTAACAATGCTTCCTTTAATGCCGAGAAATGCCTCGCTTAGTTTCTGAACGTTATCTGAAAGGTTATTTTCATATTCCTTCTTTGCCTGCTCTAATCTTGCTTGTGATTCCTTCACCTTTGCCGAAATGTAACCTCCGTTGAAAACAGGCACATTCACCTGGATACCAACAGTCTTGTAAGTGAGTTCATCGGTCTTCAAATAGTTATTCGTGTTTGTCTTTGAATATCCTGCTACCAGATCAACGCTGGGCAAATGCTGCCCCTTGTTCTTTCTGAGTTCCTCTTTATAGTAATCAATATTATAGGCGTAAGATTTCAAAATAGGATTATCCTTCTTTGCTTTCTCAATCCAGCCTTCAAGGCTCTCAGGCTCAGGTACCCTTAGGGGTATGTCCTCCTTAAGAAAACTCAATCCATCAGGTCCTATCCCTACGATCCTTTTGAATGCCTGCATTTTAATTTCAAGATTGTTTTGAGCTTCGACTTCCTGTGAAAGGATTGAATCGTATCGCGCTTCCGCATCGTGGACATCCGTGATGGTAGCAACACCTGCCTGAAACATCCTTTTTGCCTGCTCGAGCTGCTCTGTAACAGCCTTCTTCTCTGTATCGACGAGTTCCAGTAAATCCCTTGCAGCCAGTCCATTGAAATAGGCTTCGGCAACTCTGAGAACCAAATTCTGTTCCGCCGAGGCAAACCTCACATCGCCAATGGTCTCACGAATGTTGTGCTGCCGATATTCATAAAACTTGGGGAGATTAAAGATCGGCTGCTTGAGGTTTATGCTCTGTGACCGGGCAGTATAGTCAAGATAATACCACGGGGCAGTAACAAAATCGTATCTGGATATGGCACCGCCTATCTGAATCTGAGGAAGAAGAAAGGATCGTCCCTGCTTTGATAATGTCCTGGCTGCTTCACGCTCGTAAATGGAAGAACCAAAGAGAGGATCATGCTCTTTGGCTCTGGTGTAGGCCTCCATCAAATCCATGGCGGATAGAGAAGGATGTATGGCGGTTTGAAGAAGGATAATAGAAATCAACAAGAGGATTAGCCGGGAATGGCGACGGTGTTTCCTTCTGCAATCCAATTCAATTTTCATTTGTGTCTTGCCTCCTGATTTATCCAGTGAAATTACGTCACTCCTGAGCAATGAAAATTGCTAACCCCTCACCTCAATCCTCTCCCCTTTGAGAGGAGAGGGGAGGATGAGGGGGAAAGTTTTATTTTTAAAGCAATATTAACAGATCCCTTTTATTTGTTGCAAGAAAAATTTCCACTATCTGTAATTCAGACGCTGGACTTCAGATATCAGACTTCAGACATTAAACTCCCCTATCTCCTCCTCTTCAATCTGATATCTGAAGTCTCCTGCCCGCCGCATAAGGCTTTGGCAGGCGGGATGGTCTACTGTCTGAATCACAGTCCGCTATGGCTTATAGCCGATCAGGGCAAAATCCCTTGGCGCCTTTATATAATCATTGATATCGCTTAGCATCCATTCTGTTGATTTGATTAGCTTTAAATCTGCCCCTTCATCTAAAACAAAATAAGAGCCGGTGCGCACAAATCCCCTGCTTTCAGCAACGAAATTAATGGTATCAGGATGTAGTGGTTTTTTATGGCCGGGGTCTCTGTAAAAATCATAAGAGCTTACAAGTATATTAGCAGGGTTAGGGGTTTCAAATATAATCATTCCACCAGATTTTAAAACCATCAGGGCCTCATCAAATAATGCAATCAATGTCTTAAATGAAAGATGCTCAATAATATGAAATCCGGCAATGACGTCTAATGAACCTCTCTCCAGTCCTCTTAGATACTCAATGACATCTGACTCTGTGACATCAAGCCCCAGTTCCCTGCATTGCAGCAATGCTACCCTGTTGATATCAATGCCTTTGGCTCTATAGCCATTTTCTTGCAGAAGTTCCAGCCATTCTCCCCTGCCGCATCCGACATCCAGTAGGGAAAGATCCCCTTTCTCAGACTTTATTTTATCAATGTACGGCATATAAAGGCCTAATCTCCGCTTTATTCCAGCCCTCGTGCCTCTAAACCGATCCTCAAAAATCATGTACATTGCATCAAGGATATGGTCTTCTTCTTTCAGAATAGTTTTCATCTGTTCATGAGAAAGAGGCTCTGGAAAGCTTTTTTTCACCTCCTCGAGCAGGAGGATGAATCGCCTTTGTTGATCTAAGGTGTTTAACCTCTGATCACTTATCTGCCTTAATATATTTTCAGTTGTTGCTGCCAACTTCTTTACTGCTTCACTGTCCGCCTTGCCTGCAAGTCGAGACCGCACCTCCTCTACCGTCTCACTGTCCGCCTTGCCTGCAAGTCGAGACCACACCTCCTCTACCGTCTCATTGTCTGCCTTGCCTGCAAGTCTTGCATCGGTGAAGGCCTGATACGAGTAGACGTTCTTTATTATTTTTGGCAGGTTCATGATCGCAGTCAAAAGCCGGATAAAATACCCTGCTACGGGAATTTTATATGATTTATTCGCCAGGTATCGTAACCTTAACCCCTTTACTCTAACATTCTTTTCCCGTCCTTCTTTTGACCTGCTGATACCACCCAGTATCTCAATTTTATTGAGTTGTCCACTTCTGAGCCTTGAAAGGTAATCATTAAAGCCGTCAGTATCTGGTTCTCGTTTTAATATGGCCCGGTAAGCGTTTCTTATAAAATCTTCATCGCGATATGGAAGGAGGTCACTGAGATTTACAAACTCATACCTTGTTTCTTTTATTTTGGGGGCTATAAATGATTCTGGCGAGCTGAATATTTCTATTCCTTGCTCTATTTTTTTTTCGGACGGGACTGCTTTACTACGCATGGCTTCCTGCCGTATCCTTTGCTTGATTGTTTCTGTATTTATTTCGGGATGGTTCATGCCATCAAACCCTCTAAAAAGTAGCCTGTCTCTTTTTCCCTTCCTAAGAATAATTGAGTAACACTTCTTCGGGCATTCCCATCCTCTTGATCTGATGGTGATCGATCCATATCACCCTATCGCATATTCTCTCCACGTCTTCCATTGAATGGGAGACAAAAACCATTGTCACCCCACTTTTTTTAAAACCCATCATTTTATTAAGACACTTTTTTTGGAACTCGATATCCCCTACTGCCAATACCTCGTCAATTAGTAAAATCTCAGGATCGAGGTGCGCTATCACAGAAAAACCCAACCTCGCATACATGCCAGAAGAGTATGTCCTGATAGGCTGGTATATAAAATCACCCAGCCCAGAAAATTCTATTATTTCATCCATTTTGCTTTTGACCTGATTCCTTGTCAATCCGAGAAGAACCCCATTTAACATAATATTCTCTTTTCCTGTAAGCTCAGGATGGAAGCCTCCTCCGAGCTCGAGGAGTGGTGAGATCCTCCCCCTTACAACGACTTTTCCTTTCGATGGTTTTAATACTCCTGCGATAAGGCCCAATGTGGTGCTTTTGCCTACGCCGTTTTTGCCTATGATGCCGAGAGTCTCACCTTTATAGGTCTCAAAAGATATGTCTTTCAATACTTCATACCTTGAATTCTTTGTAGAACTCAATGCTTTTGGGAGATGAAATAGAAAATTTTTAATCCCTCCTGTGATGTGGTGATACAGAGGATAGCTTTTGCTGACATGGTCGAAGATGATGATGGGTTCGCTCATAATATCTCTGCAAATCTCCATGAAAGCTTTCGATATACCTGATAACCTAACACAAATACAAGGATCGAATAGAAAAAGCTAATGAAGAGATAAAATGGCTCTAAGGTCCCCTTTAGAAACAAGTTTCTCCAGCTTATCACCAGAGGAGCTAATGGATTGAAGTTTATGAAAGGTTTATAAGTTTCTGGAATCATCGTCTCAGGATAAATAATAGGGGTAAAATAGAAAAAAAGTGTCACGAATATACTGGTCAATCTCTCAAGATCCCTGAAGAATAAATTGACGGAGGAGACCATAAGAGAGACACCAAATGTCATCAAAAACTGTACAATCATTAATAATGGGATTCCATAGAACCATGAAAGGGATGGGGATTTTTGATATATGAAAAGAAAAAGGACAATGACAGGGATAGAGAGAATGAAATGGATCATATCCTGAAGTACTATTGTGAAAGGTATGACGCTCCTGGGGAAATTGACTTTTTTAATGATGGATGCATTACCCAAAAAGACCATGGGTGAAATATTCACAGAATTGGAAAACCACTGCCAGGGAAAAAGTCCCGCGATAAGAAAGAGGGTATAGTTTTCCATCTCTATCCTCATGACAATCTTGAAGGCTATAAAGAATACAAGGGCAAAGGCAAGCGGGTTGGCGATCGACCAGAGATAACCCAGGAAGCTACTCTTATATCTGACCTTCATCTCCTTCTGAGTAAGAACGACAATGAGGTCAATGATGTTCTGTATTCTATGGTTCAACGAACGCCCACCACCTTTTAAAGTACCCCCGCTATCATCCGAACTATTTTCTCACTCGCTTTTCCGTCTCCAAATATCCCTCTTTTCTTTGGAGGCCTTTTTCTCCCTTCCCCCTGCCTAACTTCCTCTACAATCTTTTTCTTCCCTGTACCCACCAATATGTTCCATCCACTATGAATGGTCTCTACCCATTCTGTCTCATCCCTCAACGTAAAACAAGGAACCCCGAACCAGTAAGCCTCCTTTTGAACACCTCCTGAATCGGTCAGAATGGCTTTGGCATGTTTTTCTAATTTTAACATATCGAGATAGGGAACTGGATCAGTCAATTTAATTCCTTGGGCTTCAGAGAAGAGACAATTAGCTTTTATCATCTTCTTCGTCCTGGGGTGGAGGGGAAGGATGACAGGAACATCTTTCGCGATTTCATTTAGAGCACTCAAAATAGATTTCAAGGGTTTGGGGTTATCCGTATTTTCAGCTCGG
>Ga0315274_10016785_pt1 | contig 10341 bp, 8 predicted proteins | sample YL17G02_20_MG_FD_203700 | JGI IMG/M metagenome (GOLD analysis project Ga0315274, IMG submission 203700) | Sediment microbial communities from Yellowstone Lake, YNP, Wyoming, USA - YL17G02_20 | ecosystem: Environmental > Aquatic > Freshwater > Lake > Sediment | place: USA: Wyoming | collected... | reverse complement strand
AGGGAGCAAAAATTTTTGAAGAAATAACCTCCAGAAACGTTGGAAAACTTTTGGCAATTTACGTTGATGGACTGCCAATTTCTGCTCCGGTAGTTCGGGAAGCAATTGTCGGGGGAAAGGCTCAAATTAGCGGTAAATTCACAGTGGATGAGGCCAAAACTCTTTCCGGAAATTTGAATGCTGGAGCCCTTCCTGTTCCTATAAAATTAATCTCTCGACAGACAGTCGGGCCGACTTTAGGGAAAATTTCCTTAGAACAATCCCTGAAAGCCGGAATTTTGGGATTTTTAGCAGTAATTATTTTTATGATTCTTTTTTATCGTCTCCCTGGGATTTTTGCCTCTCTGGCTTTAGGAATTTACATTACCTTAATTTTAGCTCTTTTTAAATTAATTCCGGTTACCTTAACCTTAGCTGGAATTGGAGGCGTTATTCTTTCCCTTGGTATGGCTGTTGATGCCAATGTTTTGATTTTTTCACGGATGAGAGAAGAGTTTAAAATGGGAAAGATTTTCAACCAGGCCCTAGAAGAGGGATTCAATCGGGCCTGGCCGGCAATAAGAGACGGAAATTTAACCACTCTAATTGTGGCCGCAATTTTTTTTGGTTTGGGAAGTAGCTTTGTCAAGGGTTTTGCCACTACTTTGAGTATTGGAGTTTTGATGTCTATGTTTTCAGCAATAATTATTACTAAAAATCTTCTCAAGTTGTTTTCTGGCTCGAGGTTTGAGAAAGTTAAATGGTTGTGGTGAAAGAGATATTAAAATCCATGCGAAGAAAATTCATTTTATTCTTCACCCTTCGTTGCGACTCGGGTATATGAATATTCCTTTTGTAAAATATCGTAAAATTTGTTTCGTTTTTTCTGGAATCCTGATTGTAGGAAGCTTAGTTTTTTTAATTATTTTTGGTCTAAAACTCGGCATTGATTTTACTGGCGGAAGCATTTTAGAATTGGAATTTAAAACTGAGCGACCTTCAAATCAGGAAATAAGAGAAAGCCTGAAAGAGTTTGATTTGGGAGAAATTTACATTCAGCCAGCCAATGAAAAGGGCCTAATTTTAAGAATGAAAGACATTTCGGAGGATGTCCATCAACAAATTGTCCAAAAACTAAAAGTTAATGGTGAATTGGAAGAGAAACGTTTTGAATCGATTGGATCAGTAATTGGCCGGGAATTAAAGGAGAAGACAAAAATTTTAATAGCAATTTCGCTTTTATCAATAGTTTTTTATATTGCCATAGCCTTTCGCAAGGTTCAAAAACCCTTAAGTTCCTGGCAATATGGAATTGCCTCATTACTCATTCTTTCTCACGATATTCTAATACCCTTGGGAGTTTTCGCTCTTTTGGGAAGATTTTACCAAGTTCAACTTACCATCCCCATAATTTGCGCCTTTTTAACCATTGTGGGCTACGCCATCAATAATGTGGTCGTAGTTTATGACAGATTAAGAGAAAATCTGCTAAGGGGCGTTTCCAGAGATTTTGCTTCGGGATTTGAGGAAACAGCAAACAAGGCCATAAATCAAACCTTGACCCGCCAACTTAACACCTCTTTGACTACCTTGTTTCCTTTAATTGCCATTTTCTTTTTAGGTGGGGAAACTTTAAAGTATTTCGCTTTAACCTTAATCTTAGGAATTACCGCCGGCACTTATTCTTCAATCTTTTTAGCCACTCCAATCTTAGTCAGCTGGTTGAAATGGCGAAAAAAATAAGGAAAACTTTCGGGCAGATTACCTCGGGTGACACGCAGTCCGCTTAAGTGGTGAGACTAAGTTAATTTCCGCGGCTGCTATTTCTCGCCTAGCCTTACGTACTTTAAAAGAAGATTCAGAGTCCTTCCTGGGCTCGGCTGCGAAGTGTCTCCCTCGGCAACTGCCCTCAGATTATCAAAAAAGTGCAAAAAGTATGTATACATTACCCACTCCGCTTGACATACATTTTTAAAAATGTTTAAATAAAATAATTATTTCCTAAGGTTTATGAATTTTAGCTATCAAAAAATTTGTCAAGATGTTCTTCAAGACCTGCCTCCAAGGACAAGGGAGGTTCTTTCCCGTCGTTTTGCTTTGTCCGCCGAAGCCTCTGGCGAAGGCGGAGCTAGAAGGGAAACTCTGGAGGCAATTGGCCGAGATTTTGGTATTTGCCGAGAAAGAGTTCGCCAAATTGAAGGAGACGGATTCTTAAAGATTAAGCCAAAAATTGAAAAATACCAAAAAATCTTTCAATATTTTACTACGCAACTTAAAAGCTGCGGAGATTTTAAAAAAGAAGATATTTTATTGTCTGAATTGGGAGGAGAAAAATGGAAATCCCAGGTTTACTTTTTGCTTACCTTAGGACCTGGCCTTGAAAGACTGGGAGAGTCTGAGAACTTTTACTCTTTATGGACAATCAATCGAAATTCTCTGAAGAAGGCCCAGGAGTTTATTAATTCCCTCTCTCGAAAATTGGAGAAGGTGGGGAAACCTTCCGCCTTAAATGAGATTTGTCCTCTTATTTCTTTAGATAAGAGGTTTTTAGAATCTTATTTGGAAATTTCCAAAAAAATTCAGAAAAATTCTGAAGACCTCTTTGGCTTAAGAGATTGGCCAGAAATAAATCCGAGAGGAGCAAGAGATAAGGCTTACTTAGTATTCAAAAAAGCAAAAACTCCTTTACATTTTACAAAAGTTGCCGAATTTATTAATGGAGCCCTGCCTCAGACTGTTCACAATGAACTAATCAGGGATGAAAGATTTATTTTGGTTGGCCGAGGCATTTATGCCCTGAGGGAGTGGGGATACGAGCCTGGCCAGGTGAAAGACGTTATTTTAAAAATTTTGAAGGATGGAGGGAAACCATTGGCTAAAGAAGAAATTTTAGAAAAAGTGCTAAAACAAAGATTAGTTAAAGAGAATACTATTTTTCTGAATTTGAGCAATAAAAAATACTTTTTTAGGGATTCTCAGGGAAAATATATAGTAAAAGAAGACTAATTGTGCCTGAACCTTCCGTATCTTTCTTTTTTGGTTATTTTTGGAAAATAATTGCTGCCTGGTGGTGGTTGATTTTACCTTTTATTTTATGGGAACCCTTTCTCTATTTCTGGAAATTTTGGCGGATTGAACTTTTTGTAAAAGTGCAAAAATTTATTTTACTAGAAATCAAACTCCCTGAAGAATCTTTAAAACCAATCAGGGCGATGGAAAATGTCTTATCCGGCTTCTGGCAGGGTTTTTACGAACCCCCTGTTTTTTGGGAACAATGGTGGGATGGACAAATAATTTTAGGATTTCAATTAGAGCTCGTTTCAATAGGAGGAGAGATTCATTTTTATATTAGATGTCCAGATTACCGAAGAGACATCGTTGAATCCAACGTTTATTCTCAATATCCGGAAGCCGAAATTACTTTGGTTGAAGATTATACCAGAAACGTGCCGGTCGGTATCCCAAATAAAGACTGGGATTTCTGGGGTGCAGATTATAGATTCGACAAACCTGACCCCTATCCGATTAAAACCTATACCGAATTTGAAACCGAGGCAGAAAAGGAAGAAGAAAAAAGAATTGACCCGATTGCCTCCCTTTTGGAAACCTTTGCTAAAATGAAGCCCGGAGAACAGCTCTGGGTTCAGATTCAGGCTGCTCCAATTTCAGAAAAATATGCCGAACCATTTTGGGCCGAAGGACAAGCGTTAAAAGATAAATTGGCAAAGAGACCCTTGGTGCCCAAGCCCAAACCAATGCTCCAAGAGGCAGCTGAAATTTTAATTACCGGAAAAGTACCGGGAGAAGAGAAACCAGCAGAGGGATTAGAATTGATTGCTCCTGAATTGAGATTAACTCCCGGAGAAAAAGAAATCATTGCTGGCGTGGAGAGAAAAATTTCTAAACCTCCTTTTAAATGTAATATCAGATGGATTTTTTTGGGACTAAGGGAGGTTTGGTTTAAACCAAATTTAAGGCTGGCTTTGGCTTTCTTTGGAAACTTTGTCACTGAGCATATGAATGCCCTTTTTCCTTTGGGGAAAACAATTACTAAGGTTTACAGTCGGCCTCCTTTCTCTATTTTCGACGCCCGGCGACGATATCTTAGAAAAAGAAAAATGTTCAGGCTATATCGAGAGAGGTTCTCTCCTACTTTTCCTCTGTCCGGTAATCGTAAAACCGGAACCTTTGTTTTAAATACTGAGGAACTGGCTTCTCTTTTTCATTTCCCCAGCCGAAGAGTTGCTCCGGCTCCTGGGGTTTCTCGGGTAGAAGCCAAAAAAGGAGAAGCACCTCCAGGGCTACCTATCGAATAAATTGCTAAACTGTTAAATTGTCAAATTGTTAAACTGAATTATTTAAAAAAAACAATTTAGCAATTTAGCAATGTAACAATTTAACAATGAATTCTAACGAGATAACTTATTTCGGCGAAACAACCTTCAGAAATCAGAGAAGGCGTTTTGGAATCAAAATTGACGATAGAAGGAGGCATGTTTATATTATCGGGAAGACCGGGATGGGTAAAACAGTGATGATGGAAAATATGGCCATCCAGGATATCCAAAAAGGTAATGGAATGGGTTTTATCGACCCCCACGGAGAAGCGGCCGAAAGATTATTAGATTTCGTCCCTCAAAATCGAGTTAATGATGTAATTTATTTTAATCCAGCTGATTTAAATTTCCCCATTGCCTTCAATGTAATGGAAAAAGTGGATACTGGCCATCGCCATTTAATAGCTGCTGGTTTAATGGGTGTTTTTAAAAAAATCTGGCCAGACGTCTGGTCAGCCAGAATGGAATATATTTTAAACAATTGCGTTTTGGCCTTGCTTGAATATCCGGGCTCAACTCTCTTAGGAGTCAATCGAATGTTAGCTGACCCTGACTATCGAAAAAAAGTGGTAGATCGGGTTACTGACCCGGTAATTAAATCTTTTTGGCTTAATGAATTCGCCCGTTATACCCAAAGATACGAAGTGGAGGCAACAGCCGCCATCCAAAACAAAATTGGCCAGTTTATTTCTACCCCTTTAATTCGAAATATCATTGGCCAGGTCCGCTCGGCTATTAATATGAGAAAAGTGATGGATGAAGGAAAAATTTTGATTGCCAATATCTCAAAAGGCAGAATTGGCGAAGAAAATTCCCGGCTTTTGGGAGCCCTTTTAGTGACTAAATTGTATTTAGCAGCAATGTCGAGAGTTGACACGCCCGAAGAAAAGAGAAGAGATTTTTACTTATACGTAGACGAATTTCAAAATTTTGCTACCAAGGCTTTTATTAACATACTTTCTGAAGCTAGAAAGTATAGGTTGGCTTTGGTTTTGGGGAACCAGTATATTTCCCAACTGGAAGAAATGACTCCTAGCGGAAAAAGCTCCGAGGTCCGAGACGCCATTTTTGGCAATATTGGCACTATGGTCTGCTTTCGAGTCGGAGCAGAAGATGCCGAATTTTTAGAAAGAGAACTTCTGCCGGAATTTGCTCTCCAAGACTTAGTTAATTTAACCAAATACAGCGTCTATTTAAAATTAATGATTGACGGATTGGCAGGACGTCCTTTTTCAGCTGAAACTTTACCACCTTCTCTAGAACTTGAAAAATCGAACAGAGAAAAAATTATTAAAGTCTCTCAAGAAAGATACGCTACCCCTAAAGAGATTGTTGAAGAAAAAATTAGTCGCTGGGTAGGAATGCTAAAACCATTAGAAAGACCCCTTCGGCCCGCCCCTTCAGTTTTATATGACGCTCAGTGTGCCTTGTGTGGAAAATGGACTAAAGTAATTTTCCCGCCAGATGGCAACCGGCCAGTTTATTGTAAACCTTGCTTAAAGAAAGCCCGCCCAATAGGCGAGGCTCGCCCCGAAGGGGCGGCTCGCCCCGCTTCGCCCGCGAATCGAGGCGAGCCCGCTTCGCGGAGCGAGGCCGGAGTGGAGCTGGGAAAAACCCCAGCCCCTCCAACTATTTCTTTAGAAGAAGTTAGCAAAACCGAACCAGTTTCTTTCTCGCCATCAAGGAAGGCAGTAGAAGTAAAGGAAAAACCGAAACGAAAGGAAGTTAACATAGAAGAACTTAAAAAAGTCTTAGAGGAAACTTTAAAAAAGTCAAAAACCCCGTAGTAGAATTTTGACTTGTTCCGCCCGAAAGCGGAACAAAAAATAGGTGTAGCCTTGTCAAAATTTCACTACGGGGCAAAAAATAATGCGGACCTTAAAGGATTTCAATTTTAAAAATAAAAGAGTTTTAGTCAGGTGCGATTTTAATGTTCCCCTTGGAGAAAAAGGGGAAATTTCGGATGATTTTAGGATAAAAAAAACTATTCCGACGATAGAATATTTAATCGAAAAAGGAGCAAAAGTAATTTTAATGAGTCATTTTGGGAGACCAGAAGGAAAGGTGGTTGAAAGTTTACGATTAACCCCTGTTCAGAATAAACTTATGGAATATCTCGACCTTTCTATAACTAAAGCGAATGATTGTGTTGGAAAAGAAATAGAGGACTGGATAAATCAAATGCAACCTGGAGAAATTTTGCTTTTAGAGAATTTAAGATTTTACAAAGAAGAGGACGAAAATGATGAAAATTTTGCTAAGGCACTATCTAAATTGGGAGATATTTTTATTAACGAGGCCTTTTCTGTCTGTCATAGAAATCATGCCTCAATTATTGGGATACCAAAGTATTTACCTTCCGGCGCTGGATTTTTATTAGAAAAAGAAATTAGCGTTTTGACTAAAATGATAGAGAATCCTGAAAGACCATTAGTTGCAATTATTGGAGGCAAAAAAGTGGAAACAACGAAATTAAAATTAATTGATGATTTTTCTGCAAACGGATATGTTTTACTTGGAGGTTTAGTGAATAAAGAACTAAAAGAGAAAAATCTAAAATTAAAATATCCTCAAAAAATTGTAGAACCGATTGACGAGATTGAAGGAAAAGATATTGGGCCTGAAACAATTAAACTCTTTAAAGAAAAAATTTCTTTGGCTAAAACTATTTTTTGGAACGGTCCTTTAGGAAAAACTAATGAAGAAAAATTTTCTAAAGGAACTGAAGAAATTGCTAAAGCGATTATTAAAAGTGGTGCCTTTTCAGTAGTTGGGGGAGGGGAGACGGTTGAATTCGTAAATAGGATTGGATTGGGAGAAAAATTTAACCACCTTTCCACCGGCGGCGGTGCGATGTTAGACTTTATTGCTAACGGAGAACTAGTCGGAGTTGAAGCATTAAAATAATGGCGGAGATTAAAAATCTTAAGAAGGCGGCTCAAAGAATAAAAAAAGCAATAAAAAATGAAGAAAAAATCCTTCTCTACGGGGACGCTGATTTAGATGGGGTGACAGCAGTGATTGTTTTGGCTGATGCAATTAAAAATTTAGGTGGTAAAGTAACTGCCATTTATTTTCCCGATAGGGAGCTTGAGGGATATGGAATAACCGAAAAGGGTTTAAATTATTTGGGAGAAAACGCCCCGGCACTTTTAGTTGCCTTGGATTGCGGAATAGGAAATTTTAAAGAAACCGAGCTTGCTAAAAAATTAGGGTTTGAAGTAATAATCATTGACCACCATCAAATTTTAGATGCTTTGCCTAAAGCCGAAATTATTGTTGACCTGAATCAAAAAGGAGATAAATATCCTTTTAAAGGTTTAGCCGCAGTCGGCATTTCCTTTAAACTTTCAGAGCTTCTTTTAAAGGATAAAATGACTGACTCAATGAGAAAAAATTTTCTCGAACTGACGGCTTTGGGCACCATTGCCGATATGATGCCAAGAGAATCTGAAAATAGAATTTTTATTGAAGAAGGGATGTCTTCTTTCGAACGTTCTTGGCGGCCGGGGCTTCAAGCCTTTTTTGAGACAGAGCCTTTTAAAGATGAGCTTAATTTAAATCAAAAAATTTCCAGAATCATTTCTATTTTAAATGTCAGGGATGTAGAAAATAATTTTCCCGCCAGCTTCCGACTTCTGACTTCCTCTTCACTCCAGCAAACCAAAGAACTTTTTACCAAACTTTTAGAAAAAAGCGTTCAAAGGAAAGAAAAAATAGAAAAGACCGTTGAAGAAGTTGAGCAAAGGATTTCAAAACAATCAGAACCCATTATTTTTGAAGGAGATTCTAATTGGGAATTTACTTTAATTTCAGCAGTAGCATCTATTATTTGTAAAAGATATCAGAAACCAACTTTTGTATTCAAAAAATTAGAAAAAGAATCCATCGGCACAGTGAGGACGCCTGCGGGAATAGACAGCGTTTCTCTGATGAAAAAATGCTCCCAATACCCAATAACTTATGGCGGCCATCCTTTAGCCTCCGGTTTTAGAATTAAAAATGAAGACTTAGAGAAGTTTAAACAATGTTTAATCTTACACATTAAACAATGAAAAAGATCATTATCTACACTGACGGAGGTTCGCGGGGTAATCCGGGACCGGCGGCAGTTGGAGTTGTTTTTTGCAACGAGAAAGGAGACATTTTCAAAAAATGCTCTGAGTATTCGGGAGATAATTTTACTAATAATGAAGCCGAATATCAAGCCGTAATTTTTGCCCTTAAAAAATTTAAAGCCCTCTTCGGGAAAAAATTAGCTTCCCAAACGGAAATTGAATTGAGGTCAGATTCCGAACTTTTAATAAAACAATTAGAAGGGGAATATAAAATTTTGGAGCCGAAAATGGTATCTTTGTTTATCACGGTTTGGAATCTGAGAATTGATTTTAAAAAAATTAAATTTAAGCTCATCTCACGGACAAAAAATCAAGAAGCCGACAGATTAGTTAATGAAGCCTTGGATAGTCAGAACAAGCAAGGGACAATTTTTTAAATTATTGACAAATCTTTCCTGATTTGTTAAACTAAAGTTGCTTAAGTAGGCAAGGCAATCGCCCCGATTAACATCGGGGAGGAAAGTCCGAACTTCCTCGAGCACATAACTTATTATGTGCTCGACAAAAAAGTAACGGCTAACAGCCGTCGGCCGCGAGGCTAGAGGTGCGAACAGTGACGCCGAGACCCGAAAGGGTTAAGGCGCCCTGTCAAACGACAGGGCGAACCTTGAGAGAAATCTCGAGGATGAAACGGTTAAATCCTTACTGGAAGCAAGAACAAAGCAAAAGTTCGGGGAATTCATCTTGAACTTTTGTAAAAAGTAGTTCGCTTGAGCCCGATGGTAACATCGGGCCTAGATAGATGATTGCCCTCCGCCAGTCGGCGGAACAAAATTCGGCTTATTGCCTGCTTGAGCTTTTTATTTTGGAGTCGATGAAGTTTATTACTTCATCTTCACGCACGAGCTCGTTAGAGCGAGTGAGAGAGAATTTTAATTCTTTCGGCTTCGCTGACGCTCGCGTAAATAAAGAGCCGAAGGTTTTAACCCCCGGCAAGTATCATTTTCAGCAAAGCCATCCTGACGTAGAGCCCGTTTTCAGCTTGTCGAAAATAAGTTGCTCTTTTATCCCCGTCTACTTCCGGAGCGATCTCCTCAACGTGAGGTAGGGGATGCATGATGATGGCATCTTTTTTCATTAAATTGAGAATTTCTTGGTTGACAACGCAGAAACTTCCCTTTTCATCGTCTTTCTCTAAAAGATTCCCTCTTTCCTTCTGGGTTCTAGTTTGATAAATTACATCTACCCTAGAGGCAACTTCTCTTAAGTCATTTCCTTCTTCAAGCCCGACCCCTCTTTCCTTTAAATAGTCCTTAATGTCATCTCTCATTTTAGCTGCTTCTGGCGAAATGAAATAAATCTTAACTCCGGGAAACTTAGCATAGAGGTAAGAAAGTGACTTGACTGTTCTTCCTCTGGCCAAATCTCCGACCATGGCAATTGAAGTGTCAGAAACCCTACCAATTTCTTTTTGAATTGTATAGAGGTCCAATAGAGCTTGAGTCGGATGTTGGCCAGTGCCGTCGCCAGCATTAATAATTGGCACCTTGGAGACGGCGGCTGCTCTTTTTGCTCCGCCCTCTTCGTCATATCTCAAAACAATGACGTCGGGGTAATATCCGTTAAGAATTTTAATTGTGTCTTCTAAGGTTTCGCCTTTAGCTGCTGAAGAAAATTGTCTGGCGTTCTCAGTCGAAAAAACTACTTTTCCCCCTAAAAGGTCAATGGCCACCTCAAAAGAGGCTCGGGTCCTGGTACTTGGCTCATAAAAAAGAGTCATCATCCTTTTTTCGGAAAGACAAGGAATACCTCCTTTTTTGGCAACTTCTTCCATCTCTCTAGCCATAGGGAAAAGTTCTTTTTCCAAAAAATTGCGGTCAAACTGTTGGGCCTCGATGATGTGATGCAATTTTCCCATTTTAATGTCTAAAATTTAATTTGTATCCTCCGTTCTCAATTATCTTTTT
>Ga0315274_10016783_pt1 | contig 10341 bp, 3 predicted proteins | sample YL17G02_20_MG_FD_203700 | JGI IMG/M metagenome (GOLD analysis project Ga0315274, IMG submission 203700) | Sediment microbial communities from Yellowstone Lake, YNP, Wyoming, USA - YL17G02_20 | ecosystem: Environmental > Aquatic > Freshwater > Lake > Sediment | place: USA: Wyoming | collected... | reverse complement strand
TTTGGGACAATGTTTTACCTACAAAGTGCAAATGCACCCTTGGGATGAGAAGGGAACGCCAACCTGTTTGGGTATCCCGTTGGTGAGGATAAGGAGGATAAGGCGTATCACTGATAAGCGTTATCCAGTAACTCCCACGGGCGTTTTACGGGAATTATTTTGCGTAACTTCCCTAAAAAAAGACTTATGTCATCAAAATGGAGGCGGGGGGATTCGAACCCCCGTCCCGAGATGCTTCAAGACAGGCTTCTACATGCGTAGTCGCTTCATTATTTTTTTTCGCCTTGCCGAGCGCCATGCGACCGGCTCCCGGTTTAGCTATTTCGGAGAGTTCTTACCGAGCCGGCCCGAACAACCGGTTCAGCCAGCCTGCTATTTTAACGCCCTTACCCAACCTACAGGCAAGGTCAAGGCAGGACGGGCTGCCAGATTAGGCAGCCAGGCGCAACTGATAGTTGTCGCTTAAATTTATTGCCGGATGATTAGCCAGGCCAACCGGCGTCCTGGGCACGCAACCTGTCAATCCGCTATCCGGTCGAAGCCTTTCGCCCCCGGATTTACTTTTCAAACCTCGCAGAACAAGCCCAATAAACTACCCGAGACCATTTATCGTATTATATCGTCAACTACGCCACACTGCAACAAAAGTTTGCTTTTGGCCTGTTTCCAAAAGGTGCCTTTTCCGGAGACAGCTTTCACATTTAACCGCCAGATAGGTTTTTTACTTCTTGTTCTGAAAGTGCCCGGTCGTAGAAACGGAGTTCATCGATGATGCCTTTTGCTGCAACACCGCCAGGCCTGGCGCCAATCCACATCGGCAGGTCGTTTGTGGGCAGTTTGCCGGATGGCTCGGCCTGACCATCGAGTGTGCCGTCAATGTAAAGCTTGATTGATTTACCATCATAGACTTCGGCGATGTGGTGCCATTTACCATCAGCAATTACTTTTCGTCCATCGAGCCGGTCCTGGTAGTTCCACATTACGGTTACGGGGCCAGTCATCTCTACCCAGATATCGATTCGCCTGCCGGGACCTTCTTCCGGCCATTGGTTGCCGTCTTTCCATATAATATACTGATAGTCGTAAACCTGCTCGAGTTTCGTCCAGACGGAGACGGTAAAATTCGGAGCATTGAAGAAATCCTCATGCGGGATGATGACATAGTTCTGACCATTAAACTGAACCGCTTTCCCCTGCTTACCGTCAACCCACTTTAGTTCCGGCTGAACTATCGCCGGATTTTCTCCGACCGCATTCTTTGCGATTGCACCCTTTCCCTCATCAAAACTCCAGTAGCCCTTTAGTCCTTCGATTTTGCCGGCCTGGTAACTGACCGTCTTACAGCCCACGACAGATACAATTGGGATTAATAGTATGGCCAGAATAGCGGGATTCTTTTTTCCAATCATATTCGCTCCTTTGCGTTTGAAATCTCAAATTTCAAATTAACATTCTTTACGCTGGTTATGATACGGCAATCCAACATATATAGCTATAGCCACTAAAAATCATAACCTGGGCAGCAGATTTCTAAAAGAAGATTCCGACCCGCCTTCGGCAAGTTATTTGCACCACGCAGGAAAGACGTAACTGTCCCAGATTCCAATCTTTGGGACAGTTACTTGTTTGGTTATGAGTTTAGCAGGAGCACCGATGGTTGTATAATGCTCCCTTCCCCTCCCAGGTGTACTTTCCCACGAGATAGCAATTTACGGATTGCTGGTGGCTGGTGATGGGGCGGCGGCGGCCCAGTTGTTCGGGTCATTGCCATAAGCGGCAGCCGTCTTCCGTGAAAGCGATTTGCCCAAGCCATCTGGCTCAACAGGCCACAAATCAACCCCGCCAGGACAATCCTGCGGATGAGAGCCATCGCTGTAATTTACCCTGTCAACGCGAATATAATGCCGCTCTCTGAACTCATCCACGTCACCCGGCTGCGAAAGCTCCAAACTCTCGCCGCCATTATTCAAATGCCCGCTATACGGCCCGTAAATCTTGCCCGAAGGCACACTCGGATACCTATTGCCAAACGCAGTCTTATTTCTGACCACAACTATATACCCGCCGGCTTGTATCGTAACAGCAGGACTGGCAGGGAAGGTATATTCAATACCATTGGTGAACTTCCACGGCAGGTTCTCATTACTATCGTATAATGTTACAGAAGAAGCACTTATATTACGTAGCTCAATATACTCATATTCGTCATTACTATACAAGCCACCCTCAGGCCAGAGGGGGTTATACATAATCTCGTTTATCACTACCGGACCAACCTTAGGATATGCGTTCAGGTCGTTGGGCGTCTTGGAACTCATCGCCACAAAGTTATAGTTGCCGGTGCTTCCAAGATGGTATCGGCCAAAAGATACATCCGTAAGTGATGCGCCAAAATCTTCCACATCGCGGTAGCCGGTCAGGACGCCATCCGGCTCAGCAGAACTCAGATACACCGTATCGCCATTTTCGCTTAAGGCAAACGGCTCAAGACAGCCAGGGTCAGTAACATCATTAAAATCTGTATCCTCGTAGAAGACCTTGTAGCTGTTCTGCGGTATGGATGTTCCCGCGGCAATCTTATATTTCTTGAGGTTTGAACCGCTGTCGCTGAGGAACCAATTGCCGATATTGATAGCCGAATTGGTAGTATTGTATAGCTCAATCCAGTCCGCAGCAGCAGCGTGAGAGTGCGCCAGGACCTCGTTAATCACAACAGCTCCGGGATTGGGAAGGAAACCGCTGTCATCCCAGCCGGGCGAACCGCCCCAATAGACACTCGCGCGCCAGTAATCTTTCTCGTTCCAGTGATTGATATTGGGGTCGGATGGATTGATTATGGTAAGGGAGAAGCCATTGCCATCGGTAATATCGCGCCAGCCATCTTTATACTCAAAATCCAGAATTACGCCTCCTAAGGCATCTTCCAGGCGGATTCTTTCTCCGGCATTTTCCAGCCAGCCAGTGTATTGGCCGGCAATGATGCCAGAAAAGCCGGGGTATTGTGCATTGAAAGCTGCCCGGTTTTTAACAACTACCACATATTGGCCGCCTGCAAGTTCCAGATTCGGGAAGGTAAAGTCGATTCCATTTGTGAATTTTACGAGGTTGAGGTTAAGGGCTTGTGTGCTGCTGATATTCTTTAGCTCGATAAATTCTTCATTTGGGTCATTGGGGTCGTCTGTATCCTCTGGATGGTACATAATCTCAGTTATACGCAGGTTTTCCGCAATCGGCCCGATAGCGAACACCGCCTCATTAAGCGCACTCCAAACGCTATTGAACACGCGTGCTTTTACATCGGTACTTTTAGTCAAAGTAACCGGCCCGGTGTATTGAATCGCGGTCGGCGAGATGTCACCCTGGCTGGGCTGAGAAGCAACCATTTCAACAGAGATAAGGAAGTCACTGCGATTGGTGGCGTTATTGAGGCCGTGGATAGCGAGGACATTGCTGCCCTGCTTCAAGTAGTTGAGGTATCCGGAGATGTCAAATTCTTCGAAAACAACGGCTGCAGCATCAGGGTTCGCGTCGCCTGCACTGGAGTTCCAGGCCGGCGTGCCGGTGAAGTTCTTTCTGGTAACCTCTGTGCCATTAAGGTATGCAATAAACCCATCATCGTATCGCACCTTCAGCTTCATCTCGGTAAAGTCCGTAGTGCTCACAGTGAACGGAACACGGATGTAACAGGTATCGTTTATGTTGGGATTCATCTTGGCTTTGACATCGTAACTGATGTAGGGTTCATAGCCCGACTGCGTTTCATATCCTACTCCGCCGGTCTTGCCGGAAATGAAAACACCATCATTCCAGCTTGAATCGTTGAAATAGCTGGTAAGCCAGCAAGTATTGTCACCCAACTGAAGGCCGCCGCCGGCTACGTCGCCTACAAGGTGGAAATCTGTTGCATTCCACATAGAAAAGCTGCCCTTTGCGGCAAAAAGCTCAAGCTCAGAGCCGCCATAGCCCTCAAAGAACACCAGCTCCAGGTCGTGTATCCCTGCTGAGGCAATGTTAAAAGTCGCTAAGGTATCCGCAGGTGAGCGTCCGTAGGGGAAAGACGTTGTGTAAGGGGTGCCCTTAGTCAATTTTAGCTCGAAACCGTCATCGGAATTAACACCAAATGTCCAGCTTCCTGTCGTCGGTATATAGACCTTGGCAGTTGCCCGAACCACAAAGTCGTCTATATTAACGCCAATAGTAGTGCCCGGGAACGGACTATCATTACCGTAGTGGCCTAATCCTTCGGTATTATAGTAGTTAATCACCCGAGCCGTCTCATTAACGACCTGTTGCTGATAAGCCGGATTACTGATAACGCTTTTAGCCGTAGTTAAGTCACCCACACCAATATTTGCTTTATAATAAGTAACCTGGAAATCGGGAAGAATATGCGTAAGCAGGTTGCCGCCGTTAGTAGTGCTTGGAACAAGAACTTTCTTAGCTGCACTCTCAGGCACAAGAGTAACAGTGCCACCCGATGAAAGTGACGCCGGCAGACGCGGGTCTGTGCCGTCGAGAGTGTAGTAAATTGTCCCCGCCGGTGCTGTCATAGACAGCTGAAAACCGCTTGGAACACGTCCGCCCATCTGGCTGAACGTGGGCGCCACGACATTGGGATACCAGCCCTTGGACTTGAGCTGGCCGAGCAAAATGCTCGCGCGAGAAGGCAAATGGCTATTAACTATCCAGTTGACAGCAGGAAGCCAGTGGTCGTTTCTGTTAAGAGGCGAAGACGTCTTAGCATCTCCCCAGCGTGCGGACTCACCGATAATAGCCAGGTCAATCTGGTCTGCCCACTTACGGATTCGAGCCACGGCCGCACTGGGAGTCATCACCCCGTTATTTAAGAGGAACTTGTGCGCTCGGTCGGCTAACCGCATGCGATAATCGGGATGGGCAACAAGCTGCTGATGGAGCCACTGCGGATTGAAGTGCTGGAGCTGCTGGCCGGCAGGATATGGTCCTGTGCGGTCATAGCACTCGTTGCGGATGCCAAGTGTATGCTCGGCATCATGTCTGAAGAACTTGAAGCCGTCAGGGTTATTGCGATTATAAATGCCATAAAGGTTGTTTGGATTATTATTGCCGAGGAAGTTGGAAATCGGCCCATCACAATCTCCCATGTAGAAGGTGTTGAGCATATAGTCGATTAAATTGTCGATATCGACCAGCCGTTCGTCGGCAGGATTGCGTGTGCCATCGGTATTGAGGCCCTGAACTTTATAGTAGGCCTGATGGGTCGCAAAGCCGGCTGTGGCTGCTTCCCACAACCGCTGGTAGGCAGCGAGGTTGCCATCGGTGGCTTCAATAGTGTATGACCCATACTGCACCTTAACAACATCGTAGTCGTCATTAACGCCGCCGAAATATGACTCGGCGTACGAGGCCTCGGGGCGTTCCTGTGTCTCAAACAATCCCCAATATTGGCCGTTAACATATAAATGATAATAACGGCTCCGCGTATAAGGCGAACCCTGGGCTCCCTGCAAATCGCGAGAGAATTCATCGCGAACAAACGTGTTATTCGTGCTGGACGGGCAGGGACCTCCGCTATAAGGGTCAAAACTCCAGGAGTAATTCATGCTGGTTCGCAAGTCAACGCATCGAAACTCATCAACTCCTTCATCGCCAAATAGCGGAAACTCCAACCTATCTTGGCCGTATTCGTCTCTGAAGAATAGACGGAACGCATGTTTTGGATTATCACCAAATCGGCTGTAACCGCCCCGCATTCTTAAACCGCCATCAATCTGAAAGCCCTCACTGCCATCCGGGTTAATCAACTCTACGGACGTGGGTCTTTCCCATGCCCGGCTGCGTTGGTCCGCGTGGACATAAATGCCAATTGAGGGGTCGAAAAGATTAGCGAGGTCGGTTACTATCGAGATAGTCGGAATCGCACGCATCGCGTTCAGTATTAGACCACTGTAGCGCGAGTCGTTGACTACCCGCTGGTCCATGCCATAATCGATGGTCTGGCCGTTAACGCTGCCTGTGGGCCAGTTAGGACCAGGCACTCCGGACTGCCTTATCACCTCACTAAGAAAAATATAAGTGTTCGTTCCGACCGGTGAGTCCATATAGCCCGGCTTGACCGCGACCGCACGGACACAGGTGGTCTTAGAAATCAGCGGTCGTGAGGCGGGGTTATAGATAATTCCGTGCACTGCCGTAGGCCGCGAGCCATCGAGTGTGTACCGGATTTGGGCATTCGGGTCATCCGTGCACAGCGCCAGATAAAAAGAACTATTATAAAAACCGCGTTCACGGCTAAACGAAACATCGTCCAAAACGCCTTTCGCACCACGAATATTGAACGTTCCCGGCGTGGCTGTAGCGAAATACTCCGGCACGCTCGAATCAGTAGAAGCCGTCAACTGAGGCAAAATCAGGAATTGCTCATCGTTCTTATTGTCGTTCATTGCCTGGATTGCCAGCACGTTTGTGCCGATTTGCAGATAGCTCTTATACGCCGTGATGTTAATCGACTCGAAAGTTAATGACTGGTCGTTCGGACGATTGGAATCGGCTGGCGAATTCCATAGTGGAGAAGCAGGTGCGTTGCGGCGCGCGACCTGCTGGCCGTTCAGATAAGCCACGAAACCGTCCTCATACTTGACCCGCAATGTTAATCTGTCGAATAAATCAGCATCTCCCTCTTTGAGATTGAATTTAATCCGTGTCCATAGCGAGGCATTGACATTCTGCATCTGCTGCTGTATGTCGGTGCCGACATCATCGCTCATACTGCTGACGGATAGCCCGCCGTTGGCCGTATCACCGACGAGGTCAAAATAGGTTGAGTTAAACGTAGTAAAACTTCCCTTTGCGGCGAAAAGTTCGACTTCTGAGCCGACGCCCTGCTCATAAAATATCAGACGCAGGTTATATAGCCCCGTTTCTGTGATGTTGAATGCCTGCAGTGTGTCATCAGGGCCACGAGGAGAAGGGTAGGATGATGTGAAAGTGCTGGTGCCCTTGGTTAGTTTCATCTCGAAGCCGTCGTCGCTGTTGACCCCGAATGTCCAGTAACCGGTCTGTGGAATTGAAACCATCCCCGTTGCTAAAATAACAAAATTATCAACATTGTTGCCTATAGTCGTATCTGGGAACGGCAGGTCATTACCGTAATGGGCGCCGCCCTCGGTATTCAGATAGTTTATAACTGATGGTGTTGCGGTTACCACGTTACTTTGATAAGAGGGGTTGCTGATAACTGACTCGGCGGCACTTAGACTGTCAACGGTTATATTTGCCTTGTAGTAGGTAACCTTAAACCCCGGTATGGCATTTCCGAACCCAAGGCCGGTCTTTCCAGAACCCCACCCTGAGTCGCTGAAACTGGTGAGGGTCCAGGGTTTGCCTGCGTCGTTAACGGTTGGCACAAGATAGGAAACAGTCGCACCTGTAGCGACAAGCGTAGTGGCATTCTGCGGCAGACCATACGAGATGTTACCCAACTGCTCCGGATATTGCGGTGCATATTCGTGGGAAACGGTAACGCCGTCTTCCATTAAAAGACCCAGATATGCTCCGGAGGCCCTTAGCTTGAAATTGGTATGCAGAGGTTTAGTTGGGTCACGGAGATTTTTCTCGGAGGCGAAAACGACCAGGAACTGGCCGGGGTCAAGCTCGACAGAAGGGAACTGCCAATCCTTCACGCTGCCGCCTACCGGCTGATACTTCAGATACCAGCTATTGAGGTTGATGTTCACGTCTGATGGATTGTATATCTCTATCCAGTCCCAGAACTTGGTTGGGTCTTCCGGGTCAGGGAGGTTACTATCGTTTTGGGCCATAAATTCACTGATGACCAGCGCCCCGCTTTGCTTATTCCAGTTCTGAGCAAGTATGGCAAAATCAGCCATGTTTACGCCGTTAGCGCCGTCGAAGTCAGCCGAACTGCCCGAGAGAGCCAGCCACTGGTCGGTAAATATCTGAAGGTCCACCCCATCGACCTTCCAGTTTCCGTCCAGGTCCCCTACCAGAGGGCCGGCTTGCACAGGACCGAGCAGAGATGCGGTTAATACCACAGCGACCAACAGGATTTTCGCAGCCATAGGCACCTTCTATCTTCTTTGAGACAGGTGTTTTGGGTTACAGATAGCAGTTCTGTCTTTAATAATTTACAGGTTCCCGAATGTCTATGTTCAGGGACACGCCCGCCATAGGCGGGTAAACCTCAAGAGAACGAAAATCAGGTATTTGAGCTACCCCTATTTTAACACATTTAAGGCAGTTAGGTCAATGATTTCTCCGTCACGACAACCCATTTTGAAGTAGGGTTTGGTTGTAAGGAACGGTTCTGCAAGAAGTTGCGCTGTTCAGAAATGTGCGTGTTCTTATCAGGGTATGAAGTTTACCGGCGGCGGGGGAAAGGGGAGTTGGAAAACGGGAGAGGTGGGGTTGTTGAAAAAGTTGATTTTGTGCAGCAAAACCTTTGATAAAAGAATAAAAACCACGGAGATTTTCATTTATCCTATGGGTTTTCAACAGCTCCGAGGTCACCGTTTTTCAGAGAGGCGTGAAAAAAAGAGCAAAACGACTTAAAATGGAGAACAAAAAACGGTTGTCCCCATTATTAATTTATTAACATTTTATTATTAACAGTGTTATTTTAGTTTGTTTTTTTCATTTGTTGAAAGATTATCACCTGCAAAAGGAGACTCAGAAAAATGCCGGGCGGGGATATCGATAGATACAGAAATAGTGTGGACACGGTACATGGCGTGTTTGCCGAACATAGCAATTTTATTAGAGCTGTGATAAGCTCCCGGATCAAAAATCAGGCTCAGGCAGACGATATCTTCCAGAATTTCTTTCTTTCCCTCGTTCATAAACCAATACCAGAAGGCGTCAAAGACGTAAAAAGCTATCTTTACAAAGCCATAATCAATGACATTGTTGACGCAGCCCGCAAGGTGGAACGGTATCAGGCTTTAGTTCATAGATATAGTGAGCAGCCTATTTTTTCTATCAATACAATTAGTCCGGAAAACGCCTTTAATATAAAAGAAGAAGCCGATAAGGTCTTCGAGCTAATTAAGGGGCGATTACGGAGAAGCGAGTTTCGAGCAGTTAGTTTGCGATACGGTAACTGCATGGATACCAATGAAGTTGCGGCGAGACTGGGTGTAAAGAATGGAACTGTTAGAAGGTATATATCCGTAGGGTTAGCGAAAGTTCGTAAGTTTTTAACCGTCGAATCGAGGAAATAAAAATGGTTGCTGCCAATCTTAATTCGTTATGCGAAGAGGCTGAGCTATACTACTATGATTTTATTCTCAGAAAAGGACACGAACTAATCCCGGAGCATATTGTTGAGCATATTAGTCAATGCCAGAAGTGCCAGGAGCAGCTTAATCAACTGAAAGTTACTCTCTCTCAAGCAGATAGCCCAGACTCAGAGCAAAGTCAGGCTAACGCCGCTGCGGCCACAATGCTGAAGCTTCACTTTGCCTGCATTGGCAATCCTGTAACCTGCCAGACCGTAAGGCCTTTTCTGCCTACTCTGTTAGACCCTATCTTAAGTGTTAGGATACCGACACCAATTACGGCACATCTGGATAACTGCCACCGGTGCTCGGAGGATTTAGACACGCTTCGAGGGCTTCAGCTTAACCGCAAACAGCTAAGCCGACTCAGCCAATTATTTGCAGAGGTGCCCTCCAAAGATAAGGTAAGCTGCTCCCAGGCCCGAGCTGCCATATTATTTGTTGTCTTAATGACCCTTCGGGAAGTCGAATCAGATGTTTTGAAACATATTTGCACCTGTCCTGGTTGTCGCAAAGCGTTATACGAATATAGGCAAGCCACCTGCGAAGAGCTTGAGAGTGGAGCAGAGGAGATAGAATTCCCATGCGAACAAGTTTCGGCGGCTGATATTTTTGATTATGTTGTGCCTTACGGCCTTGACCCTGCCAACGACCAGTACGCTAGATTCCGCGAGTCCCTTTGTTCGCATGTTCGCCGCTGCCCAACCTGCCTCGTTAAGATGCAGCGGCTGCACGAGACCGTTTATTCCATAGCGGATAGGGCTGATTCTGAAATTGCTACGATGTACAATATAGCTGAGCCCACTGAATCTCGCGTTGAGAGTGAATCCATCGACCTCTACAAGGAATTTCCCATCGGTGTAGATGTCATAGGGCCGGAGAAAGTGAGGGTTGTAGAATTCCCTTTCGATGGTAGTTCTATAGCGGCATTAAGACAAAAGCTCACGGTAACAAGCCTAAGACCGATAATTAAGGCTGGTATCGCGACTGCTGCTGCCCTGCTAATAGGGATCGGTCTGCTACTCAGCACACCCAGCGCAAAAGCAGTCACTATAGAACAGATTTA
>Ga0315274_10016782_pt1 | contig 10342 bp, 21 predicted proteins | sample YL17G02_20_MG_FD_203700 | JGI IMG/M metagenome (GOLD analysis project Ga0315274, IMG submission 203700) | Sediment microbial communities from Yellowstone Lake, YNP, Wyoming, USA - YL17G02_20 | ecosystem: Environmental > Aquatic > Freshwater > Lake > Sediment | place: USA: Wyoming | collected... | reverse complement strand
CGACCGTTGCCGCCGATCACACGACCGGTTGCCCGCTGCACCACCAACGGTTCGACCTGGCCGAACTGCTCCAGGCTGGCCTTGATCGCTCCCCGGTTCTTGTCCGGATGTCGGCGAGCGTTGCGGGGATCCTCGGTGAGAGAATCCAGCCGCACGACCTCGACGATCATGCCGCCTTCTCAGCTTTCTCCAGCCACTCCTCGACGGGGATCCGGAACTTCCGCCGGACCGCTACCGCGAGCCACAACGGGCACGCCCTCTTCCCTTTCAGGTACAGCGTCCACGCCGACAGCGAGCAATCCAGCGCCTTCGCGATCGACTCCGACGTTGGGCCGCCCTCGGCCAACAGGATCGCAAGGATCCGTGCCGCCGCCTTCGATCCGGGCTTGAGAGTTACAAATCGACCTGAACCCATTCCACCCATGGTATCCTCCTCCAGGATCATCTCGATGGGAACATTGCCCACGCGCGGCGCTCGGCTGCGACCACGACCGGGTAAACCTCACGCAACGATCGCGGGTCGTCAATCTGCACTGTCGCCCAATCGATGAGCGGCGAGACCTCGGCCGCGACTGCCAGCGCCTGCTCCTTCGTCGCCATCTTCCGCACCACCATCCCGCTCGGGATGTGGTCGACCTTCCACAGCTCGACCTCGGGATCGCGCCGCACCCCTAGGATCGGCACCTTGTTCTTGTCGAAAAACGTGATGCCCCTCACGCGCCGACGTGCCAGCTCACCGCGTGCCACCGCGGATTGACCTGTGTTGTCGATCATGTACTCTGTGACACGCCGAGGCATGCGAACCCCCCCCTACCTTGTTCACGCATATTTGTCAATAAAATCTTCGAGCACAGCCTCGTGATACGCTCCATCCCACCCCACCACCCACCACCAGGCGCGAGCAACCGTCTCCGTCGTGGCTCCGCGCAACCCGTACCAGTGCACCCATGCCCGAAGCCGTCGATCTGCCAACCTCTCCGCCCGCGTCATCACTCGCTCCTTTCAAAATCCGTGCGCATAGTAACCGTGTGAGAACAACGTCGCCTCGTTCCCCGAAACTCCGAACGCATCAACCGGAGCCCCAAAAAAGCGCATGGCCTCCATCAAGTCCGGGACCACTGCCGGGTCACACTTCGCCTCGACCGGCCCCTTCCAATCCCCCTTCGGGAACAACACCTCGACTCCCGGAACCTTCCCACCGAACAGCTCGCGGAGATACTCCGCGCGCTCGTCACTCGGCAAATCGACCGGGACAACGAGCGTGACCTTGGTCCCATCCTCTGCTTTGACAACAACCTTCCTCGTCTTGTCGCTCATGGCGACCTCCTTTCACCAAGAGCATGGCATTATCACGTTTGTTTGTCAAGAGAATCTCGCCACCGAAAACGCTCACCGCGCTCCGCCCGTCGTCGCACTTCAACACCGAACCGATCGTTTACCAGTGCACCCTCTTCGTAATAGTCGAACCAATCGGTGACCCCCATGAGCTTGACCTGACGGTGCACGAGCCGGAATCGGTGCTCGATGACACCTCGCGTCCGCGGATCTGGCGGGATCGGTCGAACCGTCCACGACACCACAGGACACATTTCTACCACGATCCAAAAGGGCCGCTTCTCCGCGTGCAACCAAAACTCCTCGCCCTCTCGCGTGATGAACCTCATCAGTTCGATCATAGTCCGATCCCCTTCGCCGCGTTGTCCCCGAACAGGTCCGCGTCCCGGATGTAGCGACGCACCATCGTCGCCGACTTGTGCCCCGTTTGAGCCATGATCGTGCGCTCGCTCTTTCCTGCCTTCGCCGCGGCAGTGGCCAGGCCTGCCCTCAAGGAGTGTCCGGAAAACCTCGTGGCGTCGAGCCCTGCCCGTTTAGTGTGCGTCTTGATCAGGTCCGCGATGTCCTTGCCGTCGAGCCGATTCCCGAGCAACCGCCCGTGCCGGTCGAACGTGCGGAACAGCGGCCCCGCCGTCGAAACCCCGTCCCCGAGCCGGGCTTGTAACCAGGCGAGCCATTCCGTGACCGCCCGGACCGGGCACAGCCCGTTACCCCGCGGGATCCCGACCTTCCTGCCCGCGCCCTCCTGGTCGGTCTTGGACCGGCGGAGCGTCACCGTGAGCCCTTCCGAGGTCACGGAAAGATCGGCCACATCGAGCGCCGTCAGCTCCGAACGTCGAAAAGCGCCGGCAAAGCCGAGCAATAGAATCGCTCGATCGCGCACACCTTTGCCGCCGTCTGGCAGAGCCGCGACAATGACGTGTAAATCCTCGATTGATATAGGGGTTTTCTGGTTCTGTGCGGTCCCCTTCGTGCGTCGAATCCCCTGCAAAACCGACCGAACTACCGCGGATTGTCGAGGGTTTGCGTACTCGGCCGCGCGTTGCGCTTCCGCGATAGCCGCAAGCGCCCGCTCAATCGTCGCCACCTTGCGCCCGTTGTTGGCAAGCTGCGACAAGTACATCGCAACGGTCTCCGGAGATGCCGGAAAAAACGAGAGATTTCGAGACCCACACCATGCAGTAAACGCTCGCCAGTCCGCGCGATAAGCGCGCCTCGTCGAGGGCGCCTTCGCCGCTTGGGCGAACTCCTTCGCGGCCTGCACCGCAGTCGTCAGGGCTTCACTCGTCATCAATCCCACCCTTCCCGCAACTCGCGCTCAATCTCCATCGCGTCGGCCGTCTCGTCGCCGAACATCCGGCGGTTCTCGTGCCAGTTGTCGACCTCGCGCATCCCGGCGAGCCTCTCGGCGTCCGCCTTCGAGTCACCCGAGGGAGCGCAATTCCGGTGGAACGAGCCCTCGCCGCGTCCCCACGCGATCCGCGAACCCGACTCGAACCGATGCCCACAAGCCGCGCACGTTCCGGAAAACCTGGCAGTGATGATTCTCATGACCTCCTCCTCCTTACACAAAGAGTGTCCCATTATTCGGTGCGCTTGTCAAGAGAATCTAGCACCGCCCGACCGATTGCAGCCTTGGTCGTCCACCCGCTCTTTTCACAGAGCTTCCGAGCGGTCTTGACAGCCGCGCCGACTTCGCTGAAATCGAGAAACCCGACGAGATCGGCCACAATCCAGGCAGCTCGAAGGTCTCGTTTGGTCGACCATGCGGATTTGGCGGAGCCGACCCCGCGAAGATTGAACCCGAACGGGCCGGTAACCAGCCCATCCGACCAGAAGGTCACGCGCTTGTTGTCGGCGGTGCGCCGCCAGGCAACCTCATGAACCTCAGAACAACCGCAAGAGCACTGCATGTCGGTCTCCATCAGTAGGGGCGATTCCGCCAGTAGTCGTCGTGCTGTTTCTGATACTCGTCACGGTTCTTCTTCACCCGCCGGTTGTACTCGTCAGCGCACTTCGCGCAATAGTTGCTCCACTCAGCCCGCTCATTCGGGCCGCCACAACAATCGCACGCCGCAACCTTTGACTTCTTTTTCATCCCGTCTCTCCTTCCCACGATCCAAGCATCGCATTCTCGCGTACGACTGTCAAGAAAATAGCGACCGCTACAGCCGCCCTTTCGCCATGTAACTAAAGGACTTTTCACCCGCGATGATCACGTGATCGATCACCAAGATCCCGAGCACCTTGCCCGCCGCTACCAGCCGCGCGGTCAGCGCGTCATCTTCTCGACTCGGAGCGGGGTCACCCGAGGGGTGATTGTGGACCACGACCACCGAAGAGGCCCCCAACATGACCGCCGTCCGGAACACCTCCCGGGCGTGCAACGGGCAGCTTTCGACCGCGCCCCGCGCGACCTCGACGTACCCCAGCACTTTGTTTTTGACATCGAGCGGGAACGCCAGGAACACCTCCTGATCCTCCCCGTCGAGCAACGCCGCCGCGACACGCCGCACATCGGCCGGCGACTGCACCGACGCTGTGTAATCGACCTTGGGATCGGCCGCCTCAAGAGGCACCCGCCGCGACCGAATTTCGAGCTTCTTGATCGACTTCATGACACCCTCACTCCACCCGCCCCCAAGCGGGCGCGTACCAGTAGCTTGCCTCGCGAATCGTGGCTTTCTTCCCGTCCTGGTCACACGGCACTCCCGCCGCGAACCGCTCCGCCTCCGCGCGTTCCGTCCACAGCCCGGACAGTGTCACCGCCCCGCTCACGACCTCGAAGCAACTCGGGAACGCCATGAACTCTCCGGTCTGTCCCGCGTACCCAAACAGCGGGTCCGGGTACACCGGCTGATGCAGCCCGTTTATTGGCAGCGTCACCCGCTTACCAACCCGCCCGCGACAACGACACTCTCCTGATTTCACCGCGCGCCTCCTTCCCACAAACAGAGTGTCCCATTATACCGTACAACTGTCAAGAAAATAGCGCCTTCCCGATCCGCCGGTAACCGTGATACATCTCTCCCATGGACTGGACCGAAGAACTCCACCCCCGCAGCGAACTCGGGCGCTTCGCCGCGAAGGTCGCCGCCGCGATCTCCGCGAAAGGCGAAGACCACGAGCGCGCGACAATCTCCGCGCTCAAAGCCGCGCAAGATCTCCGCGCGTACCGCGAGCGCGCGAAGCTCTCCCCGATCCTACGCGAGCCGACCACCGAACCCCCGATCGGTCGAGAACCCTATCGCCCCAATCTCCGCGAAGACGCGAACGACGACGGGATCCCCGACCGCTCGCGGGTCGGCCTCGGCGGGCGTGAGACCGTGCCCCCGGGCGCGATCCCCCGTCTCCCGAACCTGACACCCGAAGAGCGTGAGATCGAGACCCGCTTCGCAGACGCATACGAGCGCGACCCTCAAGCCGTGGTCAGCGCCTACCGCGCCACGGTCGAGAACAACGTGTTCAACACGGACGACGCCAAGCTCTTGAGCCCGGACTACAACCCGCCCAAAGAGCTGGGCAAGAGCAAGGACGAAGTCAACGCGATGCGCTCGCGCAACAACGTGATGGTGCATCAGACGGCCAACGCGGTCGCCAAAGCCACATTCGTGCAGCGCCTCGACGAGCTACCGCCGGGCGCCGGTGTGCTCGTCACAGCCGGCGGGTGTGCGGCCGGTAAAGGGTATGCACTCGGCAATGTCTCCGAGGCACGCGAGCTACAAGATCATGTCGGTGCGGTTTGGGACGCAGCGGGTGAGCAGAACAGCACCGAGAACCCGTGGATCCTCGAAGAGTGCCAAAGGCGCGGGCTCAAACCGACGTTCGTGTTCGTCGATGCCGATCCCCTTCAGCGCTGGTCGTCCGCCAAACCGCACGGAGCGATCGAACGCGCCGCCGGCATAGGACGCATGGTCGACGCCAGGCTCTTCGCCGACAGCTACGCCGAGGGCGCGAGAAACTTCGCCGCCTTTCAAGCCGCGCACCGCCACGATCCGGACGTGGGGTTTGTGGTGATCGACGCACGCTCCGAACCGGGGACCCCGCGACTGACCCCGGATGTGCCACAACAAGCCTTGGAGGAAAACTCCGATGACATCTATGCCCGCATCTCCAGGATCGTCGATGAATACCCCGACCCTCCCGGGATCCCTCCCGCCATCCGCCGCGGCGCCAGCGTCGGGCGTCGGATCTGGGGCGCTCCCTGAGATCCTCCGCCGCAACCTGGAGCGCAACCTCGCCGATCCGGAAGCGTACGAAACCGAAAAGGGCCGACAAGATGATCGTGTCGACCCTCTCAAAGAACTCGGCTATCCCGTGGAGCTTCCCGACCTGAACCCGGACGGGACAATCAAACCGTAACCGCCGCCGGCAGCTTCTCCCGGAGCACCGGCTTGGTACCGAGTCGGTTCACGTACTCCCCGACCTTGCGAAACGACACGATGTGCTCCCCAACAACCTCGTTCCAACTCATGTCACTCCTCCCTTTCCAAACGGCGCCGCTTGCATGAGCGCCGCGTAATCCCAGAACCATGTCATCAACTCGGGCTCCAGCCCGCGCACCGTCAAAGCGTAAACCTCGGGCTCGATCTCCACGAGGTCAAAAACCTCGGCCAACCGCGACCGCACGAGACCGAGCGGGAGCTTGCGCGGGCGCCCCGGATAGTTGGCGACCACGAACCCGCCGACACCCACGAGCCCCGCCACCTCTCTCAACGTCGCATCGAGCGCCGCGGTCGAGGGCTGATTGAGCACGTTCGAGAGCATCACGAGATCGTACCGTCGTGTGAGCGCCTCGGGATCGTGCACACCCGCGCGGATGTTGCCCCCAATCTCGTGCGCGACCACATCGAATCCCATCGCCCGCAAGGTCTCCGTGTGCTGTGCCTCCGGTCCCGCGCCATAGTCGAGGATCTTCATCCGCCGGGTTGCGAGTCTCGCGACGACGCGCGGCGCCTTGGCCCAGCGTCCCACACACCCCCGTGTGTGGGCAGTGCGATTAGCGATCTCGATTTCTTGATCTGTCAGCACCGTATGCCCTCCGGTCGGTGTTCAACGGACAACAACAGCCCGCCCCAATGGCGAGACCTTCTGGATTCAGCGCGGCGAGCGCACACCAGTAGCGCCCTTTCGCCCGGTACAGGCCCGGACACTTCGTCCCGAGCCAAGGCGTTTTGTAGTGCATCTGCCCGATGACGCACGTCGCCTTTTTGCAACAGTACCCGCACCCCACGCAGTCTTTCATCACGTCGCCTCGATGCGCGCCCCGGTGTTCGGGTCGACCGCCAGTCCTCTCACGAACAGGAAGATCGCGTCTTTCAGCTCCTCATCGGTCGGGCTCATCCGCCGGATGTACTCCTCGCCGAACGCGAACACCTTGCCGATGTCCATGATGTTGATCGCGATCCCGCTGCACCCCGCGTAATAGGCGCGCTCTACCCGCGTCTTCATCGCCTTCTGCTCTTTCTTGGTCATCGTATCCTCCCAATCAAAACCCCCAGCGCAACAATGCAATAGGCAGAGAATGGATCGCCTTCAATCAAATCCATGATAGCTATCGGCAAACTGATCCAGCTCATCAACTCAAGAACTGTTCGCCCTCTCATCACGCCCTCCTCACAGCCCCGCCGGTTCGCGGTCCATCACCATCTCCAGCGAAGTCGGCGTCCAGTGCAAATCCCGCTCGATGCCGAGCCCCCAGCGCAACTTGGTGTTGGCCAGCTCGTCCAGCGAGAAGTAGCCCAGCTCGTTGCAGCCGAGCCCCGTCACGTACCCGAAGAACTCCCGGGTCTCCGGATCCCATTCGATCCCGTACCACGTGCCCGAGCCGCACGGGTTGAAGAACTTCACCCGGCAGAGCTTCTTGCTGTTCGGGAGCTTCTCGGTCTCGCCCATCTTGGGCAGCGTCTTTTCAATGGCTTTGGTCAGCAGCTTCATCGTGTCTCCTCCTACAACAGAAGGGTCTCATTTACCAGTACACTTGTCAAGAAAATTCAACCGCGGTCCCGCCCGTCATGCGTGCAGCCGACCTGTCCGCACACGTGGCAGTAGGCATCCTCGTCGATTTCGACGCAGTCCTTTTCGTCGACCCGGTGTTTGTAGTCATCGCCGACCATGACCATGAGCACCGTCCCCGACTCGGTGTCCTCGACCCATTCCCCCTCGCCGGTCTCTTCCTCGTACTCGTTGCCCTCGGCGTCAGTCGCGAGGCACGTGTCCGGTTCCCACACTTTCGGGTATCCGGCGAAGTAGCAGGCCACGCCTGGCCACCTCTTCACCACGTATCGAGCGCTCTTGTTCATCACCTGTCTCCTTTCAGTAGCTCTTGCGGATGGCGCACTCGTGCGCCGCCCGTCCACCGCTCTCCACACTTCCGCAGCCACCGTGACATGACCTCCTCCTCTCTACAATCTGAGGGTCTCATTATCCGGTACGGTTGTCAAGAGAATCCGACACGGCGGGATCCCCGTACTCGGTCGGAAGCTCGCACCCGCATTGCGCGCAACACACAGCCGGTCCCTCCCAGAGCACGTCGACCGCCGCAGCCTCCCACCCGTCCCGCAGCCCGTGCAACGTCGCCTGGACGATCTCCCGCCAGTTGTCCTTGACACACTGCCGGCAGAGCACACCACCGTCCGACATCACGACCCGCAGCTCGTACCCGCCCGGCCAAGCGTAAGGCTCTTTCCACGTCGACCGCTTCACCCTCTGCAACAGCTCCTCGTTCACGCCTCCTCCTTCACCCGGGTCAGCACCGTCTCCGCCGCGCCGTTCCGGGTCTCGTGCCGTTTGACCGTGGCCTTGACCTTGACCTTCTCCCCGACCGTCCCGAGGGTCTTGCCGCCGCTCGCGAACCAGACCGCCGTGTTGCCGTCCGGGGTCAGGAACCGGTGGATGTTGGTCACCCCGAATTGCCCTTCGATGGAGTGCACACCCGTGAGGGTCAGCTCGAAGACCTCGCGCACCCCCTCGGTCCCGAAGTGTTTCGAGTCGGCCGCGATCCGGCGCTTGAGGTCATCGCCGACCGCTCGGCGATAGGCGTTCATGATTGCCGCCGCCACGCCCGCTTCCTTGTACCCGACAAAGCCGAAGCGCGCGACCGCGCGCACGTTCCAGAGAAAGTCATTGACATCCTCCCCGAGTGCCGCGGCCCAGTCGACGGCTTTGGCGGCCTCTGCCGCGTCAGCGTCCGTGGGCTTGGGCTCCAACTCTGGGTTGCACTGCCAAGCGCGGCGGAGGTAGGTATTCGGGAAGAGGCAGTGGAAAGCATCATCGGCGGTGGCTGATTTGCTGCGGTCCCGGGCCTCCCCGCGGCTCATCCACCCGTTCCGGCGGATGAGACAGGCGACCATGGCCAGGAACTTGCCCAGCTCGGCGACCGCCGTCCAAGCGCCCTCGCTACCCCACCCCGCGGCTTCCTCACAGAGGGCGTCGATCGAGAAGAGCAGCTCGGCCGCGCTCGCGAGTGACTCGGGGTTCTTGTGGCCCAGGAAGTCCCGGAGGCAGGAGCGGCCGACCTGTTTGAAGGTCCCGTCGTCGTGGGCGACCACGAAGGTCTCCGCGCGATTGCGGACCAAGTGGCAGTGGTCGCAGACGATGGGGGCGGTGCGGAACGTGGCGGGGATCTCCTCCCCGGGCACCGCGCGGATGATGTTGCCGTCACCGAGGCTGGTGAGCACCGCGGCGAGGCGCCAGCCGGCGAAGCGCGGGGCCTCGCCCGTGACCTCGACCGTGCAGTAGCGGCGGAGCACGGGCTCGCCGGTCTTCTCGTTTTTCTCACCGCTGTCCGCGACGAAGGGCTCGCTCACGGTCCACGTCGGGGGCGCGACTTCGAGCTTGACGGCGCGCTTGGCGAGCTTCGTGAGCCGCTCAACCAGGCGGTCCACGTTGACTTCAGGCACCCGTACCGTTTTCATCGCCTCACCTCACGAACAGTCTCTCATTCTCCCGTACGTCTGTCAAGATAAAAAGCATCGCCGCCGTTCGGCGACCTCGACCAGGGCCTCAAACGGGCACTCGGGATCTTCGCTGAACATGAGATCTCGCACGATGGCGCGGAGCTTCTCGTCGGGCACCACATCAGGCCTTGATTCGGCAATTGGCGCAGAGCACGAGGGTCTGTTCGAGAGCGCCCATGATCCGATCACGCGAAGCCGAGCGCTTCACCAACGGCGGGATCCGCTCCGCGGTAGGGGTCTTCGGGAGATACTCGAACGTCGCGGGATTCGACTCCCCGCACTGCGCGCACCGCAACCCAGCTCGAACCTCATCCCACCATGCGCGATATCGCCGACGATCCGGATCGGCAGTCGTGCGCCCCGGTGACCAGTGATGCTTCCGATGGCAATTCGCACATAGCGGCTCGCACCGGGCGATTTCCTCGCGCACGCGCTTCAACGACGCGCCCCGATTCACGAGATCGGGCACCCCGCCGTGCTTCTCCCCGGGGTGATGGAACTCGATCGTGCGCGGGTCGGCTTCGGCGCAACGCGCACACTTGAACCCGCTCCGCAGTTCGAGCCATGCCGCGCGCCGACGCTCCTTGAGCGGGATAGCTCGCCGGGCCGCCCGCGCGGTCGCGCGCTCGCGCTGGCGAGCCGCTTCCTTCTCCGCGCGCCGCGCCTCACGCTCGGCTTTACGGGCCGCAACGCCTGGCGCCATGCGCTCCTTTCGGCGGGCGTACGCACGCGCCGACTTTTCTCGCTCCCGAGCCATCGCGCGGGCTGCACATAATGGCGCCTCGTACGCCAAAAGCGCCGCCTCCGTTTGGTGACGCTCCTCCTCACGACGGCGGGCGACCTCTGCGTGCCATTCGTGCCGGCGTTCGCGCTCGCGTTGGCGAGCCGCTTGGCGTAGCGCGCGGGCTTCCGCCCTAACGCGCCGGGTTTCTTGCCGCTCGCTCGCACGCCGCCGAACGTCTTCACGCCATTCGTTCATGCACTGGAGGTAGGCTTGTCGCGCCCCCTCGAACCTCGCGCGGGCTTCGCGAAGACTGTCGGGGTCGGGC
>Ga0315274_10016781_pt1 | contig 10342 bp, 10 predicted proteins | sample YL17G02_20_MG_FD_203700 | JGI IMG/M metagenome (GOLD analysis project Ga0315274, IMG submission 203700) | Sediment microbial communities from Yellowstone Lake, YNP, Wyoming, USA - YL17G02_20 | ecosystem: Environmental > Aquatic > Freshwater > Lake > Sediment | place: USA: Wyoming | collected... | reverse complement strand
TCTTTGTTTACTATATTTAGTACGGTACGTCTAACGTCATCTATCATTGGGATGCTTTTTACAAAGATAAATAAAAAAAGGCACTTAAACTAAGTGCCCTTTAATTTTTAAATTACCTAATACTATTATGCAATAGCTACAGAAGTAATCAATTGTTGTACTAACCCAACCATTGGTAAAGCTGGTACGATAATCGCATCAGGATTAGATGAAGAGCTATTAGCACTTGCCAAAGCATTAACAACTGCATAGTGAGATGCATAAGTAGCATCAGCAGTAGTAAATGTAATAGTAACGACATCAGCAGTAGCTACACCACCAAGCATAGTTAAAACTAAAGTTGATGTACTTGGCATTGTAATTAAATAATCTGCATTAGCCGAGATTAAAGCTTGTGGAAGTGCATTAGCAGCTCCAATTGTGAATTGTAAGAATTTTCTGTTCATTTTAAAATGTTTTAATTGTTAATAACAATGCAAATATACTAATTTTCTGAGAACTTATCGTCAAGGTATTTATATAAATCTAATCCCTCGTCAGACTGTAAATAAGAAGACAGTACATACAATGGATCTTCTCCAAATGGAATTGTCATTAATTTTTTCTTATTGTCCTTAAGGTTATAAAAAATTTCTTTCTTATTGTTTCGATATGATAGATATCCATCAGACACAGCTCTAGCAGCTATATTGTTCACCCTTAGTGATGGGTCATTAATAGCCTCCATAAAGTCTTGAGGGTATCGTTTTGCAAACATCATCACGTCTCTCTTTAATTCAGAGGTCTTCATTGAATCTATATTCGATCCCATCAGCAACCTTGCTACTGACTCAAGTGTAGAAACATCTAAGTCTCTTGCTGCTAACTGCGCATCAAGTTGGTCATACAACATCATCATGTCTTCCTGAGCATCCCTTTCATTGTCAAACTCATGAAACTCACCCCCATTCCCTGGATGATAATGTAAGAACTCTTGCAGAACAGGATTATTTTTTGGAACACTTAATACCCCATCCTCAAAAACAATAGGCTCCAAAATAACATTTGCGTCTTGTTCTTCTTGGAATGGTGAATTAGAATTTCTAGCATACCTAAGTGCGTGATTAGAGTTTGTCTCTTCGTTGTAATAAAGCAATCTCCTTCTTGGTGTGTCTTTTGATGCTATAAAATAGCTTAGTGGAGATGCTCCTCCTTTTAATAGATAGACCCTATCTTTAGGTTCTAATTTTACTCTTTTGATCTTTTCCATTATATATAATTTAAATTAAAATTTAAAATAAAGAGGGAGACACTGTGCCCCCCTCTGTATCAATTATTCTTATCCCTTGAAGATGAAGAAGTTATTTGCACCTAATGTACATAAAGCTCTTTCAGACAAGAAGTTAACCTCCATTGCATCTAATGAACTTGTTTGTGCACCACCTACTGAACCTGTGATCCAAGTCTTGTAACGTCTGTCTTCGGTCTCTGAAGCACGGTAACGAACGTGTAAGAATGGTCGACGAGCATTTTTACCTAACACTTGATCGTATACGCTCATTGTTCCAGCTGGAACCAATACGCCATTTACGACACCTCCAACTAAACCACCTCGAAGGGTAGCATCGTTTAAGTATTTCCAGTCAGTCTTGTAAAACTCATAACCTCTTCGGAATCCAGAGAAACCTAAGTTAAGTGCCATCTCTTCTGAGTTGTCGAACAATCCGTAAGAAGTTCCACCAGTTCCGTAAGAGTTTTGAGCAGCTAACATATCATCAATATCAAAAGAGAACTGACGATTTAAGAACAATGCATTCTCAGCGATAGCTCCTTGCTTGTCAAGACGTTGTACGATTGTATCAAAGTCCCCCAATGAAGATGGGGTGCCACCAGACCAAACGTTACCACGAGTCTCAATAGAATTGAACATACCATCTGTACCAGCAGCTGTTGTACCAGGACCTGAACCAGGAGCTGATTGTGCAGCAGGAGATAGTGCAGCCAAAGCGGCAGATGATGTAGCGGCAGGAACGCCCTCAACCATCGCCATCTCTAAATAGTCTTCAAAACGAAGACGAGTCTCATGCTCTGACTTGATGTACCATAAGTATCCAGCAGCACCATTTTCAGTAGTTACTTCGACCCATCCAACTTGTGCCATATCTGAACCAGATACAATGTACTTGTCCTTAATGATAATTGGTTTGTTACTAAAGAATTCATCTACAGCTTCGTTAGATCCATCCATACCAAGAGTCCCTTTTTGAAACTCAGAACCGTAAACAAATACAGTTACTAGAGAACCAGTAAATGGAGTAGATACGACATTATAATATGCAACGTCAAACGTACTTCCAGATACAGCTGTTATTAAAGCTTTTTCTGATTCAGATGCTATGCTTTCTGAAGAAATGAAGACAGTTTGTCCTACACGGAAGTTACAAATAGCAGATGCAGCCAAAGTAAATACTTGAGCTCCAGATGCTTCAGCAGCAAAAGTTACACCTGTATATTTTGTATGTAAACGACCTTGTTCTGCCCACTTAATCATGTCAGAGTTAGAAGGAAGTTCTGCACCTACCATACGTAAGAAAGATGCAATTGATCTATTACCGTAACGTTCGAATTCTTGCTCGTATGTATCAGGAAGATACTGACTTAAGAAATCAAAGTTTGTAATATAGTTTGTAGGCAATGTTGCCTTTACTGAGCTAGGTGTAATTTGTACACCTGGGCTCGTTGATAATGTACCAGCCATTTTTTTTTAGTTTTTAAATTGTTTAACGTTTTTTTATTACTAATCGGTTTCCACGTTCTTGATCTACAACTCTAACCTGCATTCCATTACTAGGAGCGTTTTGAGGTGTTTGTCTAGTCATGTCAATATTCTTTGATTCCCTAGATACACCATCAATTGCTTCTGATTTACCTTGCTCATAAAAGAACTTAGCAAACTTTTCTGGATTTGAGGCTACAGAAATAGCACGGTGAAAGGCTTCAGCATCTGCAAGGTATCCATCATTATTTAAGAACTTCGAAATGAAGCCACTTAAATCAATTTGTTCTTGCAATAAGGTTTTAGGTTCTGCTGGCTTATAAACTAACTTCTTGTTCTCAGAAATGTTAAACCCGAAACCTTCGAATTTATCTGAAAATAATTCATTTGTTTTGTCAGAGAAATACCTAGACCTCTTCTGTTGCTCTTCATCGTTAAGCGAGGAAGACTCTCTATTTTTCTTGTAAGCATCATAAGTATCTCTTTCGTCTTGTGGAACAAATGACTCCCTTGACTCAAGTGGAACCTTGTACTGTTCTTTCAATTCGTTAAAATACTTCTTAGCTTTAGCAAGCTCCTTTTTCTTTGCTATTTGTTTTTTCTTGATATCTTTTTCATCATCATAATCTGAGTCATATGAAAAATTACTTTCTATATCAAACTTAATATCTTCAGAGTCTAAATCTGTATTTTGACTCTTATAATATTCAAACAACAAAGAGTCTGGTTCTTCAGCATCATAGTCTTTACTCAACTGAATAAAGTCCTGGATGCTTCGTCCAGTTTCTTTTTTATATTTTAAAAAGGTAGACACATCTTCAGGTAACTCTTCGTTATCCCTACGTTGGTCTGCCAATTCATCTAATGATGTAATCTCTCGATTCCATCTTTTCCCAAGATATGAAAGAACTCTATTATCATCTAGATCTTCGGTAATATTCTCTTCTGTTGCTGTAGGAAATTCTACAACCTCTGTATTATTCGGTTCAGGTGTACCATTTAACTTCTCATCATGCTCCTTTAGCAATTGATTTTCAATTTCCGCAACACTTTTTTCTTCGAACTCTACTGCTCTTACTTTAAATTCTTCTTCCATTTTATTTGATTTAATTTATTACAAAGTTATAACTTTTTTTTATCTTTATTTTTATCTTTATTGCCTATGTTAATTGTATACTTTGCTCCTACATCAAAACTAAATGGATTTGATGACTCCTTACTAACAGATCCAGATAAATTTAAGTTATTATTTTTAATAGGGATATTAAACTCCCCACCAATACTTCCAAACTTATATCCTGGGGAAGCGCCTACCTGAGACTTTAAAGTAAGGTTATCTTTCTGTAGTGTTAATCCAGCAGATGAAGAGTAGTCATCAACATTGCTGTAGTGACCATATAAATCTGGAATCAGATTTAATTTTACTATCTTTTTAGTAGTAGTTACGGTTGTTCTATTTTTCATAATTATCTAGGACTAAATGATTCTAAGTCAAACCCATCAAGTGAGTCTTCATTACTCTCAAAGTTTAAAGGTGGTAAATTATTTTTTCTTTGGTTAATAAGGTCTGACTGTCTAGTCGCCTGTAAGTCAACCCTATTATCCTTTGCCTTTTCTTTTTCTTTCTCTCTATTCATCAATTGATCTGACTCCATACCCCTTAGTTGCATGTTATAGTCAAACTCTATAGCCATTAACTCTTTCTTTAGATCAGCCTCTGCTCTCAACTGTTGTATAGCATACTCAGCCTCAGCCTGCTTGATCTGTATCTTAGATTGAGATTCCATTTGAAACAATTGAGCCTTTTGTTCAGCCGCTGCCTGTTGAGTCTGCATGTTTGTCTGCATTTGCATCTGGTATTCCATCTGCTTATCTTGCTGCTGTTTCTCCATTCGCTTGCGTCTCTTAACCTTTAGCAACTCATTGCCAAGCTTAATGTTCTTGATGTTTCGTATGTCAATGGCATCCTCTAAGTCAATTGTCTGTTGCTGTAATGCTATCTGTATATTTGCCTCTAGATTAGCTCTTTGCTCTTCGTCTGGAGACAGCTCTATAAATATTCCAAAATCGTGTAGGTATAGATCTTTTATATCGTTCAATATAGATACATTGTACTTACCAATTTGCATAGCAAATTCTTCAGCAAAGTCAGAGTACTCTAGTATATCTGCAACCCTAATTGATATGCATGTAGCTAAACGCTTAGTTATATTAAGGCCAGCCTCTAGTATGTGTCTAGTCGCTACGTTAGAATTCATAGCAGCTAATTTCTGTACACCAACTAGTGCATCTGGATGAGGTGACGTACCGTCTCTAGCCTCATTGATACCAGTCACATCTCTAATCATATTTAGATAGTGGTTATAGTTACCAATAAGTGCGCCCATCTTTGCTTGACCACTGTTTGAGTTTAGTTCAGTAATCGGAACTCTAGCGTTATTAAAGTCACCATCTTGTGTGTAACTTCTACCAATAACACTACCAGTCTGGAAGTATAATTTAAGTGCATCCTCTGGATTGTATGCAGCACCAGTACCCAAGTCAACCTCATTGATACCATCTGCATCAATAAATACACCATCAGGAACAACTCTAGCCATAACCTGTTGAAGCTTAAGGTGAGTAAGTTGGATCTGATCAGCAAATGGGATCATTCGTCTAACTAAAGACTCCTTCATACCCTTGTACATCCTAGGTGCGTGCAATACATAGTTTGGTAGCGCCATCTGTGTTGCAGACTTAGGCCGAACCATGTTACGCATTAACTCCCACTTTAATAGAATATTTGAACCAGCTACAAGTATACCATCATACCATACGTCTCTAACTGCTTCAACTTTTTCAAACATCATACCCTCCTCAACTGGAGGATTGAATGATTCATCTTTTCTTATTACCTTCTCACCACCATTTTCTAGTATCTTCTTCTTCCACACAAAGTGTTTAGATGTCTTATAGTTAAAGTATAATAACGTAACAACTTCATTTTGAAATACATCGTCTTGATAACTTCTAATTATAGGGAAGTAACTAGTCCAAGCTGAACCAGCATTTTTAATTTCTGTTAGTTCTTCGTCCGTTAAGTTTGGATTTATCTTTAATAACTCAGTGTAGTGTACCTGCTTAGCCTCACCAAAGTAATAGCAATCAGAAAAGTCAGCCTTATCTGTATAGCTGTGTATTAAATTAGCTGGATCTACGTACTCAATATTAACCCCATCATTTGGTAGGAATGAATGTTTAACACACGCTATACCAATAGTAGTTAAGTCATAATCAACTAACTTTCTTGTATCTGAATAATCATTCATCTTAAGAAGCGTATCTATCGCAACCTCTTGTGCTATCTCTACACTTGGCTTATACTTTAACTGCATATATAATGACAACTCCTCATCATTCTCTGGCAATTCCTCTGGATCAACATTAAATGCGTCTATACCAAACTGTTCCTTGGTAAGAGTCAAAAAATCTTTTGCTACCATGTCAGACTCAATCATATCTTGAAATATGTTCTTCTTCTCGGCAGACATAACATCTTGAGACTCAGCCCTTATTTCGAATAGTCTGTCAGACATACCGTTAACTACGATATCTACGAACTTGGGGATGATAGGTATAGGAGTCCAGTCAAGGTTTAGCATAGACATGTCTCCATTTATAGCTAACTCGTCCTTATACTTCTGTACAGGCTGTTCACCCCTAGCGTATAGTCTAAGTCTATTAAACTCTCCACGCTGATCGTAAAACCGACATGAATTGTTTCTTCTTTTAAACCATTCACCCTCTATGGCCTTGCCAACATTTAGTCCGTATTTTTCAGTGCCCTTCTCTTCTTCCGTTGCCATTTGATTGGGGAACGGGTATTGATTGATTATAACTGGTGATTTATCCATTATTTTTTTATAATTTCGCTTCTTGTTCCACGATTATCGTATGTTACAAATTTAATACTTATTTTTGATTCTTTAGACTCTGGCACAAACATATATCTACGTGTAGCCATAATGGCCAAACCAGAGCTAATAGAAGCATCAAAATTAGTTCTATTATTAATATCAAATCTAGCCCAATCCTCAAGGGTTCTAGTAAAATACATAGAGCCCATATTGCTTGCATCTCTATACGTACCCTCTGTATCTAAACCAACATACTCCTCAATGTAAGATTCAATAGATGATGCGTGAGCCTGCTTTACGTCCTCAGATGAGTTAGGTATCCCACCTATCTCTAACTCTGTCTTAGATAGCTTGTTAAGGTGCTTGTCTGGCCTGTTCATTGAGTATCCCCTGTATCCCCTGTTCTTAAAATGATACAACAGCCTAGCCTTATTGTTTTCTGCCAGTATGGGCATGCCATAAAAAATACAAGCCATTAAAACATCCTCGAAGAATATCTCCGCTGTTTGTGGTCTGGCAACATACTCTAAAAAGAATTCGTTAGTCGGACCATTATTCATGTGAAACTTTGTCATACCGTGAAGTGCACCATTCGATCCACCTCCACCAACTACTCCAGATATGTCGTATGGGTCACACCCAAATGCACCCATGCCCTCATTACCTGGATATTTTTTTCCATTTCTAGTTATCACATTATTTCTTAGAGAAATCTCTGGCACCCAAGATACATTGAACCGTCCCTTTGGATCTGGAGTCCACACCACCTTTGAGTCCTTCTCACCATTTAACCAGTGGAAGTACCCCCTAGTCAGGAATCTCTCCTTTATCAAAGAGTCATTGTAGTCTACCTGTTGATATATCTTCGTCAAATTGAAGATAGACTGTTTGGACTCATCTCTAAAGGCATGAGACTCCGTTCTAGGAAATTGTCTATAAAACTCATTTAATGCATCAGCGTCAGACTTCAACGAAGATACTTCATTATTCCAATATGTAATAACGCTATTTGAAATTTTATTTCCGTCTATTCCTATCACTGCCTTAGATGGATCATCTAGCACAGGCCATCCATATTCATCGATATACCCCTCATAGTTCCACTCCATCGGAATGAATAAAGAGTATAGTCCGCTCTTTGTTTGTCCGTTTGCAGATCTATTCTTTGGGTCGCTATCGTTATAAAGCTTCTTGAAGTTGTCACCACCCTTTGATAGTGCGTTAGATGTTGAACCCATCATACACTTACCTATAATCCTGCTACCCAATCGTAGACAAGTCTTTGTTACTCGCCAGTTATTTAAAATATTTTCAGGCTTGAGCCACTTACCAGATTCGTCATGGACAAGTAGCAACAACTTCTCACCGTCATAGCTATTGTCAGCTGTATTCTTCCAGTCAATTGTAGTGTCGAGCCCGTCTATGTCGTTGTTCTTCTCCTCGTCAATATTTTTTCTTGTAATTTTGCTGGCTGGAACTCTAAATGATAGCTCTGTCTTTGGATTGTCCATACCGTCCTGCACAGGCTTGAAGAAGAAGGGATAGTTTCTTACTATTGGTACCACCTTATCGGTAAACATCTTCTTGGCATCATTACCAGTCTTTGAGAGTATGCCTATCCTAGAGTCACGAACAATCGTGCCAGTATTACACACCTCTCCAGATGACATGAATGAAAATCCAGAACGCCTGTTCTTTAAGTAGCATATACCAAACGCTCTGACATCAGCCTTGCAAGCCTCCCAAAATATATAGAATATCCTATTTGATTCACGAAAGTCTGGCAGACCTATATCTATCTTGGTCCACTGTAGGTACATGTAGTGCGTGCCCGTTATGTATGTCTTCTTATTGTTGTTCATAAACCAATAGCCAGAGTCACGTCTATCAAACTCTCTCTCTATATAGTCTATGTACTGAGACTTAAACTTATTGTCTCTTCTATTCCAATCAAATATTGTCTTTATCCTTAATAAGTCCTTGTCGTACTCATGTGGGGACCATCTATTTTTTGTATTATCAACCTCTGATGGAGCTGGTGGTAGTGCGATCTTAAGGCTATTTATTTCGTATATCTCACCTATCGTTCCATCCTTAGATATAACTATTACATCGTAGTCACTGTTATACCCATAGGCCCAACTCTTGAACTTGTTCTTTGTAGATACCACACCCTTTGGAATGTAGTCTGTAATTACACTATATAGCCTATTTTCCATTCTTTATCTTAGCCCTTCCCTCGGCAAAACCCTGCATGCTTATGTCCTTAACTGGTACGTCATTCTCTCTGTTCTCCTCCTCCTCTATCTTGTACAACATAGACAAGGCATCCTCAAAGGCTAACCTCTTTGACGCAGCAGCATTCTTCAACTTATCAGCCGATAGGTCGTCCTCAGCGTGAGTTATTATAGGAGACTTAAGCACCTTTATAAGCTCATCAATTGCCGCCTTACCAGCCTCTAGTATCTCTATTTTTTTAGACATATGTTCTTATTAAACATCCTGTAAAGAACCTCTCCATCTATCTTGAACTCGTACTCGCTCTCTGGTGTGAATGACACAATATCCCCAACCTCTGCCGAAGTGAAGTCATCGTTCTTGTATACTATCTCACCCCAAAGTTCTTCAAACCTACCTAGGTTAGTAAACATCTTATCCTCAGAGTCGATTGGCTTTATAAATAGAAATGGTGGTGTAGCCTTCCAGTCTTCAGTGCCCCTCTTGTATAAGTACATCTGTTCTGGCTCTATAATAAAATAGTCATCAACAAGGTGATGCCAGCTAGACTTCTGTCTACCCTTCATGTCATGGTAAAACTTAAACACGTTATGGTGAACAACTACTAAGTCTCCTGGTAGTACAGGACCGTCATAGTATATAGGTACAGACTCAACTATAGCGAATCTATTAGACACAGTATGATCGTCTTGAGAAGAACTTATGATGAAGCTTATGTCACCATACGTCCTTAAGTTATCATACCGTCTCCCATCAAATGGTTTGATGATAAAACAGTAGGGTGACTTCATTAAAAATCAATTTTAAATTCTATTGAAATTGGCATTGTGTTGGAGAACTGCTTCCACTTTATTATCTCTCCGTCCTTAATTATCCATATACATATAGACCCGTCTTTTTCTGACAGTATAGACTCAATTCTATACGTCCTATCTAAGACCTCCTGTCCAACCACGTAGTGCATGCACTTCATGTAGTCTGGACCTATAGATATTTTTCTAATTATATTCACCTGTTTGAAGATTAATCTTGATGTCTGCACCGTACTTTGCAATCAGTTCATCCTGAAAAGATGAAAGATCATACGCAGATGTTTCTAGATTAGCGATAGTAGAGATTTTCTGACTCTTTAAACGAGAGAATGTTACCTCGATGTCAGCTATTTGAAATTTTAAGTCCTTGTAAGACTGGTTTAAAGACCTAAGTTTATCTAACTCTTCGTCTGAGATTTTTTTATCTTCCATTTTATTTAATTTAATTTGTTACAAATATAGTAAAAATTCGTTACATAGATATATACCATGCAGTAGTAGCATTGTCGTACTGAAGACAAATAGGTGTATTTGCTGACAATGTAGGAGGTGCTATACCTAATATACCTACTGCTCCAGGAGTGATCCACGTTGTAACTAGACGTGTAGCAGTAGACATAATGACATACTTAGCTCCG
>Ga0315274_10016779_pt1 | contig 10342 bp, 7 predicted proteins | sample YL17G02_20_MG_FD_203700 | JGI IMG/M metagenome (GOLD analysis project Ga0315274, IMG submission 203700) | Sediment microbial communities from Yellowstone Lake, YNP, Wyoming, USA - YL17G02_20 | ecosystem: Environmental > Aquatic > Freshwater > Lake > Sediment | place: USA: Wyoming | collected... | reverse complement strand
TAGTAGCATTGCTATCCTATATGAAGTAACACACTTTTCTGTAATTTTTTTAGAAATGAGGAATTTCAGGTATGCAATCCGATGAGAAGGGTAGTGAATCCACGAGTTCCAATAATGCAAACGCCAAAATAATATATTTATAAACTCTGAAAATGAACCAGAGTGTAGGCATGAAACCGTACGTCAGGATTTTGGGATATTCGGTTTCACATACGGATCTTACCCGTTTTATCATTATCGCAACCCTCACTATCACATGCTTCATTATTACCGTATCTTCTCTCTCTAAGTCTCTTGAAACGCTATACGCCCAGCTCTTCTATTTCCCAATCGTCTATGCAACCTATTTTTATCCACGGCAGGGACTCTGGCTGGCCGGTGGATGTGCCGTCCTGTATGAGGTCTTTGCGTACCTCTATATCTTCCCCGATACCGGGGGATTGATCTACGTTACCGGACAAGCGATCCTGTTCATCTGTGTTGCGGCTCTGGTTGCTTATGTAAGTGAGAGATTGAATTCCAGTGAGGCACGCAGTCGCAGCATCGTGGAGAAAGCTCAATCGGGCATCATTCTTTTTGACCAGAATACCCTTGCTATCCAGCTTTCCAATGCCCATCTTGAACACATGCTGGGATTTACGGGCGAAGAGCTTGCCGGTATGACATTTCCCCAGCTGTTCTCTTCTACGGAAGACCAGCAGAGATTCTTTGAATCCATAAAATCCGGAGAGGATACTAAAAATATCGAAACCATTTTTGTGACCAGGGATAAAGGGCCCATCTGGGTAAACCTTTCCGGGAGCCGGATCACCGAAAACCTGGTGAGCTGCACGGTCATCGATATCAATAAATACAAACTTGCCAAGCAGGCAGCCGATGAAATTGATGCCCAGTACAAACTGGTGGCCGATAATTTGCCGACCTGCATTATCATCATCAGGAACCAGATGATCGTGTACACAAATCCGTCATTTGAGGTATTCTCCGGCTATACTCGTGAAGACCTGATGGGTAAAGATCCGATCTCGCTCATTCACCCGGATGACCACGAGGATTTCCGGAATTCCTGTCATCTCGCAGAGACCCGGTCACCACCTCCTGGCAGGGTAGAGGCCGGTATTCGTATAAAATCCGGCAAGACACGCCCTGCTACCCTGTTTTTTACCCGGATACTGCAGGGTGAGATACCTGCCGTACTCATCAACCTCGTTGATATTCCCGGACAAGAGGGATTGAAAGAACAGATCCAGCAGGATTCCAAACGACAACGCGGCATCATCAGCACGTTTGCCTATGAGCTGCGCACGCCCCTGCAGCCAATCATGGGATACATCAACCTGCTTACTCAGGACCCTGATAAATACGGGGTCACGGAGGAGACCAGGTTCATTCTTGAACGGTGCGCAAAGAGCGTTGACCGGGAGCGCCAGATCATTAACCAGATGCTCGTACTCTCCGTCATCGATGCAGGAAAGATACCCCTGGAATACTCGATATTGCCTGTCCATGATCTGCTCATGACAATCATCGATGCCGGGGGATATCGGACGAACGCGGACATTACCATCGATATCCCGCCCTATCTCACGTTTGATGCCGACAGGAACAAGATTTCAGCAGTGATAGACACCATGCTCTCCAATGCAGTGAATTACTCAACCCCTCCCCGTAAGATCCACATCGCATATATCTCTTCGCCCAATGATACCATGGACCGCCTTTCCATCAAGGACAATGGTATCGGCATCACGGATTCCCGGCTTGACGAGATCTTTGAACCATTCCCGATTGCCGATTCCGGGGAGCAGAAACAGAAATATGAACGGATCGGGCTTTCGCTTGCCATTGCAAAAAAATATATCAAAATGCATGAGGGGTACATCAGCGTGGACAGCATTATGAACCTCGAGACAACATTCTGCATTCACATCCCGAAAAAAAGACCTGAGGAGCTTGAGCACAATGTCACGTAAAATCATGGTAGTGGAGGATGATCAGCCCATCCTCGATCTGATGGATCTGATGATCCGGAAACTCGGGTACGAGCCGGTCCTGATGGCAAACGGGCTCGAAGCGCTTGAACTCATTAAAAAGGAGCCTCCGGCCCTTATCCTGCTGGATATATTGATGATGCCCATCAACGGGTGGGAATTTTTAGAAAGACTCCGCGGGGATTATGGAATGCGTGAGATGCCGGTCATTCTTTTTACCGCTTCTCCCCTGGTTGATGAAACGATGGGGCAGCTCAAAGACCCGTTCCTGAGTGTGCTCACAAAACCGGTCTCTTTTAGTGAGCTGAAAGCCGGAATCGCACGCTATCTCGGATAACCAAGAGCGATTGAGTCCGGTAAAAGTTCGAGGGGCAGTCACACTTTTTTACCGATTATAGAATGAAATGATTGGTTCTGGAGAAACGTACATGAATCAATTCTGTTCACACCCAAACCATGAAAAACGTCTCCATACGATGGACGCCCGCCTCAGGGCCTCTTTAGAGGCACGGCGGGCAAGGAGTTTTTTTCAATGGTGCTCACCAATCCGCCGCGGGGGCGTCCCATCGGGGGTGGCGGCGTTCATCGCAATTATAAAAGCTGAACTCTCCCGGAATATCCGTTTTTCATAGGAAATACTCAATAACAAGCTAAACACTCAACAGGGCTTTACCATCGCCACTAAGGTATCTCCCTCATAATATTTCTCGAACAGCTATTACGTCTCTTTCTCACGGCGCAGTGGCAGTAAGAGAGACAGACACGGTCCCCTCCCGGGAAAGAGGCCCACGTGGCGCAATTAAAAAAATACGATATAAAAATCAGATATACCGTGCCTTCTTTGAAAGTTTCCGCGGCGTGTACAGGGGCCTGAACGGCTTATCCGCAGTATCCTTGTGCACCGCTTCTATCAGCGCATCAAGGGTGAGGTGCTCCCTGAACGGTTTGTTGGGCTGTGACTTCCTGCGGATCGTGACCGTTAATTTCCTGCCTGCAACTTCTTCATCGCCAGCAACAATAACAAACGGTATCCAGTCCATCCCGGCTTCGCGGATTTTCTTACCTACGCTCTCTTCCCGGTCGTCGACATCGCAGCGGATCTGTGCGGCGTTGACTGCGGTGCAGATCTCATCTGCATATGCACCATGGCGCTCGGCAACCGGCACGACACGCACCTGCACCGGTGCGAGCCAAATGGGGAGTGACGGGACCGGTTGCGTGGAGGTGTTTTCGAGAATGGCACAGATCACACGCTCGATACTACCTGTCGGGGAGCAGTGGAGGATCGGGGGGTGGACGACCGTACCGTCTTCCGTGTGGTATTTGATATTGAACCGGGTTGAACTCTCGATGTCGATCTGGACGGTGGGGTTTTCGATTGGGCGCATCTGCCCGTCAATGGCGGCAAGGTCGATCTTGGCAACCCAGTAGTGGACACGATCGGACAGGATCTCAATGAGCATCGGGCAGTCTGATTCCTTAACGATCTTCCTGACCCAGGCTTCGTTCTGGGCATAGAAATCCTTTGTACAGCGGAATGCGGCAACGAGTCTGGTCTCAAAGTCTTTGCCCGTCTGCCAGCCCATGGCAAGCTGCTCTTCAAAGCACTGTAACGCTTCGGGCATATCCGTGCAGAGCGAGTGCATATCGGGCATGGTGAATGCCCGGAGGCGCTTGAGCCCGATCACTTCTCCTTTCTGCTCGTGACGGAACGAGTAGGTGGAGAGCTCGTACATCTTCATCGGGAGATTGTGAGGCGAGATATGCATGTCCCGCATGATCGAGAACATCCCGAAACAGGCAGCAAAGCGCAGCATCATATTCCTGTTATTCGATTTGAACCGGTACTGCCGCTCACCGAACTTTTCTGCGTGCTCAGAGATTGCCCGGTCGCCAAGGTCGTACATAACCGGCGTCTCAACGGGCGTACCACCATACTCAAGCACTAGGCGCAGCACGTAGTCAGCAAGAAGGTCACGGATGATTTTACCTTTCGGCATCCAGCGCAGGCAGCCGACATCACTCGCCGGCTCGTAGTCCACCAGCTCCTTTGAGCGCATCAGGCCGACATGAGCGGGTTCCCCACCGGTCGGGACAGCAACGCCCAGTTCCTTTTTGACAAGGCAGCCAAACGGTGTGTCGTCAAGGTACTCCTGATAGTCGTGGGTTTTGCCGTCCGGGGTCATCACGAACCAGTCGTGAGTAACCTCAGATTTCTCCTTTTTGACATTCCCCTCCTCACCGGGTACAATCGTCTTGGAAAGCTCGGAGAGCGGGTGGCCTTTGCAGGAAAGTTTAAAGGATTTGTACCAGCCAAACGGCGCCCGCTTGACCGTGAATCCTTCCTCCTCGAGGCCTTCCTTGAGTGCTATCAGGGAAGCAATCGCTGTCTCGGGTGAAGCGAGATCACTGGAGAGGTGGGCATACGGGTACACCACGATCTTGTCGACATGCACCTGCCCTGCAGTCTTTTTTACTTCCTCGATAGCCTGAAGGACAACCCCTTCAAGGTCTTCCTCGTCAATCGATTCCACGGCACAGAAAACCGTGAGTGCTTCCGTCTCCTTGTCAGAGAGGACGGAACACTCCTCTGCCATCTTTGTCCGCTTTTTTGCCTCGTATTCGATGTAATCTGAATGAATGAGAAGAAGTCGCATTAATTCATCTCCGATCCGGTGGGATCATCCGTATAAAATGAGCATTGATTGTATATAGTGTTAATAGTTTTTTAAAAAAACTGAATACCCTTTTTCATACGATCATATTCTCACAGAGTGATATAGTGACCAGATGAGAGGTGCCTTTTGCGGTTTTTTTAGGGCAAAGGGAAGGATAATGCAGAGTAATGAATGAGGGAAATTGTTAATGTGCGAAGCTTAATTTTTATTGAATCCGGAATATCTTTTTTTGTTCACCTGCTTTACGGGAGATTGTTACTTCATGTTATTCCCCGGTTTGTCCAAAAATTTTTATATATACGCTATTTGGCACATACCACCTGATCCAGGTGGTCCCTTCAACATATGTTCGGATTATCATTGCGACAATTAACAATACTATGCCGATAATGAGCACTTCAGTATTTGCAATCCTGAAAAAATCTTTAATATAATTTTCCTCATTCATCATATTGGGAAGTAAACCCAATCCATATATTTCTGGTGAAAACGGCCAGAGAAACATGTACCCGACTTTAAATACCAACGCATCTTCAAACAGGTGTGCACCAAACCCGACAGTAGCAAAAAAGAGCGAATCAACAAATCGTATGCCGAATGGATGGAGTAAAACTGCCAGGAAGATCGCAAAAATAACCATCGCTGCAATAGTATGAAAGGTTCCATGGTGAATGGTTAGTCCCTCGAAAAGGACTACAAAGCCAAATCTGTGGAGGACGCTATTTGCGATTACATCAAGATCCGGAATCCACGCACAAATAATGATTATCCATGAATGATCCCTGCCAGTATATTTGTAATAAAACATGCCGACGATAATAGCAAGTGCCATTGAGTAAAAAAGGTGCTCTATTATCACGTTGGAAAGAATTGGTCAGGAAGAGTAATGTATGTTTGTCTTTTGACACACGATCTCCAGATATTCATCATGCGATTGCGGAAAGGGGAAACCTTCACCGCCTTTAAATGACCAAAAGGCACAATGAGAATCATCTTTTTTTATTCGCGTGATACCGCGACAGCGTTGCCTGCCGCTGATCGAGATACTTGGCATCCCCTTTTTTGTAATACGGGTTCTCTGCCCGTTCGGTTGTGTAAAAGACCAGCTGACCGATCGGCATGCCGGCATAGACTTTTACCGGGCGGGAGTTGACGTTTGCCATCTCGAGGGTGATCGTGCCCCGGAAGCCTGCATCGATCCAGCCCCCGGTCTGGTGTAGCGTGACCCCGAGCCGGGCAATGCTCGATTTGCCCTCGATCGTGGCAACGATATTGTCAGGAAGTTCGATACGCTCCAGGGTCTCGGCAAGTACAAACTGCCCGGGGTTTAAGATGAACGTGTCCGCATGCACCTCCTGTACATGGGAAGAGACGCTGTCCTGGTTATAGGGGTCGATAACCTCACTACTGCCGGTATACCAGACAAAATGGTTCCCAAGGCGGATGTCGAGTGAATTCGGTTGCACCAGCTTCGGGTCGTACGGATCAATTTTGATAGAGCCCCGTTCAATGCGGTCCAGAAGCTGCCAGTCCACGAGAATCATTGGCATACCTATGGGTGCTTATGGGTCTTTAGGGCTTCGACATAGGGGACGTGGCCATCCTTTTTAGTATCCTGACTTTTTAGTATCCTGAGGAGGGTATTAGGTAATCCGGCTCTTTTATGTGCCGTGTTGGTATAATAGGACTGGTTTTCGTAATCCAACCATGTGACTTTTTATATACTGGAATGATAATCTAGAACCTGCGTACAGGTAGTGAAGGGAGATTTGAGCGATGGACACCGTATTGGCAATTATGGAAGGCCTGAGAGTTATCCTGGGTTTTCTCATGCTGTTCTTCGTTCCCGGCTTTGCCCTTTCGCTCGTCATTTTTCCCCGTTTCACAGAAATTGGGATCATCAAACGGCTGGCGTATTCCACGGTGCTGAGTATTGGTTCAGTGATTGTTTTAGTGCTTTTCATGTATGCTGTACTCAGGGGGGATATAACACCTGACAACATCATCATTGTTAGTGCTGCGTTTTCCTCGATCGCATTCTTTGGATGGCTTCTGGAAGTATGGTACCTGAACCGCCATGTAAAAGGCCGCCGTGAACTGCAGCTCGCGGAAGACTACCAGGAACTCCAGAGATATTTTTCCCGGAAAATAAACGCCACCCGGGACCGGTTCAGAAAGGATACGAGGACCGTTGTGGTCTGGCACGAGCACCTGCAGTCCGGATTGTATCATATCGATCATTCCTATCTCCTTGATGTCGGGGAAGAGATCGATATCCAGCAGGTCATAGAAAACAAAGTGAAAGTCACCGACAGCGTCATCGTCCGACCGCCCTACCCAAGGACCCGGTATTTTGAACTGGCCATACGCGAGTACAAAGAGGACGAATTATCTTTGGTTGATGATTTGCAGGTGAATCCGGTTCTTATCATGAAGGAACCCGACAAAACATTCCTGGGTTTCGTACTAAAACGAGGCACCGTAAATATCATTGAAAGAATCCATAAAAAGACCAGCACGTCCGAGGTCCAGTGGATCTATAGTCATGATTTCCATATTTTTGCCATCATCCATGCGGAGGATACTCTTGACCAGATGGTTGATCGGATTATAGGAAAACTTGACGAGATCGCTCTTTCAATGAAAAGCGGTAGTCACATCTCTTCCTATGCAGAAGACCGGCAGATTTTACGGGAGGCATTCGATGCAGTAATCGAAAAACCTCTGGACCGTTCGGGCAAACCGCTCGAAATTGAACGGCACCATGAGGTCCAGTTCAAGGCTGAACCAAAGGAAATTCCCAAACCTCCGGTTATTCAGGCTGAAGCTAAAACAACCGGGATACCAAAACGTCCGGTTATCCAGACCGCTGCTGAACCCACGGAAATCCCCAAACGTCCGGTTGTTCAGGATGGTACTGGACCAAAGGAAATTCCCAAACCTCAGGTTATCCAGACCGAGGCTAAAACAATCCGGATACCAAAACGCCCGGTTATCCAGGCCGCTGCTGAACCCACGGAAATCCCCAAACACCCGATTATCCAGGTTAGTGCTGAATCTAAAGAGATTCCCAAACCTCAGGTTATCCAGACCGAAGCTAAAACAATCTGGATACCAAAACGCCCGGTTATCCAGGCCGGTCCTGAACCAAAAGAGATATCTAAACGTCCGGTTATTCAGGCTGATACTGGACCAAAGGAAATTCCCAAACCTCAGGTTATCCAGATCGAAGCTAAAACAATCGAGATACCAAAACGTCCGGTTATCCAAGCCGGTCCTGTACCAAAAGAGATATCCAAACCTCCGGGTGTCCAGCCAGGTCCTGTACCCAGGGAAGTCCCCAAACGTCCCTTTGTCCAGGTTGGTACTGAAACAATAGAGATATTGAAACATCCAATTGTCTTTCCTAAACGTCCCTTTGTCCAGGCAGGTCCTGAACCCAGGGAAATCCCCAAACGCCCGGTTATCCAGATTAGTGCTGAACCTAAAGAGTTACCAAAACATCCAAAAGTCCAGATCAGTCCTGAGCCACAGGTAATAGATCGGAGGAAATTGCAAAAGGAGATCCTGCACGATCTTAACATGTTTGGCATAACCCCGGACTCGTTTGGCAAGTCCAAAGGGAACATTGAAAATATAAAAATTCCCAAAAAGATGGACGTCAACAAACTATTAGCCGATGTTGAAGAAGAGATGAAGGATCTCAGCTGGCTCTATGAATAGCGAATGCATTCTGAATTTTTTAAACAAACTTCCGGATAGATTTTCATCGCTAAGATGATGGCTGGTTTTTTTACTCGGCATTCCCTGTGCTATCGTTATCGGGAATGCACTCTCTTACCAGGGGTATCCCGGTCCAGCAGCATCGTTTCACTAATGAATAGCGGGAGGAAATCCAATAGTCTGCACTTTCAGCAACAACCGGCTGGATGATTGTCACGAGTACTAAAAAAAGAAAAGGGAGTTCAGTGTTTTTCTGTTTCCCCTGATAAGCATCAACATCGTATGACCCGGTATTCCAACCAGGCACTATCTCATAAACAGTGTGCTTTTTTATAAGCAGCCAAGCATCAGGAGATAAAGAAGAATTTTAAGAAAAACAGAGCTGCTCAGAGGGAACCCGGAAGTGGTCGGTGAGGATCAGGATCAGGGTACAAACCCGGTATCAAATCACAATCTTCATGTATTCATATTCCTCTTTTTCAATCAGTGGTTGTATGCGTATCACTGTTTTCGCAATTCCTGTAATCTGTATCGCACTGCTCCTGGTCTCAAGCGGGTGCGTCGGCAATATCCTGCCAAAGAAGGGTGCCATTGGGCTCAGGGAATACCGGGATACAAACAACTTGTATTCCCTCTATATCCCCGAACACTGGACAGTGTCCGTTGGTGATGCCATTGTGGCTGCTGATGCATCGGACAGCGGTGTCACAAAAGTTACGATCCAGCCCGTACACCTGAGCGGTAAATACCTGAGAGTTTCGGCAGGGGACATCGCGAACTACCTCATCGGGAAAGAAAGGAGGGGGTACACCCAGTTTACTATCGATAGTGTGCGGGCATCCCAGGATGGGAAAGTCCTCGAACTGACGTCTTCCTTTACGGAAAACAGTAGAAAGAAACGGGCGGTTTATTCCATTTTTGTCAACAGCCCGTATGCGATCATGAGCAAATATGAGACCCTGAGCGAATCCATGAACGAAAAAGAAGAACAGTTACGGGCAATCGTTCAGAGCTTCCAACAGTTCAACCCCCCACCTCCCACCTATTCCTCTCAGGGCAATGGCATGAGTACCATCGGTCAGCTGCAACCCACGGTCCAGTCCGGAGGAGTCAGCATGCTCCTCCCCCGGGGCTGGAACACCCTGGTCCTGCCCGGGTGTTCAGGTGTGATGTCCGCTGACGCACAAATGCCGCGGGGCGTCGTGTTCTTAAACGGGCTTCACCAGAGCGTCCTGCCGCTCCCGCAAGGTATCACTCCCGAACGCTATGTCACTGAATATATGGCACAGGACTTCTCTGTCGGGGGAAACAGGGTATCGGATGTGAAAATCCTGTTCTACGAGAACGCGGATATTTCAGCCCTGAATACCGGGGGGATAACGGTTAAATCTATGCGTATCTCGTATTTGTCAAACGGTGTCCCGTGTACCGGTTCTTTTACCGTTGCTACCTACCAGACGGGTGTATCTACGGCCGTTGCTTATCTCTGGGGGATTTTTTCCACAACGGATAATTTTTATGCAGACGCTCCGGATCTTCTTCGGATTTTCTATTCCATAGATTACAGCAGTTCATCCCTGAGCTCCTGCAGGAATACCCTGAATACTGCCTGGGCAGGTGCTAATAAAGTAGGGGATACCCTGCGAAGAACCGGGGAACAGATGCGGGAAGAGAACCTGAGAATGTATGAGGATAAGCAGGCAAGAAATGATGAGTTTTTGGAGAAGTTCAGCGATTCAATCCTTGACCGGGACCGGGTATATAATCCGGATACGGGTGAGGTGTATGAAGTTGACCCCAATTTCTATACCTATTACGATATAAACCGGGACCAGTTCAACTACCAGAACATGCGGGAGCTCCAGCCCGGCGAATGGCTGAAATATACTCCTCTTGATGGCAATCTTCATATCCAATAAAGGATTGCCCCTTTTTTGATCCACACCCTCA
>Ga0315274_10016777_pt1 | contig 10343 bp, 17 predicted proteins | sample YL17G02_20_MG_FD_203700 | JGI IMG/M metagenome (GOLD analysis project Ga0315274, IMG submission 203700) | Sediment microbial communities from Yellowstone Lake, YNP, Wyoming, USA - YL17G02_20 | ecosystem: Environmental > Aquatic > Freshwater > Lake > Sediment | place: USA: Wyoming | collected... | reverse complement strand
GAATCATTAGCATCAGGATAATGCTTATGATGATAATTGTGATTAATGTCATCATAAATTAATTTTCCAGATTTAGTTTTACCTATAATTTGACTCATGGTTTCATTTTATTTATATATTCTCTAAGTACTTTAGTGTTTTCACTTTGTCTTTCCAATTAAATTTATTCATTAAAGCATCTTGGTACATCTTAGCGATTACGTTTCCAACTTCCTCATCTTTAACGTTAAACTTGTCCATGATGTCATGACCATTTACGGGAATGTCTCCTAATTTCATTGGAATTTTTCCGTCTTTCATATCTTGAATTACTTCCCAAGCATCTCTAGGCATCACTATTGCGTTAGATAACATAGGTGATGTTTTTAACATAAGAAATATAGTCCATTTAAGGTCGATTCCTGATTTATTCTCAAGATTCGAGAAGTGTTTCTCGATAGTCTGAAGAGCTTTCACCATGTTACCCCCATCCTTCAACCTCCCACCCTTAAGCCTCTCTCTGTAGAATTTCGATGGAGTTCTGTCGCCTAAGTTGCATAAGACGTAGTAGAATGATACCGGGTCAAGACCATCAAAGTACTTGAAATCATCTTCTACGAATTTACGCCCGAATAGCGCTTTATCTAAGTCAGTTTCTTTAATCAACTCAAGAGCAATCCTGGTCGAGCCCTTCTTAGTGAGTATCTTGTCGAACTCCTCAAGGATACGTTCTCCAGAGATATCTTTAATAAGGTTAATATTCTTACGCATCAATGAAAGTGTAGTAGATTCAATCTCGAAATTAAAACGAGATGAAAATTGTATGGCGCGTAATATACGTAAAGCATCTTCTATAAACGCATTCTTATCTGTTGCGCGGAGTATTTTTGATTGGATATCTGCCACACCATGATACGGATCAAGTGTTTCGCCAGTACGAACGTTGATTGCTATAGAATTAATAGTGAAATCCCTACGTTTAAGATCATCATTTATAGTAATGCCTTTTGTCTCAACTTCGAATCCTTTATGACCAGTGCCAATTTTGCGATCTACGCGAGGTACTGCAATATCAAAATCTTCACCTACATGATCTATAGGTCTAAACTTAATGACAGCGAATGATTGACCAACAATATCGACCCTTCCATAATGCTTTAACAGAGTCTTAATTTTCTCTATTGGAGTACCTTCTACAACTAAATCTATATCCTTTATGGGTTTATGGAGGTACTCATCACGAACAGCCCCACCAACAACGTAGACAGTACCCTGCCGGATTAACTCTTGTGTCCAATCTTGCTTACGTAAATCGTGGATGATGTCTTGAAGCATATAAGATTTTTATTATTTATCTATAACAAATATAAACAAAAAAGTTGACAAATAAAAATTATTCGCCAACTTTTTGCAATTAAAATGAAAAACAAAGACAAGAATATGAAAACTATGATTGAATCCAGTTATTCTCTACGAACCATTTTCTAAAAAATAGACTTAAATTCATTTGCTGGTTTCCAACGAGCATCACATGCACTCCACTTGGATGATTCTCTAAATTTTTCTTTAACCCAAGTATACTCAATTTCATCAACAGTTTTGTAATCGTACTCTCGATAAGTTTCAAAGAATCGACAATCACCAGGTTGAAGTTGATATTGATTAACTATCTCTTCAGCAAGTTGCTCACTTGCGTTAGTCACTGATACACCAATATCAATGTTTTCAAATAGTATGAAATTCTCTCCATCATCATCAAACATCTTGATAAGGCATGAAGATTTTATACCATGTACAATGTAACTATGTAAGAATTTTCTTGTCATGTTAAACTAGATAAATAATTCATCGGAAACTAGATAAAAGTGCTACGTTTTCTTCATCATTCATGGCAATGCGGGCAAATGTAAATAATTCATCGGAACTACCTTTGATAATTCAGAATTTAATTCCCAAACTTCAGAACGTATTTCAGACCATAATTTGAAACTTAACTCACCTTGTAATTCAGTATCCAACTCGGTCCACAATTCAACTTCACTCATCTTACTCATCATTTAGTTAAACTCAATTCAGATCGCAATACAGAACGAACTCAATTCAGAATGTAATTCAGAATCCAATTCAGATCTCAATTCAGAATTCAATTCAGAATTCAATTCAGACCACAATTCAGAATCTAATTCAAATCTCAATTCAGAATTCAATTCAGAATACAATTCAGAATTCAATTCAGAATACAATTCAGAATCTAATTCAGATATCAATCCAAAATCCAATTCAGAACACAATTCAGAATTCAATTCAGAATTCAATTCAGATATTTCAAATACATTCATCTTATTCATATTATAATTCAAGGGAATATAATTCAGAACGCAATTCAGAACGCAATTCAGAACTCAATTCAGAATACAATTCAGAATACAATTCAGATCTCAATTCGGATCTCAATTCAGAATCCAATTCAGATCTCAATTCAGAATTCAATTCAGAACACAATTCAGAACACAATTCAGAATCCAATTCAGAATACAATTCAGAACTCAATTCAGAATACAATTCAGAATCTAATTCAGAACTCAATTCAGAACTCAATTCAGAATTCAATTCAGAATCCAATTCAGACAATAATTCAGATTCTAATTCAGAACTCAATTCAGACTGTAATTCAGACTGTAATTCAGAATACAATTTAGAACTTAATTCAGACAATAATTCAGATATTTCAAATACCTTAATCACAAACTTTTTCCATAAATTTACTCAATGGATTGAATTTCCTTTGAATCCCTACGAAATATAACCCCCTCTTTATTATAGAAGGTTTATGATCACGTTCTGGAAGTATTTCTGGATTGCTCCAAGTTTTTTCATTCAATTCATTGGCGCGAGTATGATTTAACATACAATCTTCAGTAGCGCTAACAACAAATCCATCTTCATATTCATACATTTCATAATTACCAGAAAGAGCATGAACATTTCCAGTTTTTTCAGATACAGCAATAAATTGCTTATTCATTTTTTTAGCATTAGTAGGTATTTCGCTTATTGAATACCACTGTGTGTCACCTTGATGACCAATTTGTTTGTTTATTTTCATTGTTTTAAAATTTAAAAAAATTTAATTTAAAAATTATTAATTATTTTTAATAGAACTTAATTCAGAATCCAATTCACAATTCAGAATCCAATTCAGAATACAATTCAGAATTCAATTCAGAATTCAATTCAGAACTCAATTCAGAATCCAATTCAGAATACAATTCAGAATCCAATTCAGAACATAATTCAGACCATAATTCAGAACTCAATTCAGATATCAATTCAGAATCCAATTCAGAATTCAATTCAGAATTCAATTCAGAATTCAATTCAGATATTTCAAATATTTCAAATACATTCATCTTATTCATATTATAATTCATATTCCAATTCAGATCTCAATTCAGAATCTAATTCAAATCTCAATTCAGAATATAATTTAGAACGCAATTCAGATATCAATTCAGAATCCAATTCAGAATCCAATTCAGATCTCAATTCAGAATCTAATTCAAATCTCAATTCAGAATACAATTCAGAACGCAATTCAGAACGCAATTCAGACCACAATTCAGAATCCAATTCAAAACTTAATTCAGATCTCAATTCAGAACGCAATTCAGAACTCAATTCAGATATTTCAAATACATCCACTAGAATTATGATTAATGAATATTAATTATTGAATAAAGTAAAATTATATTTTAATTCACTTGGTATTAATTGAGGTCTATGAAAACAACAGGCTTCAACGGCATCAGTAAAATGAGGTGATGTGGGTATCATATAAATACTTCCTGACGATGGACACTTTAATTCAAGCCACGCATAAGGTTGATTTAAATTGCCATTAGCATCTGATAAAAATGGGAAAGATTGTTTTGTTTTCCAAATTCTCACAGTCTCGGTGTATCCTGAAGAATGATTAATTACTTTTTCATCGATAACAGTAGCATTTAAAAATGATTTCAATTTTTCATGCCCAAACTTTTCAGAAATTAATGTTATTATAGATGCTTTGATATCTTCATTAGTTTCTGCTATAAAATCATTAAAGGTAAAAGTTTCAGCTAAAACAGAATCAAAAATTTTCTTTGAGATTTTTCTTCCATTAATGTAATAAATCCCATAATTTTCCCATTCAATAGCAGGCCCATCAATACAGTTAAATCCTACAGTGTTTCTTTTTATATATTGAGGCATTCTTAAAACCAAAACATATAGATTAGTAAAGTAACATCTTGCGATATTATTATTACCATTATCATAAAGCCAGTTTAAAATTTCTTTATTTTTATGTTTTATTTTAAATTCATCTTGAATGAATTTATACCACATAAAATAAACTCTATGATAAGATGAACATATAAATAAATAATGTGACTTAATAGCACTCTTCTTATGAATTTTAAAATTATTTATTAAATCAGATGTTAAATTATTCTTCTTCAAGAAAATATTATATACAGTCTTTAGTGTATTTTTATCCTGAAGTAGATTGAATTTTTTTCTATAATCTACAGGATCATTAGCGATAATAACCACAGGTTTTTCTTTGTGCGCTAATTCATAGATCTTTTCGATATAATTAACCAATTTTGATCTATCATAATTCTTATATTCTACACCCGAATAAAGATCTTTAATACACTTTTCTTTATAGACATTAATTTTACTTCTAATTTCTGGAGTTAAATCCTTTAAGGTTTTCATAATTTATTTTATATTAATAAAGATTTAAAAATTATAGTTAAATATAACTATTTTTTTGATATAGAAATATTTAAATTGAACTTTAACAAAAATTTAACAATAATTTCAAGAATCTACACCAAGTTCAATACTATTATCATCACTTATGTCTGCAGAACAAAGAACCAAATCATCAAGACTATGTCCCCAAATTCCATATTTCCCATCAGTTGTGATTCTGTTATATATTCCGGGTATTAATCCAGGTTTTATTGTAGTTGTGTCATCTTCAACAGCATAAATAAATTGATATGAATCAACACAAAGTTTAACAAAATCTTCACGAGTCATTCCTTTTTCTCCAGTATTAAATTGATATTTATATGGTATATGCAAAGGATAATCTATTATAAGTGTAAAATCTTGATTTGAAGGGAGGATGATTTCATTTGGTAAAGTGTTTCTAATTTCATCATCATATTCAGAATCTTTATGCATCCATTCAGGAAATAAATCATCACCCTTTTTCCAATTAAACATTGCAATGTCGCCAAGTATTATATTTTTTTTCATAATGTTTCTTTGTATTAAAATCATACTATGTTGATATTCTTCACCAATTGGATATTTTTTAAAACCATATTTTTCCAAAAATAAAAAAAGTCTTGGATTTAAAATTGATTCTATAAATATATTAGTATTAGGATATCTTTTTAAAAATTCAGTTAATATTGAAGTAAATATCTTTGACCCCGGAATATCGGCTTCCATTGATGCTATATCAAAACAATTAATAATATTATTCTGATATAATCTTTTAGATTTTCGAACATACATTTTAAACCCATCAACATAAATCCATTCATTTCTTATAGATTTGAATAAAAATAATCGTAATTTATCAAAAAATTGAGAAACAATTTCTTCGTTTTTATTTACTTGTTTTACTATCATTATTTAAGATTTTTATCCATTAAATTCAGGAAAATCTCTTGTATCAATCCATCTATAAGCAGCTTCTCTTAATAGATTTATTTCAGTCATAAATAAAATTAAAGAAGTAAAATCTCCAGTTATTTTAATAGTAAGTTCAGTGTATTTACGTACAACACCACCAAATCTAATAATTCCTATTTCTCCATCTTCTTTTATTTCTTTAATGGCTTGTTTTAATTCCTCATTACTAATTGAAGAAAATAATTCAGTTATTTTGTTTTTATTCATATCACTTGAGTATTAGAAATTGTAAGTCAAAACCAATCCAGTACTTTTAAAATTTGAATACGCATTAACCTTTAGTCCTTTTATTTTAATGCCATATTCATTCATTTTATTAACACCTATTGAATTTAGAACTAATCCACCTATTAACATTACTCCTCCTACGGTTACTAAAGGAATGCCAAGTGTTACAAGTCCTGCACCTTCTATTATATCTTCACTACCAATAATAATACAAACTCCACCTGTAGCAGCTATAACAAATCCAGAAAAACCAAGAGCTGCACCAGTTGTTTTCATGCGTTTATAACTTTTATATTTTTCTTGGTATAGTTGGAGAGTAACTAAATTTTGAATGGAATCATCAGAAGTTTGATCTTTTTTAAGTTCTTGGAATTTCTTAAAATCTCTATATTCCTGAATTTCTTTAGGAGTAAGTTCTTGCGCCATTGCACTTCCGCAAATTAATGCGAATAAAAATAATGTAAAAATTTTTGTTTTCATTTTATAAATTTTAAGGTATTATTTAGTTAAATATAACAATTATTTCTGAAATAAAAAATTCAGCTTTTCCTGGTGATGCTTCGATAATTCTAAAGGAAAAATATTATCTTTAGAAACAGATAAATTGAAAGTGACTTTGTCACCTACTATTTCTTTAATCACGACTGCGCGATTTTGATAGTTAACGATGTCACCAACCTTTATATTTTTACGTAATTTGCTAATTTTTCGATTTTTTAATATCATTATACAAATCATAAAAGTTAGTGCTAAGAATAGAATTCCACCCAAAATCCAAAATCCAATCCAAAATCCAGTTAAAAACTGAGCATCTGTAATTTGTGTCATGATATATTAAATTTTAAAAGTTCCGTACGTTACAATTTTAACTCCTTTTTTCTCAGCATTTTTCATCTTACTAGTTGTCGACTCAAGTGAATCAGTAATAAGATATTGACATTTAGCATCAGTTACTGATACATTCAGATTCATAACGACTATCTACAACCCATTTATAATTTTTATAAATAAAATCTATTGTTCTATATTTTGATAAAGATTATAAAGAACTAAATTTATTTTTAAAATCTTCATAAGTTATAATCTTAACACCTTTCTTTTCTGCGGTTTTCATCTTACTAGTAACAGAGTTAAGAGAATTAGTTATAAGATATTGGCAATTTTTATCTGTAAGAGATACTTCTTCTACGTTTGAAAATTGAGATTTAAATTCTTCTTTGGTTTTGTTAATAGGAGAAGGGCTTCCTGTCATACATACATAAATAGTTTTCATATTATTAATATTGTTAAGTTTAGTACTAGGTTTATCGATCGTTACACCAAGTGATTCGAGATCACTTACTGCTTTAAGGATATAGGTTCTTATATCTTCCATTTGCATCTTCTCTACAAGGGCTCTTTCAATGCTTGCGTAATCAGGGGTTAGCCCACAATATTCTTTTGCAACTTGTATTGAAAGTTTTCTTCCAACACCATCATAACCCATCATAAGAATTACTTGATCATACCTAAGTGACTGAATGTTTAAGAATGCGTTGACAAAAATTTCATGTGAACGAGAATCTTTTCTGATTTCGTATTTTTCAAGACTAAAGTCAGGATAGTCACAGTTCTTGAGAACCCATTTCATAAGTTCAAACATGTTCTTAAAATCTCTTGCAAAAGGTTTAATTGTTTGACCACCTATGCTTTTAAGATCTAACATTCCACAAGCTGAACTAAGTTTACAAGCTATACGTCCTTCACAATTTTCATTATTACACATAAGATGTATGCCATCAAATGTAAGAAATTTTCCGCATGAGGGACATACTGTTGGCATATATTTTTGTAATTCTTTATCTATCATAATATTAATTTCTATAGTTAAATATAACAATAATTTCTGACAATAAAAAACATATTGACATATTCATCATTAAGTTTGGCAATATAATCTTTTTCTTTATTCAGGTGTAAAAATTATATTTTTAATAGCAGGTATGATATCCCCTCGTTTTTCTAAACTAACCACAGTTCCGGGTTGTATATGGTTTTTTATAATATAACCAGCGTTATAACCTGATGCTCTTTTAACAGTTGTTCCCGCGAGTTGAACCGGTTTTACTAAAACTACGGGGCAAAGTTCTCCAGTTTTACCTAAATTCCATTCTATCCCTATTATAGTTGTTACCGATTCTTCGGGCACAAATTTTATCGCTACAGAATGATTGGGATCGTGATCATTTTCACCTAATATTTCATGAAATTCAACAGGAAATGAAAAAACAATACCGTCAAGAGGATATTCAAATTTTTCTCTCAATTGTTCCATTTCTTTTATTATATTAACATATTCATTTATATTTGGATGAATAGCTTTAATATAAGGTTTTTCAAATATAGGATAAAATTTAGCAAAAATATTACAACGATTTAATTCTTGATGTACTCCATCAACAATATAAAGAATGGGGCATAATGTAATATCTGCAACTTTAGCAATGTCAAAATCATCTTTACCAATAACACCGGCAACAAGATTACGAGCGTTGGCAAATTCTGTAGCATATTTCTTTTCAAAAACATTTTTATTCATTACCGCTTCACAACGAATCTCTACTACGCCATCATCAGCAATTGTCGGAGGAAGATATTTCTTGAATCTATCAGTAACATCTTTTCCAGCCTTGCCATCACCACGAGTAAGAACTGATTCAAGTTTTTTATTCTTGTATATGATATTAATTGCACTACCATCAAACTTAGGAGAATAAAATAATTTGTCAACTTTTTTTACACTCGTTGCGCCTATAATAGAAATCAAGGTAAAAATTCTTTTTCCCAACCATTGACTAAACGCTTCAGTTTGATAATTTGTTACACCATCAACACTTTCAGTTTGAAATTTTGCAAGAGAAAGCATTTTATGGGGGTGTGGGAAGTCAAAATCTTTACGTTTCGAACCCACCTGTTCAACTACTTTAGAACCAAGAGCTTTAAGTTCTTTTTCAGCAACATCAAAAACAGCATCCGATACTAGTGGATGACCTTCATAATAAGCTACTTTCCACTTAAGATACTGAGTTTCTAAATTTTGAATATTCATATTTAATTTCTATAGTTAAATATAATAATAATTTCTGACAATAAAAAATATTTGATGGATTAATTTAAACTCTATCTCCACCATACATTTTATTCAAATTCAGATTCTATTACGAATCCTGCAGCTCGAGCTTCTTTTGTAAATCTTTTACCTATACTTTTTGATACTCCAAATGAGTACATTCCAGTTTCCATTCCTGGATACCAAACTGGTTCGCCGCAGTAAGTTTTGCCTATTGAAACTAAAGAGTTAAAATATCCATTGTTATGACACCACTGCATGGCTTTAAGATTCCTATGAACTCTTACGTCGCAATAATCTTCGTCTTTGATGTAAATGTCTACATTTTTTTCGTGTACTAAAATCATAATCTTATTAGTTTCTATAGTTAAATATAATAATAATTTCTGACAATAAAAAATATTTGATGAAACTTATTTTAATTTTATTTTTGTGGCTTTTCATGTTTATTTTAGTTGTATAGTTAAATATAATCAAAAATTCCGAAATAAAAAAATATTTCGGAATTAATTTTTAAAATAATATCGTTTCCGTGTCTTGTTAGTTATGGATTTGTGCATGTGCCACTAACTACTACAGTATAACTTCCAACATTTACAGATGTAACATTACTAATAGCTAATGATGCAGTAGTAACTCCACTTATATTTACACCATTTACTAGATTAATCCCATCTTTTTTCCATTGATAAGTAATACCTGCTCCTGTAGCATTAACTGAAAATGTTGCTGTTCCAGTAGAACATAGTGCAACATTAATTGGTTGACTAGTAATAGCAGTTGCAGTTAATACTGTTAAACTTGCACTTGTTGAATTCACTGCCCCACATGAACAAGTTATTGTACATGAATAATTACCAATATCAATAGTTTGTACATTAGCTAAAGTAAGTGTTGCCGTTGTTGCTCCAGCAACAACGGTTGCTCCACGTTTCCATTGATAAGTTAAATCTGTTCCCGTTGCAACAACATTAAAAATTGCTGTAGTTCCTACACAAGTAGTTACTGAAGCGGGTTGAGTAGTTATAACAGGTAATGAATTTACAGCTAACGTTGCGGGATTTGAAATTACTTGAGAAATTCCAAATAATGAAATTAGTAATAAACTAAACATTAAACATATTTTTTTCATAAGCATTTTTATTTTATTTTAGTTGTTTTTTGTATATATATCTTTAACAGATTATTTTATTTTATCTCTTAATTCTTTAATTTGTGCTTGTAGATCTCTTATCATCTTTAATAATGATTCATTGTTTATTATGATGTC